>JAAUYE010152150.1_pt1 | contig 13907 bp, 14 predicted proteins | sample 7278081 | NCBI WGS metagenome assembly JAAUYE01 (sample SAMN14350131, study PRJNA611818) | marine sediment metagenome | isolation source: surface marine sediment (0.6m) | place: French Polynesia: Moorea | collected 2018-08
CGCGCACGTGGCCGCCCGGCGCTACCAGTTCGGGTTTGATGAATGCCTCGACGGTCGGGCCGGCTGCGGAGAACGTCGCCAGCGTGTCATCGGTCCAGTCGGCCGGTGTCACGTTGTCCGTCATCGCCCCGACCGTAAGCACGTAGGGCACGTTTCCGGGAACGCCGACCGTCATTGGCGCGGGGCCCGTGTTGCCGGCCGATGCCACAACTACTATTCCCGATTGCCACAGGGCCATGACGGCCTGGTTCAACGGGTCATCCCAGTAATACGAAAGCGGTTCTGCACTGAATGAGAGGTTCGCGATCCGTATGCCGAGCGTGTCCTTGTTGCCGAGTATCCAGTCGAGGCCGCGTATGACGTCAGCATAGGTGCCCGCGCCGTCATCATTGAACGCTTTGACGGCGACGAGGTTTGCGTCAGGCGCGATCCCGTTGAACTCGCTGTCCTTGAAACGACTACTCATCACGATGCTCGTGACGTGGCTGCCATGACCGTTCTTGTCGCTGTTCGATTTAATCTTCAGGGGTTCGTTCTTGATCGCGTCGTAGTGGCCGTCTATGCGGTCGCTTCCCCAGCCGTTCTTTACGAGGTACTCGGACTTGCCGGACTCGGCCCATGTGCCCGTATCCACGACCGCCACGCCGACGCCGTCGCCAGTCACATCCTCCCAATGCAGGGCATCGGCCCCCGTCAGGCTTGCGATAAAGGTCCGCTGGGCTTCGAGATCGCTGTCCCCTTCGAACTTCGCCGCGGCGGGCAGGGGGAAACCGATGGTGCAGCCTTCGTGAAAGCCGAGGCGTATCTCGTAGGAGTCCGGGTCCCGGAGCGCATCTTCATCGAACTGGATTCTCAGCGCCCGGCTCTCGCCCGGTTCGAATCGCAGTTTCGGATCGTCGAGCTTCGCCTCCAACGCATCGAAGGCCGCGCTGATGCCGTAGATCCTGCCGACATAGATTTCGTCTTTGTCGAGCTGGACCTGCTCGAGTTCGTCGTTCTTTGTCGGCCAGATAACGGTCAGTTTGCCGAGGTTCACGGCAGCGCTGCTCGTGTTCGTTACTGTCCACGTTACGCGTTCTTTATCAAACAGGAGCTCACGGCTGGCAGACAGCGTACAAGAGGAGCTCGTCTTCGTCAGCGTCGCGGTGTTGTCCAGCACGGCGGTGGTCCGGACACCGCGGTCTTCGTAGATGCGGCGAACCTCGCGGCGCTTGCGCAGCTCTTCGAGCTGGCTCCGGGTCAGGCGGGCGCCAACCGAGCGGATGATGGCCAGTTCATGCGATACCCGGCCGCCGGCGTCCTCCACCAGGCTCCTGGCTTCTTCGAGGCTGTGGGCCTGGACGATGTAGCTTTTGCTGGAGAGGTGTCGGGAGGTGGCAACGGCCGCGAGGGTCGTACCGATGATCAGAAACAGAAGGGAATAACCGAAAAACCGACTTCGCATAGACGCGCCCCGACGCTCCTTGTTCTTATTGGGTGCGCGCACACTAACAAATCAAATCTCCTTTGGCAGCAACACGACGCGCGCGCCGCGTACCGGTCGCTTCGGCCAACTTGTTTCGGGCGCAACAATCGAAGCGACAAACCCATATAAGGAAATTTCTCATGCACTTTTCGCGATAGTGGGCGCGACGTCCCATGAACGTCTGTTCCGGCAAGCGAAAAGATAATTGGTCGATTTATCCCGATCGGACGATTTTGCAGAGTTTCTGCGCAACTCTGTCGTCTGTTGCTGCCGACAAAAGGGAGTTTGCCGACCGAAAACGCGGGCAGAGCTATTGCATGGCCACCGCGATTGTCTCCTCCAGACCCTTGATGTGGCGCAGCGCTTCGTCCCGGTGATGCGCGTTGAGTGCGACCTCGGTACGCAGCTCACCGATCGTCATGTCAGCACGAACGGTGATCGGCGGCACCGCAGGTACCATGTGCCTGTTGATGTAGCGTTCGACCTCCAGTTCCACCCGCCGTCGCTGCTCCTCGGGTAGCCCCGAGAACGCGCCCTGGTTGACGCGGAATCTCAGGTACTGGGACGGCGACATCGCGGTCTGATTTACGGGAACGGATACGGTCGCACCTCGAGAACCCGGGGTACTCACTGTCAGCAAATCAGGACTGACTCCTGGTGCGATCGCCGTTCCACCGCCTGGCAACAACTCGAAAGATACCTCTCGGTCCTGCCGGACAGATTCGTCAATCATGGTCACGACGCTGCGGTAGCCGCGCAACTGGCCGGTCCACCAGGCCAGTGCGTCAACGACCAGTGGGTCGGTGTTCGGCTCCGGCACCATCTGCGCCAGCTCTGATTGCTGTTGCTGAACCTGGTAGGTGATTATCGGTGTGACTTTCCAGACGCCGACGACAGCGACGACCAGCATTCCCAACGTAGCGCCGGCCTGTAGCGCCGACGTTGCCAGTGACCATCTCTCTTTGAAGTCCAGTTGTTTCCAGCCCATCGATGCTCTCCCGGGCCCGTCCTGCCACTGAGTGCAATGGTGACACTAATCGACGAGGCAGGCTGTACGAGGATTCCGCATCCGGTCGAAGCCGCCCGGGCTATGGTTTGCGAAGCATTGCATCACTTGTTGCGAATCAGCCAATGCAGAACTACCGGGGCGGCAATGGTCGTGACGAGTGCCATGATCACAATCGAGGAATACAGGCCCTGGACAATGGGCGGGGGCGGCGATGGCTGCAGGAAAAGCCCGGCCTCGAGCGCAACCCCGGCGACGATCAGCTCGACCGCACCGCGTCCGCTCATACCGACGCCGACCATCATGGACTCCTGTCGCGTCAGTCCGACCAGGTTGGCCGGAACTCCCGCGCCGATGAGTTTGCTCAACATGGCGATGAAAATCAGTGCGGCCAGGAATACGGGCGTCGTGGCGATAGCACTGAAGTCGAGATGGAGCCCGACCGACACGAAGAAGATGGGTGCAAGGAACCCGCGTGTGATGCCCGACATCTGTTGCTCGACACGCTTGTAGATCTTCGGGTCGACGGACTTCGGGTGAAAGAACATGCCGGCCAGGAATGCGCCGATGATGAAATGCAATTCCATTCGCTCGGCGAAGGTCGCGTACGCCAGACCGGCGATCAGCAACATGCTGAAGTCCACCTCGGGGAAGCGGAAGTGCCTGAAGTACCGGCTGACGAACGGGAACACGAACAGCCCGAAGGGAATCGTGACAGCGAAGAAGAGCATGACCTTGCCTGTCAGCAACAGGGCCTCGCTGGCGCCAAAGACTTCTTCGCCGCTGCCCATGACGGCAATCAGGATCGCCAGCAGGAACAGGCTGATCAAATCGTCCCAGAGAGCGGCGGCAATGACCGTCTTGCCGACACGGGTCTCGAGTTCACCGAGGTCGAGAAAGATTCGCACCGCGACGGGCACCGCGGTAATTGACAGTGCCGTGCCGAGAAACAGGCTTTGCACGATCTTGAGCGGCGAATCCGGCAGGACGGCCAGGCCCAGCAGGATGCCGGCCGACACGGGCAGAACCATGCCGCCGATGGCGACGAAGATCGCCGACTTCGAGGTGCGCGCGAAGTCGAGCGGTTCCATGCGAATCCCGGCGAGCAACATCAGGAAGAACATGCCGAGCTTAACTACCGAGTCGAAAGTCTCGCTTTTCGCCGCGGACCAGAGCTCGGGCCAGGAGTCCTGCATCGTCGCCAGCAGCAGGCCCAGCGCCACGCCGGCCGTCAGTTCCCCGACGATCGCGGGCAGGTTCGCTCGTTCCGCGAGTTCGGCAAAGGCCCGCGTAACAACGAGCAACACCAGGATGAGGTACAGGATGTCCATTTCGTCTCATGCGCGTGCCGCTCAGGAGACCATATCAGACCTTCATGCACGAACCCCATGCTGGAATACCCTGAGTCCGCGATACTGCCGAACTGCGAAAAAGAGCACGGCTATCGCGACGGCATCGACAAGCACAAGACCGATGGTCGTCAGCTGGTCATAGAACAGGATCACGAGCACGATGCTGGCGACTACCCAGCCGATGTCGGCGGCGATGATCCCGAGGATCTCCCAGGAGCGGATCGCCGCCGTGCGTACGATATTGCCGAGCTGCAGGGCAAACAGCACGAGAATAGCGGCGACCGCATAGACGGGCAGGGCCCTTTCGAGGCCGAGCTGGGCGGCGATCCAGCCCGCCCCCGCAAACATCAACAGTGCAGAGGTACCGGAAAACAAGGCGTTGAGGCGCAGGGCCCGTAGCAGGGGACGGTGACTGGCATGCATGACTGATCTCGCTTTAATTAAATATAGTACTTTAAAAAAATATAGTTGAATGTTAAGCTTGTCAACCATGGCGAAACGCAGCTATCGACAAAACTGCGCGCTGGCGCGGGCAATCGACGTTGTCGGCGAGCGCTGGACATTGCTACTGGTCCGTGACCTGCTGGTCGGCCCGCGCCGTTTCCGCGACCTCGTCCGGTCGCTCAAGGGGATCGGCACGAACCTCCTGGCCAGCCGGTTGAAGGAGCTCGAGGACGCCGGCCTCATCGAGCGGCGCGATGCGGCCGGGTATGCGCTGACCAAGAGCGGCGAAGCGCTGGAACCGGCCGTGCTGGCGCTGGTCCGCTGGGGGCTCGTGCACGGGCCCAGGAACCAGCCCGGCGAATACCACGAAGACGAATGGGACCTGGTTGCGCTGAAGGCGTTGTTTCAGCCGCAGCGAGCCGTCGATCTGCGCCTCGCGGTGCAGTTTGACTCCGATGCCATGACCGGCTGGATGCGGATCGACGCCGGCAACGTGGCGATTGGCCTCAACAGACTCGCAAACCCCGATCTCGTTATCGATGCAACGATTGCCGAACTGTTCACGGGAGAGCGCCAGCCCGAGTCCCTGCTGGACTCGGGAGACGCAGGCGACCTCGAGCGATTCATGAGGGCATTTGCCCTGAGAGCCTGAAGGATCGAGAACGACTAGCTGGGCGAGTCGCCGATCTCGATGACCCCTTCAAGGTATTTCACGGCGCGGCCACCAATCAGGACGCGATCACCGGCAAGCTCGCAGAATAATTCTCCGCCGCGCCTGGAGAGCTGCTTTGCACGGAACTTCAATCTACCGGTCTTCTCCGACCAGTAGGGCACCAGCTGCGTGTAGGCCGAGCCCGTGACCGGGTCCTCGTCAATGCCGACGCGAGGACCGAAGAAGCGTGCAACGAAGTCATACTCGTCAGATGCCGCCGTAACAATGATGCCGCGACTGTTCACGGTTTTGAGTTTTTCGATGTCTGGCTTTACGGATTGCACGAACGCTTCGTCTTCGTACACGGCGATGAGGTCCGCCGACTGGAGACACTCGACGGGCTTCGCCCCTAACGCAGCGACAACCTCATCCGGAATCGCACAGGACTCGGGCGGCTGCGACGGAAAATCGAGCACCAGCAACTCACGGTCGCGGCTCACGGACAGCTCGCCGGACCTCGACGCGAAGCGAATCGTTTGCTCCTCGTATCCCTCGCACTCGAACAGCACGAACGCCGATGCGAGCGTCGCGTGACCGCACAGATCGACTTCGGTGGCAGGCGTGAACCAGCGTATTGAAAAGCGATCGCCTTCTGGCACGAAAAACGCGGTCTCGGAGAGATTGTTTTCGGCTGCGATCGATTGCATGACGGCATCCGGCAGCCACGCATCCAGAGGGCACACGGCCGCCGGGTTACCTTCGAACACGTTGCGCGCAAAAGCGTCGACCTGGTAGATCTTTAACTTCACAACAGCCTCGAAATTGACGACTATGACGAGAGGCTAACACGGAGACCAATCGATGCACGACGCGTGGCTCGAACGCTGGCAAATAGGGCGAACCGGATGGCACGAAGAAGAGGGCAATCGCAACCTGCAAACCCATTGGCGCGCCAACGGCAGGCGCGTGCTCGTCCCGCTGTGCGGCAAGACGCCGGATCTCCTGTGGCTCGAAGCGCAGGGCAACGACGTCGTGGGCGTGGAGCTCTCGGACATCGCTGTCCGGGCTTTCTTCGACGAACAGGGACTCAGCTACGAGCGCCGGGAGGGGACGCTCGATGAATACCGGGCCAGCGAGCGGCGCGTGACGATCTTCTGCGGTGACTATTTTGAATTCGAAGAGACGGGCTTCGATGCGCACTACGACCGCGGTGCGCTCGTGGCCCTGTCGCGCGAACTGCGCCACAGGTACGTCCGCCACACGAGCTCACTACTGTCCGAAGACGCCGAACAGCTCGTCATCGCGGTCGAGTATGACCAGGCCGTCTGTGACGGGCCGCCGTTCTCGATAGGCGCCGATGAAATGCGAGCATACTGGCCGGACCTCGAAGTCGTCGCTTCGATCGACGATACGGCAAACGCGCCGCCCAAGTTTCTCGAGGCCGGCCTCGAACTCATGCACGAGACCGTCTGGCGCAGCCCGTAGCTTATTTCTTCTTCCAGCGGCCGCTGCTGTCCTGGTAATAATGGCCGGACGCCGTCTTCTCTACCGCGAGTTCGTAGAAGCGGTTGGCGACCTGGGCCAGGGTCGTGCCGGTCTTTTTCGCCGTGCTCTCGAAACGCGCCTTGCGCTTCTCGTTGACTTCGGCAATCAGCGCCCTGACTTCGGCGCTCGCCGGCGACTGCACGGCAGCAAGGTAGCCCGTGTTCGCTTCGCCAACCAGCCCCTGGTCCTTGGCGTCATGAATATCGATGGCCCACGCACTCTGCATTAACAAGAGAAGGCCGATAGCTGCAAATAACTTCTTCATTGTTAACATCCTCAAAATACGTCGCTGTCTTCCTCGAACAGGTCCTCGAGATCCCTGTCGACCTGCAAGCGGATCTCGTGTTCGATCTTGACGTTCAGGTTTATCTCGATCGGTTTTTCCGGTGCCTCGACCTTGACGGTCGGGCTGCAACCGACAACCAGGCACGATAGAACAATTAAGTAGAATCTCATGGTGCACCATGTATTTGCCCCGCTTAGATTATCTCACTTACCGTTATCACGTTGTTGCAGTAATCTCTGTTCCAGCACCTCTTCCACGGCCCGGGTTGCCCTGAGGCTCCGCAGCATCTGAGGCACGTTGTTCTCGACGTCGAGGTTGAGAACAACCGGCCGCGTCTCTTCCATGTCCGGATTTCGTCCCTCGAGTCGCAACTGCAGTTTCAGGTCACCGCCCCGGGTGTAGTCGACGACCGATTCGAGTGACTCGTACTCGAAATTGCTGAGCACCTTGCGCACAAACGCCAGGCTTGAAACGTCAGACTCATCGGGCGGAGTGCCAGGAAGGTAACGAATGACACCACCGGGCGGCTCGCCCGACAGCGTACCGTTCTCTATCGTGACCGCATCGCCTTCGATGCTCACGGGAAGCCGCGCGCTGATGCTGCCGGTTACCTCGATTGCCTCGAATTCCCTGACTGTCAGCAGCTCATCCATCTGCATCGATTCCGCATGCAAAAGCAGAGTATTGCGCCCCTCGGCTGTATGGAAACTGAACGGATCGGCGCGAATCTCGCCACCCAGGGCAGACATCCGGAGATTGTCGACGTTCACGCGCGCATTCGCGGGATCGAGCTCGTAATCGGCACTGATATCGGTGATTGGCAAGCCGACATCAATGAGCCCGACCGTGACCCTGGCCGGTGCGACCATCATCTCGCCATCGGCCGAATACGCGATCTCGAGCGCCGTAGACACATCGGCGAACACCGAGTCCTCGTAGTATCCCGACAGGCTCGAAACAACCGTCGACAAATTGCCGTGCAACACGTCCCCCGATCCCCGCCATTCGGCTGACAAGCTGGCAGCAATACTTCCGTCGCGAAGGTCCCACGGAGCGTCCCAGGGCGATACCCTGTCCGACAGCGCTTTAGCGTTCAATGACACGATCGTATCGTCCAACAGCAGTACGCCTGCGCCCGTCTGCAGATTGTAATTCAGCTGCAGGGATCCGTTCTGTTGCAGACCCATGGTCTCGAGTTCGGCCTGAAGCACATCACCGTCCAGGCCGGCTTGCCCTTTAAAGCCGGGCAGATCGACACCGAGTTCTCGCCATTGCGCCTTGACGCCGGGCACGAAACAGGAAGACGTTACCGAGAGCGCCTCGTCCAGCTCGCTGATCGAAACGTCTTCGAGGAATACGGGCATGGCCACGGCGACGTCGTCGGTTGCCCGCAGACCCGCGACGTTGGCGTCGATCGAATCTGCAGCAAAGGTCCAGCCTGCGTCAACGATTTGCAGTGTGCCCGACGACACGAGGCGTCCCTCGATCTGAGTCACTTCAAAGTCGGGCGACTCGACCTGGCGTGCGTTGAAGGCCGCACCTGGTCGCAGGTCCAGCTCGACAGCATCGTCGGTGAATACGACATCAATGAGGGCAGACAGGCTGGTCTCGCCGACCGTGCCGATGGGCAGGGTGCTGTTCGCCATGTCGACACGGGCACTCATCGAGCATTCGGGACCCGGCTTGCACACGATGTCGGACAGCGCGAGCGGAATATCTTTCCAGTCATCGTAGGAAACCAGCAACACGGAGTGCGCCTGTTGCAGTGTCCAGTCGACTTCCGGGAACTCCGCGGCGATCAGCACCGGGCTACCGGTCTGCAACTCGACCGACGTGATTTCCCCCGAGTCGTGTGTGTAGGCAAGCTGCACGGGCGATGTCGGTTCAAGCTCGACCTGCGCCGTCGGGAGTGTGGCGGTACCGAACGGGATGTCGACATCCAGAGCCAGTCGGCCTTTGCCCGAGTCGACGCCGATCTCGCGGGGAACGATACCGGCCAGTTTCGCGAGCGGGCTCCAGGCGGGCAGCTCGAGTTCAGACGAGCCGCTCAAAGAGAATCCGGAGTCGTCCCGTTCAAGCCCGGCAAGAATGCGGCCGGCCGGTATGGAAAATTCGACGGCATGGGCGGTTGCGGAGGTGCGACGCACACGGGCGGACATGGAGTGTTCACCAACGCGAGCGTCCAGAACCTGTTCGCCGTTTTTCAGCGACCAGCGCAAATCGTAAACCGTCGGGTAAGGAGGTAGCCGCAACTCGGCGATCAGGAACTCACTGCCCGCCAGTTCCTCGCTCAGGGACAGGACCTGCTCGACGACGGGCGCAAGTTCGAGCGACTCCTCGCCGTCGCCCGGCATCGCGACCGACACGCGGCGAGCCGTGTAGGTCTTCGTTCCGGTCTGTGTACCGACAATCGGCAGCGTCAGCCCGTCAATCGCTATGACGGTGTCTTCTTCGTAAGTGAGTTCCAGGTACGCGATCGACGCATCGCGCGTCGCCAGCGCATCGAGCGAGACATCCGTTACCTCGATGCCGTACTCGTCCAGCAGCGGATTCGAGATTTCCCGGATCAGCGTATCCCGCAGGTACCAGGCGAGCAGCCCGAGGGCAATCGCGATGCCCAGTACAAAAGCGCTAATCCTGGCGGTTCGCGTAGACATGGGCGTCGTGATCCCAGTCCCGGCCTGGCCTCAGAAGCGGATGCTGAAGACCGTGGCCGGTTTGACGGTGTCCGTCGGCAGGTCGGTCAGTGCCATATCGCGACGAACTCGCGACTCGGCCTGAGCATCGTATCCCCACCGGATACGCCCGGGTCCTTCGACCGAGGTCGGCAGGGACTTACGCCACTGCTCCTCGTCCTCGAGCGCCTGCTGGCGAAGGTAGTCGGCGACGATCCTGGCACGAAGCTGTTCCTCGTATCTCGCTTCGACGTCGATCGGATCGCCCGACTTGTTGCCGATGACGACGATTTCCTCCATGGGCTCCGCTTCTTCGGTAGTCGTTTCGTCGTCCTGCTGTGCGCGGGCGGCGGTCGCTACAAACACGAGGCCAGCGACAAGCGACAATGCGGCGGCGCGTTTGAAGGATGCCGGTTTCATCACTGGCTGGCCTGCTCGGTCCAGTCCAGCGTGGCGAACCAGTAATCGCGTGTCGTTTGCAGCCACTGGTCAGCGCGCCTTGCCGTTACCCAGGCGTCGAGAAAGTTCAGTAGCTGTTGCTCGCCTTTCTTGACCGCGAGTGCTTCGCTGGATGCAAGCAGCGGCTTGTCGATCGGCAAGTCCAGCTTGTCAGGGTTCTGCAATGCCATGAAGCGCGCTTCGGCCATGCCCCCCACGTAAGCGTGCGCGCGACCCGCGACCAGGTCGGCCACTGCCTCGCCCGGGGCCGCGTAAATCTTGATGTCGGCGTCGGCGAACAATGTCTCGGCCACGCTCGCGGACAGCGTGTTCGACACCGTTGCAATCGTGATGCTCTCGTCGTTGAGTTCCGGCAGCATCTGGATTTCCTCGGTCAGCTTCGTGTTGGTAACGAGTCCGACTCCGGAATCGGCCAGCGGCCGCGAAAAATTGACGCGCAGTGCACGCGCAGGGGTGATTGCCATGCCGGCGGCAATGAGGTCGATATCGCCGCGCTCCAGCGCCGGGATGATGTCGTCCCAGTCATAGACGCGAAAATCGGCCTTGACGCCCATGTCCGCGGCGATCTTGCCGGCCACGTCGATTTCATAGCCGACGAGCTGTCCGGATTCGCCGCGCAGCGTCCAGGGCACGAACTCGGAGACGCCAACGCGCAGGGTGCCGCGCTCGAGGATGTCGTCCAGTCCATCGGCGTTTGCCGGGGCAAATGCAAGCAGCAGCAGAACAGGAAGCGCTCTGGCGAATAGTCGTCCCATGAAGATCCTCTCAATGATACTGTGGCAGGCAGGACCTGATATCTTCCTTCAGCCTCGAAGCGGTGTCCAGCGTTGCGGCGGACGGGAGCCCGAGCATTTATGAATCTATCCAGCGAAGACCGGCTAATCCTGCAGGACGCTTACGAAAGACTCGAGAATCCTTCTCTCGCCATACGCATCAGTTCGGCGGTCGGTATGCCCGTGGAGGCGGTAACGCGCGAACTGGGCAAACGCGCGCCGGATGCCGTGGTCGATGCCGTCAGCAAGTCGACGCACAAGGCGATCGAGTTCGTACTGCAGAGTTCGATGCGCAGCATCAAGCCGGAGGCGGGGGCCGCGGCGAGCCCGCGTCTGCACACGGCGGCGGCGATGACGACCGGCGCCGTTGCCGGATTCCTCGGTCTCGGGACGCTTGTCGTCGAGCTGCCCCTGACTACGGGCATCATGTTTCGCTCGATAGCTGATATCGCCCGCGCCGAGGGCGAGTCGCCGCAGGATCCGGAGACTGTCCTCAACTGCATGCAGGTGTTCGCGATGGGTAGTCGCGCGACGGACCAGGATGACGCGGCCGAAACGTCCTACTACGGTGTGCGGGTCGCGTTGAGCAAAGCTGTCGCCGACGCGCTGCAGTACGTGGCGAAACACGGCGTGGCTAATGCGAGCGCACCTGCGCTCGTGCGCTTGATATCCGTCCTCGCGAGCCGCTTCGGGATCGTTGTCACCCAGAAAGCCATGGCGCAGACGATACCGGTTATCGGTGCGATCGGCGGCGGCCTCGTGAACACGGTGTTCATATCCCACTTCCAGGACATGGCGCGGGCGCACTTCGCTATTCGCAGGCTCGAGAGACACTACGGGGCCGACATCGTTCGCGATGCCTACGGGGAGCTGGGCGGCCCGCAGACGAGCGATTAGCTGCGCCAGTCGCTGCCGACGACAGCGTGGTCTTCATCCAGTGTCAGAACAAGGTCCGATCGGGAAGGCAGCGTCTGCAGGTTGTGGCGCGTGAGACGTTCGTAATAGCGGATGAAGCGACCGACCTGTTCCGGGTTCATTATGGACGCGGCGTCGGCATCACTGGCATCGGCGAGTTTCTGTTCCTGTTCGAGGCGCCAGCGAAACACGGCATCGAATGACGGCGCTTTGAGGAAGAACAGGGCGTCGAGTTGTTCAAAGACGGGCTCGTAGTCTTCGGCGAGTTTTTCATTTACATAGGCTCGCCACTTGCCGTCGGGGTCTTCATCGCGCTCGAGATCGTTGACGGGATTCTGCAATGCGCTTTCCTCCTGCGCATGGCTACCGACGCACCAGCCCTCGAGGATGATCATGTCGAGAGGACCTTCGATCGTTGACGCGTGCGGGCTGCGATCGTCGTTGGCTTTATCGAACCTTGGCACCTGCGCCGACGCGTCGGACGGCAGGTCCAAAAGTTCATCCAGGACTTCCGTCAACAGCGCCGTGTCATGGGTACCCGGTACGCCGCGCGTGGCGAACAGGGGGTGTACGTCATCAGCAAGGACGGCGCGCTCTGCGTGCGTCAGGTAGAAATCGTCGATGGACAGGATCGCGTTGCGCCAGCCGAAACATTCCGTCGACACCATGTCGAGGAACTCGGCAAGCGTTGATTTGCCCGTGCCCTGAGCGCCGTTGATACCGAGCAGCAACGGACGGTCGGGCGGTAGCACCACTGGCAGCCGTTCGGCAATCGGCAGGTAGAATTTCTCGGCAGTCTCCCGGAATGCCTGCGGCAGCCGATGCATTGCCAGGAAGTTTGACAGCGCCTGTTCCGGTAGCTGTAACGGGTTTCTTGACATAGGGCGCTGCTGAGCTATGAGTTTGAAGGGAACTTGACGCCACTGATAGCATGGCATGGACGCGGCGACAAATTGAACGCGTGGCCGCGTGTGTGAAAACGACAAATTGTGATGGACCAGGATAACAACAACAAGGCCGTCCAGGATCCCGGGGACGTTCGCGAACCCGAAGAGTCGCGCTATTTCCGGAGCGACACATTCGAGCCCAACAGCGAGGCTGAGCGTGCTGTGCTGGGCCTGATCCTGCGCCGTGGGCCGCTGACACAGACGCAGATCTCCAGCGAAATTGGCCGGTCCCAGCAAACCGTCTCCCGTGTGCTGTCACGCCTCGTCGAGCGCGGGTCGCTGCGCCAGGGCGAGCGCGTGTCGAGTGGCAAGCGCGGGCAGCTCAGCGTCAACATGGAGATCGTGCCCGAGTATGCGTATACGTTCGGCGTGGTCATCTATTGGGACGCGCTTGCCGTGACGCTGATGGATTTCTCCGGGAAAGTCATCGACGAACGGTCGGCGACGATGATCGCCATGACGCACGATGCGGTCGTTGCCGAGTTGCGGCGCATGATCGCGGAGCTCGAAAAAGAATGGGGCGTCGGTGACCGCGTGTTCGGAGCCGGTGTCGGCATCCCCGGCACGTTCATGCGGGAAGCGGGTCGACAGGTCAATACGCCGCTCGCTCTCGAAGAATGGGCCAACATCAACGTCGAGGCCGTGCTTGCCGACGACCTGGAGCTGCCGGTCTGGGTGGAGAATGACGGCAATGCGGCGGCGATCGGTGAGAGTTTGTTCGGTGTCGGACGATGGGCCAGGGATTTCGTCTATTTCTACATCGCCACGGGATTGGGCGGTGGCGTCATCCATGACGGCGAACTCGTGAGGGGGGCGGTGGGCAACGCCGGTGAGATCGCAGAGATGCTGCCGCCCCAGATGTTCCCGCACCCGAATCTCGAGCTTCTTCGCAAGCTCGTCTGCAAGCACGGCGCGAACATGAATACGGTTTCAGACCTCATCGAGCAATTCGACCCGGACTGGCCGGGTGTCGACGAATGGATCGTGCGCGTGCGCGACTCGCTCTCGCTCATCGCTTCGGCGTCGGCAGCCCTGCTCGATCCGCAGGCGATCGTCATCGGCGGCCGTATCCCGCCGGTCCTGGCCGAGAAAATCATACCGAAGATCGAGGTTTACGATCAGCGCCGCCGCTCGTGGCAGCGGCCGTTGCCGCGCATCGTGGTCGCCGAGGCTGGCAGCAAGTCTCCGGCCATGGGTGCCGCGGCGTTGAGCTTCAAGCGTTACTTCTTCCGATAAAATATCCGTAATGCGTAAATAAATACCCAAATTCGTCCTCAAAAGACTGGTTATTCACGCATCGTGGGTATATTATAGCTCCCGAACACTGTTGTGGCAGGCCCACGTAAGGTGGGCGCCGCAACGGCGTTTGCCCGGGGGAGCGCCATATC
>JAAUYE010140312.1_pt1 | contig 13853 bp, 10 predicted proteins | sample 7278081 | NCBI WGS metagenome assembly JAAUYE01 (sample SAMN14350131, study PRJNA611818) | marine sediment metagenome | isolation source: surface marine sediment (0.6m) | place: French Polynesia: Moorea | collected 2018-08
ATTCGTAGTACTGACGAATGTTTTCGACATACTTGACCGGTTCCCAGCCGCGCGCGTAGCCGTACTTCGTTTTTTTGTACCATTTCTTACGCGCCAGCAGCGGCAGGCTTTGCTTGACGTCGATCCAGCGGTCGGGATCGCCGCCGCGGGATTCGGTAATAATCCGCGCATCCTCGACGTGACCGAGGCCGACGTTGTAGGCGGCCAGCGCAAGCCAGGTACGATCCGGTTCCGGAACGCTTTCCGGGATACGCTTTAACACGTTGGCGATATATTCCGAGCCGCCGCGGATGCTCTCCGCGGGGTCCAGCCGATTCTTGACCTTCATTTGCTTGGCCGTGGTCTGGGTCAGCATCATCAGCCCGCGCACCCCGGTGGGCGATTTTGCGCGCTCGTTCCACAGCGATTCCTGGTAGCCGATGGCCGCGAGCAGACGCCAGTCGAGCCCGACCTTTTCGGAGGCGCGTTTGAACAATAGCTCGTAGCGGGGCAAATGCGACTCGATGCGCTGGGTAAAAGTGCGGATGTCCGAATAGTTGAACTTGGCGACATGGCTGTAGTGGCGGTGGATCAATTGCTCGAGGCGTCCATCGCGTTCGATCTCGGTGAAAAAATTCTCGATCGCCAGGGTCAGGCTGTCGTCGTCGCTGAAATTGTAGGCCCAGCGCAGCTGGCGCGGTTCGCCGAGTTCGAAGGCGATACGCAGTTCCGGAAAATAGCGTCGCTGCAGCGCGATTTCATGCGAGTCGGCGATGATGTAATCGGCCTCGCCGGCGTCGACCTGTTCGATCAGTTCCTCGGTGGCGATATCGTCGACCTCGATCCAGGTCAGGTCGGTATCCAGCTGCTGCAGGTCGTGCAGCAGCTTGACGTGCGCGGTGCCGCTAATGACCTTGAGCGAGCCGCCGATCAGGTCCCTGACCGTTTTCGGACGGTCGGCCTGGAACTTGCGGTACAGGACCTGGTTGCTGACCTCGTAGTAGCGCGGGCCGTAGGCGACCGAACGGCTGAAATCGGATTCACCTTCGGACAGTCCCGCGGCGGCGATATCGCCGGTGCCGAATAATAGCTCGGGATAGAGATCGGCAAAACTCGAAACCGCGATAAAGCGCGGCTTGACGCCGATTGATTCCGCGAACCAGGACGCGAGGTGGTATTCGAAACCATTGGGGCCGTCGATATCCTGGTAATAAGTCGTCGCGCTGTTGAGCGTGAGCACGTTCAGGTAGCCGCGCTTCTTGATTTTCTCGAGCGCGGTCAGCGCGCTTTTGTCGATGCCCGGCGAAATCAGCAAGATCGCCAGCACCGCGAGCGCGGCGATCAAACCGGAAATCAGCTGTACTCGATGGGCAAATGGTGAAAGCTCGACCACTGGCTGTTCTCGAGTCGGCGCCGCTCACTGTTTACGGGTAAATACCCAATCCTTGCCGTCGGACAGTTTGGCATTGTAGCGATAGCCCTCGTAATCGAATCCCTTCAGCGCTTCGGCGTCGTCGATACGGTTGTCGATCAGGTAGCGCGCCATCAGGCCGCGGGCCTTCTTGGCGAAATACTGGATGAATTTGTAGTCTCCGTCGCGGTATTCCTTGAACGCCGGGGTAATGATATCGGCATCGAGCTGGCGGCTCTTGATCGATTTGAAATACTCGCCCGAGGCAAGGTTGAGCAGGATCTTCGAATCCGAGTTTTTCAGCTCCTGGTTCAGGCTGTCGGTAATGCGGCCATCCCAGAACTGGTAAAGATTGCTGCCCTGGTCGGTGTCGAGGCGCGTGCCCATTTCGAGGCGGTAAGGCTGCATCAGGTCCAGTGGCCGCAGCAGGCCGTAGAGCCCGGATAAAATGCGCAGGTGATCCTGCGCGAACTCGACGTCTTTCGCGCTCATGCTGTAGGCATCGAGCCCGAGGTAGACATCGCCCTTGAACGCGAACAGCGCCTGGCGCGCGTTTTCGGGCCTGAACGGGGTCTTCCACTGCTTGAACCGCTGCTGGTTGAGTTCGGCAAGGCTGTCGCTGACGTTCATCAGTTTCGACAGGTCCTTCGCGCTCAATTCGCGCAGCCGGCGGATCAGTTTGCGCGATTGCGTCAGGTGCGCGGGCTGAGTAAAGGCATCGGTGCCCACCGGGGTATCGAAATCCAGCGTTTTCGCGGGTGAAATGACGGTTAACATTGACTACGGCCCAAAAAATAACGAATGGTAGCAAAATATGGGGATCGTTTGAGTGAAATCCATCGCTGTTCCGGTTTCCTTTCGGTGCGTTTGCGGCAGGCTTCAGAGCGGGACGATGGTCGATGGCTCTGCGGGACCGGCGTCACCCGGCCGCAGGGGGATGGTGATCGAGAGCGAAGCGGCCAGACCGTATCGCGAAATATTGCTCGCCGCGGCCCGATAATGTAGGCTTCGCGCCCTGTTCGAAGAATTTGTCGATTCAGGAGAGATGTCCGAGTGGTCGAAGGAGCACGCCTGGAAAGTGTGTATACGTGAATAGCGTATCGAGGGTTCGACAAAATCGCCGGGAGCGATTTTGGACGCCCGCAGGGCGGCCCCGGAGGCCGGCAGAGCCGGCCGTAGGGGCGAGGGCAGGGACAGCCCGAGCAATCCCGGCAGTAACGAGCGCATGGTCGCCGTAACTAGAAACTGAAAATTTCGTTATATGGGAGAATCGCAAAAGCGGCTCGAAACTACAATACAGATTCTGGAGAGATGTCCGAGTGGTCGAAGGAGCACGCCTGGAAAGTGTGTATACGTGAATAGCGTATCGAGGGTTCGAATCCCTCTCTCTCCGCCAGATACAAAAAAGGGTCCCCGCAAGGGACCCTTTTTTGTATCTGATGGAAAGACGAGGTCAGATTCTAATCCTGGGGCGCAGCCCCGGTTCGACAAAATCGTCGGGAGACCGCTTGCACACATCCATTTGCCCCAAAAACGCATTTTCCGCCGGATCCGCGTTGCCGATTTGTCTCGGTTGAATCCCAGGTCGCGTCTGAACGCGGCAACACATGCGGATAAGCGAAAATTTTGCAGTATGGCCGCCTGTCATGGATTTTATTGTTACCCGAGACTAGCTGGCACTGAGTGTGGCAAATGTAATCGCATCTGCCAGGTCGCGGGGCTTGACGCCATTCAGTACATCCGAGGCCAGAAGATTTTTTATCTGGCTGTTTATCGTTGCGCTGGTGAGCTCCAGATTATCTCCCATCTTTTCTGCACCGAAGATTTCATTCCAGTTTTCGCTCGTCTTATCGAGCCCGTCCAGTACACTTTTCGGTATACCGGTTTTTTTCTTTGCCAGGTGCCTCGTTTTCTGTATCGCAGCCCTGGGCGGCAAGGTACCTTTTGGTCCTCTCGTTATCGATGCCGGTTGCGCCGGAATTCCCTCGTGAATCAAATTATACTTCTCGATCGCTTTGAGGTAGTTGGATTTATAGGTCAGGATTAGCGCGTTCTGATGATCTTCGGTTAAATCCGGGGACTCACTGATCTGTCTGAGGCATTCCAGGAGAAATGCGTCTGCCACGGCATGTTCGCCTCTTAGAATACGTGCGCGCGACTTCAGCCAGGTTCGGTGGAAATCAAGCGTTTCGTAATCGGGGCGCAAATTATCCTCCAGCTCTATTCTCACCAGGCAGTAATCGTACTTGTTTAGTGATTTGAGGCTGTCACGGCTCTTACCTGAATATAGTCGACCACCCTTCACCCACAGTTCGTCAATTGCGAGGTCGTTCTGCGCGCAATTTATGTATACGCGATAGCCTTCTCTGAATTTCTCGTCGTTGTTATCGCTTGCATTGAACTGATCCTTGTTTCCGGCGCGAAACTCCAGCTCATCCATTCCCATCAGGCTCGTAATGCCTTCCGTTACCGTGCGCGCCACGTCCAGGTAGCCGGATAACCGCGTGATATCGAATGTTCCTACGACACTTTGCAGAACGTCGAGCAAGTTGTTTGCTAAATTATCGACCTCCATTCGATACAGACCGACGAAAAGTCCAACATCCTCACCACGATAAGGAACCCAGCCGGCGACCCTGGTATTTCGAAATTCGATCGGTTTCCCCTCGACAAATTTCTGGACTTGCTTTAGCAGGTGGGAACCCACGATAAATGGCACCGCGTGCCGCCTGGGCGGAGACAGGCTGTCGTCGGCATACAGGAAATCGGTTACAAAAACCGTCAAGGGGACAAATTCTCGCCAGTATTCCCGTGCATCGCGCAGAAACATTTCGGCGAGTTTGATCCTGAAGTACCCCTTATCCGGTGCAAGTGACTTTGCTTCGAATCCTTCGTCGAGTACGTGATCATCTTTAATCCAGACATACAGGTTTTTTTGTGTCGGTCTGCAGCGGATCTTGCCAAACGCCTCGGTAAAGCCCATTTACTGTTCTCCTGCAAAAGTCGAGAGTACTAATCGAGGTCTCATCGGTTACCTGGTTTTACTTTACTTGCACTATCAGTATCGGTGATGCCCAGGTGGGGTTGTTCGGCTTTGCATCGTGGATGTCTTTACGCGCTTTGAAAAAAGCTGATTCCAGCGACCTTGTTGCAAATAAATGTTCGTAAAATTTCTCTGTATAAATCTGCGCCATGTCGTCATGAAGATCCCAGCGAAAACCGACGACGGCCGGAATCATGCTGCTTGCGAGTTGCAATGCGAAATCTTCCTCAGAGCTGCGGCAACTGCTGAGATAGAGGAAACGCACGTTGGCATGGCTTAGCCAGCTCGCGAAAGTGTTCGCATCGACCAGGTCCGAAGGGTCGTCAGGGAGCAGCACGTAACCCGTGTTCTTTTCACCGGCCCTGCCTTCTTCATCGTAATAGGAATGACCTGCGTAGTGGACGAGGTGCCAACCGTCCCACGCCTGATTCGTATCCTTCATCAAGGCTTCCTGAACCTGCTGCGCAAGCGGTCGATCATCACCTTTCCTGGGCAGGCGGCAAACTTCGTTAATGTCGAATTTGGTTTTATTTTCGGTTAAAAACGCCTCCAGCCACTGCGCCTCTGACTTGACGTTATTCAGAATTGCAAAGGTTTCCTCCAGATCCCCTACATAGCCTTCGAACTGTGCTTCTATGATGAGGCAGTTCAGATTTTTCTGTTTTTCACTTGGACCACTAAACAGCGGATACTGTCGTCCGTCCATTTTTATCTTGCGATAAACCGGTGCCTGCAGCATCCAGTATTTATTGGTGCTTTTCTCGAGGATGGCTTCGAGAACCGCGGGATAGACCTGTTTCTCCACTACGAAGCGGATCCGCGCATCATCCAGCCTGGCATGATCCAGCTGCCCATAGAACTTTGCCAGTAACTCGGGGTTACGATCGAATATCGCGGTTGCCAGGTGTTTGCCGAGGCGATGCAATTTCTTTTTCCATACCTTGCTGCCTTTCTGCATCTGTTCCGGCAGTTCGGAGGAATCCTCGATTACTTCTTCAAGAAGACTTCTGTCTACGCTCAGGGTTTCGGGTTCAGTTTCAAGCACGGAGTTCTCATCCCGGACACAGAGCGTGTAAAAAAATTTGTGGTTATCCGGGTCCAGCGTTATATCCAGCTCTACTGTGCGCTCGGCTTCGCGTAATGAGAGCAGCCCGCCTACATACTTGTCGATGTCCGCGCGCATTTCGGTGCCGGTACGCACTACGCGCACGTTCTTGTAATCCTGGATCTTAAAAAAGTCGTCCCCCGGGGAACCGGATATAAGCATAAAGGGGGTCAGATTTTGCTGCTTTCTCAGCGATTCCAGTAACTCGATTCCGCAGTTCTGTCTGCGCTTGTCCGAAACTACCTTGCGATCGTATGGGATATCGGTATGAGAGATGATCAGCTCGCAACCCTCGCTTTTTAAATAGCTTTCCGCGCGCTTTTGATCGGGTGTCCAGTGCACCACTAATTCTTCATCCAGCGCTTCCTCCAGCAGATCCTGGATCTGCTCCTGCATGTCATGTTCAGGGTGTACTAACAGTACACGTCTAAGCTTGCCCATGTCAGCATATTCCTGGGTTAGGACCTGGGAAGATCGAATCGATAATCCATGTAATTATCTCTTCTCTTCGGGTCGTGCCAATTACCCTGCATATTGTCTTCGATCAAAGAACGCAGCATTTTCTCGCCAAGTCTCATTTCCGTAACAGTCCGTACAATCCATGCTTTGTCAGCGTAAGCGTGCGCATCTTCGCCTGTTATTTCCGGTGCCTTCCCGGAAATGAGTGTTGTAACGATCTCGCCGTCGGAATCTATCGTTATCGATATCGATTCATCTTCATCCGCGAAGCGCAGCAAGTACGACAAGATACTCTCGATACAAAAGGAAAACTGGAAAAGATCGCCGCGCACCGCTGGAGACGGTGAAACGCAGCTAAACTTTATGCGTTTAGTATCGCGTTCCGGTAAGTTACCTAAAATGCCTTCTACGATATCGTTTGTTATCAGGTGTACCGGGTTGGAGGGAATACTGGATCCTTTACGTTCGAATAGCATCAATCTGTCGAAGCTGATTTCCAGTTTCCTGAGCTGATGCAGCGCTTTTTCGATTGTTTTAAGCTCATCGCCATGAGCTGATTTGTGCAAAGAATGTAGCCAGCCCGAAATAAGCGAAATTGGAGATTGTGTCTGTATGCCGATTTCGTGAAATAAATCCTTCAGTAGTTCAATTCGTTCAGAGCTGCGGCGAACTGACAAATCGATGCCGGCATATACCTTACCGCCTATATCGTCCGGTAACGTCGACGATGACAGCAAAATCTTAGTGCTCTCGCCATTTTTTCGTAAAACTTTTACCTCTTTCGACTCGAGCTCTCTGCCGCTGATAAGAAAGCCTGCCAAATCCCTGCTTTCTATATGGTCGCCCAAATGGGTACCGATTAGCTCCCCCGCTGCATATTTCAGTAACTTATAGGCGGCCGGATTTGCCTGCTTAATTACGCCATGGCTATCGGTTACGATGACGATATCCCGGGCTGATTTTAGCGTTGCCTCGAGCACTTCATACAGGCGCAATCGCTCAAGGAAAGCCCCCAGTTCGTTCATTATTTCGATTAATGCCTGTTTCTCCTCCTCCGAAAAGGCGTTTTCCCGCGAATCCTCTGAATTCAGCAAAGCAACAACCTTGCCGTCGATCTTGATCGGAATGCAGAGTTCGGAAACGGTAGGGGAGTAAGCCCGGACAAACAGGTCTTTGAATTGCGCGGAAGTTTTTACATTGCCGATATTCACTGCTTCGCCGGTTTTGTAGACGTGGCTGATAATGCCTGTGTCCAGGTCCTGAGCGTAGTCCGGATCAATCAGGTATTCGTCCAGCGCAGCTTTTTGACTCAGTAAGCGCAGTTTCTGTTGATTCTCGTCGATGCGAAAGACCGACACATTCTCCCATTCGTAATGCTCGGCTATTTTCTCGACTATTATGTCACCGACGTATCTCCCGTCGCGTGAAGCGGAGGAGATGTCTTTCATTAGACTTAAGCGGAACTCGAGGTCGCGTCTTTCCAGGTAATAAAGCGCCATCGAAGTGGCTTTACTCACGGGTAGCGTTGCCAGAATATTCAGATCTTCGTTCCGATACTCGTTGACGCTGCGTGTGTACAGGGCAATTGCCGCTACTATCTTGTTACCGTGTAGTACCGGGTACCATAAACAGGAGTGAAACCCCAGTTGTAAAAACTGTTTCGTGGCCGGCTGGTTTTTTACGTCTTGCCATTCGGGCTGATCCAGAAATGCCTCGAGGTCTCCAATAATTATCGGGTCTTTACTCTCTATGAAACGTCGGGCGATAGTTGGCATTTCGAACCAGCGGGTGGTCCATGGATGACGCTCGTCGACAGGATAAGAGAACAGCTCCCTGGTATGCTGCCTGTCTCCGCTGTACAGGGAAACGTTGAACCACTCGTATGACACAAGCTTCTTGATTTCTTCTGCGGTACCTTCCAGCATCTTGCGCCAGTCACGTTCGGTTGCGATATGCCTGTGTATGTTCTGTGCGGTATTCGATATGTGCTCGGTCGTCAGATCTCGGATCAAAGCCAGCGAGCCGACAATCTGGCCATCGCCGTTTAATTCAGGCAATGCGAGGACATTTACATGGACCTTGCGTCCATCGATCTGACGGGTGATGACAACCTCGTATTCTTCACCGATCATTTCGCTGTATCTTCGTTTCATATGTTCGGAAACGATCGCATAATTCTCCTTGTCGGGCAGGATGGTTTTTATGTTCATATCATCAAGCGATGATATGCCGGCTATCTTGAGGAACGCGTCGTTAGCGTAGGTTATATCGCCGCTCTTGTTTATTTTGAGCACGCCGCTGGGGAGGCAATCAAGCGCATCGCTCGGCATGGTTACCGTTTCCATCAATGCTCTCTTGTCTTGCGTTTCTCGAGCCATTTCCATGTCTCCTCTGGGTCTGATGCTACGGGGAGGCGTTCATATCGCGATAAAGTGCCGTGAAGCAAACCAAACTATCATGCAGGCAGCCAGGAGCGGTTGTTGGATCCCTTGCGGGAGGACAGGTATTTCGAGCGCAGCTATAAAAGATTCCATGCATTACCGAGTCCCATGTCTCAAGGGGTAAACGCTCTGAAGTTATTAATCTTGTGAAAGCAAAATTCGACTTCCAACAATAATTCTCATGCTCGATAAGCATGGAAATTTATCAGCGTTATTCGAACAACTTACCGTGGTTGATACATTGATTCAGATCAATTTTTCGAGATCCCCCGGTTCGGCGAAAAGTGCGCGAGCAGTTTGGATCGCAGCGGGTATGCCTGCAGAGAGGCGCAGCGTGCATGACCCTTATTACAGGGCTTTTGCTTTTTCGGGTCTGGCCTACAAATCGTGCCGCAGCCGCAGCCATCGATAACGATCGCCCGAGCGAACCTCCATTTCATAGACGCCGCTGTCCCTGATCACGGTAATGGATATGGTGTCGCCGGGTTTTCCCTGGGCCCAGACCTTGCGGTAAAAATCGGCCATCGATACCACCGGCTGGCCGCCGGCCGCCGCGATAATATCGCCCGCTTCGATTCCGGCGGCCATCGCGGGCCCGTCGTCGGCGACTCGCCGCACCAGCAATATACCCTCGAATTCCTCGGTGTAGAGACCGAGCCACGGCCGGTCGGAGCCGGTCGAACGGCCATGAACGAGCAGGTCGCCCATTACCGACTTGAGGAGGTCGATCGGAAGAAACATGTTGCCGGGCACCATTTGCTCGCCGACGATCGCATCGCCCACCGACAGGGAGCCGATCCCGAGTAATTGTCCTGCCGGTGAAATCAGTGCGGCGCCGCCGAATCGGGGGTAGGGGGGCACCGTAAACAGCGCGTCCTCGAGCAAATACTCCCAGTAACCGGCAAACTCGCGTGCGTCCGCGAAAATGGCCGGGCGCGCCGCCTGTATGCCTCCGTAGCTCGCGATCAGCATTTCATCCCCCGGCTCTAGCCCGCCCGACGAACCGAGCGCCATCGGCCTGGTTTCGATCGCGGCTTCGGCGCGCAGCAGTCCGAACCCGGTTTCGTAGTCATAGGCCAGTATCTCGGCCGGAATCGGCTGACCGCTGGCGAGCTGGACTTCGACCCGTTCGGCTTCCATGATCAGGTAGCCGATGGTGACGATGAGCCCGCTGGCGTCGATCAATACACCCGAGCCGACCCGGTCCGTGCCGAGCGCAGCGGCGGTTCGGGCATGCTGCGGAACCGTGGCGCGGATACCGACCACCGCGCTGAGCAAATCTTCCATGGTATCCGAATCGGCCGCGGCAACCGGCGCAATCGGCAGGGCCGCGATGCACGCTGCGAGCAGGGCCGCCAGCACAGGGCGGTGCGCGCAAAAGATAGTTACGATTTTCGCCAGCCTGGTATGCACGAGCAGATCAAGTCCTGGAAAACAGGTATCTAGCCTATCACGCATCGATACAGACATGGTATTACCCGGACATATCGAAGCCGCGGGGATTGAGAAATTCAGATAGCCACGAATGGCGAGAGGCTTTAATATTCCTGGCTCGTACAGCGGAGAAATCGATGTCGCAGGCAGAAAATTTTTTTAATCTCGACGCCCTCGATCAGGGCGTCGGCAGGGAACTGGCCGAGGGATTGAGCGCGCGCATCTTTGCCGGCGAACAGGCAATGATTTCGATCGTAAGCATCGCACCGAACAAAAGCGGCGAATCGCACTCACATCCGCAGGAGCAATGGGGTTTCTGCGTGCGCGGCTCGGGCGTGCGCAAACAGGGCGGAGAAGAGATCGAGGTCAGCGCCGGCGACTTCTGGCGGACGCCGGGTAACGTCGAACACAGTTTTAGCGCGGGGCCCGACGGGGCGCTGATTTACGACGTGTTCGCGCCGCCGCGCAACGAGTACACCAAACCGGGGCAGGGCTTTAGCTGAGTACCCCGGCGCAGCGCCGACCGCGCTAGCGGACGACGAGTACCGAACATTTGGCGTGACGCACGACCTTGGCCGCGGTCGAGCCGAGGAAATAATCCTGCAGGCCGGGGCGGTGCGACGCGACGATGATCAGGTCGGCCTGCTTGTCCTCGGCCACGTCTAGGATCGTGTTATAGGAATGACCGCTGCGCACCTCGACCTCCATTTTCATGCCGCTGGCATTGGCGACCGCCTTCAATTCGTCGTGCGAGGATTTCAGGTTTTTATCGATGATATCGGCCGGCAGGTTGATCGCCGCCCAGTTGGGCACTTCCTCGACCACGTTGAGCAGAATTATCTTCGCGTCCTTCGCGGCATGTTCGACCGCGATATCGATTATCGTTTTGCCCTCGACCAGGTGGGACATTTCGATGGGAACCAGGATCGTGTGGTACATTATGATTTTCCCCTCAGTTTCAGATTTGCGGGGTTTTCAGATTCCCCGATGCGATATGTTAACTATGATTGCCCGCCCGGGTCTACTCATTGATCCAGGTCAAACCGAGGAAACTGGCCTGTTTATCGCGTGAAGGCTAGTCCTCGATACTGATTTTAACCGGCAGCCCGGCAGGAAGGCCGTCGTCGGTGGCAAATTCGACCACCAGGGTCAGGGCGGGGTGATTATTGTCCCCGGCGGTAACTCTGCTGCCAATGTCGACTACCCGACCGTCGAATTGGCGGTCGCGAAAACTGATTTTCGCCTTGCGTTGACGCAGCTTCTCGCTGTAGAGCTCCAGCGGCAGCAGCGCGGAAGCGATCATGCGGCGGCGGTCGGCGATGGTGATTAATGCGGTATCGCTGACCCGGGTATTGATAAATTGCCCGGCAAAGGTATCCACGCTGAGCACAACCCCGTCGATCGGCGACCTGAGCTCGGCATGTGCCAGCCGAAACCGCGCGCGTTTGAGCCTGGCCTCGGCCGCGGCCAGGTGCGCGGCGGCGATGGCGTGATTTTGTTCCGCGCTTTCCAGTTCGACCAGCGCCAGCGAGTCGCGGTCGAATAATTCCTGCGCCTTGTCGAGTTCGGTTTGCATCCTCGCAAGTTCGGGCAGGAGCGCGTCCACCTCGGCCTGTGCGGCGTCGGCAGTGGCCCCGAGGCCGGTCGGATCCAGGCGCAGCAGCACGTCGCCGCTGCGAACCGCCTGTCCCGGTCTCACTTCAATCGATTCGACATAGCCGCTGACGCCGCTGTTGAGAACGACGCGCCGGGCGAAATCGGTGTGCCCGTCGAGTTCGACCGCGAATATCGGGGTCGCTGCGAGACAAAGACTTAGAACGAGCCAGATTCGCATGTTGATCTCCGGTCTATTGAGACGAGGCAAACTGGTTTAAAAATTCGCTCCCTACCAGCGATGCCAGGCGCTGGTAGGCGAGTTCCCAGGCGTAGGCCGCGCGCAAGCGCTCGGTGCTGCTGCGCGAATACAAAACCATCGAGTCGCCGAGGTCGGTTTTGAACTCGAGCTCGTATTCCGCACGGCTGCGATCGAGATAACGATCGCGGTAATCCTGTTCGACCTGGCGACCCGCAAGCTCGAGCTGCAGCTGCTGCAGCTTTTGCCAGAGCTCGAGCACTTCGAGACGCAGCCGTGACTGCAGCTGCTGCTGGTGGGACAGCGCGATGCGGTGACGCGCTCGCGCCAGCTCCACCTTTTCCGGCGCCCCCGACGAATACAGCGGGATTTCGAAATACAGGCTTGCGCGCCAGTCGTCACGCAGGCGGCTTTCGCGTTCGTAATGGGAGACTTCGAGTTCCAGGTCGACGCTCGGGTTGTCGTCGGCTTCGGCGATGGCGATGGCGGCCTGCGCGGCGAGCACGTTGGCGTTGGCGAGGCGCGCCTCGAGGCTGCTGGTCAGCGCCCGGTTTACGAGGCCGGCGTAATCCTCCGGCAGCTTGCGCGCGGTATCGATTTGCGGAACCTGCAAATCGGAAGGCGCCTGATCGGGATAACCCATGGCTTCGGCCAGCATCGCGCGGGTGAGCCGCTGCTGGTGCAGGGCGAGCGAGCGCCGCTGGCGTATGACCTCGTATTCGGACTGCAGGCGCAGCACCTCTATTTCGGGCACCAGTCCGAGTTCCTGGTCTTCCACCGCGTTGTCGTAGCGAATGAAGCCGATCGCGAGCGCCTCGTTTTCGGAAATGAATTCATTGTCGGCGTTGAGCACGGCGAAATAGCGTTCCATCAAGGTCAGGCGGCGCTGCTCGATGCGCAGGTACTTTTGCAATTCGAGCGCCTGCAGCTGCAGCGCGAGCCTTTTTTCACGTGAGTCCTGCAGGCCGAAGTCGTAAATCGGTTTCGACAGGATCAGGCTGGCGGCGTTGTCGTTATCCGCATCGTCGGGCAGGGCGAAATCAGACTCGCCGTATTCGCGCAGGCGGGCCTCCAGACCGAGGCTGAAGCCGTATTCGCCCTGTTCGATACCGAGTTCGGCGCGCAGCGCGGCGAGCTGCTGCTCGACTTCGGCGAGCTCCGGATGGGATTCGTTGGTGGCGGTGGCGAGCGCTGCGTCGAAGGTCAGCGGTTCGGGCAGGGTATCGGCTAACACCACGCCGGCCGGCAGCAGCAGCGTCAGCCAGATCAATCGCAATCGTATCAATGCGCCTGAGAACATGGTCTCGATACCTACCCCCGCTTGTCTGGATACGGCGGCAAGGGGCCGCGGCATCCGGTTTGCGCGTTAAAGCGTTTTATTCTTTTTCATCCGCTTGTAGCGTGCGAAGCGGATATTGCGTCCCGAGTCGTCTTTTTGCAGGTAGACCCCGTCGACGATAAATTCACCCATCCACATGAATTCCTCGACGCCGGAAGGCGCGCCGACGTACTTGAAAATTCGTTTGCCTTCCAGGTCGTAAAACGCGAGCATCGGCGTCGCGCGAACCCGGGTTTTGCGGGCGAATTCCTTTTCCGTGGTCTCATTGCCGTCGAAATCGACGACTTCTATATCGCCCTCGATATCGATCGCGATCGAATGGAAATGCTGGCGAAAATAGGCCTGCACCTCGGGCTGGTTGAGTACGGTTTGTTTCATGCGGTGGCAGAACGGGCATTCGTCCATTTCGAAAAACAGGAAGATACCCTGTTTGCCTTCTTCGCGCGCGATTTCGAGCTCTTCGTTGAGGTCACCGAGGGACTGCTCGAAAAAGTACTGGTATGGATCCCTCGGTGTCGATGCCGGCGACAGGGCCGGGATGATGCAGAGAAGAATTGCGAATGCGAGAAGCTTTCTTGCCATGATTGGACTGCCCGGGTTCAGGCCGGAAAGCTTCCCACTAATGCATTCGCTTTTCAATCCCTAATCTAACGCTACTGCTGCGCCGGTTGCTGCGCCGGGGCCTGGGGAGTCATCATCTGCGTCCAGGCGTTCGGATCGAACCAGTTGAAAGTTGCAGCATTCGGGTTGTAGCTCGCGCTGGTGGCCGCACCCGGAACGTAGGCATTCG
>JAAUYE010040755.1_pt1 | contig 13847 bp, 15 predicted proteins | sample 7278081 | NCBI WGS metagenome assembly JAAUYE01 (sample SAMN14350131, study PRJNA611818) | marine sediment metagenome | isolation source: surface marine sediment (0.6m) | place: French Polynesia: Moorea | collected 2018-08
GACGCCACTAACGGCCGGCTAGATGTGCGCCAGGCGGCGCGGTCGGGCTCACAGATTGGGCTGGGGTTTCATACTCTTGATCAGATCATTCGCCGGTTCAAGGATAGGTTTCAGGATGGTAACACCAACTCACTGTCTGATTACCAGTCGGTGATGCGTAAGAAGAACCAGTACGCACGTGAAAACCAGCAGAAAGCTGAGCGGCTCAATGAGCAGTGGCGTCAGTATGAGAAGCGCGGGGCGAAGAATGCCGAAACTCTGGGTAAGTTCATGCATGACGCTACCATGTCAGGAATCCATCCAGATCTGCCGTTCAATCATCCACAGAATGCGCATCTGGCGAAGCAGTCAAAAGCTAAAGAGCAGCACCGCCGGATGCAGAAACGTTTTAACGAACTGCCCGCCGGCGGGCGCGGAATTTATCGCGCAGCGGCGAAGTTCTATCGTGACCAGCGCAATGATCTGCGTCGATCGACTGTTGAGCATATGGCGCGGTCATGGAATCTTGAGAAGGTACTGACACCACCAGTCTACCGCCAGTTATCAATCGTTAAGAACCCGGCGGATATAGACGCTATTGATTTCAGCGCAATGGGAGATCAGGCAGATAAGGTCAAAGATTCATTGAAGCAGGCAGTCAATCTGACATCGGTTCAGGGGCCGTATTTCCCTCTGCGTCGGTTTGGTAAGTATGTGGTAGAGGGCAGCAAAACTGGCGAGCAGATTGGTAAGAGTTACGATAAGCGGAAAGATGCCTGGGAGGCGGCGCGCAGCCTGCGTAGCGATCAGCCTTTTGCCAAGGTGCGTACACGTAAGGCGAAGGATGGTACTTACTACAACGCCCGTGACATCCGCACGGTGGAGATGTTCGACTCTATTACTGAAGCCGAGCGCCGTGCCAGTGAGCTGCAGGGTGAGGGGTATAGCGGACGCGCCGGGGGTGCCATTGCGCCCAGCCTGAAAGAAGAATGGAATATGCCGCCGGGATCCAATGCCGGTGTGCTGCTATCGCAAGCTAAGAAGAAATTCGATGCTGACTCGCCACAGGCGAAGGCTATTGATACAGCATTTCTCGAGTTACTGCTTGAGAACAACATGCGCAAATCGGAGCTGCAGCGCAAGAAGGTCATGGGTGCCAGCATGGATATGCGCCGTGCGTTCGCTGAGCGGGCCTACGCGGGCAGCTGGGGCATTGCCGATATCCAGACGGCGCTCGATCATGGTGATGCTCTAAAAGGAATGGCGAAGCAAGCCAGGGGAGATGTCAAGCTAGGCGAAGTGGTTAATGAGCTGCGCCTGCGCGATGAGAAATCGCTGGGTGACCGGCGTATTGGTAAAGTGGAGAGTGCCGTTAGTCAGTTTGGTTTCGTCAATTACCTGTTCTCACCATCGTACACCATGGTCAACCTAACCCAAGTGCCGTTGGTGGCAGCGCCTTATCTTAATGCCCGGTATGGCCGCCGGGCCATGGGTGAGTTGATGAAGTCGTATCGGGGGGTTGCTGCGGCAGGAGGGGCGGAGTTGGCGCGTGTTCGACTGGGCGCTAAGGGTGCGCCGGTCAATGCGCTCGATGCCATGATGAATCAGCTGGATCAGGGTGAGAGGCAGGCCATAGAGACGCTTGCCGATCGCGGCATCATCGATGCCACTTTCATGCAGGAGCTGTATAAGACGAGCCGGGGGATTGGTGAAAATGCAGTGTGGGGTAAGGTCATGGATCTAGCCCGCACCATGCCACAGGTTGCTGAGGTATTGAACCGCATCGTGGTAGCACGAGCGGCATATAATCTGGAAATGCAGAGGTCTAAGAATCAGACCAAGGCGGAAGAAGCGGCATCCGAGGCAGTATTGCAGACGCAGTTCGACTACACCGATCAGAACAAGCCGCGCTATTTCAAGGCATTTCCTGGTGCGCGAGCCATCATGATGTTCAAGATGTACGCACAGGGTATGTATGCCTTGCTTGGCAGCAGCGCGGTTCAGTCCTTCAAAGGAAAAACAAAAGAACAGCGGGCACAGGCACGCAAGACACTGGCGGGGCTCATCGCCTCGCATTCGCTTGCGGGTGGGGTCTTGGGTGGCGTCTTCATGGAACCGGTGCGGGCGCTGATCAGCGCTGCGCAGTATCTGTTCGAAGACGATGATGATCCATGGGATCTCGATAACGAAGTCACTCAGGCGATCTATGATATGACCGGGAGTGCGGCGGCGACTGAACTGATTACTCGCGGCGTACCCCGGGTGGCCGGGATAGATTTGTTTGGTCGGGTTGGCCTCAACAACATGGCATTTATGGGTGGCCGTGATGCACGGTCTTACCAGGAGGCTTACCAGAACGCTATCGTAGCAGCTGGTGGCCCGGTCGTGGCGGCGGGTGGTAATGTCGCCAGAGGCATAGATTACTTGAACCGCGGCGAAGTACGCCGGGGCATCGAGGCTATATCACCCAAACTGGTGCGCGATGCATTGAAGACATGGCGCATCGCTGACGAGGGCATGCTCGATTACAACGGCAATGTCATCAGCGGTAAGCAGAATTTCAGTACCGGCGATTACATCAGTCAGGGGCTGGGCATCACTCCAGCACAGATGGCGCGGACGTATGAAGCACGCACGGCACAGAAAGGACGTGAGACCAAGTTGCGCGACCGGCGCAAGAAACTCATGATGCAGTGGCGGCGCAAAGATCCGAAAGAGCGAGCGGCGTTTTTTCGCAGTGCCATTATGTCGTTCAACCGAAAGAACCCTGAATTCAGAATTATGCCCGGGCAGTTACTCAGAAGTATAAGTGAGCAGCGCAGGCGCGAAGTACAAACCCGTGCTGGGGCGTTTACTGAGAAGGCAGCTATTCGGCGGATAGGAGAGGCATATGGCGCCAGATGATGATAATCGGTAATCCCTATTGAGGAGTTTGGCTTTTGAAATTGGAGTGGGCTTTTGTAGTAATTTTCGCTTTTATATCAATCATATTTTTATGGGAGATTAATAGGCAAGGAGACCGCTTTATGGAAACTATTGTTCTCTTCAGTCAGGCTCTGCGTGAACGAGACCAACAAACCCGCGAGCTTGCTAGCCGAGTTCAAACTTTAGAGAAAGAACGTAGTTTGTATAGGAGAGTAGAGGAAATGGAAAGGCAGCTGAGAGTTTTTTGTATCGATGGAAGGACCTCGTTTTGCGCAAACCTTAATGAAATCAGGAGGGATCCAGCACGCTGAATGTTTTGGATCCGAATGGAATGTCCAGGCACCGGAAGCGGCCTCCTATCCCACCCGCGGTGCCGGCATCGATTGATCCTCGGTTCTTTTTTGCACCGGCAGTAGTTAGATTATCGATGATATGAGATTGTCCTGAACCCGATGTTTTGTAGTACCAATTCTCGAAGTCATCCAGTAACAGCCGAATAATTTTATCATCGATGCCGATTCGTATAACTGCTGGGTGCCGATCGCTATCAAGTAAGACTTCACTTCCCCGCCCTCGTCCCGGCATCTTCCTGGCGCGGACGATATGCTCTTTTTTCTCATGCATGTAGCGCATGACCAGACCGATACTGCGTTCCAGCGGAGTGCAGTATTCTTCTTTTTTAATTGTCCGCATTGATAGTAATTTGCTTACTAGAAAGCGTTTGAAAGCTGGCATATTGAATTGGCAGAGGTTAAGGTCAGTTGCAATCTGTGCGCCAGCGAGAAGAGAAGCAATGGTTGCCACCCAGAACCGTTCGTCCTGTTGTGTGTTCAGTTTGTCCGACAGTACGGCATCCAGGCCGCATACGGTCTTTACGGCTGTGTCCTGGTTGCGTGACAGCCATTCGGCGTATATCACCCCGGCACACCCGTAGTTACCTTTCAGTTGGCTGTAAAAGTGTCGTGCCGCCCCGTCGCTCATGCCATCTGCTGGTATCGGCTCGGCGCGCAGCTCGAATACCCGGGCTACACCGGCATCCGAGTTTCCCACAGTCTGCAGAATGTGGTCTTTCAGGGGGTCATTCGAGGCGATTACCAGCATAGTCTCCCACTCACCAGCCTTGCGTTGCTGGATACTGGAGTTCAGGCGTGTTTTTTCGCGGCCTTGAGACAGACGAAATACGTTAGTGATGAATCGCTGTACATGCTCCTTCTCACGAACTTCATCCCAGTAAGCTGGTAGGGTATTTAGCACCCCCAGCCGGTTCGCTACCGAGTTGGCGGTGTCGTCCAGCGACGCCATGCTCGATTTGGGGTCGCCCCAGACGCCTGCAGCGATCTGCATGGCGGTCGATTTACCTGTCCCGGTATCCTGGCTCACAATCGATAGGAGCGCCCCTGAGACGCCTGTGAAGCGCAGGAGGGGGGCAGCAAAGGCTGAGGCGATGATCGCCCAGGAAGCGTGCCGTGGCTGGCTCAGGATGTGGTTGGCGCACGCTTGCCACGGCTCGAGCTCGCCATGGGGGGAGAAAGTTTTCGCCATGGTTGTATCCGCAATCTGGGTGCGGGCGTCGCCATGAAGCGAATAGATAGTTCCGGCGTAGTGAAAGTTGCCGTCAGACAGCCAGCCGAATCGATCGGCGCCGACGCTTATCTGTTTACTCTGTTGCAGCTGGTGGAGCCATGCGTTCATTAGTCGCCGAAATTCCTCCAATTCGTATGTATCTAATGATACACCATAATTAGAAAGTGTTGAATTACAGGTCCGGTTATCGACAACTAACTTGTCCAGTGTAGTGTGAATAAGTGCTTTACCTACTACGACAGTGATATGAGTGGCAACGCCGGGTTCGACTACAGCCTTGAAGTTCTTGACCTGGTAGCGGATGACCTGTTCCCAACCATCCTCAGTTGCTTTTTCCACACCTTTATCCCCAAGCCGCCACGGCCATGGCAGCTCGCTTGGCCGGCCAAAAGCCAGTTTTATCGGGGACTTAATCTTGCCTTGCCATTCACAATTACTGCAGTGAGGGCTTAGTTCACTGAATTTTTCACAGGTGACTGGGCCGGTTCTTTCTTTACTCTGCAGTGAATGGGCGAATTTTCGGTCTGTCTTGATTACTGAATAACCTGGATGCTGATCTGATAAAGGATGGATAAACTGCTCACCGTCGTTACAGTAAGCCAGCGTGTGGATAATCTTATGCCATAGCGGCTCGCCGTCATGTTCACCATGCGTTGCCTGTGAATGGTTAAACACTGGGCACAGATCGATCATCATCTGCGCCTTGGCTTCTTTATAGTTGAGCCCATCAAACAGATCAGAATTATCAACCAGCGGTACAGTAGCTGGACCTGTCAGATAGGAGTTAAATGCTGTTGCGAATTCATTGAATGTGTAGCGGTGTTTACTCCATTCACCAATAATCTTGCAGGGTTTTGGGTGTTTGGGGTCTTTGTAGTTCAATGTATCAGGTGCGCGAAGAATACGGGCTTCGTCTTCTGTGCAGGGAGAATCGATATTGAGGCTGTGTCTTTTGCATGCTGCCGCGATAGCTTTGGCGTACCCCTTCCAGTCGTTTTTAGTGACATCCTCGGTGCAGACCCAGTAGGGATGGTAACCGTTGCCGGAATCTACCAAAATGCTAAACGGTGGTAATCCATCTCTGAGCGCGCTCCTGATAGCTGCTCTGCCGTCTTCTTTGGTTTCGTATTGCCCGCCCGGTTTGCAGTCAATATCGACGTACCAGACGCGCTTGAATTTGCAGGCTAGTTGAGAACGTTTTTCGCCGAATCCGCCCGTCGCTACATAGGCATTGTAGTGTCTGTTGGTGATTGCCTGGATGGAAGCGGCTACTTGTCCCAGGTCGGTGTGTTTAAATTGTCGAGTGAGGCCGGTGTTAGTTATTTGTACAGTGAAGTAGTTTCCCTGTGTAGGCAGGATAACTTCTAAAAATTCCTGTAGATTCATAAGGGTCGGTCTCTTAGAAGGAAAAAAGGCCGGGTCAGTGCCCGGCCCATCCGATAAGATTACCCCCTATCAGGCCAGGTTGTCCAGATCGGCGAGGATATCATCCAGTTCGCCGTCCAGGTCTTTTTCCGCCGGAGCCTGTGCTGTGGGTTCAGGTTTAGCTGCCTGTTTGGTAGGAGTTTTATTCTTATTCCCTTTGGGTTTGGTCGTCTTGGCAGGCTTTGTCTCTTCTTCCTCGAAGTCTAGGCTGACAGCCGGTTCGGGTTCTTTCTTGGGTTCGGGTTTGGTTTGGGGTTGTGCTGCCGGAGCTAGGTCCTGTGGAACATCAAGGATATTGCCCAGAGTCTCGCCCTGAAAGTGACCGGCTACTTCGGCCAGCTCCTCATCCGTCAGCTTGCGGATAGGTTTGAAAGTCAGCTTAGGGTAGCTGGCATTCAGGTCGAACCCGATGCGGGTGCCGATGGCGTTATAGGGAAACCCCTTAGCAGCCATACCTTTGCCATACGTAGCCAGGTCAGCCAGGGACGCCGCCGGTACTCTTAGCAACATGGGGCCGCCAAGCGCTTCATTGCCGATGTCGCCCAGCGGCACCACGGCTACCCGGCGGTTGTCGCCACACAGCTTGGTTTTTTTGCCTTGCGGGCTGATCTTGGATCCCCAGACATTGTTGGGGCAGGCCGCGCAGGTTTCGCACTGTGCGTTTGGGCTGGCTAAATCGGGCTTGATGCCGTCGATCGACCAACAGTCAGGTGCTGAATCATCACCCTCTTCGTACTGTTCGGCGTAGAAGATCTTGCTGACGTTCTTCGATGCCTTAACCAGCACACATTCGAGAGAGGGTACGGGCTCTTCGTTTTCGTTGAGGATGGGTTTTTCCTCGCCACCGTGCTTGATCCGCCATTTGCTGCCGCGAAACGACACAACGGCGAAACCGCCGGAGATGCCGTCATACAGATCGCCAGCAAGTTCTTCGGTGTCGAATGCCCCTTGCAGTTCAGCGGGTAGATTGGCTTTGAAAGTTACGATATTTCCCATTAATGATCTCCTCTAGGTCGGACAATGGCGGCAATGGTAAAATGTAACGCCTCTTCAAGTTTAGTGATGGCAAGAGATTGTTCCCGACATATAGGTGTATTACGGGTAATCGTTTTTGCCAGTTGTTTTGTTGCTTTGCGTACCGTGATACATGCTTTAGTCTGCTCGGGTACGAGATCGTTAACGAAATCGAAACGGCGATTGATTTCGTTGATTTGATGCGCTGGCATTCTGTAGCGCACTACTTTCTTCTTGGCTACTTTTTTCTTAACTACTTTTCTCATCGATATATCCTCTATAGTTACGGTTTTTTAGTTCCTCAAGTCTTTGTTTGCGAAGGCATCCACATGATTTCTGCCGACCACTTTTTACAGTGTAGCTACGCAATATGACTTCTTTTCCACATTCGCAGCGCATCTTCCATAAGATGTTGCGATGTTTATCCCGGCCGGTTTCCTCAATAAATTCTAGCCGGCCGTATTTTTTACTTTCTGACACGGGCGTTAGTCTCCCTGCTGACGGACACGCCCGGGGGAACATCACCAGTGGATTCGATATACTCCTCGACGGCGTCCTCGCTGACGTTGGATGTGAGCATAGCCCACATATGGTTGTCGCGAACAAAAGCGAAGAAGACATTGCGGTCTTCAACCTTGGCGCTGGTGGTCGTGGATAGATACACGGTGCCGTGCTTGGTCTTCATGTTCTGTCCACCTTGCAGGTGCATCCATGCCTGCAGCCAGGCTTCTATTTTCTTCATTTTGGCGTTGAGAGGCGCCAGTTCTTCTTTCTGTCGCTTAGCGATGCGTTTTTTCTCATCACGCAGGCGGAGGTATCCGCTAACAACATCATCAACGTTAGGCATGTCGGTCTCCTATTGTTTGAATAAATTGGCGTGGATCTGCAAGTAGTAGCTCAGTGTTGCCGTTGCTACTTAGCACTGGTTCGCCTTCATACTGCAGGCCGCGTGATCTGGCTTCTTTCAGAATTGCCTGCTCTACTTCATATGCTTTCGCACCAGTCTCATAGTCGTTGGTTTCGAGTACGGTAATACGCTTGAGGTCTCTAGGTTTGAAGCGCGCCTCGACAGTGCCATTGGTGATACCCGCCTTGAACAGTGTGCGGTTGTGCCCCTCCACTTCGAGAAAGTAAAGTATGGCGGGCTGGTCGGATTTGAATCTGTAAATGGCGCAGTGGGGGCAGCCGCTGCTGCGCATCACGTTGGCGGGTGTGCTCTCCCACTGGTGCCCCTCGCCACACTCGAACGTGGTTTTAGTGTTTGCGCTGGTGTACTCGCCCACGAGTTTCAAACCGCGGCCGTCAGCGGCAAGGCGCTCGTTAACGATCTCTGCGGTGAGTTGGGTGCTTGCGCAGTGGGGGCAGCCCTTGCCGCACATAACGCTGTTGGGTGGGGCTTCCCATTGATGCCCGTGCTCGCACTCGAACGTGGTCTTGGCGGCATTGGTGGTGTACTCGCTCACGAGTTTCAGACCACGGTCGGCAATGCGCTCGTTAACGATCTCGAGAGTGAGTCGGGTGCTTGCGCAATGCGGGCAACCACTGCCGCCCATCACGTGGGAGGGTATGGTCCCCCATTGGTGTCCGTGGCTGCACTCGAACGTGGTTTTCCTTAGAGCCCCTGTGTACTCACCCACGAGTTTCAGACCACGGTCGGCAATGCGCTTGTTAACGATCTCGGCGGTTAACTTCGTAGGCATGTCGGTCTCCTATTGTTTGAATAACGATAACAATGCTTGCTGCATGTTGCCACGTTTACTGAGTACATTATACACACGTTTCTCTACAGGGGAAGCCTGAATATGGATAATATGTGTATGATTGACCTGTCCTGGGCGGGTAATCCGCGCACAGGCTTGGTCGTAGATTTCTAAATCACGATGTGGCGCATACCATACGATCGTATCGGCGGCTGTGAGGCTGAGCCCATGGGCCATGGTCTGCGGATGGGCGACGATGACCCGCGGGTTTGCTGCATGTTGGAACGCCCAGAATACCCTGTCGCGTTCTGTTTTGCCTACGTCGCCATCGATGCGCTCCACAGTGTACCCTGCCAGATCGAGATACGCCTTGAGAGAGCGCACGGTATGCTTGAACGGTGCAAACACGATGACCTTGTTCTGAGTACCGTCCAGTATTTCAGTCAGGGTATCCAGCCGTTTTTTGCAATCTAACTCAACTACAACACCGTTGGATCCATAACTGAACCCGGCGCCGATCTGAATCAGCTTACTGGCTTGTACGCCGGCGTTTGCCGCCGTGATCTCGAGTCCGTTATGTTCCAGCACGAACTCCCGCTGCATCTGCTTGTAGGCTTTTTTCTGTTCGACAGATAGCTCGACTTCGCGGGTGGAGTAAGTCGTTGGTGGTAGATCAACGCAATCCTCTCTGCTGTAGCGCACTGCTGGCTGCATCAGTTCATGGACGATGTCGTTTGCTTCCTTCTTGGGTATCCACTTGAACTGCGTAATCTGCAGCATCGTTTTCGATCGGAAGCCAGTAAAGTAGGTATTGGCTACACGTTCTGGTGTCAATAGCTTGATCTGACCATATGCATCGGTTGGTGCCTTCGGCATCGGCCCGCCTGTCATACCCCATACGTATTTTTTGTTTTTACATAGCCGGTTCATTCCTTTCCAGCGTTTTGTTTTTGAGTTGCGTAGGACAGCCAACTCGTCAATTATGATCGTATCGATGTCGGGCCGCGCATGCAGTGCTTCTTCGAGGACGGCGACTCCATCGTGGTTGATGATGTAAAAGTCGGCATCTTGCGCAAGGAACTTGAGCCGCTTGTCTTTGGTGCCGTGGAGGGCCACAGCTCTTCGGTGAGGGAAACACGCAAAAATTTCCCTTTCCCAGACAGTAGTAAGTGTGGAAAGCGGAGCGACAACAAGGACTTTTCGTATTTCTCCAGTACCCATGAGGAAGTCACAAGCATATAGGGACGCCCTGGTTTTGCCTGTTCCCATATCGTTAAGAACGTACGCACGTCGATTTTCAGTAAGGAGTCGGGCAGTATCTCGTTGAGATAGGAAGGGCGTCGTACTAACCCAGTCGTAGTGGTGGAGGATAGGAGCTGGTATGGCATAACCAAGGTTATTAAGGAGTTTAGTCTCAGTATCGCGATGGGGCGCGGCGAGAAATGCTGATCCATTTTTCTCTATCCTCTTGGCATGGGGTATCAGCTGCGCGACACGGGTATCAAAACGCATTACCACGCATTGGTGTTTTGCACTTATTCGGAAGTGACAGCCAGTATCCATAGTTTTAAATCAGTTAGTGTTGAGCCGTCTTCTACGACAGCTGGGATGTTGTGATTCAACATGATTTTCATGGTGCGCTTCTGCAAAGCAGTTGCCTTTTTACCTGGTGCCTTAGCTTCGATACCGAACATGCGGCCGTTGCGGGCACACAGGAAATCCAGTGACTGCTCACCATACCCACCCGGAACTGGCATATACCACCAACAATCCAGTTCTTTCAGGATGCTTTTGATTTTGTCTTTGACACGCCCCTCTGGAGTAGTAACCATGCAGCTATAGTCTCCGCAGCAGAATGATACCATTCATCATTGAACATGTCCTTATGGTGTTTCGATACAGTAAATGTGAATTCTTTGTCATAGATAATTACAAAGTTCGTTTGTTGTATTGCTGGTTGTTCCTGCCAGCTCCACTTAATTAACCGGACGATAGAATAGTCTACATCTTCCAGTTTCTCTACGACTAAATTGAGTAGTCTGTATGCATTGGCGTGAGCGTCTTTATAGCCGTTGATTTTGTGCATTTGTCGGTCTCATAGAAAGTAATACAAGTGCTTCCATATGTTCTTTATCTTCGGCGGTGTTGAAAGTCCAAAGATCGTTGGCGATAAATCTTGCGATATGGTGTAGTGGACCAACAATATTCAAAGCTATATCGGTTATTCTCCGGATCGTATAACCGCGCCAGGTTAAGCGGATGTCATAGCACCACCTGACAGGGTCTTCTTTGATTTCTATTTTCCAACACTCTAACACAATTGGCGCAATACCCATGTCTTCAAGGATACTTTTGAGCGCTGATACGTACGCATCCGTTAGTGGTGGTAGTGTGGTTACCATTATTCACCCGCCGTTTTCAGCATCACAAAATTCTGAAAGACTTCATATGCCAGCGCTTCGGGCCATTGGAAGTCTAAACCGATTAATTCTTGGCAATCGTTAATCCATAAGTTGTTGTGGATTGATTGCCAGCCGCGGCTTATTAAGTAATTTACTACTTCTGTTGGAGCTGCGCGGTGTACTGGTTCCAATGGTGGGGTAACTTGAATTATTGGCGCTTCAATAGGATATACAGGCATATCAGACTCCGTTGTACGGACAACTCTTAACCGGGCAGTGTTTCTTACACAGGAAGTTGGGTCGGGCAGGGAACTCGTCATTCTTTTTGGCTTCTTCCATCCGCTTCACTCGCGGCAGAAAGGTGTTCCAGATGCCAGGTGCGTCTTCGCGTCGATACTTCTTGCGGGGTAGCTTCTTCTCCTTGGCCCAGTAGTATGCGCCCGTAGCGGTTTTGATTTCGGGCAGTACGCAGAACATCATTATAACCATGAGGTCAACCTGGTCGAATCCCTCTTTCATTCGTCCGAATTTGTGGTCGATAACGAGTAGATGCTGGCCGTTTATTTTGGCAAAGTCAATGACGCCACGCACCCATACGTCGTCGTCAAAGAAACCTGTCAGTTTGAAATCGCGATTGAGCGCAAGCTTTTGTTCAGGCATTCCTTTGCCCGGCGCTGATGCTAGTTTTGACAGAACATTTTCGTGGTGGCGCAGGTCGAGTGGCAGTGGTTTGTTCTTGATGAGACGGTGTTCAAAATGTTTGTGTGCTTCGGCGCCATAGTCAGCTATGCTCGAGCGCTTTTCCTTGACAATGCGGACTATCTTTTCAGCCCAGAATTTTTTGGGGCAAAGTTCGAAGCTATCAAGCGCGGAATAACTCCACGCGAATGATCTTGGCATCAGTCGGTCTCCTTATTTTGTAAAATCTCCATAAGGTGTGCTGCTTGGTCTCGCGCGTCATCTAAGGCATTATGGTGAGTGCCTTGACGTTTCATTGGCACCGACGATAATGCTTTAATTGTTCGGTAACATCGGTCATTCCAGAAGCGCCATGGTAGTTCTAGGTCGCAACAGCGGTAAGCATTCGCTAAGATCACATTATCAAATGCTGCACCATTTCCCCATATTCTGGTTTCATGGTCTACCAAGGCACTGAAGGCTAGAAGTACAGCTGGCAATATGTCACCTTTACGCTCAAACTGAGCTCGTGCCGCATCGTCTTGTTGCATCCACCATAGTATAGTAGAAGCATCGATTTCCATACCTATATTTAAGCACGACTCTAAATCTACTACGCGATAGAATTCTTTGCCTAATTTCATTGACTCAGGAAAAAACTCTACAGCACCTATTGCAATGATGGGAGCGTTGGGGCGGGTACCCATTGTCTCAAGGTCTACCATTATATCTTTGCCGTTATTCATTCAGTCGGTCTCCTTGGTCAGCAGCCATTTGGCGTAGGCTTCCTCATAGGTTTCGCTTTGTACAATTCTATTTTGTGGTGTGTAAAAAACCCACACCTTATCGACAATACAATGTGTAATCGGTGCGGCTTCTTTTTCAAATGGCAGCGTATGCACTACGCCTTTACTTCGCTTCCGCATAGTTATCCCCATATGCCACTTCTGCCGCTACAGGCAGGCCGGGCATCCACTCAACCGGGCGGGTCAACACTGCCTCCAGCACCTTGCAAAACTTCTCTACCAAGGTCTCGAGAATGATGTATACCAGCTCGTCATGCACCTGTAGTGACGACAGCCAGCCACGCCGGTAGAGATAGACCTCTGCCGTACTTACGACGATCCGTGCCAGGGCCTGCACGATGTTTTCAATCAGCTTTCCGCCGTACAACGTAGTGGGTTCGCCACGGTATGTGTATATCCACTGCCCCAGGCTGTTCTGTTTTAAATCAGGATAGACCAAACGCATGCCGTTAGGCAAGAGGATGCCGTTCTTGATTGTCTTCACCGGCCCCAGTTCGAAAGTTTTGTCCTCCGCCATGTATCGAATCATGGAGTCGGCGGTGTACCAGAGCTGCTTGATGCGTTTATAGGTACCACGATAGGTATTTACGTAGCGTTGGGCTTCTTCCAACGTGACTTCTATCCCGGCTGCCTTGAGTGTTGCTTTTAACTTCTCAGCACCAACTTGATATCCAAGTCCTAGAATGCACGTCTTTCCTACGAACCGCTCAGGAAAAGCGTGTGTATCTTTTGTGACTGTGTATCCGTATGCCTGAGTAGCAAACATCGAATATACATCATAACCGAGCCTGAAGGCGTTGACGAGAACGGCCTGACCGGCAAGAGTGGCAAGGATGCGCGCTTCGATTTGTGCCAGGTCGCCGGCGACTACCTTGTACCCGGGCGGCGCTTTCAAGGAGCGGCGTAGCGCCCCACCGCGGAGCAAGTTCTGCATGTTGAGCTTATCCAGACCGCTGAAGCGGCCCGTATGAGCTCCGTAGTAAAGCAAAGGGACCGCAAAGGGGGTCTTGGTAGCTTCGACCTGGATAAATCGCACCAGGCGTGTCTCCTCTTGCGTGCTCTTGTGTTTGAGCCGGGCGGCGACCAGCGCCTGCACCCGGCTGTCTTCGTGCTCGAGCAGGTCTCGAAATTCAGGGTCTTTTTTGGCGAAAGCGAATGTCGTCTTACCGGTGCGCGGGCTGATCTTCGTAGGTGGGACGACGCCTAAATCTTCCAGTGCATCGGCGAATTGTGGGTTGGACATTAGTACTGCGTTGTCCACAAGAAGGGCTTTAGCCAGTACCTCTTCTTTTTCGGCGCGGACTTCAGCTAGCCGTTGTGTGAGTATGTTAAGA
>JAAUYE010043776.1_pt1 | contig 13834 bp, 12 predicted proteins | sample 7278081 | NCBI WGS metagenome assembly JAAUYE01 (sample SAMN14350131, study PRJNA611818) | marine sediment metagenome | isolation source: surface marine sediment (0.6m) | place: French Polynesia: Moorea | collected 2018-08
CCGGCATCCTGGCCGTGCGGATCCTCGACGGCTACACGCCCGAGCTCAACGACAGCTTCGACGTGCTGGTGGCATCGATCATCGAGGACGACGGCTTCGACGTCCTGGCGCCGGAGCTGGGGGAAGGCCTCGGGTGGGTGGCCTCCATCGTGTCCGGGCCCGACGACGACCGCCTGCGCCTGCGGGTCGTTCCCGAGCCCGCGACGGCACTCCTCCTGGCGCTCGCCCTCGCCGGCCTTGCCTCGTTGCGTCGCTGGCAGAGCTCGTCGGTAGCGAGCCGTCCGAGCCTCTAGCCCGCACGCAGCGCGCGCAGCTCGCCCCGGCTCCCGGGGAAGCGCAGCCACAGGCTCACGGCCCGCGCGAGCCACAGCCCCGGCTCGGCCCCGGACGCGAGGCCCGCGGCGTCGGGGGCGGGGCGCGGCCCCGAGCACCAGTCAGAGCCGTGTCGCCGGACCTCGGCCGGGAGCTGCTCGCCCCGGGCACGCAGGGACGCTTCGGGCGGTCGGCCGCGGCGCCTGGCCTCGCGCCGCAGCTCCGCCAGCTCGCCGATGGCGTCGCGCAGGGTCGGGCAGCCTTCGCGAAGCCTCGCGGCGAGCAGCCAAGCGAGGCTCCCGGCGTCGTAGTGGGCTTTCTCCACCGGAGGTCGACCCGCCTTGAGTCTATACTCCCTGGCGTCGATACAGCGGGGAGCAGGCGCCGCGCCGTGGTGTTGAGGCCCCGGCCCGCGCGCGCGCTTCGGGGGGGTGCGATGCATCGAGCAGCTGCGCTGCGTTCGTTGGCTGGCAGCGTGTTCGGCGCGCTGCTCGTCGCGGTCTTCGCTGCCGGGGGCTCCGAAGCGGCGCCGCGCTACGTCGCGTCGCCGGCCCTGGCCTCGAGCCTCTCGGGCGGGGTGAAGGGCTGCTCGGCGGCCCGGCCGCTGCGGGTTCCCCTGATCTCCTGGGGGGGCGACATCGCCACCATCCACGCCAACGGAAACGCCGCGCGCACGAAGAAGGGCAGCGTCTTCGCCGAGAAGGGGCTCGACCTCCAGCTCGTGCGCGAGGACGTGTTCGCGAAGCAGGTGGAGTCCTACCTGGCCTGCCAGTCGCCCTTCCTGCGCGGGACCCTCGGCATGGTGAACATGGCGGCCGAGGTCACCTCGCGCGATCCGCGCACCGAGATGGTGCCCATCTACCAGATGACCTGGTCCGCCGGCGGCGACGCGCTCGTGGTGAAGAGCGGCATCGGGTCTCCGAAGGACCTGCGCGGCAAGACGATCGTGGTGCAGGCCTACGGTCCGCACGTGGACTACCTGACGCGCGTGCTGAAGGACGCGGGGCTCACGACGCGCGACGTCGAGCTCAAGTGGGTGCGCGACCTGGTGGGCCTCTCGGGCGACACGCCGGCAGCCGCCTTCCACGACGACCCTTCGGTGCACGCGGCCTTCGTGATCATTCCCGACGCGCTCGCCCTCACGTCGAACGGCACCGTCGGCACCGGCGCCGAGGACTCGGTGCGAGGCGCCACCATCCTGCTCTCGACCAAGACCGCGAACCGCATCATCGCCGACGTCTACATGGTGCGCCGCGACTTCCTGAAGGCGAACCGCTCCACGGTCGAGAGCTTCGTGCACGGTCTCCTGATCGGCGAGGAGCGCCTGCGCAGGCTCGTGAAGGAGCGCGACTCGCGCGGCGCCGACTACAAGGCCATGATCTCGGCGGCGGCGGAGATCCTGCTCGACAGCCCCCAGGCCGTGGCCGACGCCGAGGGCATGTACGCCGACGCCGAGTTCGTGGGCTTCGCGGGGAACGTCCGCTTCTTCGGCGACGCGAACTACCCGCGCGGGCTCTCGAAGCTCACCCGCGAGATCCAGCAGGCCTTCATCGGGCTGGCGCTCCTGGGCAAGACCGTCTCGCTCGACCACGCGCGCTTCGACTACGACGGGTTCAAGCCCGGCCTGAGCGACACCGCCGGCGTCGAGGCCCCGCGCTTCGACAGCGACGCCGTGGCGCGCGTGGTGTCGCGCAAGCAGCAGCAGGGCACGCTGAGGGAGGGCGAGCTCTTCTCCTTCGAGGTGTTCTTCCAGCCCAACCAGAACGAGTTCTCGGCCGACCTCTACGGTGATTCCTTCGACCGCGTGGTCGAGCTGGCCTCCACCTACGGGGGCGCAATCATCACGGTGGAGGGCCACAGCGACCCGCTCGGCTACCTGCGCTCCAAGAAGGAGGGCAAGCCGGAGGTCGTGCTGCGGCGGATGAAGCAGGCCACGCGGAACCTGAGCCTCTCGCGCGCCAACGCCGTGCGCGACGCGGTGGTGGGATACGCGAAGCGACGCAACGTGAACATCGACACCAGCCAGTTCGCCGTGGTGGGGCACGGCATCGCGAAGCCCAAGTCGGGGATCTGCAACGGCGACCCCTGCGCGCCGAAGACCGAGCAGGAGTGGCGCGACAACATGCGCGTCGAGTTCCGGATCATCCAGGTCGAGGCCGAGGCGAGCGTCTTCAAGCCTCTCTGAGGAGGGAGGGATGCAGCGAGCCGCAACCGCACTCGTCGTCGCCGCGCTCCTCGGCTGGGGCTGCGGCGACGCGGGCTCGCCGCGCTCCGGGCCCGCGGGCTCGGGCGGCTCGCCGGCGGCGGAGGCGAAGCCCTGGCCCCCGCCCAGCGACGACGTCGCCGTGGTCCCGGACCTGCTCGCGGTCAACTACTACGTGGTGCTCGACGGCTCGGGCAGCATGAAGAACGCCGGCTGCTCGGGCGGCAAGGCCAAGCTGGCCGCCGCCAAGGCCGTGCTCGGCGACTTCTCGCGCTCGCTGCCCTCCGACGTGAACCTCGGGCTCCTCGCCTTCGACAGCCGCGGCGTCGGCGAGCGCGTGGAGCTCGGCTCGAGCCCCGACTCCTTCGTCTCGGCCGTCCAGCGGGTGGAGGCGGGCGGGAGCACGCCGCTGCGCACCGCGATCACGCTCGCCTACGAGTCGCTCACGCGGCGGGCGCAGCAGCAGCTCGGCTACGGCGAGTACCACCTGGTGGTGGTGACCGACGGCAAGGCGAGCAACCGGGAGGACCCGACCGAGGTGGTGAACCGCGTGCTCGCCGAGTCTCCCGTGGTGCTGCACACGGTGGGCTTCTGCATCGACGACGACCACTCGCTCAACCAGCGGGGTCGCACCCTGTACCGCACGGCGCAGAGCGCCGACGAGCTGCGCGCCGGCCTCGAGCAGGTCCTGGCCGAGGCCCCCAGCTTCACCGTCACGAGGTTCTGAGCGGGGCATGGCCTCTCGACACGCCGTTGCGGGGCTCGTGCTCCTGGCCCTCGGGGCCGTCGCCATCGTCGGGTACTGGTTCGCCCGGCCCTGGATCGAAGACTGGCGTCAGCGCGCCACGAGCGACGCGGGCGCCACCCGGGGAGAGATCGCCATCGGCGTCGACAACTGGGTGGGCTACTTCCCGCTCTGCTCTCCCGTCATGAAGCGGCGCATGCGCGAGCAGGGCTACCGGCTGCGCTGCGAAGACGACAGCGCCGACCTGCCCGGGCGCATGGCCGCGCTGCGCCGAGGAGACCTCCAGTTCGCCGTGGCGACGGTGGACTCCTATCTTCTGAACGGCGCCCCCGAGAGCTGGCCTGGCACCATCGTGATGGTGATCGACGAGTCGAAGGGCGGCGACGCGGTGATCGCGCGCGCGTCGGCCGTGTCGGGCATCGACGCCCTCAAGGCCCGCTCCGAGGTGCGCGTGGCCTTCACGCCCGGCTCGCCGAGCGAGCACCTGGTGAAGGCGATCGCGACGCACTTCGACATCCCGGCGCTCCAGGACGCGGGCGGCGCCTGGCGCGTGGAGACCGACGGCTCCGAGGCCGCCCGCGCGAAGCTCGAGTCGGGCGAGGTCGACGTGGCGGTACTCTGGGAGCCCGACGTGTCGCGCTCGCTCGCCGACCCCGCCCTGGTGAAGCTGCTGGGCACCGAGGACACCGAGAACCTGATCGTCGACGTGCTGGTGGTGGGCCGCGAGTTCTCGCGGGACGAGCCGGAGGCGCTCCAGACGCTGCTCCACGAGTACTTCCGCACGCTCAAGCACTACCGCGAGCGCCCCGAGGAGCTGCGCGCCGACGTCGCCGAGCACACGAAGCTTCCCGAGGAGAAGGTCGACGCCATGCTCGGCGGCGTCGAATGGATGACGCTGCACGACAACGCGGTGCGCTGGTTCGGCCTCCGCCAGAGCGGCCAGTTCTCGCGCGACGGCATCGTCGACGCCATCGGCTCGGCCCTCGAGATCCTCGTGCAGGCCGGCGACTTCGCGAGCGACCCGCTGCCGGACCGCGACCCCTACCGGATCCTCCACTCCGAGCCGCTGGGCGCGCTCTTCGGCGAGGGCAGCTTCGGGGGCTTCGCCGGAGCCGGCGCGAGCGGCGAGGGCCTGGAGCGCAGCTTCGAGGCGCTCGACGAGCGGGGCTGGAGCCGTCTGCGCGAGGTGGGAACGCTCAAGGTGCGACCCATCACCTTCCAGAGCGGCACGGCCCGGCTCGGGCTCGAGGGCAAGGAGGAGCTCGACAAGGCGGCGGAGAACCTGAGCCACTACCCGAACTTCCGCGTGGTCATCGAGGGCCACACGGGCCTGCGCGGCGACAGCGAGGCCAACCGCGAGCTCTCGGAGCTGCGCGCCGAGGCGGTGTCGCGCTACCTCCAGGCGGCGCACGGAGTCGACCCGAACCGGCTGCGGGCCGCCGGGCGCGGCTCGTCGCAGCCGCTGCCGCGCCGCCCCGGCGAGAAGGACCGCGCCTACAACTACCGGCTCCCCCGCGTCGAGCTCTCGCTGGTGACGGAGGTCTTCTGAGCGGTGGCGAGGCGGCGCAGGCACCCGAGCTTCGAGGAGTCGGCCGTGCGGCGCGCGGTGCTCCAGAACACCGCCGGGCACCCGCTCAGCATCTACCCGACGGTGCTCGCCGTGCTCGGGGGGCTGGCGCTGCTGCTCTTCGGCCCGAGCGCCGTGCTCGTGGCGGGCGTCTCGGGGCTGGCCTCGGTGGGCCTCGCCAGCTGGCTCATCAACTACTTCTTCCGGCGCGAGAGCTTCGCCAGCCGCTACCTGCGGAAGGCCCACGAGGCCCTCGAGCGGGAGACGCGCCGCAAGCTCCGAAACCTCGAGGAGGAGCTGCGCGAGCTCGACCTGCAGCAGGGCGTGGTGCAGCTGGCGCGCTTCCGCGAGAAGCTCGACACGCTCACCACGCTGCTCAAGCGCAAGCTCGACGAGAGCGAGCTCACCTACGGGCGCTACCTGGGCATGGCCGAGCAGGTGTATCTGGCGGCGGTGGACAACCTGCACGAGGCCGCCCTGGCGGCGCGCACCGCGCGGGCGATCGACCTGCGCTACGTGGAGCAGCGCCTGGCGGTGCTCGAAAAGGAGGACTCGGCGTCGCCCGACGTGGCGGGCGAGCTCGAGGCGCTCCGCGGGCGCCGCGAGATCCACGCCGAGCAGAGCGCTCGCGTGGCCGAGCTGCTCTCGCGCAACGAGGCCGCGATGACCCAGCTCGACCGCACCTCGGCGGCCATCGCCGCCGTCCGCACCCAGGCGGGCCACGCGTCGATGGACTTCGAGACCGCCATGAGCGAGCTCGCGATCCTCGCGAAGCGCGCTCACAAGTACTCTTCACGGTGAACCGATGGGAGGCGACATGACCAGCACCTCACCCGGATCCGCAGCGAGCCTCGCGCTCAGCCTCGACGTGACCCAGGCCCAGCAGGCCGTGGCCCCGGCGAAGTCGGCCGAGGCCGACCCGGAGCTCGACGCCAAGGCCACGCAGATGGCCGAGATGCTCGCCAACCTCGACCCCGCCCAGGCCAGCGAGGCCCTGGCCCGCAAGTCGGCCATCGAGAGCGCAGGCCGCGAGATCCAGCGGGAGTCGGGCCGGCGCAGCCGGATGCTCCAGGAGCCGATCAAGACGCTCTCGGAGCGCGGAGCCGACGGCGGCGAGGTGGGCCAGGCCCTGGTGGACCTGAAGCTCCAGGTGGAGGCCCTCGACCCCGCGGACTTCGACTTCGAGCCGGGCTGGTTCTCGCGGGCCCTCGGCATGCTGCCCTTCGTGGGCACCCCGCTCAAGCGCTACTTCAGCCAGTACGAGAGCGCGCAGACGGTGATCGACGCGATCCTGCACTCGCTCCAGAAGGGGCGCGACCAGCTCGGCCGCGACAACGTCACCCTCAGCGAAGACCAGCGCATCATGCGCGAGCTCACCCACAGCCTCGACCGCCAGGTGCAGCTCCTGCGCCTGATCGACGGCAAGCTCGGCTACAAGCTCGAGCGCGACATCCCCGCCGACGACCCGCGGCAGACCTTCATCAAGGAGGAGCTGCTCTTTCCGCTGCGCCAGCGCATCCAGGATCTCCAGCAGCAGCTCGCGGTGAACCAGCAGGGGGTGCTGGCCATCGAGCTGATCGTGCGCAACAACAAGGAGCTGGTCCGCGGCGTCGACCGGGCCATGGACACGACCGTGGGCGCGCTCCAGGTGGCGGTGACGGTGGCCCTGGCCCTGGCCCACCAGAAGGTCGTGCTCGACAAGGTGACGGCGCTCAACACCACCACCTCGGACCTGATCGCCGGCACGGCCCAGCGGCTGCGCCAGCAGGGCACGGCGATCCACCAGCAGGCCTCGAGCTCGATGCTCGACATCGAGGCGCTGCGCAGCGCCTTCGCCGACATCCACGCCGCCATGGACGAGGTGGCGCGCTATCGCCAGGAGGCCCTGCCGAAGATGGCCGGCGCGATCCTCGAGCTGAACGAGCTGACGACCCGCGCCGAGGAATCGATCCAGCGGATGGAGCAGGGCAACGAGGCCCGGCCCTCCCTCGACCTCGACGCCTGAACCTTCCCAGCACCCGGAGGAAACCCCGTGCACAAGCCTCTCGCAGCGATCCTCGCGACCCTGGCGCTCTTCGCCGCCACGGGCGCCGAGGCCAAGGACGCGTTCAAGCTGGCCTGGTCCCACTACACGGGCTGGGAGCCCTGGGGCTACGCCGACGACAAGGGCATCGTGAAGAAGTGGGCCGACAAGTACGGAATCGAGATCGACGTCGTGCTGGTGAACGACTACATCGAGTCGGTGAACCTCTACACGGCCGGCACCATGGACGGCGTGACCGTCACCAACATGGACGCGCTCTCGATTCCCGCCGTGGGTGGCGTCGACACCACCGCCCTCATCATCGGCGACTTCTCCGACGGCAACGACGGCATCGTGAGCAGTGAGGTGAAGGACGTGAAGGGCCTGAAGGGGAAGGACGTGAAGCTCGTGGAGCTCTCGGTCTCCCACTACCTGCTGGCCCGCGCCCTCGACATGAACGGCCTCCGCGAGCGCGACCTGAAGGTGGTGAACACCAGCGACGCCGACATCGGAGGGATCTTCCTGTCGAACGGCGGGAACGTCGTCACCTGGAACCCGATCCTGATGTCGCTGCGGAGCTCGCCGAAGGCCAACCTGCTCTTCGACTCCTCGAAGATCCCGGGCGAGATCATCGACATGACGGTGGTGCGCACCGACGGCGACGAGCGCTTCAAGAAGGCGCTCACCGGCGCCTGGTACGAGACGGTGAAGATCATGGGCGGGAAGGGGAAGGCCAGCGATGAGGCCATCGCCTTCATGGCCCGCCAGGCGGGCGGCACGGTGCCCGAGTTCAAGGCGCAGCTCAAGACCACCAGGATGTTCTACACGCCGGCCGAGGGGGCGAAGCTCGCCCGCAGCGCCGACCTCAAGAAGACGATGAAGTACGTCGCCCAGTTCAGCTTCGACCACGGTCTCTACGGCGAGGGCGCGCCCTCGGCCGACCTCGTGGGCATCCGGTTTCCCGACGGCACGATCCAGGGTGACCGGAACAACGTGAAGCTGCGCTTCGACGCGAACTTCATGGACATGGCGGCGGCCGGCAAGCTCTGATGCGCGCTCCCCGGCTCTTCGGCCTGCACGCCGAGCCGAAGGGAGGGCTGCGCCTGCTGCTGGCCGTGCTGCCCTTCGCCGCGATCCTGGGGGCCTACTTCCTGGCCTCCCAGGCGCGGCTGGCCGAGAACCCCGACGACAAGCTCCTGCCGGCGCCGTCGAGCATGGTCGAGGCCGTCGGCCGACTCGCCTTCCAGGAAGACAAGCGTTCCGGCGAGTACCTGTTCTGGACGGACACGGTGTCGAGCCTGCGGCGCCTCGGCATCGGCGTGGGCCTCGCGGCCGTCACCGGGCTGGCGGTCGGCCTCAACATGGGGCTCTTCCCGGGCTTCCGGGGCCTGCTCCAGCCGGTGGTGACCTTCCTCTCGATCATCCCGCCCCTGGCCGTGCTGCCGATCCTCTTCATCTCCTTCGGCGTGGGCGAGATGGCGAAGGTGGTGCTGATCTTCGTCGGCACGGTCTTCGTGATCACGCGCGACGTCTTCCTCGCGGTGCGCGCCCTCCCGAAGGAGCAGGTGACCAAGGCCCTCACGCTGGGGGCCTCCGAGCTCGCCGTGGTCTACCGCGTGGTGCTACCGCAGATCTTCCCGCGCCTCCTCGACACGGTGCGCCTCACCCTGGGCGCGGGCTGGCTCTTCCTGATCGCGGCCGAGGCCGTCGCCGCCACCAGCGGCCTCGGCTACCGGATCTTCCTGGTGCGTCGCTACCTCGCCATGGACGTGATCATTCCCTACGTGCTCTGGATCACGTTCCTCGGCTTCCTGCTCGACCTCGCGCTCCGCCGCTTCGTGGCGTGGCGCTTCGCCTGGTACGAGGCCACGCGCCGATGAGCGAGAGCAGCCACTACCTGCGGGCGGATGACGTCACGAAGGCCTACGGCGATAAGGTCGTGCTCGACGACATCGACCTCGCGGTGGCGCGGGGCGAGTTCTGCTGCGTGATCGGCCCCTCGGGCTGCGGGAAGTCCACCCTGCTGCGGCTGATCCTCGGTCAGGAGCGCCCGACGAGCGGCCGGGTGCTGGTCGACGGCCGCGTCGTCGGGCGTCCCGACGTGGACCGCGGCGTGGTGTACCAGCGCTACTCGCTGTTCCCGAACCTCTCGGTGCTGGACAACGTGACCCTCGGCCGGCGCCTCTCGGTGGGCCTCCTCGAGCGCCGCCGGCGCCGGGCGGAGTTCGAGGACGAGGCCCGGGTGCTGCTCCGCGAGGTGGGCCTCGAGGGGCACGGCCACAAGTACCCGCACGAGCTCTCGGGCGGCATGCAGCAGCGCGTGGCGGTGGCGCAGGCGCTCATCATGAAGCCGAAGATCCTGCTGATGGACGAGCCCTTCGGCGCCCTCGACCCGGGCACGCGCGAGAACGTGCAGCTCTTCCTGCTCGAGCTCTGGGAGCAGCACCAGATGACGATCTTCTTCGTCACCCACGACCTCGAGGAGGCGGTGTTCGTGGGCTCGCGCCTGCTGGTGCTCTCGCAGTACTACCGCGACGATCGCGGGGACGAAGCGGCGCGGGGAGCGCGGATCGTGGCGGACCACTCGGTGCGCAAGGACCGCACGGCGCTCTCGACGGCCGCCAAGTCGACCGCGGAGTTCCGCGACCTCCTCGAGCAGGTGCGGCTGGAGGGCTTCGACCCCGAGTATCGCCAGCACGTGAAGGACTTCAATCTCCGGCACGCCGACAGCTTCCGCACGCTGTCCGCCGAGGTGCACGGCGGCGAGGCGCCGGAGGAGTGAGCGAGCGCCTGCACGAGGCGGCCGAGGCGGGCGACCTCGCCGCCGGGCGGCGCCTGCTCGAGGGCGGGGCCAACCCCGACGTGGCACGCGAGGGCCGCTACACGCTGCTCATGCACTGCGCGGCCACGGGCAACCACGAGTTCGTGGCGCTGCTGCTCGAGCACGGCGCCAGCGAAGATCTGCGCGACGAGAAGGGCCACACCGCGCGCGACTACGCGGTGGCGGAGGGCCGCGCCGCGGTGGTGCGGGTGATGGACCGCGCCGCGCGCGCGCGGCGGGTGCCCGTGGACTGGACGGCCGAGGAGCGCGACCTGCTGCGCGGCATCTGGGGCGACGACCTCTTCGCGAGCGTCGAGGGGCTGCTCGATCCCGTCGCGGGGCGGGTCGGGACGAAGCCCGCCGCGCCGCCGCCCGCAGGAGCCCGCGAGGCGGGGCCGGGCGAAGAGGCCCCGGCCGGGGAAGAGATCGCGATCGACGACCTGATCGGCCAGGAGCGCGCGAAGGCCGCCCTGCGCCAGGCCATCTCGATGGCGCGTCTCAACCAGGAGCGACGCTCGCGCGGTCTGAAGGAGCCCGGCATCACGCTGCACGCGATCTTCATGGGGAGTCCCGGCACGGGCAAGACCACCTTCGCCCGCTTCTACGCCCAGGAGATCCGCAAGATCGGGCTGCTCGAGAAGGGCCACCTGGTGGAGATCTCGCGCCAGGACCTGGTGGCCGAGTACGCCGGCCAGACGGCGACCCGCACCGCCGAGGTGGTGAAGAAGGCGCTCGGCGGCGTGCTCTTCGTGGACGAGGCCTACGCGCTCAAGCAGGGCAAGGAGGACCTCTTCGGCCAGGAGGCCATCGACACGCTGGTGAAGCTCATGGAGGACCACCGCGACGAGCTCATCCTGATCCTCGCGGGCTACACCGACGAGATGCGCGAGTTCCTCCAGCAGAACACGGGCCTGCGCAGCCGGATCCCGAACAGGATCGAGTTCGAGGACTTCAGCGACGACGAGCTGGGCGCCATCTTCGACATCTTCTGCCGCAAGGCCGGCATCGGGACGAGCCCCACCAACCGCGCCTACGCCATCGAGCAGGTGGCGCGGAACCGGCGCGGCCACTCCTTCGGCAACGCCCGCGACGTGCGCAACCTCTTCGAGCGGGCGCTGGCCCAGCAGAGCGTGCGGCTCGCCGAGGGCGACCTCGACGCGCTCTCGAGCGAGGCGCTCTCGACGCTGATCCGCTCCGACCTGACGCCCGACCCGCACGACCGCGGCGACGAGCCCGCGGCCGGGGAGGGCCGCCGCGCCGGCGCCCTCGAGCGTCTGCACGGCCTGGTGGGGCTCGAGCAGGTGAAGGTCGAGATCCAGAGGCTCTCGGACTTCGTCCGGGTGGCGCGCGCCCGCAGCCCCGGCGGGGCGCTGCCCGACCTCTCGCTGCACATGGTGATGAGCGGCAACCCCGGCACGGGGAAGACCACGGTGGCGCGACTGCTCGGCGAGATCCTCGCCGGGCTGGGCCTGCTCTCGACGGGGCACGTGGTGGAGGTGGAGCGCTCCGACCTGGTGGGCGGCTACCTGGGGCAGACGGCGCTCCAGACGCGCGATCGCATTCGCGACGCCATGGGCGGCATCCTCTTCATCGACGAGGCCTACGCGCTCTCGCGCACGGGCGACAGCTACGGCCAGGAGGCGATCGACACGCTGCTCAAGAGCATGGAGGACGAGCGCGGCGCGCTGGTGGTGGTGCTCTCGGGCTATCCCGACGAGATGGAGCACCTGCTCCAGTCGAACCCGGGTCTGCGCAGCCGTTTCGGCACGCACCTGCACTTCCCCGACTACGACGCCGGGGAGCTGCTCGAGATCGCCGAGCGCATGGCCGCGGAGCGCGGCTTCTCGCTGGCCCTCGAGGCCCGGGAGCTGCTGGGCGAGCGCGTCGAGGCCGCGCGGCGCGAGGCCCGGCACTTCGCCAACGCGCGGGCGGTGCGCAACCTCCTGGAGCACGCGTACCGGCGCCAGGCCAGCCGCCTGGTGGAGGCGGGCCTCGAGCAGCTCGATGCCGAGCAGTTCTCGCGGCTCGAAGCGCGGGACTTCGATCCATCCAGGCCCGCGCGGCCGGCCGGCGACGCCGCGGCGCCCGACGCCTGACCCGACGGCCCCACGCGTCGCCCTGCGAAGGACCGGACGCGTCGAGCGACGCGCCTGTTATCCTCGCAGGGGAGGAGGGCGATGTCGGGTTCGGCGGCGGAGCAGGAGTTCTGGCTCGAGCGCGCCGCCCTCCAGGACCTGCTCGACGCCCTCGCGACGCGCGGCTTCGAGACGCTCGGCCCGGTGCTCCTCGACGGAGCGCTCTCGCTCCAGCCCGTGCGCAGCGTGGCGGAGCTTCCGGTCGGCTGGCGCGACGTCCAGGAGCCCGGCCGCTATCGCCTGGAGCGCACCGGGAGCGAGCGCGTGTTCGACGTGCTGCACGGCCACGGCGGCCTCAAGCGCCTCACCTTCGCGCCGCGCGAGGAGCTCCTCCAGGTGCAGACGGAGGGCATCGGCCGGCCCTTCGCCGCGCGTCCGACCCTTCCCGAGCCGGCGAAGATCGCCGTGCTCGGCGTGCGCGCGTGCGACCTGGCAGGCCTCCAGGTGCAGGACCGCGTCTTCCTGCACGACCGCTACCCCGACCCCTACTACGCGATCCGGCGCCGGGGGCTCCTGCTCGTGGCCGTCGGCTGCACGCACTCCGTATCGACCTGCTTCTGCACCTCCATGGGCACGGGCCCGAGGCCGAAGGCCGGCTTCGACGTCTCGCTCACCGAGCTCGACGACGGCTTCGTCGCGCGCAGCGGGAGCGAGGCCGGCCGGGATCTCCTGGCCGCGCTGCCCGCTCGCCCTGCCGCGGCGGAGCAGCTGGTGGAGGAGCGGCGCGCCTTCGAGGCCTGCGCCGAGGGCATGGCGCGTCGGCTCGACACGCACGACCTGCCCGACCTGCTCTACGACAACCTGAAGCACGCGCGCTGGGACGACGTGGCCGAGCGCTGCCTCTCCTGCGGGAACTGCACGATGGTCTGCCCCACCTGCTTCTGCCACGACGAGCGCGACGAGCCGGCGCTCGACGGGAGCGGCGCTGTGCGCGTGCGCGAGTGGGACTCGTGCTTCAACCGCGAGCACGCGCAGATCCACGGCCTGAACTTCCGGCCCCGCGTGCGCGAGCGCTATCGGCAGTGGCTCGTCCACAAGCTTGCCAGCTGGATCGACCAGTTCGGGAGCTCCGGCTGCGTCGGCTGCGGGCGCTGCATCACCTGGTGTCCGGTGGGGATCGACCTCACCGAAGAGGTCGCGGCCATTCGGGGGGCCTCGTGAGCACGGCCATCACGGCCTCCGCGCGCATGCTCGTCCCCGAGCCCGCGGAGATCGTCGAGAAGCGCTCCTTCGGACCCGACATCCACGCCTTCAGCCTGCGCCTCTGCGATCCGGCGGCGCGGCCGCGCTTCGACTTCCTCCAGGGCCAGTTCAACATGGTCTACGTGCCGGGCGTCGGCGAGGTGGCCATCTCCATCTCCTCCGATCCCGACGATCCCGACCTCGAGCACACGATCCGGATCGTCGGACGCACCACGCGCGTGATCGACGGCCTCCAGGTGGGCGACATCCTCGGGATTCGGGGCCCCTACGGGTCGGCCTGGCCGCTGCAGGAGGCGCGCTTCAAGGACGTCCTGGTGGTGACGGGTGGCCTCGGCTGCGCCCCGGTGACCGGCGCCATCGACTACATGTTCCGCAGGCGGGCCAACTACGGCCAGATCACCCTGCTCCACGGCGTGAAGAAGCCCGCGGACATGGTGCACCACGAGCGCTTCGAGGCATGGCGCCGGGAGCCCGATACCAAGGTGCTGCTCACCACCGACCAGCCCGACCGCAGCTGGCGCGACCGCTCGGGCGTGGTGACCGAGCTCTTCGACGAGGTCGAGATCGACCCGGGCCGCACGATCGTCTTCATCTGCGGGCCCCAGGTGATGGTCCGCTACGCCGTGCAACACCTCGCGGCGCAGGGCGTCTCGAAGGGGCGCATCCACGTCTCCATCGAGCGCAACATGAAGTGCGCCGTCGGCCTCTGCGGGCACTGCCAGTTCGGCCCCGAGTTCGTGTGCAAGGACGGGCCCATCTTCCCCTTCTCGCGGATCGAGCGCTTCTTCGGGGTGCGCGGGCTGTGAGCGCGCGGCCCAAGCTCGC
>JAAUYE010135165.1_pt1 | contig 13798 bp, 11 predicted proteins | sample 7278081 | NCBI WGS metagenome assembly JAAUYE01 (sample SAMN14350131, study PRJNA611818) | marine sediment metagenome | isolation source: surface marine sediment (0.6m) | place: French Polynesia: Moorea | collected 2018-08
CTTCGGCGACGGCTTCCAGATGCTGACGTTGCCGCAGATCGCCGCGAGCGCCGTGTTCCAGGACCACACCGCGACAGGGAAATTGAACGCGGTGATGGTGCCGACCACACCGAGCGGGTGCCACTGCTCGTACATGCGGTGTTGCGGACGCTCCGAGTGCATGGTCTTGCCGTACAGCATGCGCGACTGGCCGACCGCGAAGTCGAAGATGTCGATCATCTCCTGCACCTCGCCGTCGCCTTCGGCCTTGATCTTGCCCATCTCCAGCGTCACGAGGCTGCCGAGCGGGTCCTTGTAATCGCGCAGGGCGTTACCGACGCGGCGCGCGGCTTCGCCCCGCACGGGGCCGGGTACCTTGCGCCACTCGCGGAACGCATCCCTCGACAGGTTGACGACACGGTCGTATTCCGCGGGCGTCGTCGCGCGAACACTGCCGATCAGTTCGCCGTTGGCCGGGTTGGACGACTCGATCAGTGGCGCCGAGGCGTCCTCGCTGCTGTCGCTGCCGAACCAGGTGCCCGGGTTGGTCTCGCCGAGCCCGAGTGAATCGAGAATCTTCTTCATGTCTTATCCTCCCGCGCTGGCGCGCTGATGTCCGGCTTCACCCCGGGCGACCAGCTCCGCCGATTCGATATTGCTGCCGCCGTGCGCGTAGTAGCGCCCGAATCGATTGTCGAGGATGTCCTGCAGGCGGAACTGCTCCTGCGCGACGAAACCCTGGTAATGCGTAGGGTCGGCCAGCACCAGGTCGATGACGCTGCAGATACCGGCGGCGGTAGTGATCTGGATTGCGGACCAAAGGCGTCCCGCGACGACCTGCGGGTAGACCTTGTTAACGTAGTTCTCTTCGCGCAATTCTCCATCCTGCATGCCGTTCACCGCCGCATAGATGATGACGACGTCCTGCAGGGTCTGCGGCACCGCGTTCTCGAGAATGCGCTTGAGCGTGCCGCGGTCGTGATTGAGCTTCAGGCCGTTCATGAGCAGGCGCATCTGCTCGCAGTGCCCCGGGTAGCGGATGGTCTTGTAATTCATCGTGTTGACGCGCTCGCCGTAGGTCTCGGCGAGCGAGCCGAGTCCGCCCGAGGTATTGAACGCTTCGTACTTCTTGCCGTCGATCTCGATCGATTCGAGACCCTCGAGCGGCAGCACGTCGACTTCCTCGCCGTCGACGATCGCCTTGCAGAGATTGCCGTACTCGTTGATGACGCCGTCGGTCGACCACGTCAGCGAGTACTTGAGCACGTTGTTGGGGTGCTGCGGCAGGGCGCCAACGCGCAGCTTCACTGCCCGCAGCGAGTCGAAATGCTGGATGAGTTCATTCGCCGCGATACTGATGAAGCCGGGCGCGAGGCCGCACTGCGGGACGAAAGCCGTCGACGCGCCTGCGGCGATCTCGCGCACCTGTTCCGTGACGGCAACGTCCTCGGTCAGGTCGAAGTAGTGCAGGCCCTCGGCGCGCGCCACTTCGGCAACGACGACGTTGCAAAAATAGGGCAGGCTCGATACGAGCGCCGACGGTTTGTGCTCACGCACGTGGCGGGTGAGAGCGTCCCTGTCGCTGGCATCGAGATCGAAGGCGACGATCGAGTCCAGCCCGTGGGCCGCGGCGACCGCCTCGGCGACGCCTGGCTCGGTATCCGCCAACTGCACCCGGTAGCTGCCGCTTTCGGCCAGCAAGCCGGATATGAGGGCGCCGATTTTGCCGGCACCGAGAACGAGAATGTGTTGCATGGGGACTCCTGGAAAACGCGCCGCCTCTGACGGGCGGCTCGCAGTTGGCGCGCATTGTGCCAATGTCCGCGGAACCTTTCCAGATGAAAGCTTTGCAGTTTTGCGCTGCAGCATGGCATAGTCCGGCGCATGATCAGGACCCGCCCATGACCCGTTCGTTACCGAAATCCGACTGGCACCCGGCGAGCTGGCAGGCGCTGCAGGCCGCGCAGCAGCCGACTTACCCGGACAAGGCCGCGCTCGAGCGTGCTGTCGCCGAGCTGAGCCGGCTGCCGCCCCTGGTGACGTCCTGGGAAATCGACGCCCTCAAGGACGAATTCGCGCGGGCCCAGCGCGGCGAGGCGTTCATCCTGCAGGGCGGGGACTGCGCCGAGACTTTCGACGAATGCACGTCCGAGGACATCGTCGCGAAGCTCAAGATCCTGCTGCAGATGAGCCTCGTCATCCTGTACGGGCTCAAAAAACCCGTGATCCGCGTGGGGCGCATGGCGGGGCAGTACGCCAAGCCACGGTCTGCGGACATCGAGACGCGAGAGGGGCAGTCGCTGCCGAGCTTCCGCGGCGACCTCGTCAACCGCAGCCCGTTCACCGCGGCCGACCGGGTTCCGGACCCGGAGCTCATCCTGCGCGGCTACGAGCGCGCGGCGCTGACGCTGAATTTCGTCCGTTCACTGATCGACGGCGGTTTCGCCGACCTGCACCATCCGGAGTACTGGGATCTCAACTGGGTAGGCCATTCGCCGATGGCCGACGAGTATCACGCCATCGTCGCGTCGATCTCGGATTCCCTGGACTTCCTGGAGACGATTGCCGGGCAACCCGTGCACAAGACACGCCGGGCGGACATCTACGCGGCCCATGAAGGCCTGCACTTGCTGTACGAACAGGCGCAGACGCGGTTCCTGGACCGCCGCGAGCGCTGGTACAACCTGACGACCCACTTCCCATGGATCGGCATGCGCACGGCCGCGACCGATGGCGCCCACGTCGAGTTCTTCCGCGGCATCTCAAACCCGGTCGGGATCAAGATCGGCCCGGGCATGACGCGCGAGTGGATCCAGGACCTGATCGCGATCCTCAATCCGAACAACGAACCGGGCCGCCTGACCTTCATCCACCGCTTCGGCGCCGGCGCGATCGAGGAGCACCTGCCGGACCTGATTACGGCGGTGCGCGAGACCGGCTCGCCGGTCCTCTGGATTTGCGACCCGATGCACGGCAACACCGAGAGCACGTCCGACGGCGTCAAGACGCGCCGCTTCGACAAGATCCTCGCCGAACTGGAGGCGGCGTTCCGCGTGCACCAGTCGATGGGCAGTTACCTCGGCGGCGTGCACCTCGAACTCACCGGTGAGAACGTCACCGAGTGCACCGGCGGCGCCCGCGGCCTGACGGACGGCGACCTTGCGCGTGCCTACAAGTCGACCGTGGACCCGCGTCTGAACTACGAGCAGGCGATGGAAATCGCCATGCGCATCGCCGGCCTGCACAAGTAGGAGCGGTTCTCGAACCGCGATCGCGGGCCGGGGTCCGCTCCTGCCGTCACGATCCCACTCCGACAAAGGGCTAATTGAGGTCTGCGGCCGGGCAGGTACAATGCACGCCCACTCAGCCCGGAGCCACCATGCATTACGACTACATCGAGGTCCCTGCCGACGGCGAGGCCATCACCGCAAACCCCGACCACACCCTGAACGTCCCCGACCGGCCGATCATTCCCTATATCGAGGGCGACGGCATCGGCATCGACGTCACGCCGGTCATGCTCGACGTGGTCAATGCGGCGGTCGGCAAGGCTTATGGCGAGGAGCGCAAGATTGCGTGGATGCAGGTTTACGCCGGCCAGAAAGCGACCGAAGTCTATGGTGGCGAGGTCTACATGCCGGACGAGACCCTGCACGCGATGGAGCGATTCGTCGTGTCGATCAAGGGGCCGCTCGCGACGCCGATCGGCGGCGGCATCCGGTCGCTGAACGTATCGATCCGGCAGACGCTCGATCTCTACGCGTGCGTCCGGCCGATCCGCTATTTCCCCGGCGTTATTACGCCGATGAAGGACTCCAACCTGGTGGACATGACCGTGTTCCGGGAGAACACCGAGGACATCTACGCCGGCATCGAGTACCCGACCGGATCCCAGGAAGTGCAGAAGCTCATCCACTTCCTGCAGACCGAGCTCGGCACCAACAAGATCCGTTTCCCGGCGAGTTCCGGTATCGGCATCAAGCCCGTTTCGCGTGAAGGCTCCGAGCGCCTGGTGCGCAAGGCGATCCAGTACTGCATCGACCGTGACCAGAGTTCGGTGACCCTGGTGCACAAGGGCAACATCATGAAGTTCACCGAGGGCGCGTTCTGCCACTGGGGCTACGAGGTTGCGCGCGAGGAGTTCGGCGCGACCGAGAAAGACGGCGGCCCCTGGCTGAGTTTCCCGAACCCGGTGACGGGCAACGAGATCATCATCAAGGATGTCATCGCGGACAACTTCCTGCAGCAGATCCTGATGCGGCCGGAAGAATACGACATCATCGCGACGCTGAACCTCAATGGCGACTATATATCCGACGCGCTGGCCGCACAGGTGGGCGGCATCGGCATCGCGCCGGGCGCCAACATCGCCGACGCGGTCGGCGTGTTCGAGGCGACTCACGGCACCGCGCCCGGATTCGCGGGCAAGGACCGCGTCAATCCGGGTTCATTGATCCTGTCGGCCGAGATGATGTTGCGCTACATCGGCTGGACCGAGGCGGCGGACCTGATCATGAAAGGCGTCGCGAACACGATCGCCAACGGCGAACTCACGTTCGACCTTGCGCGACTGCGCGAAGCCATGCACCGTCCGATCCGCAAGGAGCGCCCGCACGACCGCAAGGAAGTCGAGTCGGAGCTCGAGGAGCTCGTGCCCGGCGCCAGGCTGGTGGGGTGCAGCGAGTTCGGCCGCGCCGTGATCCGCCACATGGATGACTGACAAAGACGGACCGGTGTCGGATACGATCTTCGACCGGGATTGCCGCGCCTGCGCGCGGCTGGCCGGCTTCCTCGACGAAGTCAGTTCGCGGCATCCTGACTATTACTGCCGACCGGTGCCGCCGTTCGGGGATGCGGCGGCGCGATTGCTGATCGTCGGGCTCGCGCCCGGCATGCACGGTGCCAACCGCACCGGGCGGCCATTCACGGGCGACCATGCCGGTATCCTGCTGTACGAGACGCTGCACAAGTTCGGTTTCAGCACGGCGGCGGAGTCGCTGTCGGCGGACGATGGACTGCAGCTGCTCGACTGCCGAATCACGAATGCCGTGAAATGCCTGCCGCCCGGCAACACGCCCGCCGGGGCAGAGATCAACACCTGTAACCGCTTCCTTGCGAACGAACTGGATACCCTGGCGCGCGGTTCCGTCGTCGTCGCGCTCGGCGGCATCGCGCATCGAGCCGTGGTGAAAGCACGTGGCCTGCGGCAGGCCGATTTCAAGTTTGCACACCTGGCCGACCACGATCTCGAAGGCTTTCGCATGATCGATTCGTACCACTGCAGCCGCTACAACACGAACACGCGCCGGCTGACGCCCGCGATGTTCGACGCCGTGTTCGAGCGCGCGCGCGAGTTGTTGTCAGCATAACGAAGCGCCCCTGCAGCTCGAAAAGCACCGTAGGAGCGGGCCTCGGCCCGCGATCGCGGTGTGTGGCATATTCGACCTGAAATGACCGAACGAGAGACATTCGACGCGAAGTCCTTCCTGCGCACGCTGACGCACCGGCCCGGGGTGTACCGCATGCTCGACGGCCAGCACAAGGTGCTGTACGTCGGCAAGGCGCGGGATCTCAAGAAGCGCGTGTCGAGCTACTTCCACCGCACACAGGCATCGCCAAAGACGGCGGCGATGCTGAAGCTGGTGGCGCGCGTCGAGGTCACGGTCACCAATACCGAGGCGGAAGCGCTGCTGCTTGAGTACAACCTCATCAAGCAGCACAAGCCGAAGTTCAACGTCCTGCTGCGCGACGACAAGAGTTACCCCTACATCTACGTGTCGACCGACCACAAGTTCCCCCGACTGCGTTTCCATCGCGGGCCGCGCAAGGGCAAGGGGCGTTACTTCGGCCCGTACCCGAACTCGGCAGCCGTGCGCCAGACCCTGAACGACCTGCAGAAGCTGTTCCTGATCCGCAATTGCCGCGACAGCTTTTTCCGTAACCGGACGCGGCCCTGCCTGCAGCACCAGATCCGCCGCTGCACGGCGCCCTGCGTCGGGCTGATCAGCGAACAGGACTACGCGCGCGACATCGGGGCGGCTATCCAGTTCCTGGAGGGACGCAACCAGGCCGTGATCGATACCTTCGTCGAGCGGATGGAGGCGGCTTCGGCGGCGCAGGCGTATGAGCAGGCTGCTCGCTTTCGCGACCAGATCGCAAAGCTCAAGGAGGTCGAGGCGCGGCAGCTGGTGTCCCGCAGTGCCGGCAAGGACCTCGACGTGATCGGCTTCGCGTCGAACGGCGGCACCCATTGCGTGACGATCCTGTTCATCCGCAACGGCGCCGTCATCGGCAGTCGCGACCACTTCCCGCGCGCACAGGGCGAGGCGGACAAACCGAGGATTCTCAACAGCTTCGTCGCCCAGTACTACCTGGCGAGAGACGTGCCGACTGAGATCATCCTCGATACCGGCATCGAGGACGGCGCACTCCTCGAAAGTGAACTCGGCGCACGGATGGGTCGCAAGGTGGCGATCCGCAGCAACGTCCGCGGCGATCGCAGGCGCTGGCTCGAGATGGCCGGCACGAACGCGGAGCAGGGACTGAACCTCAGGCTCGCGAGCAACGCGACGATTCGCAGGCAGTTTGCGGCGCTGGCCGAAGCGCTGGACCTCGAGGAGGTGCCGGAGCGTCTCGAGTGTTTCGACGTCAGCCATACCTCGGGCGAGGCAACCGTTGCGTCCTGCGTCGTGTTCAACACGGCCGGTCCGCTGAAGAGCGATTATCGGCGCTTCAACCTGAGCCCCGATTCGGCCGGCGACGATTACGCGGCGATGGCGGAGGCGCTGCAACGGCGCTACGCACGTGTGAAGAAGGGCGAGGTGCCGATGCCGGACCTGCTGTTCGTCGACGGCGGCAAAGGGCAGCTCGCCGAGGCCGTTGCGGTGCTGCGCGAGCTCGAACTCGACTGGCTGCCGGTCGTCGCCGTCGCGAAGGGGCGGGCGCGCAGGCCGGGCTCGGAGCGGCTGTTCCTGCCGTCCCGCAAGACGTCGCTCACGTTGCCGCCTGACTCGCCGGCGCTGATGCTCGTGCAGCAGATCCGCGACGAGGCGCACCGCTTCGCGATCACCGGCCATCGGCAACGACGGGCGAAGGCGCGCAACACGTCGCGCCTCGAGCAGATACCGGGGCTCGGCCCGAAGAAACGCCGCGAGCTGCTGCGCCAGTTCGGCGGGCTGCAGGGGGTAATGGGCGCCGGTGTGGATGATCTCGTCAAAGTTCGCGGCATCAGTCGTACTTTGGCGGAAACCATATACAATGACCTCCACATCGACGGCCAGCGCTGAAGGCGACCGGACACTTGAAGCTCAACCTCGCCATAATTCTCACCCTGTTCCGTATTGCGGCGATTCCGGCAGTCGTCATCTGCTTTTACAGCCCGATGCCGAACGCGCGGCCGATCGCGGCGATACTGTTCGGTATTGCGGCGATCACGGATTTCATCGACGGCTGGGTGGCGCGCCGCTTCGGCCAGCACTCCCGTTTTGGCGAATTCCTGGACCCGGTTGCCGATAAGCTGATGGTCGCGATCGTGCTGGTGATGCTGGTGCAGGCGCAGTCGCACTGGTTCGAAGACATCATCGCGATGATCATCATCGGTCGCGAGATCACGATCTCGGCATTGCGGGAGTGGATGGCGACGATCGGCGAGCGTGCCAACGTGAAGGTGTCGTTCGCGGGCAAGCTCAAGACGACCCTGCAGATGTTCGGTATCGCCTTCATGGTGTACCAGAACGACCTGTTCGGTATCCCGATCTACGCCGTCGGGTTCGTGCTGCTGGTGGCCGCCGCGGTCATGACGATCTGGTCGATGTTCTTCTACCTCAAGGCCGCGTGGCCGTTCATCATGGCGGACCAGGACGGCGGCGAATCGGGCTGAAAGCGCCGGATTTGCCTTGACAGTCGGCCTCGAGGGGCTACAATTTCCGGCCTTCCGCGGGAATAGCTCAGTTGGTAGAGCGCAACCTTGCCAAGGTTGAGGTCGCGAGTTCGAGCCTCGTTTCCCGCTCCAGATACAAGAAAGCCCCTCTTTCGAGGGGCTTTTTCGTATCTGGAACAGACTCGGCTAATACCTGGCTATGCTGCTTATCCCCAGCGCGTTCGTCGCGCCATGAGCCCGCGACACGAGTCGGCCGTGTACCGGCGCGCCGCGTTTCCCGCTCCAAACGCTAAAAAGGCCGCCTTTCGGGCGGCCTTTTGCGTTTGAGGAGTAGGCTCGGCTAACACGCAGCGACGGCGTTGTTCGCGCTGTAGGAGCGGGCCTCGGCCCGCGAACGGTGGATCTTCTTGCGTATCAGTCGAGCGGTACCGAGTCGATCGGCAGCCGGGCACTCACGAGGCGTTTCGCGTCACCCTGCGCCTCCGTCCAGACGAGCACCAGGTCGCGGCCTGCCGCCGCGAGCTGCGGCACGGATCGAGCGGGTGCATTGCCTGCAACGGTTATCACGGGCCCCATCGCGCCACCAGGCTCTACCCGTCGCAGCACCAGCTTGCCGCGACCGCCTGCATCTGCCTGCAGCCAGCTCACGACGGCGGAACCGTCGTCGAGCAGCACAGTGTCGACATGTCCCAGCGCACCGTCGGTCGCCAGGGCCACTGCCGGCCCGAAGGTCGCTGCACTGTCGCTGGAGAATCGCACTTGCACAGCCGGCGACTCGTCGGGAACCGAGAACCACGCCGCCACCACATCAGAAGCGCGGGCGGAGATGGCCGGCCCATTGACGGGGCAGCCCGCGATCTGCCAGTTGTCCACGTACAGCGGCACGCCGGGCTGCCAGCGGCCCTCGATGTACCGCGTGACGTAAATGTCGCGGATCTCCCCCGGGGTGCGGTCGCGGTACACGGCCACGGGCCCGCCGGCGGTCAGCGCGACGTCGGTCTGGCAGCAGTCGCAGATGAGTCCGTCGATTTCCTGCTCGTCATGAAGGCGATTGTCGGCGTCGATGACGGCGCCGCGAAGCGTCATGCCCGAATCGCCTGGTCCGCTACTGTGGTCGCTTCCGTGGTCGCCTCCCGTGTTGCGGCCGTCGAGCCAGATGGCCGCAACCATGCCGTCGTGCGGGTACACGGAAACGAAGCCGTGCTCCGTCGGCGTGCCGTCGGTGTGCGGCTTCACCGGGTCGGACCAGGAATTCCCGCCGTCAAACGACTGCGCCATCACGACGTGGTAGGAGTAGGTCAGGGGACCCGCCATCTCGAGCCAGTGGGCAACCCAGTGATCACGGTCGAGCGCCGTCACCGAGGGCAGGTCAGCCCAGTTGACGAACATGTCCTTGCCGCTGACGACTGCTTGCGGTTCCTGCCAGCCGGTGTCGCCGAGCACGGAGTACCAGAGCGTTGTGCCGTTTTCGTCGGGTTCCATCCAGCTCAGGACCAGCGCCCGACCGGCGCCGCCCGACAGGCGCGGCCCGGCGGCGTCAGGGCCGGCGGGGACGGGGAGGGTATTAATCCTCGTTTCGTCGGGCGCATCCGGCGCGGAGCATGCGGCCAGCAGAACCATGAAAATTGCAGCGCATCGGTACATGCGACGATTATGCAGTCTCCGCGAACGGAGGTCTCCAATCCGGAAAACCGCAAATTGATTCTGCACGGCGGGACTGTATACTGCGTCGCCTGCTCAACCTGTGGTAGGTTAAAACCCGAGGCTAGGTGGCAGAGTGGTTATGCAGCGGCCTGCAAAGCCGTGGACGCCGGTTCGATTCCGACCCTAGCCTCCATTTTCCTTCCGGGCTCCCGCCCGACATCCGGCCGGCACGCCGCCGCCAGTCGTGACATAATCGTTGCCACGTTCGCTCGCAAGGCGAAAAAGAGGGCAACTCGTTGGGTAAAACCGCGCTGGTCGTCGACGACTCCAAGACAGCACGAAACGTGCTGAGGAAGATCCTCGAGGGGCATGACCTCGACGTCGCGACGGCGGAGTCCGCCGAGGACGCCATCGAATACCTCAGCGATTCCCGCCCCGACATCATCTTCATGGATCACGAGATGCCCGGCATGGATGGGCTCGAGGCCGTGTCGGCGATCAAGGACAACCCCGCGACAGCAACCATTCCGATCATGATGTACACGGCGCAGCAGGGCGAGCTTTACGTCGGACAGGCGCGCGCGCTGGGCGCGATCGGCGTGCTGCCGAAGCAGCTCGAGCCCGTCGAGGTATCCAAAGTCCTGCAGTCGCTGCGCATCATCGGCGAGGATGCCGAGTCCCGTGAGAAGCGCGACGAGGCTGATGAGCAGGTGCGGACCGGCGAATACCCGAGCCTGGACCAGTTCGACCAGGATCTCAGGGCCATGATCCAGACCCTGTTCGACCAGCAGCGCGAGATCCTGCGGCAGGAGCTCGAGGACAGCCACGAGCTGATCGCGCGTCGCGTCGCGGACCGGGTGCGCCCGCCGCAGCCGGAAGAGGAGCCCGAGGAGGCACCGGCCGCTCCCGCAGCCGGTCGCGCCCACGTATTCGGTGCGGCCGCCGCCGCGTCCGGTGTGCTGGCGGTCATCTTCGCGGTGCTGTTCTGGTATCGAGAGGATAGCTGGCGGGAACTGCAGCACCAGAACGAAGAGCTCAGGCAGGCGCTCGAGGCGCGCCGCGCCAGCGCCTCGCAGAATTCACTGGAATCCGAGCAACAGCTCGATGAGTACCGGCGGTCACTCGACGAGGCGAAGATGGCGGCGGTGAATTCGCTCGAATGGGCGGCGAACCAGGCATCGCATTACGACTTCGCGGAAGTTCCGCTGGGCGATTTCCGCCTGTCCGTACTGCAGGAACTGACCAACCACCTGCTGGCGCTGGATTTCCGGGGCATTGTCAGGATCGAGTCGCACGTCGGTAATTTCTGCATGATGTTCGGTGGCCCCGACGGCTACGGTCTCGCGGCGCCGGATACGCCCGCCGATCGATGCGACCAGGTCGGTTTCGGGCCGAGCGAGGCCTACGAGATGGGACTGCGCCAGTCAGCGGCGTTCGCGAATTTCATCAACACGGCCCGCGTGCGGACCGAAGGCGCGGTGCGCTACGAGATCATTTCTTACGGCAACTCCAGCCCGCTGCTGGAGTATCCGCCGTCGCCGGATGGGCTCACAGCCGCGGCTTGGAACGAGATCGCATCGAACAATAACCGCGTGGATATCTCGCTCTATCCCGAATGACGGGCGGCGCGCATTGTTGTCGCCGCACGGTCGATACCCGATAATTCGCCTCGATGCCCGGGTGGCGGAATTGGTAGACGCAGCGGACTTAAAATCCGTTGTCCGAAAGGACGTGCGGGTTCGACTCCCGCCCTGGGCACCACTTTAAAAACAAAAGGTTATGAGCAATTCATAGCCTCGCGTTTTGACTGTATTTCCCGTTGCACACCCGTTACACACTCCGAGTAGAGGCGCTAAAGTGCGATGTAACGCACAGCGCGCAATTCTGGCGCTGCCAGAATGCTTCTCAAAGGAGTGAGACGTGCCACAACTTTCCAGCAGTTCCGTGCCAATCCAGAACGGCAGCATCGTGCTCTCGAAGCGCCCCAAGTCTCCGTTCTGGCAGGCTCGGTTCCGAATTGGTCGTAAGTGGATTCGGACAAGCACGAAAACGGCCGATTTGGACGATGCAAAAGCCCTCGCGATTAACCTACAAGCGCGAGCTGAGATTAAGGCGGAGATGGGCCTTGCTGTCGTCAGCCGAAAGTTCAAGAGTGTTGCCCTAGCTGTCAGAAACGAGCTGCGTCGCCAATTGGACTCGGGTGAAGGGAAAGTGGTCTATCGAGACTACATAGGCGCCATTGACAACCATTTGATTCCATTCTTCGGTAATCACAATGTCGGCAGCATCGACTACGCGCTTGTTCGCAAGTTTTCGGAGCACAGAAGAGGAAAGCTGGGACGCGAGCCTGCCAAAAGCACGCTTAACACGCATGCTGCCGCGCTATCCCGAGTCTTCCGCGAAGCGGTAAATCAGGGCTACATGCCAGAGTCACAGGTGCCTAGCCTGCGGATCGATCGGCGGGAAGGAGCAAAGAGCGTTCGCAGGCCTGTGTTTTCTATCGATGAGTACAGACAGTTGTATCGCTTCATGCGGAGCTGGGTGAAGCAAGGTAGAAGTGGAAAGTCATCGGACATGCGATATCTGCTCCGCGACTATGTCCTGTTCTTGGCAAACAGTGGTATTAGGCCAGGAACCGAAGCCTACAATCTCAAATGGAAGCATCTAGAGTTTCGTAAGGATGCAGAACTGGCCACAAAGGTATTCGGCGGGACGGTGGCAATGGCTAGAGACGAATTTCTTGTCATTTGGGTGTCTGGCAAGACGGAGCCTAGAGAACTAATTCCACGCGCACACAGCATCAAGTATCTACAACGGATTCTTGATCGATCATTGGCCTTGCAAGGTAAAACCTTGGCAGACGCGATGAAGACCGATGAATACGTTTTTTGTCTGCCAGACGGCACACGAACCAAACAACTTGTCAGGAAATTCGCCCAGCTCGCAAAAGATGCTGATCTCCTGACGTGTGAATCGGTCCTAGTTTGCTAGACACCTTTCGGCCATCCATTATGGCAGTTAGAGAGGTGACTATGAGCAGTAAACGATATCCAGATGAGTTCAAGATCGAGGCCGTCAAGCAAGTGGTGGAGCTCGGTTATCCGGTGGCACAGGTAGCGAAGCGTTTGGGGATTACGACGCACAGTCTGTACGCCTGGAAGAATAAGTACGGTCCAGACTCGGTCGAGCACAACGAGAAGATCTCAGCAGAGAAAGAGATCCGGCAACTGAAGAAGGAGCTCAAGCGCGTCACCGACGAGCGTGACATTCTAAAAAAAGCCGCGGTGTACTTCGCCAACCAGCCCGACTGAGGTACACCTTTATCCGTTCCCACAGCGATCGATTACCGGTGCGTCGGCTATGCCGATTACTGGATGTGCATCCGAGCGGCTACTACGCCTGGTGCAAGGTGCCGCGCTCCGCGCGGCACATCGAGGACGAACGGCTAACCGGGCTCATCAAGCAGTTCTGGCTCGAGAGTGGTGGCATTTACGGCTACCGCAAGATCCATCGGGATCTCCGGGACATCGGCGAACGCTGCGGCAAGCACCGCGTACGGCGGCTGATGAAGCAAGCTGGGCTGCGGGCCCAGGTTGGCTACCGTCGTCCACGGCAGAAGTCAGGGCCAGCCAGCGTGGTTGCGCCGAACCGTCTGCAGCAGCAGTTTAACGTTGCCGAGCCGAACGAAGCCTGGGTCAGCGATATCACGCACATCCGTACACATGAAGGCTGGTTGTACCTGGCCGTGATCGTCGACCTGTACTCGCGTCGCGTCATCGGCTGGTCAATGCAATCGAGGATTAAGAAGGAGCTGGTGCTCGACGCGCTGCTGATGGCGGTGTGGCGCCGACGACCGAAAGGAAGCGTCACCGTACACACGGATCAAGGCAGCCAATACACCAGTCACGACTGGCAGGACTTCCTGAGCGCTCACAACTTACAAGCAAGCATGAGTCGCCGCGGCAACTGCCACGACAACGCGGTCGCAGAGAGCTTCTTCCAGCTGCTAAAACGCGAGCGGATCAAGCGGCACATCTACGCAACGAGGAGCGATGCACGAACGGACATCGTCGATTACATCGAGATGTTCTACAACAACAAACGGCGCCATGGTTTTAATGATTTGCTGTCGCCGGTAGAGTACGAAGAGAAATTTAGCGAACGGCTGGCGAGTGTCTAGAGAACTAGGACCGATTCAGACCACCCCCTGGCACCACTAGCCAATATTCCTGGAGCTTTCGCCGCGCTTTGGACGGACGAGACTGCGGCGGAAACGGCGTTCACCTTGGGAACGGC
>JAAUYE010063229.1_pt1 | contig 13794 bp, 9 predicted proteins | sample 7278081 | NCBI WGS metagenome assembly JAAUYE01 (sample SAMN14350131, study PRJNA611818) | marine sediment metagenome | isolation source: surface marine sediment (0.6m) | place: French Polynesia: Moorea | collected 2018-08
CCGGTACGAGAATTTCGCGCGTGCCGTTGGACTGCAATGGCCCGACGAGCCCTGCTGCCTCCATCGACTCGACCATGCGCGCCGCCCGGTTGTAGCCGATCTTGAGGCGCCGCTGGACTCCGGAGATCGACGCCTTGCGCGTATCCATGACGACCTGCACGGCCTGGTCGTACAACGGGTCCTGTTCCGCATCCACATTGTCTGCCACTCCCTGGTCAATTCCGGTCAGTCCTGGAGTTGGACCCTGTGGACCCTCGAGAATTTCATCCAGATAACGCGGCATACCGGCTTTCTTGAGGTGCCTGACGACCGAGTGCACCTCGTGGTCGGCCACGAAAGCGCCGTGCACGCGCTGCGGCAGCGACGTGCCGGGTGGCAGGTACAGCATGTCACCGTGCCCCAGCAGGTTCTCTGCGCCGACCTGGTCGAGGATCGTGCGCGAATCGACCTTGGCCGAGACCTGGAACGCGATGCGCGTCGGGATATTGGCCTTGATCAGGCCCGTAATGACATCGACCGAGGGACGCTGTGTGGCCAGCAACATGTGGATACCCGAGGCGCGTGCCTTCTGCGCGAGCCGGGCGATGACCTCTTCCACCTTCTTGCCGACGATCATCATCATGTCCGCCAGCTCGTCGATGATGACGACGATGAACGGCAGCGGCTCGAGCACCGGGTGTTCGACCGGCTTGTCCTCGTCCACGAGCGGCGGCGGCGTGAACGTCGGATCCTTGATCGGCTCGCCCTTGGCGATGGCGTCCTTGACCTTGCGGTTGTAGCCACCAATGTTGCGCACGCCCAGGGCCGACATGAGCCGGTAGCGGCGATCCATCTCCGCCACACACCAGCGCAGCGAGTTGGCCGCCTCCTTCATGTCGGTCACGACGGGCGTCAGCAGGTGCGGTATGCCCTCGTAGACCGAGAGCTCGAGCATCTTCGGATCGATCATGATCAACCGGACATGTTCGGGCTGGGTCTTGTACAACAGGCTCAGCACCATCGCGTTGATCGCAACGGACTTGCCCGAACCCGTCGTGCCGGCGATCAGCAGGTGCGGCATGCGTGCGAGATCGGCCACCACCGGTTCGCCGGCGATGTCCTTGCCGAGCGCCAGCGTCAATGGCGAGGTCACTTTCTCGAAGACCTGCGACTTGAGGATTTCCCCGAGCGTGACAAGCTCTCGGTTCTCGTTGGGAATCTCGAGTCCCACGAAGGACTTGCCGGGAATGACCTCCTCGATGCGGACGCTGACGACCGACAGCGAACGTGCAATGTCCTTGGCGAGGTTGGCAATCTGGCTGACCTTGACGCCCGGCGCCGGATCCAGCTCGAAGCGCGTGATGACGGGACCGGGTGAAACCGACTTCACTTCGACCTCGACGCCGAAATCGCGCAGCTTGAGCTCCACGAGGCGTGACATCGCCTCGAGGGATTCCTCGGAGTAGCCGCTGCTTTGCTGTGGCGGATCGTCAAGCAGCGCAAGCGGCGGCAGTTCGCCGGCCGCGGGCGGATCGAATAACGGTACCTGCCGCTCTTTCTCGGCACGCACGCTGGGCTCCAGTGCCGGCACGCCTGGCTCGATGCGCGGCGGCTTGCGCTTGGCGGTGCGCTTTTTCTCGGTCTCGATGATGTCCTGGCGGGCAGCCGCCTGGCGCCGTCCCTCGGCTTTGTCCTTGAGCTCGTCGATTTTCGCGCGGGCGCGCTCGTAGCCGACGAGGCACCAGTGCCCGATGCGATCCATGACGTTGAACCAGGAAATACCCAGGAACAGCGAGATCGACGCGACCCAGATGACGAACAGCAGTGTGCTCGCCCCGAGCAGCTTCATGACCGATGCGAGCCATTCGCCGACAATCCTGCCGATCACGCCACCCGCCGTCTCATTGAAACCCGCCGGCGAGAAGTGCAGCGTCGCCAGCGCGCAGCTCGTCACGAGCGTGGCGACAAAGCCGCCGATGCGCAGCGAATAGTCCATGCGCGTCAGCTTCTGCTGGGTCTTCTGCTCGCGATACAGCATCCAGCCCAGGTAAAACACCATGACCGTGAACAGGTACGCGGGCCGCCCAAAGAAGTCGAACAGGAAGCCCGAGACATAGGCGCCTGCCCGGCCGACCCCGTTATTCACCTGCGATGTGCTGGTCGCCTGGCTGAAACTGGGGTCGTTGACGTCGTAGGTGAACAGCGCGTACCAGAGGATCAGCGCCAGCGCACCGAACACGTACAGGGCACCCTCGCGCAGCGCACGCGAGACCTGGTCAGACAGCCCTTGCGGCGCCTTGGTACTCTTTTGGGCTCTTGCCATATCTACAGTAAACTGCGTCTCAAATCCGGTCGCCCGACATACCGAAGCCCGCAGCAACGCCCTTGAAACTCTTCAACGGGACCGCATTTCCGGGCTTTGGCGGGCTTTCTTAGTGCCTGAGCGAACAGGGATAAATTATACATGAGTGACCCCAGACATATGCGGCTTGCGATCCTCGGATCCGGGCCGGCCGGCTATTCCGCCGCAGTCTACGCGGCGCGCGCCAACCTGGACCCGGTGATTATCACCGGCATCGAACAGGGCGGACAGCTCATGACGACGACCGACGTCGACAACTGGCCGGGCGATGTCGAGGGCCTGCAAGGCCCGGAACTCATGGACCGCATGTTGCGGCACGCCCAGCGATTCGACACCGAGATCGTCAACGACCACATCAACCAGGCCGACCTGTCCGTTCGGCCATTTGTCCTCAAGGGCGACTACGGCACCTACACCTGCGACGCGCTGATCATTGCGACGGGCGCCACGGCCATGTACCTGGGCCTCGAGTCGGAAGAGGCTTTCAAAGGGCGCGGCGTGTCCGCCTGTGCGACGTGCGATGGATTCTTCTACCGCGGTAAGGACGTTGCCGTTGTCGGCGGCGGCAACACGGCGGCCGAAGAAGCGCTGTACCTCAGCAACATCGCGTCGAAAGTCACGCTCGTGCACCGGCGCGACGAGCTGCGGGCCGAAAAGATCCTGCAGGGCCATCTGTTCGAAAAAGAGGAGGAAGGCAAGATCGAGATCCTCTGGGACCACGTCGTCGACGAAGTCCTCGGCGACGATGCCGGTGTTACCGGCCTGCGCGTCAGGAGCACCAAGGACGAGTCGCAGACGAAGGACATCGACCTTGCCGGCGTATTCATCGCGATCGGCCATCATCCGAACACCGACCTCTTCAAGGGGCAACTCGAGATGAAGAACGACTACATCATCGTCAAGGCTGGACTCGAGGGCGACGCCACGGCGACGAGCGTGCCGGGCGTGTTCGCGGCCGGCGACGTCGCCGACCAGGTCTACCGACAGGCCGTCACCTCGGCAGGCGCCGGCTGCATGGCGGCGCTCGACGCCGAGAAGTACCTCGACGAGCTTGGCTGATGCCGCGGGGTCCGTGTGGAGGTCACCGTCAATGAGAGTATCGCCAACATTGCGCCCGACGCATGGAATGCGCTTGCAGGTAACGCCTGGCCGTTCCTGAAGCACGAATTCCTGCTGGCGGCCGAGACCAGCGGATCCGTAACGCCCGACGCGGGATGGACACCCCGGCACCTCGCCATCTACGACGGCAAGCAGCTGCGCGCAGCGATGCCGCTGTACCAGAAAGACCACAGCTGGGGCGAGTTCGTCTTCGACTGGGCCTGGGCCCGCGCTTACGAGCAGGCGGGGCTCCCCTACTACCCCAAGCTGGTCTCCGCAGTGCCTTTCACGCCCGCGCCCAGCCGCAGGCTGCTGCTGGCCGACCCGGACGATACGGAAGGCGCCCTCGGACTGGTCCAGGGCGCCATCGAACTCGCTAATAGAACGGACTGCTCGTCGTTCCACATGCTGTTTCCCACGCCTGCGGAAATCGACCTGCTGCGCGACACGGGCATGCTCATTCGCAAGGACTGCCAGTTCCACTGGCACAACGGCGGCTACTCGGATTTCGACGATTTCCTCGCGTCGTTCAGCTCATCGAAGCGCAAGAAGGCGCGGCGCGACCGACGCAAGGTGGAAGAAGCCGGCATCCGCTTTCGGCGATTGCAGGGCGCCGACCTCACCGACGAAGCGTGGGAACAGGTCTACCAGCTGATCAGCATCACGTTCATGCGGCGGGGCTCACTGCCCTACTTCACGCTCGACTTTTTCAAGCAGATCTCGCGGTCGCTGCCTGACAGCATCCTGGCCGTGCTGGCCGAGAGAGACGATGAACCGATTGCTGCCGCCGTGTTCTTTGTCGGTAACGAGGCGCTGTATGGCCGCTACTGGGGCAGCGACGGTTATTACGACTCCCTGCATTTCGAAACCTGTTATCACCAGGGCATCGAGTACTGTATCGAGCATGGCCTGCGCCTGTTCGAGCCAGGCACCCAGGGCGAGCACAAGATCAGCCGCGGCTTCGTTCCGGAGGCTACCTGGTCAGCTCACTGGCTCAAGCAACCCGAGTTCTTCTCGGCGATCGACAATTACCTCGATCACGAACGCCGGCACATCGAGCGCTACATGGACGCGGTCGACGCTCACAGCCCCTACAAATCACGGGATTCCTCGTGAGGCAAGGCCGTATTACCTGGCTGAGCCCGGCGGACCCGCCCGAGTCATTCCCCGATGTATCGAACGCGCTGACCGAGCCTGACGGCCTGCTGGCCGCGGGCGGTGACCTGGGAACCGAAAGACTGCTTGCCGCCTACGCAAACGGCATCTTTCCGTGGTTCGAGGATGGCCAGCCGATCCTCTGGTGGTCACCCGACCCGCGCTGCGTGCTGTGGCCGGACAAGCTGCACATTTCGCGGCGCCTCAAGCAACAGCTCCGGAATTCGACCGCGGAACTGCGCTTCAACACCGCGTTCGACGAGGTCATTCGCGCCTGCGCAGGTAAGCGTCGCTCACAGCAGGGAACCTGGATTACCGAAGACATGATTTCCGCCTACCACCGCATGCACCGCGAGGGCTGGGCGCACTCGGTGGAAATCTGGGACGACGGCACGCTGGCAGGCGGCCTCTACGGCTTGTGCGTCGGCAGAGTTTTTTTTGGCGAATCCATGTTCAGCGCCCGACCGAACACCTCGAAAATAGCGATGCTGGGGCTGACAAGACACATGCAATCAGCCGGACTCGAGCTGCTCGACTGCCAGGTACCTTCCCCGCACCTGTTCACGCTCGGCGCCGAATTCATGCCACGCGCGGAGTTTTCGGCATTCCTTGCCACCGCCTGTGACCCGCCGGAACCACACGAGGCCTGGCCCTCTGAACCTGTTCCGGTCAGCGGCCTGTTCATTGCATAACGAACGCGATTTCTGCACAATTCGCGGCACTTAGGTCACAGACAGAAGCCCTTGGCAAAAGAAGAAGCAATTCAGATGGAAGGCGTCGTCACCGAGACGCTGCCCAACACGACGTTCCGGGTCGAACTCGAGAACGGTCACGTCGTTACTGCGCACATTTCGGGCAAGATGCGCAAGAACTACATCCGCATCCTCACGGGTGACAAAGTAACCGTGGAATTAACGCCCTACGACCTTTCCAAGGGACGCATCGTCTACCGAGGCCGCTGAGCGCGTCACGCGTCCGGCAAATGCTCCAGTTCCTTGACCGCCGGCTCGGCGTTCAACTGCAATTCGTCTTCCGACCCGACCGTAATGCGGACGTGACCGCCCTCGGAAAGACTGCCGAATAGCAACTCCTCTGCAAGCGGTCGCTTGATCTGCTCCTGGATCAGCCGCGCCATTGGCCGCGCGCCCATCTTGGGGTCGTAGCCACGGGCAGCAATCCATTCGCGCGCCGCATCGTCGAGCTCCAGCGTGACGTCGCTGGTATCGAGCTTGCTTTCCAGTTCCACGACAAGCTTGTCGACGACCCGCTTGACGGACTGGTGGTCGAGCGGTGCGAACTGGATGATCGCATCGATACGGTTGCGGAACTCCGGTGAGAACTGCTTGTTGATGACTTCCATGCCATCGGTACTGTGATCCTGTTTCGTGAATCCGATCGACGCACGGCTCATCTCCTGCGCGCCCGCATTCGTCGTCATGACGAGGATCACGTTGCGGAAATCTGCCTTGCGGCCGTTGTTGTCGGTCAGCGTGCCATGGTCCATGACCTGCAGTAACAGGTTGAACACCTCGGGGTGCGCCTTCTCGATCTCGTCGAGCAGCACCACCGCGTGCGGGTTCTTGGTGACGGCTTCGGTCAGCAGGCCGCCCTGGTCGAAGCCGACGTAGCCCGGCGGCGCGCCGATCAGGCGCGAGACCGTGTGCCGCTCCATGTACTCGGACATGTCGAAGCGAATCAGCTCGACGCCCATGCAATGCGCCAGCTGCCGGGTGACCTCGGTCTTGCCGACGCCGGTTGGCCCGGCAAACAGGAACGAGCCAATCGGCTTCTCTTCTTCGCGCAGGCCCGAGCGCGCCATCTTGATCGCCGAACCAAGGGCATGAATGGCCGGGTCCTGGCCGAAAATCGTGAGCTTGAGGTCGCGCTCCAACGTACGCAGCACGTCGCGATCGGATGCCGACACGCTCTTGGGCGGGATGCGCGCCATCTTGGCGACGATGTTCTCCACCATGGCGACAGTCACGGTATCGCTGCGCTCGTCCGCAGGCTTCAGCCGCAGGTTGGCGCCGGCCTCGTCCATGACGTCAATGGCCTTGTCCGGAAGCCGCCGGTCATTGATGTGCCTCGCAGCCAGCTCCACGGCAGCCTCGAGCGCCTGGGGCTCGTAGGTCACCTCGTGGTGCTCCTCGAACCGGGACTTCAGCCCGTGCAGGATCGCGACCGTCTCCTCGATGCTCGGCTCGGGTACATCTATTTTCTGGAAACGCCTTGCAAGTGCATGATCTTTCTCAAAAATTCCACGGTATTCGGTATAGGTCGTGGAGCCGATGCAGCGAATCTCGCCGTTCGCCAGGACCGGCTTGATGAGGTTGCTGGCATCCATGACGCCGCCCGATGCCGCGCCCGCCCCGATCACCGTGTGGATTTCGTCGATAAACAGGATTGCACCGGGGTCCTTCTGCACCTCGGCAATGACGCCCTTGAGGCGCTTTTCAAAGTCGCCGCGGTACTTGGTGCCGGCAATCAGGGTGCCCATGTCGAGCGCGTAGATCGCCGCCTCGAGCAGTACTTCCGGTACGCGTTTCTCGGTGATCATGCGCGCCAGGCCTTCGGCCAGCGCGGTCTTGCCGACGCCGGCTTCGCCAACGTACAGCGGGTTGTTCTTCCGGCGGCGGCACAGAATCTGCACCGTTCGCTCGATCTCGACCTCGCGGCCGATCAGCGGATCGATCTTGCCGTCGGCCGCCATCTGGTTGAGGTTGGTCGCATACTGTTCGAGCGGCGTCTGTTCCGGCTCGCCCTCGCTGTCGAGCGAAACCTCTTCATCCTGGCTGCCCTCGCCGGGCACCGACGGCATGCCGTGGGAGATGTAATTGACGACGTCCAGCCGCGTCACATCCTGCAGATTCAGGAAGTAGACGGCCTGCGACTGCTTCTCGCTGAAGATCGCGACCAGCACGTTGGAACTCGTCACTTCTTTCTTGCCGCTCGACTGCACGTGGAAAACCGCGCGTTGCAGCACTCGCTGGAAACCCAGCGTCGGCTGGACATCGGTATCCGCATCCTCGGGCAATAGCGGCGTCTGCTCGTCGATAAATTCGGTCAGCTGGCGCCTGAGTTCGGGGATATTGCCGTCACAGGCCTTCAGGATCTCGTGAACTTTCGGGATATCGAGCAGCGCCAGCAACAGGTGCTCAACCGTCATGAATTCGTGACGGCTGTCGCGCGCGCGCTGAAACGCTTCGTTCAGGCAAAATTCCAGTTCACTACTCAGCATCGAAATACGGTTCTCCTCAGGACTCTTCCATCTCGCACAGCAACGGGTGCTGGTGCTGTTGCGCAATACTCATGACCTGCGCCACCTTGGTCTCGGCGATCTCGAAGTTATACACGCCGCACACACCTTTTCCTTTGGTATGTACCTCTAACATGACCTGCGTCGCCCGCGTACGTTCCATCCCGAAGATCGATTCCAGGATGTCCACGACAAACTCCATGGGCGTGTAGTCGTCGTTGATGAGCACGACGCGATACAGGGGCGGCTCCTTGAGCTTCGGCCGCGCCTCCTCGACCGCCAGGTCGAAGCTTTCCAGGTGCTCGTTGTCTTTGCGCTTGTCGCTCATAGTCCGTTATGTCATCAGCCTGAAATACCGGTATCCAAAATGACCCGCCCAGGGCCACGCGAGTTATTATATATGGGCTCATGGCGGCGTTCTCCAAGCCTGGTTCACGGATTTTTCGCCGAATGCGGTCGTCCGGTCTGTCCCAGCCAACCAGTTCGTCCGTCTTACAACGCCTATATCATTGCCAGATATAGATTTTTTGGTCCAATCGGGCTTGTTTGCACGTTGCATCAACCCTTATCATCTTGGCGCAACGTTTACAGGTAAACCGGATATACCTAACGGCCGATAGAGAGTATGACGACCGACGCGAAATGGTCTGATTTTGCGAGCATGGACGGCGCAAAGATGATTGCGGCTGCCAACCAGCTGCTGCCCCCGTGGGTCAGCCTGGTGCTGGTGGTCGTGATTGCCTGGAAGCTGGCCGGCATCGTGTGGTCGCTCGCGCCCGGCTCCGCCACCGGTGACCCTGTCGTGGCGCCGGCGAGCCCGCAGGCGGCCGTGGCGCCAGCCGCCGGCAACGCGGACGCGCAGTCGATCGTGGCCGCGCATATCTTTGGCGAGGCCAGCCCCGACGACGAGCCGATCGCGCAGACCGCTCCCGCCGAAACGGATAACCTCGAAGACACGCGTCTCACGAATCTCACGCTCAAGGGCACCGTGGCCGCGACGCCCAACGACCGCGCCGTAGCGATCATTGCCGACGGCAGGAACGAGGAAGAGGTGTACGGCATTGGCGACTCGGTCGGCTCCGGGGCAACCTTGCACGCCGTGTACGCCGATCGCGTCGTTCTGAACGAGAACGGCGTTCTCACCAACCTCAAATTGCCGCGGGACTTTCCGGAAGCCGCGGCGGCCCCGACGCGCCGCAACGCCACGGCGGCCAGCCGGGCGACCAGACCGTCGACCAGCATTCAGTCGGTCGTGGCACAGAACGTGTCGAAACTCGCCGACGTCATTCGGCCGACACCGTACTTTGTCAATGGCCAACAGCAGGGGTACCGCGTATACCCGGGACGTAACCGGGAGCAGTTTACGAATCTCGGCCTGCGACCCGGCGACCTGATCAAGGAAATCGACGGCCAGGCGCTCAATGATCCCAACCAGGCCATGCAGATTTTCGAGTCGCTCAACAATGCGGACCAGGTTTCCGTTACAGTAGAAAGAAACGGCCAGCCCCAGGTCCTCACCCTCAGTACCAGTCAACTCGATCTCGGAGACGAGACCAGCCAATGAACGTCATCTCACGACTGCCGCAAGGCGCCCGCCTCATCGTAGTGCTCTGCTTCGGCGGCCTGCTTGCCGCGCCGGCAGCATGGGCGCAGCAGGATGCTGTCATTACTCCAAACTTCAGGGACGCGGACATCCGCGAGATTGTCGAAGCGGTTGGCGAGGTGACAGGTCGTTCGTTCATCCTCGATCCGCGCGTCAATGCCAAGGTCACCGTGTTGTCGTCGACCCCGATGTCGGCAGACGCATTCTACGAAACATTCCTGTCGATTCTGCAGGTGCACGGGTATGTGGCCGTGACCTCGGGCAACCTGATCAAGATCGTCCCCGACGCCACGGCGCGCCAGTACGCCGGGCCGATCGGCAGCAACCAGGCAGCCGGTGGCGACGACATCGTTACCCAGGTAATCCCGTTGCAGAACGTGGGCGCCGCCCAGCTCGTTCCCATCCTGCGCCCGCTGATCCCGCAGTACGGCCACCTGGCCGCACACCCCGGATCGAACATGCTGATCATCTCGGATCGTGCCGCCAACGTCACGCGCATGATCACGATCATCCGCCGCATCGACCAGTCGAGCGACGAGGATGTCGAAGTGGTGCGTCTCGAGCATGCGTCGGCGGCCGAGATCGTGCGCATCATGACGGCCCTCGCGGCGCAGCCCCGCACCGATGGCGCGGCCAGTTCCACGAGCCTCGTAGCAGACCCGCGGACCAACAGCGTCCTGATCGGCGGCGACAAGAGCGAACGCCTGCGGCTGCGCGCACTGATTGCGCATCTCGATACGCCGCTCGAGGACGGCGGCGACACCCAGGTGCGATACCTGCGTTATGCCGACGCCGAAGAGCTGGCGACCAAGCTGCAGCAACACTTCACCGCGCAGGTGCAGCAGGCTGCCGGGGGCGCGGCAGGCGCCGCCACCGCGGCCGCACAGTCGCCTAGCGCCGTCAGCGTCTGGGCCGATACGCAGACGAATGCGCTGGTCATCACGGCGCCGCCGAAGATGATGCGATCGATCAGCCTGATCATCGACAAGCTCGACATTCGTCGTGAGCAGGTGCTCGTTGAAGCCATTATTGTCGAGGTCATCGCAGACAAGGTCGCCGAGCTCGGCGTCACCTGGGCGGTCGAGGGCGAAAGCTCGAATACACCGATAGGTGTTACCAACTTCCCCGACTTTGGCCCCGGCGTCGTCCAGATCGGCGGTGCCATTGGCAGCGGCGGCCAGGTTGACCCCACCGGCCTGATCGGCGAAGGCATCACACTTGGGATTGGCCGAATCAGCGACTCGGGGATCAGTTTCGCTGCGATCGCACGGGCATTGCAGGGCGATGCCAATACCAACATCATCTCTACGCCTTCGATCGTCACGACGGACAACGAAGAAGCGACTCTGAATGTCGGCCAGGAAGTCCCGTTCGTGACCGGCTCCTACTCGAATACCGGCAGCGTTGGCGGCGCCGTCAATCCGTTCCAGACGATTCAGCGCGAACAGCTCGGCGTCAAGCTGGCGATTACGCCGCAGATCAACGAAGGCGACTCGATGCTGCTGAGCATCTCGCAGGAGATTTCGAGTATTGCGCAGTCGGCCGAAGGCGCCGTTGACCTGATTACGAATCAGCGCACGATCGAAACAACCGTTATCGTCGACGATGGCGAGATCCTGGTGCTTGGCGGCCTGATCGAAGATGTGCTCAGGGAAAGTGACCAGCGCGTGCCCGTGCTCGGCAGCATCCCGGTACTGGGCGCCCTGTTCCGCAGCCGATCAACCGACATGATCAAGACCAACCTGCTCGTCTTTATTCGCCCCAAGATCCTGCGCGATGCCGAACAGGCAACCATCGAGACCAATGCCAAGTACAACTACATACGCGAGGTCCTGGCCGGCCAGGGTGGCGCGGAGGGACGCGATGTCCAGCTGATGCGCGGCGAAGAGCGATTCGCACTGCCGCCATTCGAAGAAGTCAACACCGGGCCGATCGGCGAAATGGCGGAAAAAGCCCTGGGTTCGAGCGATTCCGCGGAAGAGCCTCAGGACTCCACGGAAGAGCCTCAGACTGAAGATTAGCCGGGCCGCGAGATACTGATGGAAACCGAAGCGGAAATCGTGCTGGAAGCAGCGCCGGAGGCTGAGTCCGAGGCAACTCAGAATCGCGCGCTGCCCTTTGCATTTGCGAAACGTCACGGCGTGCTGATTCGCAGCATCACGCCGGAATCGGCCGACACGGTTTGCCGACCGGGTGTGACCGCACTGAGCATTGCCGAGGTGCAGCGGTTCGCCGGCGTACCCCTCAAACTGTCGCGGGTTTCCGTTGAAGTCTTCGATACGCTGCTGCAGGAGTCTTACGAACAGGGCAGCAACAAGGCCATGCAGATGGTCGACGGCCTGGGCGAGCATATGGACCTGACGCAGGTCGCCCAGGAACTGCAGGAACCCTCCGACCTCCTGGAAAGCGACGACGATGCGCCGATCATCCGCTTCATCAACGCCGTTCTGACCGAGGCCGTCAAGGACAACGCGTCGGACGTACACATCGAACCCTATGAAAACCGCCTCGGAGTTCGCTTCCGGATCGACGGGGTGCTGCGGGAAGTTCTCGAGACACGGCGCGCGCTCGCGCCGCTCGTGGTTTCGCGCATCAAGGTGATGTCGAAACTCGACATTGCCGAGAAACGCCTCCCGCAGGACGGCCGCATTTCGCTCAGGATTGCAGGGCGTGCCGTTGACGTACGTGTATCGACCATGCCATCGGGCCACGGAGAACGCGTGGTGCTGCGCCTGCTTGACAAGCAGGCGGGTCGGCTCGAACTGACGTCGCTCGGCATGGCCGATCAGACCCAGAAGACCGTCGACAACCTGATTCACAAACCGCACGGCATTATCCTGGTGACCGGCCCCACCGGCTCCGGTAAGACCACGACGCTTTACGCAGCGCTCGAACGCATCAACGACAACAGTCGCAACATCATGACGGTCGAGGACCCGATCGAGTATTTCATCGATGGCATCGGCCAGTCGCAGGTCAACACCAAGGTTGAAATGACCTTTGCGCGCGGACTGCGCGCCATCCTTCGACAGGACCCCGACGTCGTGATGGTCGGCGAAATTCGCGACCTCGAGACCGCGGAGATCGCCGTCCAGGCCAGCTTGACCGGTCACCTCGTACTGTCGACCTTGCATACGAACACGGCCGCGGGCGCTGTAACGCGATTGCGCGACATGGGCGTCGAGCCGTTCCTTCTGTCGTCCAGTCTCATCGGTGTGCTTGCGCAGCGTCTCGTACGCGTGCTCGACGACGAAACCAAGATTCCCTACACGGCCCGCGAATACGAGTGCGAAGTACTCGGGGTTGACCCCGCGAACCCGCCGACGCTGTACCACCCGGGCGAAGGCCCGAACGGCGGGTTCTCCGGGCGTACCGGTATCTATGAACTCATCGCCGTCGACGACAAGATGCGCAGCATGATCCACGAAGGCGTCAGCGAGCAGGATCTCGAACGGCACGCCCGCACGATGGGCCCCAGCATTCGCGCCGACGGCCGGCGCCGCGTGCTCGAAGGCAGCACGACGATCGAAGAACTGCTGCGCGTAACGCGCGAAGACTAAGCGGCAACTCATGGGCGCGTTCGAATACGTTGCATACGACCAGGCGGGCAAGGAAACCAAGGGCCTGATCGAGGGCGATACCGCCAAGCACGTGCGGCAGATCCTGCGCGACCGCCACATGCTCCCGGTCGAAGTCACCGAGGTCGCCCAGAAAGAAGCGCGCCGGCAGCGGACATTCTCGTTGCGCGGTGGTATGTCGCCATCCGAGCTGGCGATCGTCACCCGGCAACTCGCGTCGCTATCACAGTCCGGCCTGCCACTCGAAGAAGCGCTGCTGGCCGTTGCGCAGCAGAACGACTTGCCACGCACCAAGAGCATCATGCTCGGCGTGCGCTCCCGGGTCATGGAGGGCTACACGCTTGCCGACGGTCTCGGCGAGTACCCGCAGGCATTCCCGGAACTGTATCGCGCGACCGTCGCTGCCGGTGAACAGTCGGGACACCTCGACGTCGTACTCGAGCGGCTCGCCGATTACACCGAGGCGCGCCAGGAGCTGCGCCAACGCATCACCAATGCCATGATCTACCCGATTGCGCTGGTAGCAATGGCTGTGGCGATCATCGGCTTCATGCTGGCGACGGTTGTGCCCCGCATCGTCAACGTCTTCGAGAACTCGGCCGCCGAGTTACCCGCCCTGACCCGCTGGCTGATCGCCACGAGTGACTTTATCCGCGGCAACTGGATCTTCCTGATCATCGGCATCGCCGCGGCGATGTACGGCATCTGGTGGGTGCTGCAGCAGGACGGGCCGAAGCGACGCTTCCACCACGTCCTGTTGCGC
>JAAUYE010213581.1_pt1 | contig 13781 bp, 22 predicted proteins | sample 7278081 | NCBI WGS metagenome assembly JAAUYE01 (sample SAMN14350131, study PRJNA611818) | marine sediment metagenome | isolation source: surface marine sediment (0.6m) | place: French Polynesia: Moorea | collected 2018-08
ACCCATCCGAACGGTCGTTCCGGTTGCAACAACACGTCACGCAGCGACGGTGGCGTCCTGGTCCTCGTCGATGCGGGTCAGGGTGACGTTGAACCGTTGCGCGTCGTTCTCGCCGTCTCCCTCCGGTTGCCGTGCGGCGATCTGCACCGCGTACACCTCCACCAGATCCCCTGCCGTCGGGGTGCCGCCGGTGAACCCGGCGCGACACACGACGAGGTGGTCGGTGTTCTTCGGGAACGTGGTGTCGTCGAACAGTGCCCACACCTCATCCGTGCCGTCGAAGTGGCGGTAGCAGGTCATCGTGATCGGCCCGTTGGTCTGCTTGCCGACCGTTTCGGCGGTGCTCGTGTCGGAGAGGCCGTCGACACGGACAGCGGCGGCGGTGCGCGGGATCGCCGGCAACGCCCCAACGATGGACGCGTCGATCTTGGTCAGCGCGCCGAGCTCGGCGACCGTTGGCGCAGCGATGGAGACGATGCCGGACGACCCGAAGAGGACGTCTGCTACGACACCGGCGCGGCGGTCGCTCTTGTTCTGTGCCATCAGTCAGCCTCTTTCTTGGTCTTACGCGTGGAGCGTTTCGGCTTCGCAGTCTTGGGTTGGTCGGCGAGTTCGGCATCAGGGTAGAGCCGTGCACGCTGCGCCGCGGACACCGTGATCGGTCGGCCGCTAGCGGGGTGCAGGATTCGGACCTGTTCAGCCATCACCCGAGAACGTTACTAGACCAACCGGGCAGCCTGGGGATTAGGCGACTTGCGGCGAATCCGCCCACGGGTTGAAACCGAGCTCGCGAACCAACCGGCGCGGATTCGGTACCCCACCCGACACCAACACCCGTTCCAGTTCTGTTGCCATCCCAGGAGCGGCACGGTTGGCGGCCTGTTCCATCATCATCATGCCGTCGTCGGCGAACCCGTTGTAAATGTTGTGGAACCCGGCGTACGGGGTGTCAGCCCGCCACTCCGCCCGAGCACTCGAGGCGGTCCCTTCCACGCTGGTGACGTTGGTGCGTGCCCGTAGCTGACCGGTGTCAACACCCATCGTGTCGCGCATCACCTTGACGCCTTCGGTGACGATCGCACCCGCCAACGCCGGCGCATACGGAGCCGCCGCCAACGCCCGCAACCGTGGCGCGAACTCCTCGAGCGGGATCGTCACCGGCGACCACCGGCGATCAGGACGGCGGAGTACACAACGGCCAGGGCGGCACCGGTCAGCATCCACCCGACCGCGGCAGCAAGACGGCGGATCATTCGACCACACCCCACGACCGGAACACCACCGCAGCAACGTACCGGTTGGGTTGTTCCCGGTCGTCAAGTTCGGTGTCGGTGCCGATCTCAAACGCCCAGCCTTCACCCAATCGGCGGACAACTTCGTTACGCATTTGGCGGACCTGGTCGACCGAGGTGCCGTGGAAGATGATGCGCCACCGGTCCAACAGTTGGCCGTGATCCTCATCCGCCAGGCCCTGGGCGAACTGGACAGGGGCAGCGAGTTTCACGGTGATCGCCGGGGGCCGGACCGTGGCGGGGACGGTGCCGGCGTGCACAGTCCACGCGGCATCTTGCAAGAGTTGGATGACGTCGTTGGTGGAGTACGAACCGACTGCGGTGCTAGCCATCAGAATCGAACCTTACGGTCACGCGACGCAACGCCCGATGCGACTGTCGCTCCACCCCGGTAACCGTCCCCTCCCTGCCGACAAGCGACGCATCCGCGCAGGCGGTCACCGAAACGATTTGGCCGGCGGTCACGTCGCGGTCGGCAGCGAACTTGACGGTCCGGTCGGCCAGGCCGAGGGTGCGTGCGTCACGCTGCTCCCTGCTCTGGGAGGACGGGCCGATCAACGCAGCAACCCCCGAGATGGTGGTGTCGGTGACAATCGGCTCGAGGGTGTTGGGGTCGACGTCAACCGTTGATGTGCGGTCGATGATGGAGACGGTGTCGGTCAACCAGCGTTCCGCGTTGCGGGTGAGCAGCGACGACGGGAACATGAGTTCAACGTAGCAGGGTGACCGTGGCACCTGGCGGGAGCACCGCCGGGCGTGTCTCTCGAGTGCAGTTCGATACAATGATCCCATTGCACCCGAACCAACCTTCGGAGGTCGACAGATCATGAACCTGGTATTGCCCCGAGGCGACTTCGACCCTGGCCACCCGGTCAACGCCGAGGTGATCCGCCGTTACCTTGGCGGGGAATCGTCCGACATGATCGCCGCGGACATGACCGTCACGGGTGGCACCGTAAGAGCCCGACTCCGACGCTTGGGCGTCATGCGATCCCGTTCCGACGCCAAGCGGCTGCACATGGAGCGCATCGGCCCGGATGGGAGACAACGCATCACCGAAGCGGCCCATGACGCCGTCCGTGGGATGACTCGCACGGCTGACGACCTGGCTGCTCGAGCGAGACGCCACGAGGTCAACCGGCAGCCGACCAGCGCTGAACTGCACCTGGCTGATCTGCTGGACCAGCCTGGGCGGATCACACACGAGAAAGCGGTCGGTCCATACAACGTCGACATTGCCGTCGATGGTTCCGTCGCCGTTGAACTGTTCGGGGGACGCTGGCACGCGACCGGTCGTCACGCTGCTCGTTTCGATCAGCGCGTCGCGTACCTGTTCGATCAAGGCTGGTGCCTCTACATCGTGTGGAACACGCATCCGAAGACGTTGACGCCCGCTGTCGGTCACGATTTCCGTGCCTGGTTGAACATGCTCAGCGGGTTGGAATCCGTGAACGGTCAGTATCGGGTGGTTTGGGGTGACGGTGACGTGATTGCCTGCGGCAGTCACCAGCGTCAGAAGTTGACCCTGGAAAGGGCGCGTCCAGTGCGCTAAAAGTTCGCTGCCACCGGACACGATCTGACCAGCGGCAACACAGTTGGGGTGTTCGACGGGGTGGTTGCGTGCCCACTGTGGGGTGGCGTACCGGCCGTTGACCCGATGGCAGGCTTCGTCCGTTGGTCCCTTGAGTGCGTCGCGGACGTACATCACCAGCCCGCGCTGCTCGGCGAGGTCGGCGGCGTACCGGTTGCGGTGGATGGCTGATTCGGTGCGGGCCACCATGCGTCCGTAGGCGGCGGTGCGGCGGGGGATCTGGTTGATGATGCCGACTTGGGAGGCGATGCGACGCAGGTCGGCTGTCTGGTTGCGGCGACGACGAGCGGTGAACAGGGCGACGAGTGCGGTGACGGCCCCGACGCGGGTGATGAACCCGGCGACGGTTTCGTCGTCCTCCTGGTCTGGCATTCGGCGTGCGACTTGGCCGCGCTGGCGTCGAGCCCTCCCGAGCGCGTCCTCCACTGCCACCGCCAACGGCACCATCGTGTCTGCGACCATCGGCTCGATCACAGCGGGTCCGGCGTCCGGGTTGATGGCTTGGACGGCTGCGGTGATCGACACCCGCAACAGGGCTTCGACCCGATCCAAGATGTCGCTAGCGGCGGGCAACGTTGCCCCAGTGACCAAGTGGAGTTCGATGCGTCGGTCAAGGTCGGCGAGCACCGTTTCGATCTGTGCCGCCGCTCGTTCCGACACCTGCGGCAACGGCATAACGCTAGTGGCGGATCAACGCCAACGGGTCAGACTGCGACTGTGCCACACCAGGGTCGTTCATAATCCTGGCCCACACACCGAACATGCCCGCCCGCACCGAAATGCCGTTCGCCTGCGGGTACGCGTCGAAACGCAGATCGGTGTTCGGTTGGATGATCGCGGGCGGATCAAAGTACGTTTCCGGCGCAGACGTCCCCGATCCTCTCGAGGACAGGTGGAACCCGGGTCGCCACGCCTCCCCAAACGAGCGGACTTCGACGCTGAACGCCGTGTCGGCGTTGTTGCCACCGAACAGGGTCGCCCCGATCACAGTGAGGAACAGGTAGTGGTCGGTGGGGACGGTGATCGCACACTTCGACGAGTCGGTGTCCCCAGCGACGATGGTGAGGTGGGTTCCGTCCGATCCGGTGACGGTGATCGTCCCCACGTTCGGAGTTGGTGAGAGTTGGCGGGCGTATTCGGCTCGGAACATCGGCGTCGGCAGGGTGACCGCAGTTGTGCCGTTGAGGGTGACGGTCTGCTGGACGTTCACGAACCGGTCCACATCGGTTTGCGTGACCCCGTCAACAAGGACGTCCATCGTGTCCGACGCCGACGACGACTGAATCGTCGTGATCGTGTTCGACGTTGGGTACGTTTCGAAACCACCGGTCTGCCACACCGTCTCCCCCGACGTGTCAACCGACGAGTTGGTGCCGTACACGAACGCCGAACCGGGACCGTCGAACACCGACACCCGATCACCCCACACCCGCTGAATGTGGTGTTCCATCGTTGATAGTGGTAGCAGGCTCATGACCAGGTCAACGCTCCACCCGAGTTGTACGTGAACGTGTCGTAGGGGATTCGGATCAACAAGTCCACCACCCAAGTGTTGACCGGTTCCCCGGCCGCGGTTACCGCGGCCGAAATCGGATTGGCGTTGTAGCTGTAGTCCCCTTGCGACTCGGCGTCCAACACGGGAGTTCCGGTGCCCGACATTTTCACACGGAACCGGGCCGCCGCAACCGACCAGGCCTGCTTCACGATCGTCTCCGCCACCCCCCGATCGTCGAAGTGGCCGTCAGCGTCGTAACCGGTACGACGACGGATGAGCTCGTCGGCGGTGTCAATGTCGTCCTGCGACACTGTCACCCCCGTAAACGTCTGCACTTCGGTCGGGGTGAGGCTAGTTGGCATAGCGCACCAGGCCCCACGACACGAGCCGTTCAGCGAACTCGGCCGGCAGAGCAGGGGTGTCGCCAAGGTCTGCTTCGTAGGGGGTGTCGTGCCAGTTCGTTGAGAACGGCGACAGGACTTCGACCTTGACGTGCCCGGCCGGGATCTTCGGGGTCGTGTCGGTGTCGGTGGTTTTGGCGGCAGTTTTCTTGCGTGTTGCCATACCGCAACTGTAGCCAACCCGGGATGTCCGGCCAGAGGTGCCCTACTACAAGCGATGTCGTGAACCAGGTTGGATGGTTGACGCCACCTCTGACCGGACCGGGGGGAGTGTAGACGCGAACGACCCCCCGGGGTGTGAGGGGCCGGGGGGTCGTCGCTGAAAGGAGTACCGCTACGCCGAGCGGCAAGAGTGATGGTACGCGAAACGGCCGCCACCGGGCAAGGGTGACGGCCGTCCGTGCCTACCGCTGCGAGACGGGTTAGCTAGGAACCCGTGACCTTAGCCCACGTGGTGCGCCACCCTGCCATCGGAGAGGAACACAAGCCACCACAAGGCGGCGCACCATGTGCCGTGGGAACGGATCAGACGTTGTCGACGATCTTCACGAACCCGGTGGCGGGGATGACCCCGACGGCGGGCTTCGCGAATCCGAGGTACCGGTTGGCGCGCATCCAAATGATCCGCTCACGGTTACCCGTGTTCGTCTCTTCCAGCTGGTCGAACACGTTGACGATCGTGTCGGATGCCCAGCCGACCGCACAGTTGCGGAACGGGCCGATGACGGCGAGCAGGTTCGTCTCCCCAGCGTCCGCGGACTTGATGTCGGCGAACACGATCGGACCATCGAACGGCACACCGGACACACCGGCCGGGAACTGGAGCATGTTGTCGGCGTTCTGGGAGAGGCCGAGCACCCGCCGTCCCTTGCGGGTGACGATCATCGCGTCGCCGTAGTAGTCCGACTCGTCGTAGAGGGCCATCGCCGAGTCGATCGCCGAGATGGCGTTGCCGGCGTACTCGATCGACGTTGCCCCGGTGCAGATCGGGGTGAGGTGGTCACCGTCGAAACCGGCGTAGATCGCCGGCGACTTCGCGGCGACGAACTGTGGCATCAGCGCGTCGGCCGACGCAGCGCCCTGGATCTGGGCTCGCATCGATTCGTCGGTGACGGCTTCGGCTTCGTCATGGGCGGCGACGAGCAGGTTCGACGGACCGACCGAACGCTGCGACGTGGCAGCGGCGGTGGACTCGGCGACACCCGCGATCGCAGTCTGACCCGAGGTGACCGGGATCGTGGTGGTGACGGGGGCAAGGTTCGGGTACACCTTGCCGCCGGACTGAATGACGGCCTGCATGACGCCGGAGGCGTTCAACTGGTAGCGGGTGACGTTGATGCCGCCATCGGTCACGTACGACTGTACGGCAGCATCCGAAACGGTGAAGTTGGCGGCCATTGGGGCGCATCTCCTCGAGAATCAGAATCGGTTGAGGTGATCGTCCGGCACGGCCGGTAACCCGAATGCTACACGAGCGGTATCAGGTGCCTGGCATACCGTCAACGAGGCTTTGGATGTACTTGCCGGCATCCGTCTTCGCCCCACTGCCGGCAGCCGGTGAGGTGCCACCCGTGGACATGTCCGCCGAGGCGGTACGGCCACCACCACCGAACAGGTAGGCGTGCGTGGTTTTCATGCCCTCGAGGACGGCGGCGGGGTCGTCGGTTGCCCGCAAATGAGGAACCACCAACGCCGGGTCCCTGACACCTGCAGCAGTTGCCATGGCTGCCAGGTCGGCGTCCGCGGCGCGGGCTTTGGTGGCGTCCAACTCGGCCGTCAACGCGGTGATCTTGTCGGCGAGCTCGTCCACACGTTCCTTCGCCTTGCCCTTCACGGTGGCCGTCTGGTCCTTTTCGCCGATCAAGTCCTTCAACTGGGCTTGCATGTCGGCGATCGCCGTTTTCCACTCCGGATCGCCACCCGGCCGACCCGGCACGGTGGTCGTAACCCCGGTTCCGGTTGTCACCTCCACCGTCTCCGTCTCAGTCTTGTCGGTGGTTTCAGTCGTGCCGTTGTCGTCTGCCACGATGTCCCTTTCTGATCGTTCACCACGGGTGATGTGAGGGAGACTACACCGCCACTAGACAGGCAACGTCGACAGGTCGGTCGGCACGATTCCTTCGAGCGGGGCGACCATCCGGTTCTCGGATGCCATTTGGTTTGCTTCGGCTTCGATCCACTCGTCGTCCCGTTCCGGCCACAGGACACGCAGGATCGTCTCGGCCGAGCCCATGTCGTTCTGTGCGATCGTGGCGGCTTCGTCAATCTGCTCCTGCCGCACCGGGCGTAGTCCTTCGTTCACCGTCACCGTCACCGTCACATCGTTGCCGTTCAACTGTGCCGTCTGGGTGAACGCACGCGACAGGGCCGACGACAGGAGGCGGGCAGGGTTGGAAATGGTGGTCATCGTCAACTGCTGGTCTGCACGTTTCGCCGCCGCCGAATCCGACCGTCCACTGACCGACCGGCCCACGCTCTGGGGGGAGATGCCGCACTGCTCAAGTAGTTGGTTCTCCCGTGCGTTGATCCGTTCGTTCTGCACCAGGTCATCGTCAAAGTCGACGACGTGGAACGGCAACCGCTCGGCCAGGTTCTGTGCGCCGGCGTCGGTCCCGTCCAACAGGAAAACGTCTTGGTTGTCGTGCCAACCGGCGTTCGCGATCACCTCATCCCGATCACTGCGCAACGCGGAGGTGCCGATCATCCTGCGGTCAACAGCGACCCGCTTCTTCACTTTCTCGGCGTCCACCTGTTCCTGATTCACCAGCCGACAGAGACCTTCGACGAACTTTTCTTGCCGGTGGTAGATCGGGACCGGCATCCCACGATGGAACCGCCACGGCACCGGCACGATCTCGCGGGGTCGATCATCGGCAGCGTCCTCGAGCGCTCCCTGGACGGCGGGCATGGCGGCGACGTTGGCGGGCAGGTCGTCGTTGTCTAACAGTTTCTGGCCGTGGAAGCGTCCTTCGGGGGTGATGTCGCCCAACCAAAATTCGACGGTTGGGGTGTCGATCTGTTGCCCGTCACGGTTGATGCCCCACCGTTCGACGATCGCCAGGCGTGACCGCTGGTCGTCCGGTTTCGACGGGTCGGCGACCAACCGCCAGACGATCGCAGCGGCGAGGCGGCGGTGTGTCCAGGTGGCGTGCACGTTGGCCGGGTCGATCACCTGGGTTTGCCATTCGTCGCCGGTGTTGACCGGTCGCAGATACGACACCGACAGGGCCGCACTCTTTTCGGCGGCTTCGTCCAACACGTCGAGCACGTCGTCCCGCTGGTCGTCCTCGACCATCTCCCCCGACGACAATTCGACCGTTGGGGGGCGGGCTTGCATAAACCCGGCCATCATCCGCCCCAACCAGCCCGGATAATTCCCCGCCGCCGGTGTCCGCGTCGTCGGTGGGACCGGTGTGTCATACTGGGCAAGCCAGTAGTCGACGGGTGCACGCTCCGCAGTTTTGGGGGGCAGATGCAACGATTCGGCCATAGGTGTAGGTTACGTCACGCCGCAGCGTCGGTCGGTGGTTGCATCCGCCAACCCGACGTGACCGCACCCGCTGCCCACACCATCGCATCCGGCCCGTCATCATGCCCGGTGACCGTCAGCCCGTCGCGTGTCCATGTGTGCACCTCGGTCGCAAACTCTGTTCCGCGCAGATTCTCTGTCATGGCGAGCGCGCCGACCCGATGCCAGCGGGTGAGCTCGCCCGCACGCTCGAGCTTCCCGATCTTCGGCTGTTCGTAGCCGCAAGCGATGGGGGCGACCTTGACGGCGATGTCTCGGGCGAGGAACGTGAACGCCCCGACCGCCTCGACGGTCACCCCTTGCACCACCATCCCCTGCTCGGTCAACCGGCGACACATTGCGGCGACACGGTCCGCGGCATCCTGCGCCGGCCCCGCCCACAACTCGGCGTCAACGACGATCAATCCGGCCGAGGCTGCTCCAACGGCGACGATGGCGGTGCGATCCGACCCGTCGGCAGCGGGGTCGACACCGATACGAACCGGCAACCCAGTGGGGGCGCTGCGGAGCCAGACGGTGCGTTCGGGTGGGAACACCAACGACCCGGAGGGGAGCGGGTTCAACAGGAACTCGGTTGCCCACGCATCATCGGTTGACATGCGATGTCGGCCTTCCACGTCCACCACCGACCAGGCCGGCACACCATCGGCGTCGACGATCGGCACCACCACCGGGTCGAGCCATTTGTCGAACGGTGGTTCCTGCCGCAACGCCTGCGCAATCAGCGACGTCGGTGTAATCGGTGTCCCCAACATCACCACCGACATCGGATGCTGCGGCCCCGCCGTCGACAACGCGTCAGCAAACAACCAGTCACGAATCTTCGTCGTCTGCTCCTTTGAGCGGGCCGTGTCCCGAGTTTCGAGATCGTCAACAATCGTCAGGTTCGGGCGGATCACCTCACCCGTAACCGGGTTGGTCCACGTGATACCACGCACCGCGCCACCCGGTGAACGGAACCAGATCGGGGTCTGGTTGATGACCAAGAGTTCTTGGTCGCCGTCAACCTTGGCAGCGTGACCGGCGCGGCGAGCGAACGTGACAATGTTCTCCCGTGCTTTCTTGCCGTCCCGAAACGTCGCGGTCACGACGAGAATGCCGCGGGCTTTGCGGCGGATCGCCGCCCACGCCACCATCCCCCCCGTAATCGTCGACTTCGCGCCACCCCGGAACACACACCGCAACTGTGCCTCCCCCGGTGCCGGAAGTTCCGCTAACTGCCGGTGGTAGGGGGCGTAGTCGGCTTCAACCGCTCGAGGGTTGTGACGAAGTAGCCACCACAGCGGGGATTGGGTGGCATAGGCGTCCTCAAGCGTCGCGGTCACTGGCCTGTGCTTGGCGGATGAGGCGTTCGGCGTCCTCGTCCGACATTTGCTCGACCACCGCTTCCACCCTCGTCGGCGCATCCAACCCCAACAACTTCGACTCACGCTCATCGATGTCGATCAGCCGGCGATACAGGTTCGCCAGCTTCGCATGCTCCCCCGCCTCTCGCAGCGTGTTGATGTCGTCGGCGATCTGATCCGCCAACCGCTGGTACTTGTCCAACTGTGCACCCCGCCAGGCGTCGATGTCATCCGACGCCACCTGCTTGAGTCGTCCCTCGAGCTCTGCGAGGTCACGGGACACGGTGGCTTGGTTGACGCCGATGTGGGCGGCGATCTGGTCTTGGGTCATGCCGCCACGACGTAGGCGGGCGACCTGGGCGCGTCGTTCAGTGCGGGGGAGCTCGCCGGATTTGTTGCGGGGTCGGGCCATTATGCACGCTCAAGGGTTATGCAGCAGCGGCAGCGTCGTTTCGTAGCGGGGGTGGCGGGTGGTGTTGACGTGTCGGGTCTCGGCTGCGTCGGTCGTGAACGTCTCGTCACAGGTGGTGCAACGGGAGACGGCCCCGTTACGGGCAGCAGCCTTGCGGGTGGTTTTGGGTTTGCGGTTGATGAGGCCGAGGCGTTGTGCTTCGGCTTTCGACATGCGCGCAGTCATCGGTACGGGGTTTCGGGGTCGGTGGCTCGGAGCATCCACCCTTGAGCGTAGGCTTCGGCCGGATGGTCGTGTATCCACCGGTGACACGGGGCGCACACGGCGAGACCGTTGTCAGGGTCGTTGCTGCCGCCCTGGGAGCGCAGCTTGCGATGGTGGGCCATCGTTGCGCCGATCGTGCAGGCCGGGGTGTCGGCTTCGCACATGCTGCCGGCTCGGCAGAGCACGGCGAGCGTGAATGATCGTGTGTCGGCTTGTGGTCGCCACTGGCAGATGGGTGTGCGGCGACGCAACGGTGTGCGCTTCACGTCGTCTCCTCTGAGGTGACCGGAGTGATCGTGTCCGGAACGAACCGGATGCCGTACTTGGCGTTAGACCAGTCGCCGGGAAGGGTGGTCATCGCCATCTTGGAGCCATCCCCGATCGGAGCAGCGAGCACAGTCGTTCGATCGCGACCGATGACCGGGGCAGTGATCGGGAACTTGATATCGGCATCGTCCAAGACCGGGACGACTCCGGCTGTCTGTGCCCGAAACACCGGCACCAGCCCAACAGCGTCGGGGATGTCTCCGTCGTATGGGGTGACGGCGAGCACCCAATCACCAGCAGCCAACAGACGAGGCCGGTTCAACTTGTTTGAATGCTGGCCGCCAGACACAACCGAAGGTGTGATCACCTTTGGAAGTTCGGTGAGCGGCCACCACACCAACTCCGGCGCGTATCGCTCGCGCGTCCGGTCGCGCGCGACGTTGTCGATCGGCGACGTTCCGTCATGCGTCGGCATAAACCGCTCCGCGATGGCCTTGGTCGGGAACACGATCCGGGTGTCGCTCACGTCGTCACCTCCACATCAGACACCCGCAACAGATGCGTCGTGTTGACGGTCATCCCTGGCGGGACGTCCACACGTTGCACCCGATCTTTGGAGATCCAGACATCGGTGACCTGACGATCCAGCACCCGGAAGATGCCGTGCAGAAACGGAACGGACTCGCCGTTCAAGATGCGCCACTCTTCATACACCGGCACGATCTCGGTGATCTTGGCGTAGAACACCGACACCCGACCGGTGTGGCGGCAAAGGTCGCCCTCGCACGTCGCCCGTCTACTCGGCTGTGAACACTCCGGGCATGGTGCGGTGTACGTCACCACGTCACCGACAGCCAAGTCGCTGTACTCCGTCACCTGATCGAGCCCGCCGCAGACACGCTCAACAACAGGCAGTTGGTCGCCGTCGTAGGGGACCAGATCCAACTCGGGGTCAAGCTCGATCTCACCGTAATCCGGGTAGTCGATCTTCTTGATCCTCGATTGGTAGCGCTGCAGGTCGACACCGGCAGGCAGAGGAAGCGCAACTGTAGTCACGTCGTCACCTCCGGCCACGCCAAATCCGTGATCCCATGCTGCCGGGCTGTCCACCTGACGTCCGCACGCGTCCACTGCAACGGACCAGACGCACCAAACCACCGGCCCGACGGGCGGGCAGTGCCAGCGGCTTTCCACCGCATCAACGTCCGCCTCGACACCCCCAAAATGGCGGCCGCCTGCCGAGTCTGAAACCGCTCATCGCTCATCGCTTCGCGCCTCCTCGTCGCACCGTCACCTGCTCCCGCGACACCGTGCGATAGGCGTCCGGGTCCACATCCAAATTCCTGAGCGCCGGCGCACGCCACGACGAATACCCGGCGGGGTCACCGTCCTTGTTCAACACCCCAGCAATGCACTGCTCGAGCCGGTCAACGGGGACAGCTTTGACGAGTTCTCCGGTTGCGGTGTCGATCATCCCGTAGCCGAGTGCCCGCAACACGCCGCGACCGTCCCACGAGTAGCGCCGGTCGCGAGTGTGGTGCACCGTGTTGCCCTCAGCGGAAGTGATGCCCTCGCGTTTGTTGTAGCCGGGGAGCTCGGCCAACCGTGCAGCAAGGTGATTCGCCCACTCGTCGCGCACCACGCCAAGCGTGCGATGGAGGTCGTCCAACGCCTGCCAGGTGTCGATCACGTCGTCAAGGTCGGGCGCGTCGGCTGGGAACGGGGCACCGATGTTCAGGTCTTCGGCGAACAGGTCGAGGTGTGTGTCAGCCCATAGGTTGCTCATCGGATTGCCTTCTCAGCCCAACCGTCCGGCAAGTTCGCATCCCGCAGGTGCGCACCCCGCAGGTCCGCACCCCGCAGGTTCGCACCACACAGGTTCGCATCCCGCAGGTCCGCATCCCGCAGGTCCGCACCCCGCAGGTCCGCACCACACAGGTTCGCACCACACAGGTCCGCACCCCGCAGGTGCGCACCCCACAGGTTCGCACCCCACAGGTTCGCATCCCGCAGGTCCGCATCCCGCAGGTCCGCACCCCGCAGGTCCGCACCACGCAGGTCCGCACCCCGCAGGCGCGCACCCCGCAGGTCCGCACAGAATCCTGCACGTGCTAACGCCAACGGGTCAAACACACCGGTCACGGTCACCGCCCGCACCCGCAGCTTGTCGTCGGATGCGGCCAACACGTCTGATTCGTCGACTTCCAACCAGAGACCAACAGCCTCGGTCATCGAGATCCCACCCGATGACGCCCCCGCAGCAGTAAATGCGACACACAGCCCGTCGCCGTCATGTTGCGGGCAAGGGTCGTCGTGTTCGGTCGGGTTGGTCGCTTCGACGCGTACACGTTCGCCGTGGGTGGGTAGCGGCCATTGGTAGCGGTCGTGGGTGGTGCCGTCCTTGCGCACAAACTTGAAATGTGTTGAGACGGTCATGACACCCGCCCTGTCGCCAACGCCATCATCTCGCAGTGGGTTTCGTAATCGGCCTGCCGGCAGTCGTCGCACGAACACTCGCCGAGCTCGTCGGCAGTGCACGGATAGTCGTTCTGGTCGCTTTCCATCATGCCTGCGACACTACCCGTTGACATAGAGGTGTGTCAAACAGTAGGGTCGAGAACATGGAAAGCCACACAGACAACGTTCTCCGGTTCCCTGCCGAATGCAAGGACCCGCACGCACTCCACCCGTCCGCCACGATCCTCGAAACCTGCACCCTGGACGCCGATCGCGACGTGATGGTCGGCGGCTGGCACGAGGTCGTGGTGGGTGGGGATTCGCCGATCGCTCGGGCGTTCCGGCCGATGGCCGAGATCTGCGAGGTGCACGTGCGGCACGACACCGGGACGATCGCCGTCTACCGCAGGCCGACCCGATGAGCGAACCGACGCAGGCACGCATTCACCTGGCATCGGTGCCGAAGCAGTACGCCACTCCTGACCCGGCGATCGTGTCCACGATCCCGATGTCATGGGGTGACGCCGACTACGTAGGACACGCCGACATCACCCTGATCCTCGCCGAGATCGACCCCGAATACGACTACGGGTGGGCGATGCACGCCGACGGCCGCCCCATCATCGACCACGTCGGTAACCGGCTCGTGTTGTGGGGTTGGGTGACGTTGCACGGGGTCACCCGTCGCGGGGTCGGCACGTGTGGCGACAAGAAACAGGAACCGGAG
>JAAUYE010078174.1_pt1 | contig 13774 bp, 10 predicted proteins | sample 7278081 | NCBI WGS metagenome assembly JAAUYE01 (sample SAMN14350131, study PRJNA611818) | marine sediment metagenome | isolation source: surface marine sediment (0.6m) | place: French Polynesia: Moorea | collected 2018-08
CTGGTCGTTACCCGCCTCGAAGTTCGCCAGCTTCATGCCTCGGCGACCCTCGGCAGCTCGCCCTCGTGATGCAGGCGCGCCGCGGTGATGAAACCTTTGAACAAGGGATGACCGTCACGCGGGTTCGACGTGAATTCGGGGTGGAACTGGCTGGCGAGAAACCACGGGTGCCCGGGCAGCTCGACCATCTCGACGAGGTCGTCCACAGACAGGCCGGAAAATCGCAAGCCCGCGGCCTCGAGCGGCTCCCGGTAGTTGTTGTTCACCTCGTAGCGGTGCCGGTGCCGCTCCTCGATCGTATCGGCGCCGTACATTCGCGCCGCCAGCGAGCCCTCGGCGAGCTGCACCTGCTGCGCACCCAGCCGCATCGTGCCGCCGAGTTCGGACTGCTCGTCGCGCTGCTCGACGTCGCCGGCGGCGGTCTGCCACTCGGTGATCAGGCCGATCACCGGGTGCGGCGTGCCCTTGTCGAACTCCGTGCTCATCGCGCCCGCGAGACCGGCCAGGTTACGCGCCGCCTCGATGACCGCCACCTGCATGCCGAGGCAGATGCCGAGGTAGGGAATGCCGTTTTCGCGCGCGAAATTGACGGCGCGGATCTTGCCCTCGATGCCACGGTCGCCAAAGCCGCCCGGCACGACGATGCCGTCCATGTTGCTCAGGCAGTCGGTGCCGTGGTCGAGGATGTCCTGAGATTCCATGTAGTGGATGTTCACCCGCGTCTGGGTGTGGATGCCGCCGTGCAGCAGCGCCTCCGACAGCGAGATGTAGGAGTCCTTCAGGTCGACGTACTTGCCGACCATCGCGATGTCGACCTCGCTGGACGGATTGCGCTTGGCCTCGACGATGGCCTCCCACTCGTGCAGGTCCGCCGGCGGCAGGTCGAGGCGCAGTTGCTTCGCGACGATATCGTCGAGCCCCTGCTCGTGCATCATGCCGGGGATCTTGTACAGGTCGTCGACGTCGTAGGCCGAGATGACGGCCGCCTCCTGCACGTTCGTGAACAGCGCGATCTTCTTGCGCTGTTCCTCGGGCAGCGGCTGCTCGGAACGGCAGACGAGGATGTCCGGCTGGATACCGATCGAGCGGAGTTCCTTCACCGAGTGCTGCGTCGGCTTGGTCTTGATCTCCGACGAGGTTGCGATATATGGCACCAGCGTCAGGTGCACGTAAACGACCCGGTCGTGCCCGAGTTCGACGCCCATCTGGCGGATCGCCTCGAGAAACGGCAGCGACTCGATGTCGCCGACCGTACCGCCGATCTCGACGAGGCAGATGTCGGCATCGCCGGCACCGCGCCGCACGCTGTCCTTGATCTCGTCAGTTATGTGGGGAATCACCTGCACGGTCGCGCCGAGGTAGTCGCCGCGGCGCTCCTTCGCGATGACGCTCTCGTAGATCCTGCCGGTGGTGAAATTGCTGTTGCGACCGGTCACGGTGCGCACGAAGCGTTCGTAGTGACCGAGATCCAGGTCGGTCTCGGTACCGTCGTGCGTAACGAAGACCTCGCCGTGCTGGAACGGGCTCATGGTGCCTGGATCGACATTCAGGTAAGGATCCAGCTTGATCATGCTGATCGACAGGCCGCGCGCTTCGAGAATTGCGCCCAGGCATGCCGAAGTTATGCCCTTGCCGAGGGACGACACCACCCCGCCGGTGATGAAAACATACGATGTCATGTTGAGCCCGGTTGCTCCTGCGGCGGGAAACGATTAAGGGCTGGATACAAAGCACTGCTCGAGGCCTTTGTGCTTCTCTCCAACCCTTGAAATGTCGCGCCGTCGTTGGATGAAAGACGGTGTTAAAAGGTAGCAGATCGACCCCGGCGAAACAACGCGGAGTCCGCCTCTTCAGTACAGGTCCGGCCGCGCCTCCCAGCGCACCGCGACGCCCGGTTCACTCCCCGCATCGGCGGCCAGCCACAGGTCCGCGACCGCAACCAGCCGCTCGCCGGCGAAGACCAGCGGCAACCGGTCGCGCATCCAGGGCACCACGCCCGCTTCCTGAAGCAATTTCTTGAGTTTCTTCGTATGTGCCTGACCTTTAAGCCTGATTTCCTCTCCACCCCTGCGCATTCGGACACTCAGACCGCGTTCGACGATATCGGCATCCAGCCCCTTCGGCATCCCGGGCGCAAGACATAGCGCCCCCATGCCTTCGCCCAGCGGGAGCGGCTCTTCGCCGAGCGTACGGCCGTCTTCCGGCCACGCCAGGTCCCCGAGTGGCGCCATGAGGTAGAGACGGCCGCGGTACCGTCGCAACTCCCCGCCAGGCCAGTCGACCATCGGCTGCGCATCCGCGCGCGCGCGCAGCACGCTGTCAACCACCGTCGCCAGGCGTGCAGCGCCGGGTAGCGGCAGGCCGGCGCGCCGAATCGCGTAGCGCAACAGGTTGCGCTGCCGCGGCTCGGAGAGCTCCAGCAGGCCATCGACCTCGATCCGCGTCGCCCGGTTGCCGAGCTTCTGCAGGTCGAGTAACGCGAGATCTTCCAGCAGGGTGGCCGCCTCGCCGGCCAGGTCGGCACTGCGGGCAATCCGCTCGACCGCGCCCGGCCAGCGCCGCTCGAGCACCGGCAGCAGGTCGTGGCGCAGGTAGTTGCGGTCGAAGCGCAGGTCATCGTTCGACGGATCGTCCAGCCAGGCCAGTTCCTGCGACGCCGCGTAATTCTCGAGGTCGGCGCGCGGCACGTCGATCAGCGGCCGCGCCAGCCAGCCAGCACCGAAGGGCGTCAATGAACCGATGCCGGCGAGGCCCGCCGGGCCGCTCCCTCGCATCAGGTTCAGCAGCAGGGTTTCAGCCTGGTCGTTGCGATGATGCGCGCTCAGTAGCCAGTCCCCCGGCCCGATATGCGTTGCGAGCGACGCATAACGCGCCTCGCGCGCGGCCGCTTCTAGCCCGCTGCCCGCTGTTTCGACGGTTACCTGCTCCGCGACGAACTCGATGCCGAACTTCGCGGCGAGTTCGCGGCAGTACGCGCTCCAGCTGCCGGAGGCGGCCTGCAGCCGGTGATCGACGTGGACCGCGAGCAACGCCTTGCCGTGACGCTCACGCGTCGCCGCGAGGACGTGCGCGAGCACGGTCGAGTCGAGGCCGCCGCTCAGGGCGATGATGTAGCGGTCGGGCTTGTTGCCGGTTGTCTCGAGCGCGTCGAGTCGCGCAAGGACGATCCCGGGATCGAAAGTCACGCCTCTTTGAAGGCGCCGAATCCGGCCAGCCGCCTGTGGCGGTTGTCGAGCAGCTGCTCGGCGGGGACCGACTCGAGTTCGTCCAGGGCCTTGATGAGCGCGTTGCGGATGACCTCCGCGGCCTCCTCCGGGTTGCGGTGCGCGCCGCCGAGGGGCTCGCTCAGCACCTCGTCGACCAGCCCGAAGTCCTTCAGGCTCGACGCGGTTATGCGCATGGCCTCGGCCGCGTCCTGCGCCTTGTCGGCGCTCTTCCAGAGTATCGAGGCACAGCCTTCGGGCGAAATGACCGAATAGATGCCGTACTGCAACATCAACAGCTTGTCCGCGACGCCGATCGCGAGCGCGCCCCCCGAACCGCCCTCGCCGATCACCAGGCTGATGATCGGCGTCTTGAGGCCCGCCATCAGGTAGAGGCTGAACGCGATCGCCTCACTCTGGCCGCGCTCCTCTGCACCGACGCCGGGATAGGCGCCGGGCGTGTCGATGAAGGTCACGACCGGCAGGGAGAATTTTTCGGCGAGCCGCATGAGCCGTTGCGCCTTGCGGTAGCCCTCCGGCTTCGGCATGCCGTAGTTGCGCCGCACGCGCTCCTTGGTGTCGCGTCCCTTCTGGTGGCCGATGAACATCACCGCGCGCCCGTCGATGCGCCCGACGCCGCCGATGATCGCCGGGTCGTCCGCATACATGCGGTCGCCGTGCAGCTCCTGGAAATCCGGCGAGATCATCTCGAGGTAGTCGAGCGTATACGGTCGCATCGGGTGCCTGGCGACCTGCGCGATCTGCCAGGCACTGAGCTTGGCGAAGATGCTCCTGGTGAGTGCCTCGCTCTTCGCTCGCAGCCGCGCGACTTCCTCGTTGATGTTGATCTCGGAGTCATCGCCGACGTATTGCAGCTCCTCGATCTTGGCCTCGAGTTCGGCGATCGGCTGCTCAAAGTCCAGGAATTTCAAATCCATAGCGCGGGACTCTACATGATTTCCCGGCCGGGTGCGTACAGCAGGCGTACGTTGTTACTGCCGAGCAATTCGCTCAGCTTGTCGCGCAATTCGCGGCTCGGCCGAACGGACCACTCGGCCCCCAGTTCGAGGCGCGCCTTCGCGTCGTCGCCGAAATACTGCACCGCGACCTCGCAGTTGCCTTCGCGGTACGGCAGCAGCACGTCGTGCAGCTGCATCAGTAGCTGTTCCCCCTGCCCGTTCGGCGCGAGTCGCAACAACATGCTCTTCGCACGACTCTCGATCACGCGATCGATGTGCAGCACGTTCTTGACGTTCACCGACCAGGCGCCGATGAAGTCGTCGTAGCGCAGCGGCCCGTTCACGACGACGATCTCGTCCTTGACCAGCAGGTGACGAAATTCCTGGAAAGCCTCGCCGAACAGGCTGACTTCCATCCGGCCGCTGTCATCGTCGAGCACCACGCTGACGCGGTTGCCGCGTTTCCTGACGTCGACCACGAGTCCGGCGACGGTTACCTCGCGCCGCGCCTGCGCGTACTCGCGCTCGCCCCGCGATGTCTGCGGCGGCGGCTCGGCTGCGAGATCTGCGAGCTTGCCATCGACGAAACAGAGGGCGTCCGCCCGCACCGCGTGGAACGGGTGGCCGGTCAGGTACAGGCCGAGCGCTTCCTTCTCGTTGCTGAGCAGCAGGCGCTCGGGCCATTCGTCCATGTCCGCGCCCTCGGTCGCAATGACCGCTTCTTCAGGTGCTTCCAGGCCGAACATGTCGTTCTGGCCGGCCGCCTGGGCGCGCGCGTGCTGGTCGGCGCCTTTCAGGGCTTCCGGAACCTGGTGCATCAACGCACGACGCGACTGGCCGAAATCGTCCATGGCGCCGGATTTGATCATCGCTTCAAGCGCCCGCCGGTTGACCTTGTCGTGATCGACCCGGCGGCAGAATTCGGTCAGGCCGGTGTACGGGCCGTTGGCATCACGCTCGGCGATCAGCGCCTCCACCGCCGCGCGACCAACTCCCTTGATCGCACCGAGCCCGTAGAGGATCGCGCGCTCGCCCGCGACGCTGAAATGGTAGGACGAGCGATTGACGCTCGGCGCCTCCAGTTCGAGACCCAGCTTGCGGCAGTCGTCCTTGAGCGTAACGAGGCGGTCGGTGTTGTCGAGGTCGGCGCTCATGACCGCCGCCATGAACGCGGCCGGGTAATGCGCTTTCAGGTAGGCGGTCTGGTAGGACAGCACCGCGTACGCCGCCGAGTGCGACTTGTTGAAGCCGTAGCCCGCGAACTTCTCCATCAGGTCGAAGATGCGCGTGGCAGTCGGTTCGGCCACGCCGCGTTCCGTTGCTCCGGAGACGAAGATCTCGCGCTGCTTGGCCATTTCCTCGGGCTTCTTCTTGCCCATCGCCCGGCGCAGCAGGTCGGCGCCGCCGAGCGTGTAGCCGGCGAGTACCTGCGCGATCTGCATCACCTGCTCCTGGTACAGGATGACGCCGTAAGTCTCTTCGAGAACCGGCTTGAGGTCCGGGTGGAGGTAGTCGACCTCCGCGGGGTTCGAGGAGTGCTTGCGGGCGATGAAGTCGTCGACCATGCCGGATTGCAGCGGGCCGGGCCGGAACAGCGCGACCAGCGCGACGAGGTCGCCGAACTGGTCGGGCCGCAGGCGCTTGATGAGATCGCGCATGCCGCTCGACTCGAGCTGGAACACCGCCGCGGTCTGCGTGCTCCGCAGCAGCCTGAATGTCTCGGCGTCGTCCATCGGGATACGGCTGATGTCGAGCGCCGCGTCCGGGTAGGTCGCATTCACGATACGCTCGGCCCAGTCGATGATCGTGAGCGTCTTGAGGCCGAGGAAGTCGAACTTGACGAGGCCGATCGCTTCAACGTCGTCCTTGTCGAGCTGTGTAACCAGGCTGCCGCCGCCGTCTTCACAGTACAGCGGCCCAAAGTCGGTAAGTTGGTCGGGTGCAATCACGACGCCGCCGGCGTGCTTGCCTGCGTTCCTGACCAGCCCCTCGAGCGACTTCGCCAGATCGATGATCGCGGTGACCTCTTCGTCGTCGCGGTACATCGTGGCCAGTTCTTCCGACTGCTCCAGCGCCTTATCGAGCGTCATGCCGATTTCGAACGGCACCAGCTTGGCGATCCGGTCGACGAAACCGTAAGGCTGGCCGAGGACGCGACCGGTATCGCGGATGACGGCCCGCGCCGCCATCGTGCCGAAGGTGATTATCTGTGCGACGCGGTCGCGCCCGTAGCGCTCGGCGACGTATTCGATGACGCGATCCCGCCCTTCCATGCAGAAGTCGATGTCGAAGTCCGGCATCGACACGCGTTCCGGATTCAGGAAACGCTCGAAGAGCAGATCGTGCTCCAGCGGATCGAGGTCCGTGATACCGAGGACCCACGCGACCAGCGAGCCGGCGCCGGAGCCACGGCCGGGACCCACCGGTATGTCGTTCTCGCGCGCCCAGCGGATGAAATCGGCGACGATCAGGAAGTAGCCGGGGAACCCCATGCCCCGGATAACCGAGAGCTCGGTTTCCAGGCGCTCGAGGTACGGCGCCCTGAACGCGGCGCGCTTGTTCTGCGGGATCTCCTGCACCGCGAAGATGTCCTCGAGCGCTGCCTCGAGGCCGCGTCTCGCCTCGGCCTCGAGGAACTGCTCCTCGGTCTGCCCTTCCGGCACAGGGAAGGCGGGCAGCACGCTCTTGCCGAGTTTCAGGTCGAGGTTGCAGCGCTGCGCGATCTCGAGCGCGTTCGCGAGCGCCTCCGGCACGTCGGCGAACAGCTCCTGCATCTCCGCCGACGATCGCAGGTACTGCTGGTTGCTGTAGTGTCGCGGCCGGTCCGGGTCCGCGAGGCCGCGGCTCTCGTGGATACACACCCGCGCCTCGTGGGCGTGGAAATCGTCGCGCTCGATGAAGCGAACGTCATTGCTCGCCACCACCGGCACGCTTTCCTCGCTCGCGAGGACCAGGCTTGCCTGCACGACGGCTTCTTCGTCGCTGCGGCCGGTCCGCACGAGCTCCAGGTAGTAGCGATCGCCGAACACTTCTCGCCAGCCGCGCAGCCGCTGCCGCGCCTCGTCCGGGTGACCGACCTGCAACGCGTGGCCGACGTCGCCTTGCACGCCGCCCGAGAGGCCGATCAGTCCCTCGCAACTCGCGCGATCGAGCCATTCGCGACGCACCATCGGCTCGCCGCGAAAACGCTCCTCGAGATAGGCGCGCGACAGGATCCGGGAGAGATTGCGGTAGCCTTGATTGTCCCGGCACAGAACGACCAGCGTGTAGGGGCGGCCCGGGTCGTCCGGGTTCGCGATGCACAGGTCCGCACCGATGACGGGTTTGACGCCGCGGTCTATGGCACGGCGGTAAAACTTCACGAGGCCGAACAGGTTGTTGCGGTCCGTCATCGCGACCGCGGGCATGCCGTCCGCGGCCGCCTTCGCCATCAGCGCGGGTATTCGCACCGTGCTGTCCACCAGGGAATACTCCGTGTGGACGCGCAGGTGCACGAACGGCATTGCGGTCATGCGAGCGCCCTCACCGGCGCGAAACTGCGGCGGTGTTCGGGGCAGGGCCCGAGTTCGCGAAGGCGCGCGCGGTGCAGCTCGGTGCCATAGCCCTTGTGGCGTGCGAATTCGTAATCCGGGTAGCGCTCGTGCATCGCGAGCATCATCCGGTCGCGCTCCGTCTTGGCGATAATCGAGGCCGCACTGATCGCCGCGACCTGCGCGTCGCCCCCGACGATCGCGACACCGTCGATCGCGCCGTCGCGGAAGCGGAGGTCTGGCAGCCGGTTGCCGTCGACCTGCACGCCCCGCGGCACGACGGCGAGTCCCAGGATGGCGCGCCGCATCGCGAGCATCGTTGCCGCCAGGATGTTCAGGGCGTCGATTTCAGCACGATCGCACCAGGCAGCCGACCAGGCCATTGCGCGCTCCCGGATCGCGACCGCCAGTTCTTCCCGGCGCCCCGCCGTCAGTTTCTTGGAATCACAGAGGCCTGGAATCGGCCGCCCGGGGTCCAGGATCACGGCCGCGGCCACGACCGGGCCGGCCAGCGGTCCGCGTCCCGCCTCGTCGACGCCCGCGACGGGAGGAGTCAGGAAATCTGCTTGCAGCTGCTGCATGGTGGATTCGCGAGCCCGGCTATCCCTGTGCTGTGAGGCTTATCAGCGCGTCGGCTGCGCGCGCATTCGAATTCATCGCCAATTCGGCTTGAAGTTTAGCAAATCTCTCCCTGATCGCTGCGCAGCGCGCGGGATCGCCGAGCAGCCCCAGCAACGCGTCCGCGATCGCGGCGGGCTCGGCGGCGTCCTGGATGAATTCCGGGATCAGGGGCTCGCCCGTCAGCAGGTTGGGCAGCGTGAAATAGGTGACCTTCAGGAGCCTGAAAGCCTTCAGGATCAGTGCGGTCGACGCGGCAACCCGGTAGGCGGCAACCGTCGGCTTGCCAAGCAGCGCCGACTCCAGCGCCGCCGTACCGGACGCGAGCAGCACGAAGTCGGCCGCCGACATCGCCTCGATCGAGCGACCGTCGACGAGCGTGAAGCGGTCGCCCAGCTTGTGTTGCTCGAGCGCGGCCTCGATGGCCGGCCGCAGCTTCGGCGCTGCGACCGGGGTCAGGAACCGCACGTCGGCATCGCGCGCGACGATGTTCGCCGCCGCCGCGAAGATCGGCGCCAGCCGCGTGACTTCGCTGCCGCGGCTTCCCGGCAGTATCGCGATAATCGGGCGGTCCTGCGGCAGGCCGAGGGCGGCACGGGCGGCCGGCACGTCGATGTCGGGCGATAGAGTCTGCGCCTTCGGGTGGCCGACGAAGACGGCGCGGATCCCCTCTTTCTCGTACAGCGCCGGCTCGAACGGCAGGATGCATATGACGCAGTCGGCGGCCTTGCGGATCTTGCGGATGCGGCCGGCCCGCCAGGCCCATACCGACGGACTGACGTAGTGCATGGTGCGGATACCCGACGCCTTCAGCGCGGCCTCGAGCCCGAGATTGAAATCCGGCGCATCGATGCCGACGAAAACGTCCGGCGGCGACGCCCGCCACCGTGCGACCAGCGACCGGCGCAGCCGCAAGAGGCGCGGCAGACGCTTCAACGGTTCCACCAGGCCCATGACGGCCAGTTCCTCGGCGTCGGCCAACCGCTCGCACCCGGCAGCGACCATTTCCGGGCCAGCGACGCCTTCGAATGTCGCCTCGGGGACCCGTTCCCTGACGGCCGTTATCAGTCCCGCGCCCAGCAGGTCGCCCGACGACTCGCCAGCAACCAGTCCGACGCGCAGCGGCACGGGGCCAGCCCGGGCTAACGGATGATGCCGCGCTCGGACGCGCGCAGCGATTCGAGGAAGATCACCAGTTCGGGCTGCGACGCGCAGAGCTTCTCGATTTCGTCCATGGCGTCGGCGAGCTTCAGGCCCTTGCGGTAGACGAGCCGGTACGCGTTCTTGATGTTGCGGATCTGCTCCTCACTGAACTCGCGACGCTTCAGGCCCTCGCTGTTGATGCCGCGCGGTACGGCGGGCTGTCCGGAGACCATGGTGTAGGCTGGCACGTCCCGGTTGACGCCCGCGTACATGCCGAGGAAAGCGTGCGCGCCGATCGTCGTGAACTGGTGTGCCCCGGAGAACCCCCCGAAGATGACCCAGTCGCCGACGTGCACGTGGCCCGCGAGGGTCACGTTGTTGGCCATGATCGTCTTGCTGCCCACGACGCAATCGTGGGCGATGTGCACGTAGGCCATGATCCAGTTGTCGTCGCCGAGTATCGTGTGGCCCGTGTCCTGGGTCGTGCCGCGGCTTATCGTGCAGAACTCGCGGATGGTATTTCGATCGCCGATCGTCAGCCGCGTCGGCTCGTCACGGTATTTCTTGTCCTGGGGATCGTCGCCGACTGACGCGAACTGGTAGATTCGATTGTCGCGGCCGATGTCCGTGGGACCGTTTATGACGACGTGGCTATCGACTCGCGTACCGCTACCGATCGTCACGTCGTCCCCGATGATCGTGTAAGGGCCGATCTCGACGCCGTCGTCGATGTTCGCGTTGTCCGCAATGATCGCCGTCGGGTGGATGTTGCTGCTCATCGTGTTTTACTCGCCGGCCTTTTCAAGCTTGTTCACGCGCTCGATCAATTGCCCGAGCCGCCGGAAGCGCGCGACCTTGCGACTCCATTCCCGCGCCGGTTCCGCCGTAAAGCTGGCGGCGTACACGCCGGGCTCCGTGATGTCCTTCGACACCACCGCCTTGCCGCTGACCACGACATCGTCGCAAATCGTGATGTGCCCGACCACGCCGGTCTGCCCGGCGAACAGGCAGCGCTTGCCGATTGTCGTGCTGCCCGATATCCCGGTCATGGCCGCCATCGCAGTGTGCGCCCCAACGTGCACGTTGTGCGCAATCATGCACAGGTTGTCGATGCGCACGCCGTCTTCGATGACCGTATCGTCGATCGCGCCACAGTCCACCGTCGTGTTCGAGCCGATCTCGACGTCGTCGCCGATACGCACCCCGCCGAGCTGCGGCACCTTGATCCAGCCTCCCGGCGTCATCGCGTTGCCGAAACCGTCGGCACCGACAACCACACCCGGGTGCAGGATGCCGCGCCGGCCCAGTTTCACATCGCGCACGAGCGTGACGTTTGCGATCAGCCGGCTTTCTTCACCCACGTCACAGTCCGGCCCAATGACGGTACCCGGACCCACGTAGACGTTGTCGCCGATCGTCGAGCGCTCGCCGATGGTCACGTTGGCGGCAACGTGCGCCGTCGAAGCGACCTGCGCGCTTGCCGCAATGACCGCCGACGCATCGATGCCCGCCGCATATTGCGGTGGCGGATGGATGATCGTCGCCATGCGCGCGTAATCGGCATAGGGATCCTTGCTGACGATCGAGGCTGCCGGCGATTCCCCGGCGTCCTCGGCTCGCAGCACCACGGCTGCGGCGCGTGTCTCGGCGAGCTGCTCGCGAAACTTCGGGTTGGACAGGAAGCTCAACGAAGCCGGGCCCGCGTTCTGCAGGCCCGCAACGTTGTCGATGGTGATGTCGGGATCACCGAGGAGTTCGCAGTCGAATTGCGCCGCGAGTTCTCCGAGCTTGATCGGCATCAGCCTGGCAGGCGCTCAAGCTGCAGGGCGACGCCTCAGCGGGCGCCCTGCGCCTGGAAGCTCGCTTCTACCGCGCGCAGAACTTCTTCCGTGATATTCACCGTCGTGCTGGCAAACAGCACGCCGTCGCCGACGATGAGATCGTAGCCCTGCGCCTGCGCATAGTCCTGTACTTCCTTCAGCAGCTGGCGCTGCAGGTTGCCGAGCTCTTCGTTTTGCCGCAGTTCGAGATCCTCGCGGAATTCCTGCTGCAGGCGCGCAACGTCGCGCTGCAGGTCGCGGAGGTTCTTCTCGGCATTACGACGCTCGGTCTCGCCCATCACGGAGACGTCCTTCTGGATCTTCGCGGTCAGGTCTTCGAGTTCTTTTTGCTTGGCGACAAATTCCCGCTGGCGTGGCGCGAACTCTTCCTGCAGCGAGTCCATCACCGCCTTGGTCTGCGGCGCGCGGTCCAGCAGTACGGGTACGTTTACGACGCCGATCTTGACTTCCTGCGCGGCGGCCGGCATGACGAATACGAAAATGAGGGCGATGCCCGCGGCTGCTTTAAGCAGGTGTTGCTTGATAAGACTCATGTGAGTGTCCATTCCTTAAAATGCTTGACCAATGGAGAACTGGAAGCGTTCCACTTCGTCTCCGAAATACCTGTCGTTGCCGTCGTAGTTGTTGAGCGGATAGGCGTAGCTGAACCTGAACAGGCCCATCGGCGCCAGCCACTGGACGCCTACACCGACCGACGTACGGAGCTCGTCGAACTCGGGTTTGTACTCGAGAGGGCTGCCGAGCCTGTCGGTAAACTGCACCTCGCCTGTATTGAAAACGTTACCGACGTCATAAAACACTGCCGCTCGCGCCTGGCTGGCCCATTTCTCCGGCAGCGGGATTATAAGCTCTAACTGACTGGCAACCAACACGTTACCGCCGTACGGATTGCCGAAACTGTCGCGCGGCCCCAGCCAGGATTCCCGGTAGCCGCGCACCGAACCGGGCCCGCCGCCGAAGAACTGCTTGTAGGGCGGCAGCGCCGTGGTATCGCCGACGGCCTCACCGATGCCGGTCTCGAGGTTGTAGCGCATGACGAAGCCCCGCCAGAGCGGCCAGTACACCGTCGCGTTGTAGCGCGCGGTGTAATACTCCACCTCGCTGCCCGGCGCCGTGCCGGAAAGGAACAGCTGGTGGCGCATGCCGCGGGTCGCGAAGAGCGCGCGATTGCGGCTGTCGAAGGTCCAGCCCGCAATCAGTTCATAGGTATTGAACTCGGTACCGAAGAAGACGATGCCGCCGCCGACATCCTCGATAAAAGGGTTGCCGTTATTGGCCACCCAGTCCTGCGACTGCTGTGTACTGGATGTCGACGACAACAGCTCCGAGCGCTGGAACGAAACCCCGAACGACAGCGACTGGAACTCGCTGATGGGATAGCCGTAATCGATGGTCGCGCCGGCCGTGGTGGTCGAGAAGTCCGAGGCCGCCGACGTGAACTGGGTGATGTCGCGGTAGTTCAGGCTGATGGTCCTGCGCACACCGTCCATCGTCCGGTACGGATCGGTATGGGACAGGCTATAGAACTTGGAGAAACGGCCCGTCGACAGTTCGAGCGCTACGCGGTTGCCGGTACCGAGGAAATTGGTGTGCACGATGCTGCCGTTCAGCAACAGCTTCTGCGATTCCGAGTACCCGACGCCTCCGGAAAACTGTCCGGGCATGCGGTACTGCATCTTGAAGTCGACGTCGACGAGATCCGGGCTGCCGGCCACCGGGATCGTCTCGGTCTCGACGTTCGGCTCGACGTAGGGCAGCCGCTGCAGGCGGAACTTCGACCGGTCGATCAGCACGTTCGACAGGTATGCGCCTTCCATCTGCCGGAGTTCGCGGCGCAGCACCTCGTCGTCGACCTCGTCGATGCCTCTGAAGTTGATGCGGCGGACGTACACGCGGCTCTTGGGATCCACGTAGAAGGTAATCTCCGCCGTCTTGTTCTCGTGGTCCAGTTCCGGCACGGGCTCGATTTCGGCGTTCGCATAGCCCTGCTCGCCAAGCCGCAGCGACATGAACTCGGAGGACTGCGTCAGCAGGCCGAGGTTGAAGATCGAACCCGGCTGCGCGAGCACCATCGCGCGCAGGTAGGCCTCCGGCACCACCATGTCGCCGACCAGCTTGATGTCCGAGATGGTGTACTTGTCGCCTTCGTTGATCGTGATCGTGACGAAGATGTCTTTCTTGTTCGGCGAGATCGCAACCTGGGTCGATTCGATCTGGAAATTGGCGTAGCCGCGATCCATGTAGAACGAACGCAGCGTCTCCAGGTCGCCCTCAAGGCCCTGTTTCTCGTAACGGTCGTCCTGCCGCAGCCAGGACAGCCAGTTAGCGGTGTCGAGATTGAAGTCTTCGCGAATCTCCTCCTCGTCGAATGACTCGTTACCGACGATATTGACCTGCCGGATCTTCGCGCGGTCGCCTTCCTTGACGTCGATCTTGATGCGTACCGTGTTGTTCGGCCGGTCCTAGACGGTCGTGTCGAC
>JAAUYE010042637.1_pt1 | contig 13772 bp, 13 predicted proteins | sample 7278081 | NCBI WGS metagenome assembly JAAUYE01 (sample SAMN14350131, study PRJNA611818) | marine sediment metagenome | isolation source: surface marine sediment (0.6m) | place: French Polynesia: Moorea | collected 2018-08
ATAAAGCCGTATGCGCGAAACTCCGGATCCTGGAAATAGTGTTTCACCGAGACGTATCGCCAGGCGAAAAAGTGCAGCGAAAAATTGATGCCGGCGAGGAACATGAAAAATATGGCGACCAGGTCGATAGCCGCGCTATCGAAGTAGCCGATGCTCAGGTCGTGGGTTGAAAATCCGCCGATGGCCACGGTCGAAAATGCATGGCACAGCGCGTCGAACCAGCCCATACCGGCAAGCCGGTAGCCCACCATGCAGGTAATGGTGAAAGCGAGATAAACGTACCAGAGCGCCTTCGCGGTCTCCGTGATGCGCGGCGTAAGCTTGGTGTCTTTGACGGGCCCGGGTGTTTCCGCTCGATACAGCTGCATGCCACCAACCCCGAGCATGGGCAGGACGGCCACCGCGAGTACGATAATACCCATGCCTCCCAGCCACTGAAGCTGCTGCCGGTAGTACAGGATCGACACGGGCAGATCGTCGATCCCCTTCAGCACCGTCGCCCCGGTCGTTGTCAGCCCCGACATCGATTCGAATACCGCGTCGGTCAGAGACAGCGACAGGCCGTCGGCGAAATACAGGGGCGCGGCGCCAAAGGTGCCCAGCACTGTCCAGAATGCGGCGACGACCAGGAAGCCGTCGCGCAGGCGGAGATCCTTGCGCGAGCGGTGTACCGGTAACCAGCAGAGCAGGCCGGCCGCCAACGTGATGGCGAAGCCCTCGACGAATGGCAGCCAAGAGTGATCGTTGTAGTAAAGACTGAAAACAATCGGCGGCAGCATCGTGACGCTGAACATCATCAGCAGCAAACCGAGAATGCGTTGTACAACCGTCCAGTTCATGAGGCTCTAAACGAACGAGACGCCGACCTGGAAGAGACTCTCGAGACTCTCGATCTTGCGGCGGTCGGTCATGAACAGAATCATGTGGTCGTCCGCCTCGATGACGGTATCGTGATGCGCAATGATGACCTGATCACTTCGCACGATAGCGACAATAGCCGTCCCTTTGGGTAAGTCGATGTCCTCGATGGCTCGCCCTACGACTTTCGAACTCTGTTCGTCGCCATGCGCAATGGCCTCCATGGCCTCGGCTGCGCCGCGCCTCAGGGAGTGAACCCTGACAACGTCACCGCGCCGCACATGCGCGAGCAGCGAACCGATCGTGACCTGCTGCGGCGAAATGGCAATGTCGATAGTGCCGGCCTCGACAAGGTCGACGTACGAGGCCCGGTTTATCAGTGCCATCGCCTTGTGGGCGCCGAGCCGCTTCGAGAGCATGGAGCTCAATATATTGGCTTCTTCCGAATTCGTTATCGCACAAAAGACATCGACATTGTCGATGTTCTCCTCGAGCAACAGCTCCTCGTCGGCCGCATCGCCAACGAGGACGATTGCTTTGTTAAGCTGCTCGGAGATTTCGCGCGCGCGCCGGTAATCACGCTCGATAATCTTCACCTGGTTGGTCTGTTCGAGTGCGAGTGCGAGGCGCACCCCGATATTGCCCCCACCGGCGATCACGACGCGGCGAACGGGATCCTCCAGCCGCCGCATCTCGCTCATAAACACGCGAATGTCTTTGCGGTCCACGATAAAGAAGACTTCATCGCCCTCCTGGATCACCGTATCGCCATCCGGGAGCATGGCCTTGCCCTGGCGATAGATCGCCGCAATGCGGCCTTCCGTGTTCGGGATGTGGTCTTTGAGCGTTGCAATGCGCTGCCCGACGAGCAGGCCGTCGCGGTCGGCTTTGACGCCCACGAGCCGCACGCGCCCGTCGGCGAAGTCGAGTACCTGGGAGGAGCCCGGATAGAGAATGAGTTGTTCGACGTAAGAACAGACCAGCTGTTCGGGACTGATCCGCACATCGATAGGAATTGCATCCTGCGTAAACAGCTTGGTCGCGTTCATGTATTCGGCCGAGCGAATGCGCGCTATCTTCGTGGGCGTTCGAAACTGCGTGTAGGCGACCTGGCAGGCGACCATGTTGGTTTCATCGCTGTCGGTCAGGGCGACGACAATGTCGGCATCTCTCGCGCCGGCACGTTGCAGCACCTCGGGATAGGCGGCGTGACCTACGACGGTTCGGATATCGAGGCGGTCCTGCAGCTCGCGGAGAACGTCCGGGCGCCGGTCGACGACGGTGACCTCGTTAGCCTCCTCGCGAGACAGATGATAAGCCGCCGAGGAGCCTACCTGACCAGCGCCGAGAATGAGAATCTTCATCGAAAACGTGCGAGTTGCTAAGACAGGAGGCTAGTCTACATCAGATCAGGAAGCGGTCTCACAAATACTCCTGGGCCCCGTTTCTTCGCAACCGGTTCGGCCGCGTGCGGTCGCCTCGGTTATTTAAGAGACCATTTCCAGGTTGGCATAGCTAAGGACCAGCCATTTCGTACCCGCCATCTCGAAATTGACTTCGACGCGTGCATGCGCGCCCTGCCCTTCGCAGTTCAGGATGACACCCTCGCCGAATTTTCTGTGGCGGACGCGCTGGCCGAGGCGTATGCCGAGTTCACTGCCCGGGGTCGTCGACGTTCGCCTGCGCTGCGACGACGCCGGAGCCCGCATCGGTCTTACGACCTGCACGCGGGGGCGAACCTCTTCCACGTGTTCGTCCGGTATCTCGGCGATAAAGCGCGACGGCTGTGAGAAGTTGTCCATGCCGTGCAATCGTCGCTGCTCGGCATGCGTGATGTACAGGGTCTGCTTGGCGCGCGTGATACCCACGTAGCAAAGCCGGCGCTCTTCTTCCAGGCCGTTCGGGTCTGCAATCGACCGCTGGTGCGGAAACAGGCCGTCCTCCATGCCGCACATGAACACCAGCGGAAACTCCAGGCCCTTCGCGGAGTGCATCGTCATCAGCTGAACGCAGTCCTCCCAGGCGTCCGCCTGGCCTTCGCCGGCCTCGAGGGCCGCGTGTGACAGAAACTCGTCCAGCGGCGTCATCTCCTCTGCCGGATCCGGCTCGAAACTCCTGGCGGCGCTGACGAGCTCGAGCAGGTTCTCGACGCGAGTCTCGCCTTTCTCCCCCTTGTCTTTCTTGAAGAAGTCGACAAGGCCGCTGGCATAAATGACGTGGTCGACCTGGTCGTGCAGGTCCAGGCCCCGGGTCTCGCGCGCCAGGCGCTCGATGAGTGACAGGAACGCATTAACCGCGTTGGACGCCCTGCCGCTCAGCTCATTGCTGGCTATCGCACCGGCCGCCTGCCAAAGGGAGCAGGCATTCGCACGCGCGTACGAGCGCGTCATCTCGACCGTGCGGGCGCCGATGCCACGGGTCGGTTTATTGACGATGCGCTCGAAAGCGCTGTCGTCGTCGCGGTGTGAAACCAGTCTCAGGTACGCCAGTGCATCCTTGATCTCGGCACGCTCGAAGAAGCGAAGTCCGCCGTAAACGCGGTACGGGATGCGTGCATTGATCAGTCCTTCCTCGAGCACTCGCGACTGCGCGTTGGAGCGATACAGAATCGCCGAATCAGACCTGGCGTTGCCCTGGTCGATCCAGTCGCGGAGGCGACCGATTACGAAGTCAGCTTCATCGCGCTCGTTGTAAGCGGAATAGACCCTGATTGCCTCGCCCTCCTCGCCCTCGGTCCACAGGTTCTTGCCGAGGCGGGAATTATTGTTGGCGATCACGGCGTTGGCCGCGTTGAGAATCGTTGCCGTGGACCGGTAGTTCTGTTCGAGCTTGACTACTCGTGTTGCAGGAAAGTCTTTCTGGAAAAGATGGATGTGCTCAACGCGCGCACCTCGCCAGCGATAGATCGACTGATCGTCATCGCCGACGACAAACGGCACGCCGTCACTCCCTGCGAGCAGGCGCAGCCACGCGTACTGAATCGCGTTGGTGTCCTGGAACTCGTCGACAAGCAGGTGCTGGAAGCGACGCTGATAGTGCGCCAGCAGCTCCCGATTGTCCCGCAGCAGTTCGTGTGCGCGCAAAAGCAGCTCGGCGAAGTCGACCAGTCCCCCGCGCTGGCAGATTTCCTCGTAAGACTGGTAAAGAGAGATCATCTGCCGGCGGTCCGGGTCGTTCTCGTCGTCGAGGTGCTGCGGGCGCAGTCCTTCGTCCTTCTGGGCGTTGATGAACCACTGGACTTCCCTCGGAACCCAGCGCCCGTCATCGACCTCGAGGTTCTTCAGCAGGCGCTTGATGAGCCGAAGCTGGTCGTCCGCGTCGATAATCTGGAAATTCTGTGGCAGCCCCGCTTCCCGCCAGTGGCGGCGCAACATTCGGTGGGCCAGTCCGTGGAAGGTTCCGATCCAGAGATTCTGAACCGGCAGCCGGAGCAGCGACTCGATGCGGCCCCGCATCTCTGCGGCGGCCTTGTTCGTGAACGTCACGGCGAGCAGGCTTTGCGGCGAAACGCCTTCGACGTCGATCAGCCATGCCGCACGGTGAACGAGAACCCGGGTCTTGCCAGAGCCCGCCCCGGCAATCACGAGCGTAGGCTCTGCGGGCGCCGTCACCGCCTGGCGCTGTGCGTCATTCAACTGCTCTAGGATCGGGGTGACATCCATAAGGGATCGAGCGTCGTCCACTCATCGCCAGAAATCGGGAGCGACGAAGTCTAGCAGAGAATCACTGCTGCCAGCGTACTCCGAGGATGTACTGATTCCGCTCGTACTGAATGCGCGTATCGTTGGAGGCCGTGTCGCGATAGCGGATTTCGCCGACGAGGCTCAGGTTCTCCGTCATCCGGTAAGCCCCGATGATGTTGGCCTCTGCGGTCTCGAGGGTCTTGCGGCCGGCAAGCGGGTTGTGGAACGCGAACGCGTTGTCGTAATCGTAATTCCGGTAGACCCCTTCGACATCGAGACTGAATCGTTCCCGGAATGCCCAGCGAAAATCGAAACGGTAAGTATCGAGCGTATAGTCGTTATACCCGACATACTGGTCGGTACGTTCGGTACGCTCGATGTCGAAGCCAAACCACATGCTTCGGGTGATGCGTTGTCGTGCCCTCAGGCCGAGGGAGTAATAGTCGTAACGTACGGTGGGATTCCCAAGCCGCTGCCGGCCGTCCAGGTCATACGACGGGCGGTCGCTATAGCGCCGACTGAAGTACCTGGCAGTCATGCGGAACAGAGAGGTCGGTGTAAACTTGTACTGGCCATAAAGGTCAGCAAAATAGTACTCATGGTCGTACTCGGGGACGACCCCCGTTTCCTCATAGTCCCACAGCTGACCTTTGAATGACGCGCCGAACGACAGGCGCTCATGGGCCTGCCGGAGTGACAGCTGCGGACCGTATCGCAGGTAGTTCATGCGATCGTCGATGTTTGCGCCGTCGACAAAGCGGCTGCTGCCGTCGTCCGGGTCATAATAAACTCCGTCGTGCTTCGCTATCGCGAAGGCGCTCTTGACGTGGCGTTTTCTCGACCCTTGCTTGCGGCTGTACTCGCTGCCAAAGCTCAGTTCGTGCTGGTATTCGTTGGCGTTGTCGAGTTCTTTGTCCTGGTAATAGCGACCGGCCAGGCGGTAGGCCCCGTAGAACCCCTCGAAAGGCAGGCTGTTGACCGTGTACCGTGCACGCATGCTGACCGGCATGAAGGCACCGCTTTCCTTTTCCGGCACAACGATAGGTAATGCCGGATCCGAGAAATCAAGATAATTCTGGTCCGGCGCACGAAACACGTTGTCGTCGCTACCGAAACTCACGCGGGCACGTAGCGTGAGGTTCGCAAACTCTCGCTTCTTCTTGCGTTCGACAGCGCGGATGTCGAATTCGTCTGGCACAGCCTGCGCGTCCCGGATTCGCGAGATTGCGACTACGGCAAATGCCTGCAGCTTGCTGTTCTCGTTCTGATCGCGGACGAGCCGGAACCAGCGCAACGCCTCATCCAGGCTGCCGGCGGCATAGGCATTCAGGCCAAGGTTGTACTGCGCTGCCACGCGCAGGCCAGGATCGGCAAGCGCTTTCTGCAACGATTCACGGGCGCGGTTGTGCTGGCCGGCACGGTAGTGTGCTACGCCGGTGTTGTAGTGCAGGAGCGCTGAGTCGAAGCCTTCGTCGGCGGCTTGCCGGTAGCGCAGCAACGCGGCCCAGTAGAGATCATCGCGGAACAGCCGGTTGCCATCCTGGAAGTACTGCTCGGCGGTCATTGCAGAGGCGCTCTGCAGCGGCACCAGGGCGGCGAGCACCGCGGATACGATCAGGCAGCTTGCTAGATATGTCTTCCTGGCCATGTAGGTCGGGGGGATTCAGCGTTATGTCAGGTCAGAAGGGTAACGGCATTGCCGGCATCAAAACTATGACGTGGTGCTAAAAAATACCCCCGAGTGGTCAACAAACGGGGGTATTTTGTGGTTTCACGCCGAACAGGCGCCGATTATTGCGAACCGCCTCGAGCTAATCGACAAACTCGACCTCGATTTCGTCTTCATCATCCTCATCGTCTTCCTCTTCGTCGAACCTGTCTTCGTCGATGTCCTCACCGTCTTCGAATTCGTCATTGTCGTCCAGTTCGTCTTCTTCAAAGGCGTCGTCCTCGAAGTCATCCTCAAACTCGTCCTCGAACTCGTCTTCAAATTCCTCTTCACGCTCTTCGTCATCGGATTCGCGTTCGAACTCTTCTTCGCCGGACTCTTCACGCTCTTCGTCATCGGATTCGTCTTCGAATTCCTCTTCGCCGGACTCTTCACGCTCTTCGTCGTCGGATTCTTGTTCGGATTCCGCTTCCCGCTCGCCCTCTTCTTCGTCTTCCCAGTCCTCATCGTCGACATCGTCGTCATCGGGACCGCGCATCTCGGAAATCGCTTCGTCGAGATCGCTAACGTCATCGAGGACTTCCATCGTCACGTCGAGGTCGTCCAGTTCGTCGGCACGCGCGGCGGCCGGGTAGAACGCCGCTATCGTCAGTGCCAGAATTGCCAGGAAAATATTGATCTGCTTCATAACCTGCTCCCTTAGGTCACATCTATGTGCAACCGAAATGTCCGGTTGCGGTCTTTGTGTTCGAGTCGCGCTAGAACTTCACCGCCGACAGGCGATACCGCGATGAGTTCCAGCGGCAACAAGTTCCTGCCTTCGTTCAGGCTGGTTTGCCAGCTGATTTCACGCTGTCCCGGAAAGCCCGCGAGCTCGATTCCATCGGGCAGCGTAACGGTAAGGACGGCGGAGTCCAGAGCCGTAGCCGAAGCAAACACGAGGTTGACAGTGCGGGGTTCCTCCAGCGCGATCGTTACGCCAGGAATACCAGGCTCTACCGCCGGCATGTCCGGCATGCCCAGGAAGAACCCGCCGATGAACCAGAGCGCGATGCCGGCGGCAACAGCGGACCCGAAGCCGGCCATGATCCAGCGGTTTCGCTGTCGGCGAGCCCCCTCGTATGTCGCACGGGCGAGCGCCTGGTCGTAAAAACCCTCCGATGGTTCGGGCACCGGGTAGTCTTTCAACAAGGCCTGTAGCGCCTGGTCCTCTCTGCCTGGGTCTTCAGTCTGCATGCTTTCGTCTCATCTCTTACTTAACACGAATCGTCTCGAGGAAAGGTTCCGCTTTGCGTCAGGATATCGCGTAATCGCGCCCGCGCGCGATGCAACCGGGACTTGATGGTTCCGACCGGGAGCCCTGTAAGCGCTTGTATTTCTTTCAGTTTATAGCCTTCCGAGTCATGTAGAAGGACGACAATTCGGTGTTCGTCGCTGAGCCGGGAAAGTGCGGCCTCGACGGCTCTTATCGAGTCGAGTCTCTCGTTGTCGCGGACCGGATTGTCGTTTCCCGGCATGCCCTCGATCCCCTCGCCGGCCAGGTCTCCCTCGTGGACCGTGTGCAGACGCCGCCGCGTAAAACGGCGCCGCTCGTCGATAAACAGGTGATACATCACGCGCGAAAGCCAGGAGCCCGGCTCCTCGATCCGGGCGAGCTCGTCGAGCTTGCCATACGCCTTGATGAGCAGCTCCTGAAAGAGATCCTCCGCTTCCGCCTTGCGGCCGGTCAGACGCCAGGCAAGGCGATAGAGCCTGTCGAGGTGCGGGCGCACCATGCGCTCGAATGCCAGTTGGCGGTCGTGATGTCGATGTCCGCTCTTCATATGCGCTGCAAGTCTATTACGGCATCTCGTTCAAGATCCCGACTCATTTGGCATTTTGGAGAGTCGGCGAACGGCCTACGGTCGGCGGCCGGCCTTCACGAATACGTAATTGCGATGTCTTACCGACGGGCGAACATGAGGATATGCGGCCTGCTGGTCGAACGGTATGTACTGCCCCCGCCCCTTGTTGAAAAAGCTCCTGTGGTCATCGCGCGTGACAAAGAAAAAGTAGCCTTCGTAGCCGAGGCGGGTCAGAAACGAAAACAATTCCCCGCGTGCTGCCTCGTCGTCGTGACATTCGAATAGCAGGGTCGGCATATCGCGTCGCAGCAGCGCTGTTGCACCCCGAAAGACTTCGAGTTCGTGGCCTTCCACGTCACATTTGATGAACGACACGGGTCCGAGCTGATGCTCGCTCACGTAGTCGTCGAGCGTGATGACGGGGATTTCGATTTCGTCGAGGCCGACGGTGGCCTCGCTGTGAAAGCTTGCCATCCCCGAGCCCGCCTCGGATCTGCGCATGGTCAGCGTGCCGGGCCTCGATGACAATCCTTTGTTCACGATGGTCATGTTATCGAGCGCAAAACTCTGCTTTACGTCTCGCAGGTGGTCGCCGAGCTCGGGCTGTGCCTCGAAAGCGAGTAAGCGGCCGCTTGGCCCGGCGGCACGAGACATGTAAATGGAGAAGACGCCTTTGTTCGCGCCTATATCGATCACGGTGCTGCCAGCCAGTCCGGCTTCCCGGACATAGCGGATATCCGGGACTTCAGACTTGAAGCGCAGCCGCCAGCAGCGATGCACCATGTGCAGTTTCTCGTAGAGGCTTAAGGGCATGCCATCGTGTCAGAGGCTTATACGATAAAGGAGATAATGATCGACGAGAATCGCCGCAAACAGGAGGCCCAGGTAAGTGATCGAGTACCTGAACGTCTTCATCGGCAGATCGACTTCGTCGGGAAGCCGATACATCCGGATTGCGTAGTAAAGGAAAAAGGCATCGAGGACCAGGACGGACACGAGATAAATCAGGCCGCTCATACCAATCAGGTACGGCAATATCGTTACGAGGACGAGCAGTATGGTGTACAGCAGAATGTGAAGGCGGGTGTATGCCTCACCGTGTGTGACCGGCAGCATCGGGATGTCGACGTTTGCATACTCTTCTTTTCTCGCAATAGCCAGCGCCCAGAAGTGTGGCGGCGTCCACATGAAGATGATGAGAAACATCAACAACGCACCGGCATGTACCTCGTTGGTAACCGCCGCCCAGCCCAGCACAGGCGGCGCGGCGCCGGCGGCACCTCCGATGACGATGTTCTGCGGCGTCGCTCGTTTGAGAAAAACGGTATAGACGACGGCGTAGCCGATCAGTGAACAAAATGTCAGCACGGCGGTCAGCGGGTTCACGAGAAACCACAGGATAACCATGGAAATAACGCAGAGCCCGGATGCAAAGGTGAGCGCGGCTTGTTCTGTCAGCTTACCCTGGGGCAGCGGCCGGCCGCGGGTGCGCATCATCCGGATATCGACGCGTGCGTCCAGGACATGGTTAAAGACAGCCGCCGAAGAAGCAGCAAGGCCGATGCCGAGCGTGCCGAGTACCAGCGCGTTGGCTCCCGGCCAGCCGGGAACGGAAACAAACATGCCGACAATCGCCGTAAAGACGATCAGAACGACGACACGAGGTTTGGTTAGCTCGTAGTAGTCGCGCCAGTCGGTGTAGGTTTCTACGTTTGCGTCCAAACTCTTGTTCCGTTCAGCCGATGCGGGACAGTTTAAGCAGCCGCTCGATGTCTTCGACCATATCCTTCGGGTCGAGGTCCGGCCTGAAATACATCACCAGGTTGCCGAGCGGATCGATCAGGAAATAACCACCGGCCGCGAGCTCGGCTGGCCTTTGTTGTTCGAGGAGACCGCCGAGGTTGCTGTCGTTCTGGGTAATCAGTCCCGCATGCTGGTCATCGAGCAACACTGTATCGGGCAGAGATTCGCCGTGCAAGAAGACCCGGAGGACACGATCCATCTCCCTGCCGAGCATGAGCCGCGACTGGCGAAGGGTGATCAGCGAGTATTCGCATGCCTCGTCGCAAATGCCGAGATTCGAGTAAACGAGCAGCCAGTGGCCCTGGTTGTGCTGATTGATCGAAGCTTCCGGCAACACCTCGCCGATGTTGATCATAGGCTCCAGCAGTTGCCCGTGGTTCGCTTTGCCCTGGGGCCTGAAACCCTCACCGCTAAAGTACAGCCAGGTCGCCAGTATCAGCGGTCCGAAAAACACCAGTGAGACCAGGAATAACTGGACACGGCCTGCCGGGTCTTTTTGTCTTGTCATGACTGAAATCGCTTTTTTCGGTAATTCCACGTGAGTAACGCCGCCAGCACAACGGCCATGACAAACCACTGCAGCGCATAGCCAAAGTGTTTGCCCGGGCCGAACGCCGTTGGCGTCCACTGCCGCAAGAAGCCATGCTGCTCTTCATGGTTCATTAACAGCACAAAGTTCTGCACCGGCGCATCCAGAGCTGCCGCAACTTCATCGCTGCTCGGATAAACGGCCAGCCTGGGCCAGCCACCTGCCGGGTCCATGGCGTCGCCCATCTTGTAGCCGGCGCGCGGCAGGGAGCCCGCTCGGCCACGTACTGTAACCCGCGTCGTCGGCACATTGAGCAGCCGCCGATCCAGGGGCTCGCTTCCCTTCTCTATCCAGCCGCGATTGACCAGCAGCAGCGGCTCGTCCTTTTCGCCGAGCAACGGGGTTATCACGTAATAGCCGTTTCGGCTGTTGAGGATGATGTTCTCGAGCAGGAACTGCCGCTCCACGTCGTAACGGCCCGTCGCCCTCAGCCGCTGATAGGGTCGTACATCGACGCCGTCCCGCCACGCCATGAACGAGCCCTCGTCGCTGAACGCTGCCCGGTCCGCCTGTTTTTCGAGACCGCGGCTGATCTGCCATGCACCAAGGCCGGCAAATAGAATGACCAGCAAAGTGCCCACGACCAGCGGTAGCCAGGCGGGTAGCGGCTTTTTCGTTTCTGTGTTCAAGGTATACTGCTGCCTGGGAGGGCTCTGCCATGAAATTCGTTGTTTTTGCCTTGCTGGCTGCGATTGTCTTCAGTCTCGGGACCGGCTTATTCTACCTTCGTCGGGATGATGCGGATTCCCCGAAGATGCTGCGCGCGCTCGAAATTCGCGTCGGCCTGTCACTGGTGCTGATCCTGTTCCTGATTGCTTCCTATTTCCTCGGCTGGATCGCCCCGCCCGCCCAGTAGCCGCGGGCACGTTTGTCGAAAGAGCAAAACGGGCGCCGAGGCGCCCGTTTCATTGATAAAGGCTGTCGCCGCGGCCGTCACATCCAGTAAACAAACACGTACAGGCCTACCCAGACGACGTCGACGAAGTGCCAGTACCAGGCGACCGCTTCGAACGCGAAGTGCTTGTCCGGCGAAAAATGGCCCTTCAATACCCTGATGAAAATAATCGTCAGCATGATCGCGCCGATGGTCACGTGCAGGCCATGGAAGCCGGTCAGCATGAAGAAAGTCGAGCCATAGATGCCCGAGGTGAGCTTGAGGTTCAGGTCCTGGTAAGCGTGGACATACTCATAGCCCTGCAAGTAGACGAAGATGAAACCGAGCGTGAAGGTAGCCGCCAGGAAGATCGCGAGCTGCGCGCGCCGGCCTGCCAGCAGCGCATGATGGGCGATCGTGACCGTGATGCTGCTGGTCAGCAGCAACGCCGTGTTGACCAGCGGCAGCCCAAGCGGCGGCATGATCTCGTAGTCCCCGCCGATGTCTCCCGGGCCGTTGGTCGGCCAGGTCCCCTCATAGCCTTGCCAAAGGAGCAGGTTGGTGAAGAAATTATTGCTCGATCCGCCCAGCCAGGGCACAGCCATATTGCGAGCGTAGAACAATGCGCCGAAGAACGCGGCAAAAAACATGACTTCCGAGAAGATGAACCAGAGCATGCCCTGCCGGAAGGACCTGTCGACCTGGACGTTATAGAGGCCACGCTGGTTCTCGCCGATGACTTCCGCGAACCAGCCGGTGATCATGAAGATCAGGATCGCAAAGCCCACCAGCATGATGTAAAAACCGGCGTCCGCGCCGTTAAGCCAGCTTGATACACCGACCATCAGGGCCAGCAGGCCGGCAGAACCGACGATGGGCCAGTGGCTGTCGTGCGGTACGTAATAGTGCTCGTCTGTGTGTGTCGTCATACGGTTTGTTTTCTCAGGTTACAGCGCGCTGTTAGCGGCGGCGCTGGGCGTATCGAAAAAAGTATACTGCAGGGTGATGGTGTCGACGTACTCCGGCAGATCCGGATCGACGATGAACTGCAGGGGCATCGCCCGTGCCTCGTTGGCCGCGAATTGCTGGCTCGTAAAGCAGAAGCACTCGATCTTGGTGAAATGCTCCGCGGCAGAGACGGGCGCAACGCTCGGAACCGCCTGTGCAATCTTGTCTGTCTCGGTAAGGTTTTTCGCGGTGAAGGTGGCGAAGTACATCTTGCCGGGGTTGACGACCATGCTGTCGGCGTCCGGAGCGAACTCGAAGGGCGCGTAGGAATTGACGGTCGTAACGAACTCGATGCGAACTTCACGAGAATAGTCCGGTGCCTCATCGGCGACGGCTGCCGTGCTGTTGGTGCGGCCACCGAAGCCGGTGATTTCACAGAACACGTCGTAGAGCGGCACCAATGCAAAGCCGAAACCAAACATCGCGGCCGCGAGGATCAGCAGTCGCCGAACCAGGGAACGATTTTCCGCTTTCAGTTTGTCTTGTGGATCGATCATGTCGCTCCGGAACGCAATACGCCGATCAGGATGAAACCCACATAGAAGGCCAGGGCAATACCCCCGACGATCAACGCCGTTCGTCGAATACCCTTCTTTCGGTCGGTATTCGTCATGCTTACTCGAACGCTTCGTTCGCGATGCGGGCTTTCGGCGGCGTCGTGAAGGTGTGATACGGGGCCGGCGATGGCACGGTCCACTCCAGCCCGTGAGAGCCTTCCCAGACACGGTCGGTCGCTTTGGCGCCCTTCCATGCGGCAACCAGCACCCAGACGAAAATGAGCTGCGACAGGCCGAAACCGAACGCGCCGATGCTGGCAATCGTGTTGAAGTCGGTGAACTGCGTCGAATAGTCCGGGATGCGGCGCGGCATACCGGCCAGCCCAAGGAAATGCATCGGGAAGAACGTCAGGTTGACAAATATTGTGGACAACCAGAAGTGCAGCTTACCCAGGGTCTCGTTGTACATGTGTCCGGTCCACTTCGGCAACCAGTAGTAGACGCCCGCCATGATGGCGAAAATGGATCCCGGCACGAGCACGTAATGGAAGTGCGCGACGACGAAATAGGTATCGTGGTACTGGATATCGGCAGGCGCGGCGGCGAGCATCAGGCCCGAGAAACCGCCGATCGTGAACAGGAAGACAAACGCCAGCGAGAACAGCATCGGCGTTTCGAACGTCATCGCTCCGCGCCACATCGTCGCGACCCAGTTGAAGATCTTTACACCCGTCGGCACCGCGATGAGCATGGTCGCAAACATGAAGAACAGCTGCCCGGTCAGCGGCATACCCACCGTGAACATGTGATGCGCCCAGACGATAAAGGAGAGAAACGCGATGCAGGATGCCGCATAAACCATCGAGTCATGGCCAAACAGCTTCTTCCGCGAAAACGTCGGAATGATTTCCGACACCACGCCGAACGCCGGCAGGATCATGATGTAG
>JAAUYE010081980.1_pt1 | contig 13768 bp, 6 predicted proteins | sample 7278081 | NCBI WGS metagenome assembly JAAUYE01 (sample SAMN14350131, study PRJNA611818) | marine sediment metagenome | isolation source: surface marine sediment (0.6m) | place: French Polynesia: Moorea | collected 2018-08
ATCTGCTGCAGCTGTTACAAGACGTCGATGCCGCTCTGCCGGTGATCCTGATTACCGGGCACGGCGATATCTCGATGGCGGTCGATGCGATGCAAAAAGGCGCCTACGATTTCATCGAAAAGCCGTTTTCGTCGGAGCGCCTCGTCGATACGGTCAGACGCGCGCTCGAAAAAAGGCGCTTGACCCTGGAAAACCGCGATCTCAGGATCGAGTTGAACGGGCAGGCCACGCTTGGACCGCGGCTTATCGGCAAAACCGCGCAGGTCAAAACACTGCGCCGTTCGATCAACCAGCTCGCCGACACCTCGGCGGATATTTTACTGATGGGTGAGACCGGTACCGGCAAGGAACTCGCCGCGCGCTCGCTGCACGAACAGAGTTCGCGCCGGGAGCGCAACTTCGTCGCGATCAATTGCGGCGCGATTCCGGAAAACCTGATCGAAAGCGAACTTTTCGGCCACGAAAAAGGTGCGTTTACCGGTGCCGAAACGCAGCGCATCGGCAAGTTCGAATACGCCGACCGGGGCACCGTGTTTCTCGACGAAATCGAATCCATGCCGCTGCCGGCCCAGGTCCGGCTTTTGCGCGTGCTGCAGGAGCGCAGGCTGGAACGACTCGGTTCGAACGAAAGCATCGACCTCGATATCCGCATCATCGCCGCGAGCAAGGTGGAGCTGAAAGCCGCGGCCGAGCGCGGCGAATTCCGAGAAGACCTGTTTTACCGCCTCAACGTGGTAACCCTGGAATTACCGCCGCTGCGCGAGCGGCGCGAAGACATTCCGTTATTGTTCCAGCACTTCCTGCTGGTGGCCGCAGCGCGTTACGGTAAGGAAGCGCCGGCGATGCCGGCCGAGTTCAGCCGCAGCCTGATGTCGTATAACTGGCCCGGCAATGTCAGGGAATTGCGCAACGCCGCCGAACGTTTTGTCCTGCTCGGCGATGCATCGGGTCTCAGGCATGACGATGCCGACGGCGACTCGCCCTGCGATCCCATGAGCCTGCCGCAGCACGTCGAAGCCTTCGAACGGGCGCTGATCGAGCAGGCGCTGGCCGAGTCGGGCGGTGTCATCAACCGCACCATGGAAATGCTCGGGCTGCCGCGCAAAACCCTCTACGACAAGATGCAGAAATACGGTCTCGACAAAAGCCGGTACAAGTAATTGCCGGCGATCCCGCTACGGGAATGAGTAACTTCCCCCACATCTGAAAACGCCCCGATGGGTGGAATTCCCCCCAAAACGGATATTCGGCTCGTTTCTGCGGCCTGCCGAAATTTTCAAACGTATCAATGGCTTACGAGATTTTTTGGTCAATTTGCCGGGGTTGGCCCGCGATTTGCTGATTATGTCTCATTGCTCTACTCGATGGGCATATTTCACTACACCAATCAGGAGGACACCTCATGAATTTCAAACGCAGAACATTTATCGCCGCGGGCTCCGCGCTGCTGGCCGCCAGCATGCTGACGCCGGTTACCGCCTTCGCCGCCAAGGAAAGAGTCGTTTTCAGCGGCGGTCCCGCCGGCGGCACTTTCCAGGTGGTGGCCAACGCGGTCCAGGTTTACGACCCGATCAAGCAGTCGGAGAACTTCCGCGTGCGCGCGCAGTCCTCGGCCGGTTCGGTGGAAAACCTGCGCAAGGTCAATTCCGGCAAGGCGCAGATGGGCGTGGTCTATTCCGGTCACGTCTACCTCGGCCGCAACGGCCAGCTGACAATCGATACGCGCAAGTACGAGGACGTCATGGCGGGAGCCTGGCTCTACGGCGCGCCGGCGCAGCTGGTCGTGCGCAAGGGTTCGGGCATCAAGAGCGCCAAGGACCTGGTCGGCAAGAAGGTCGGTGTCGGCAATGCCGGTTCGGGCGCGTTCGCCAACTGCGAACTGTTCTTCAATCACATGGGCGTGTGGGACAAGATCGAGCGCAACGCGATGGGCTACAACGATGCGGCCCAGGCCTTCGGTAATAAACAGCTGGATGCATTCTGGCTGTTCACCGCGTTCCCGAGCGGCGCCGTAATCATGGCTGCCCAGACCAACGATATCGAGCTGGTCGATCTCGGCAAGGATGCACAGGACAGCGGGTTCTACGATCAATATCCTTATTTCGGCAAGCTTTCGGTGCCGGCGGGTACCTACCGCGGCGTGGACGCCGAAACCCCTTCGTTCCAGGATTCGGCGCTGTGGGTAGCTAATTCCAAGGTGTCCGAGGACACCGTCTACGAGATGCTGTCCGCGATCTATTCCGATGAAGGCCTGGCGCACATGAAACAGCAGAAAAAGACGTTCAAGAACATGTCTCTCGATACCGGCACCCAGGGCGTGGTCACTCCGTGGCACCCCGGCGCGGTCAAGTTCTGGAAAGAAAAAGGCATGATGTAAATCTGTTCGCGGGGCGAGGCTTGCCTCGCCCCTGCGCTTGCGCATCGCCGGGCTGGACACTCGGTTATCGACTCGAAATAACAAAGAGGGGGATCGGGTCATGATGTTCGAAAATTTGAATAAGGTCGAACGCTGGGCGTTCGATGCGCTGGGCATCGGCCTGGTGCTGTTTTATTCCTACTCCGCCGTGCTCGAACCGGCGGCCACCCAGTATCACCGCGGCATTTACGTCATCATCACCTACGTGCTGGTGTTCATGCTCTACCGCACACCGACGCTGCCCGGACGCATCTGGGATTATTTCCTGATGCTGGTTTCCGTGGTCACCCTGGGCTACTGGATCATCAACTTCGAGGCGATTAATTACCGCGCCGGCGCTGAAACCGAGCTCGATCAATGGATCGCGATGGTCGGCGTATTAGTCGGGGTCGAGGTGGCGCGCCGCGTGGTCGGCGTCGTGTTCGTGATCATCGGCGCCGTAATGATACTCTACGGTGTGTTCGGCGACAGTGAATTGATACCCGAGGTGTTGCAGCATGCCGGCGACACATTCCCCTATTTGTGTACCAGCATCTTTTACAAGAGCGACGGCGTGTTCGGCATCATGGCCAACGTGCTCGCGACTTATATCATCCTGTTCGTGATTTTCGGCGCCTTTCTCGAAAAGAGCGGGGCGCAACGCTTTTTCATCGATTTTCCGCTGGCCGCGGTTGGCCACAAGATCGGCGGTCCGGGCAAGGTGTCGGTTATCGCCAGCGGGCTGTTCGGCTCGATTTCCGGCAGCGCGATCGCCAACACGGTATCCACCGGCGCGTTTACGATCCCGATGATGAAAAAGGCTGGTTTCCGCAAGCACGTGGCGGGCGGAATCGAACCGGCGGCTTCGATCGGGGGTATGTTCATGCCGCCGATCATGGGCGCCGGCGGTTTCATTATGGCGGAGATGACCGGGCTGCCGTACTCGCAGATCATGCTGGTCGCGATTTTCCCGGCGTTGATGTACTTCTTCAGCGTGTTCATGATGGTCCACTACGAGGCCAAAAAATTTAATATCGTCGGTGAAAAAACGGAGGAAAGCGCGAAGGAAATTCTGCGCAAGGAGTGGTTTTACGTACTGCCGCTGGTGGTGATCACAATCCTGATGCTGATGGGTTTTTCGCCGGGCTATTCCGCGATTCTCGGTATTGTAACCTGCATTATCGTAAGCTGGTTTCGTAAGGATACGCGTATCGATCTCAAGGGTTTCGCCGAGGCCTCCCGCGCCGGCGCGGAGTCGAGTCTCAAGATCGGCGCCACGGTCGGCGTCATCGGCATTATCATCGGCGTGCTGACCTACAGCGGCCTGGTGCTGACCTTTGCCGACATCGTCATCGATCTCGCCGAGGGCAGGCTCTGGCTGACCATTCTGCTGGTCGCGCTCGCGTCGCTGATCCTCGGCATGGGGGTACCGGTGACGGCCGCTTACCTGATAACCGCCGTGGTTGCGGTGCCGGCGCTGACCCACCTCGGCGTCAATGAAATCGCAGCACACATGATTGTTTACTGGCTGTCGCAAGATTCCAATATAACGCCGCCGGTTTGCATTGCCGCGTTCGCGGGCGCGACCATCGCCAAGGCCAATATGTGGGCCACCGCCTGGGTCGCGTTCAAATTCGCCAAGTTCCTTTACCTGGCGCCGTTCATTTTCGGTTACGTGCCGGCATTCTCTCTGGATGGTTCGGCGATGGATATTGCAATCACCTTCGTGCTCGTGTTTTTCGGTACCTGGGCCTACAGCTGGTTCCTGAGCGGGATCTGGATGAAGCGTAAAGCCGAAGCCGCGACGGGAGAGCAAGCCTGATGTCCAAGCAGAAACCTTTACCGCAGATCGACTACCGCAAGATACTGTATGTCACCGATTTGTCCGAATCCGGCCGCCAGGCTTTCCCGCACGCGGTCGCGATAACCCGGCGTAACAATGCGCAGCTGACGGTGTTCCACGTGGTGGATAACCGCGACCTGCAAAGTCTCGAGGGTTACATGAGCAACGAACTCTGGAACGAGCTCAGCAGCAGGAACCTCGACGATGCGCGGCAAATTCTGATTAGCAGACGGCGCGACGATTTCGCGATCAGGAATATCGAGGAACTCTGCGAGGAATGCATCGCCGACCAGCCGGGTCAGCCCGCGCTGAGTTACGAGATCAAAGTCGAGACCGGCGAGCGCCTCGGAAAAATCCTCGAGGAGGCGCATGGCGGCGGCTACGATTTACTCGTCATCAGCAAGCACGGTAACCGTGCATCGGTAAAGGATGCGGTCATGGGCGATACTACCCGGCGCGTCATTCGCCGTTGCCGGATTCCCGTGCTGGTGATTCCGCTGGTCGAGTAGGGCGGTTTCAATGTGAGCCATAAGGCATCCCGTTGAGACAGGTTTGTCCTGGAGCTCGTTCCCACGGAAGCGAGGGGAGGCACCGCTAGCGCCGGTCGGGGTCATCTTCATCGCCGCGTAGAGCGTGGCGCCGGCGCTTGCCCTCGATTCAAAATTTGCGCTGCGATATGGCTGATTCCCGATCCGGATAACTGTTACCCGAGCGTTTTACGCCGTTTCCCAGTCCTGCCGCGGAATGACGTAACCGGTTGCGCGGCGGGCATCGAGCAGCTCGCGCGCTTCGGCGAAGGTTAAAGCCAGGGATGCCACTCCATTACTGCCGGGAAATACCCGTTCGTGCGGTGTGACAAAATCGCGCGCTATTTGTTGCAGCGTCGAAAGATTCACCCCGGCGACGGCCGCGACCTCGGCAAGCGAGATCCAGCCGCCGCTGGGGTGGTCGTGGACGATTTGTTTGTTCATAAATATTCCAGAAAATATAAACCGCGCAGGCGCGAGCGGATCGGTCCGCGGGGGCAAGATAGGGGTGGTCGATTTGGGCGGCAAGGCGAGGGGTAAACGGGGATAAGCGATTGGCGTAACGGGATCGATTTCCGGGGATATTCCGGCGACATCTCCGCGAAAGTGGCAACCTGGCGTGGCGGAATTTTCGGGCGGTTAGCCGGACTCCCGCCTGTGGGTGAATGACTGCCTGATCGGGATAACCGGGAGGCTCAAACGGGCGGTTCGCTGTTGAAATTTCGCTGGCGCCTGCCTTGCCTGTTTCGAACAGAGAGGTGTTTTCAGCCTCGGCGCGGTATCGAGAAGTCATCGGTCGGGGATGAGGTTTCCGCCCCGGCTGCCACCTGCCAAAATTAAACTAAATTATAAAAAATTCAAGCTAAGCATATGATTTAAATGTCTTATTTCTTTCCGAGCGTCGAGCGAAAAACGAGCAAAACACGCAGTTTTGTGGCGTGATTTCCCCCCGCCAGGGCACTGTGAAATGGATCACCAAAATTCGTCGTGGCTTTTTTCCAGTCTTTACTATTATTAATCAGGTCAGACGTATATTTCGGGGACCGTTAATTCGGAAATTCAGTTCATGTTTTCAGCCAAAGCCGAATCGAATAAGGGTAAAACGATCGATGCATTGATTCCAATGATCGATCTGTTCGCGGTGCTCGCGATCGTGTTCATGATCTACTCCAGTGACGAAATCATTGCCGAGCAGGAAAAGAGTCAGAGAACGATCGAGGAGATTGCCACCGAGTACAAGAAACTGCAGGAAGAGCTCGCCGCGGCCGAAGAGGCCAGGCAGCGCCGCCGCGAGATGCTGGCGCAAAACGCGGTGAAGTCGCTGGAGGATATAGAGCGCGAGCGCGAGGAAAAAGCGAAACAGCTCGTACAGCAATTCACCCAGATGATGGAACAACAGCAGGCCCAGGCCAAGCTCGAGTACGAAACGCTCGTCGCCAAGCTCGAACTCGAGCAGGAAAAAGAGGTGGAGCGTCAAAAAGCCGAGCTCGAAGAGGAAAGCCAGCAGGAAGTCGAAGTCAAGATAGCCCAGCTGGAAGAACAGAAGGAAATCGAGGTATCGTCGGCTAAACAGGTTTTCCAGCAGCAGATGACGCAGCAGCAGGAGCAGCTCGAAACGACCACCCAGGCGATTATCGCCGCCGAACTCGAGCGCGTGAAGGACCTGAACCAGCAGCAGGCGCAGCTGCAACAGCAGCAACAGTTCCAGGTCGCGATGATGCAGCAGCAGCAAATGCAGCAGCAACAGCAGTTGACCCAGCAGGCCCAGCAGCAGCAGGCCGAGGCGCTGGCGCAGCAAAAAGCGGAACTCGAAGCGCAGAAGCAGGCGGCGGCGCAGGCCGCGGCCGAGGCGGCCGCCGAGGCGGCCAGGCAGCAGGCGGCGGCCGAAGCCGAGCGGCAGCTGCAGCAGGAGCTGGCCGCGCAACAGGCTAAACTCGCGGCGCAGCAGGCCGAGGAGCTCGCTGCCCAGCAGGCCCAGCTCGAGGCGCGAAAGGCGCAGGAGCTTGCCGAGCAGCAGGCCCGGGCCGAGCGCGAAGCGCAGGAGCTCGCAAGAAAGGCCGCCGAGGCGGCAGAGCAGGAAGTCCGCAAGACCGCCAAGCAGGATGCCCTGGCTGAAGTCGAGGCGGAGCACGCGCAGGAGATGCAGGAGCAGCTGGCCCAGCTCGAAGCGCAGAAGGATGCCGAATTGCAGCCGTTCCTCGAAGCCGAAAAGGAAAGGGAAGCGGCGCAGAAGGTCCGGGAACAGATCGTCGATAACCTGCTCGAGAACTTCAAGGACGACGACGGCGGCGACGTCAATATCGACCAGAAGACCGGCAAGGTTCGGATCAATTTCCAGGAATCTTATTTCGTGCGCGGCTCGGCCGAGCTGTCTGACAGTATGAAGGACTTGCTCAGGGTCATGATCCCGAAATATGCCAAGAGCATCTACGAAAACGACGGTGCGGCCAAGCAGGTCGAGTCGCTCAAGATTTCGGGTCTGACGTCGCCGATTTTCCGCGGAAAATACTTCAGTATCGACGATACCTCTCCCGAGGGCGAAGAGGCGCGTGAATACAACCTGAAGCTGAGTAACGACCGCGCGCTGTCGATGTACAACTTCATTTTCGACGAGGCAGAAATGGGCGATTACCCGTACCGGGCCCAGTTGAAGGCCGACCTCGGTATCGAGGCGCTGGGTTACCGCACCGCGACCCCGGTGCCGGTGCACCTGGTAGGACAACTGGCAACCTGTATCGAGTACGACTGCAAGCGAGAGCAGGCGTCTATTCTGGAATTTAAACTATATTCAGAGCAGTAAAACTTAACTGATCCTGACAACAACAGGTTAGGGGAGCAACAAATGTTCAAGTACGTATTTTTAGGCATCGTCGCGGCAACGGTTTATTTCGTCTACTTTCTCGACGTGCAATTCACCAACGAGATGATCGGCCGGCTGTTTATCAGCGGTATCGGCGCCTGCTTTCTCGTGTTCGGTTTTTTCAAGTTCGGCCTGCATTACAAGATTGCCTCGGTCAACCGGTTTGCCACGGCCTTTTATTACGCGGTGTTCGAATACAAGAAAGTGCAGACGGCGCCGTCCGACCTGGATTACGTCGACAGCGTGCGGCAGCAGGCCGAGGTAGCGCTCGCCGCCAACTTCGACCCGACGCTGTCGGCCGGGCAGATGGCGATTCCGGTCACGCTGTACTCGGGCAAGGATCCCTACCTCGAGGAATTGCGCGCCAAGATCAAGGAAGCGGAAAAGCTCAAACTGCAGTCGCACCAGCTCGATGCCAAGGCGAATATACTGCTGGACAAAACCCAGGAAGACCTGGTGGATAAAAACCTCGCTACCGGCGAGCAGCCCAAGCTGTTCGATCGCTGGTTCGATATGGTCGAAGGCACGGAAGCAATCATCGAGCTGACGACAAACGAGGTGAAGGAGCAGGGTTATGGCATGGCGCCGGATTACGAAATGGTCAGCCGCATCGCGCTCGACCGCAATCCGCACTTCGGCACGACCTACAAGTTCTTCGATTCGGAGGCGATAGCCGGCGTGCTTGCGCGGGCGCCCTTCATGATCATTCTTATTGGTATTATCGGTACCTTTGCGGGTTTTTACCTGGCACTGGCCACGGGTGGCGATATCAAGGCCGGTGCAGCCGTGGCGATCGTAAGCTCGCTGGTGGGTCTGCCGACCGCGCTGTTGATGGAATACATCAATACCCTGTTTCCGGATCAGGATCGCTACCAGCGTGCATTCAACACCTACAAGGTCGCGCTGGAGTTACTGTTCAATCACGAACAGGAACTTTCGAGCATCCGCCAGGACCGCAGGAGAGAGGATAGGTTGCCGGGCGAGTATCAGTCCGGAGACAACGATGCTTCGCGGACGCCCAGGGGACCTAACTAGCGCCTGAATTCGCGCAGGTTCCAATGCAGTAAAAAGGTCATCCCCGCGTAAGCGGGGATTTCCGTTTCCGGGGGCAAGAAAAAGTAAAAAGGGGACGGAGGGATTACTATTTTTTCCCTGCGTCCCCTTTTATTTTTGAATCAGGGTAACCGTCACCATAATTCCATCTCCGTCCCTTTTTTCTTTAAGAAATCAAGCTGGATGCCGATCTGTAACTAATAGTTCTCGAAAAATTTTATAGAGCACGATTCTGACCACCGAACATTCCAATTCCAGCGAGAGTGCGGGCTGCAGCGACGCCTCGAAAACCCGTGAGGAGCTGCTCGACGAGATCGGGCAGCTTAGGGAAAGTATTGCCCGGCTCGAAGCGGATAGTCGGTCCGAAAAGGAGCGCAATCAAGTCCTGTCGCAGGCGATAAATATCGGCTACTGGGAATGGGACGAAACCACGAAACGCGCCGCTTATTTCTCCGAGGAGATGGCGGGGATTTTCGGGATGAGCCTGGAATCACTCTATGAAATCTACCAGCAGGAAGAGGATTTCTTTCCCTTCGTTCACCCCGACGACCTCGATCACTACATCGGCAACCTGAGTACGGTCCTCGATCCTGACCATCCGCGCGGCCTGGCCCATACCTTCGACTACCGTGTCGTCAGACCCGACGGCGAGGTGCGCTACGTGCGCGAGCTCGAATACGGGACGCAGGAGGAGGATGGCGTCATCACCCGCAGCTTTGGCGCGATCCAGGATTTAACCGATCTCCACGAGTCGCTGCGCGCCGCCAGGGAAAGCGAGCAACGCTACGGTTCCCTGTTTTCCAAGTTGCCCCTGGGCGTCATGGAACAGGACTGGTCTCGAGTGAAAGCGGGGGTCGACAAACTGCGTTCCGAGGGAGTCGGGGACTTGAAGGCCTATTTCGATGACAACCCCCGGGTATTACGCGAATTGGTGGCAACGATATCCGTCAAAAGTGTCAACGAGGCCTTGTTGAAAATATACGGTGCCGAATCCGCCGAGGAGTATATCGAGGATGAGGAAAACACTGGCGAATGGCTGGATGAAGAGTGGGCGAACCTCTATGCCGCCGAAATTACGGCCCTCGCTGGCCCTGAGAGGATTCACCATGCGGAATTGTCCGAAACCCGCATGGACGACTCTCCTTTCGAAACCCGACTGATTACCAGCGTTGTCAGGGGCGACGAAGACAGCTGGAACAGGGTGATTACCATTGTCGAGGATGTGACCGAGCGCAAGCAGAGCGAAATCGCGCTGGTCAAAGCGAAGGAAGCGGCAGAACAGGCGAGCAAGGCCAAAAGCGATTTCCTGGCCACCATGAGCCACGAGATTCGAACCCCGATGAACGGTGTCCTCGGCATGACCGAATTGTTAATGGATACCGATCTCGATATGCGCGCTCAACGCCTGGCCATTACCGCGCATCGCTCGGCCGAATCCTTACTCGAGATCATTAACGACATTCTCGATTTCTCCAAGATCGAAGCCGACAAGATGGAGCTCGCCGAGGAAGATTTCGACCTCAGGGAAGTGCTCGAAGACGTGCTCGAGATGATTGCCGGGCAGGCGCATCGCAAGGGCCTCGAATGCATCGCGAATTTGCCGCCCGAGCTGCCGCGGCAGGTCAGGGGCGATGCGGTCAGGTTGCGCCAGGTGATGGTTAACTTACTGGGTAACGCGGTCAAGTTCACCGAGCGCGGCGAGATCAGGCTAGCGGCGCGCGTCGAGCGGCGAAACGTCGACAGTTTTCAAATGGTATTCGAAGTCTCCGACACCGGCCCCGGTATCCCGCTGCAGCAACAGGACAGGATTTTCGATGCATTCGACCAGGTCGACACCAGCGCCAGCCGCCGTTTCGGTGGAACCGGCCTGGGCCTGGCAATCACCTGCCGCCTGGTGGGCCTGATGTCGGGCCAGATAGAACTCGAAAGCACTCCCGGCAGTGGCGCTCTGTTCCGCTTGAACATCCCGCTCGCCGTCGCCAATCACGATATTCCTCAACCGCAAGCGCCCGAAGCCCTGGTTGGTTCACGCGTACTGATCGTCGACGATCATGCGGTCAATCGCGAAATACTGCACAACCAGGTCATTTCCTGGGGTATGCGCAATGACAACGTCGATTCGGCGGTGAAAGCGATAGAGCACATTCGACTGGCGCAGGCAGAGAATGACCCTTACCAGATCGTTTTGCTGGACTGGCATATGCCGGACATGGATGGGCTGGAACTGGCCAGGAACCTGACCACGGATCCGTCTATCCGCACACCGCGCCTGGTGCTGCTGAGCTCTACCGGCTTCGACAGCAATTCAACCATTGCAAAGAAAGCATCGATTGCAATGCACCTGCAGAAGCCGGTGAGGCAACAGTTACTGCTGGATTGCCTGTGCGAAGTCATCGGTATGAAAAAATCCGCCAGGGACGCGGTAGCGGTCGAAGATCGCCAGTTCGAAGGCGAAGTGCTGCTGGCCGAAGATAACATCGTTAACCAGGAAGTCGCGATCGGTATGTTGATGGCGCTCGGTTGCAATGCGGACCTGGCGGAAAACGGCGAGGCCGCGGTGATCGCCGCACAGGGCAAGCGATACGATCTGATTTTGATGGATTGCCACATGCCGGAAATGAACGGCTTCGAGGCGAGCAGAAAACTGCGCGAGCATGAGCATCGAAAGGGATTACCCCGAACCCCGATCGTGGCATTAACCGCTGATATCAAAAAAGGTATTGCCGACGAATGTGTCGAGGCAGGCATGGACGGTTACGTGAGTAAGCCGTTCAGCAAGAGTCAACTGGAAGAGTTACTGGACCAGTGGTTGGTATCGGGCCAATCGGTGGCAGATTCCAATGCGGCATTATCGTCAGACGATAGCGCCCCGGCGGAAGAAATAATCGATACCGATGTTCTGCACCAATTGAAATCACTATCGGAAACGACCGGCCGCGATATTCTCGGCAAATCGGCGAAGTTTTTCATCAGACAAACGCCCGAAGATGTCGCCGCGCTAAACCAGGCAGCCGTCAAAGGTGACGCGGAAACGCTCGGGAGTATTGCCCACAGCCTCAAGTCGTCGAGCGCCAACCTGGGTGCGATGAGTTTTTCCAGGCTCTGTAACCGGATCGAGGAAGCAGCCCGCGAGGGAGACGTCGACTCCGCCGCGGCGCATTTACGCGAGGTTGAAGCCATGTTGCCGCGGCTGCTGTACGAACTGCGCCAGCAGACCGGGGTCGACGGCAGCGTCGAGCCTGGAGAAACGGAGCAGGAGCAATCAGCGGCGCAGGCTTCGGCGCCCACCGTTCTGGTTATCGACGACGATGACGGATTTCGCCTCACCACCTGCGAGGCCCTCAAGGGCAGCGGATTTAACGTGATCCAGGCCGACAGCGGTGAAGCCGCCTTGACGATTCTCGAGCAACGCGTACCCGACCTCGTTTTACTGGATGCCATTATGCCCAGCATCGACGGATTCGAAGTTTGCGTGCAGATTCGTAAAAGACGCGAGACTCGCGCCATACCGGTGATGATTCTGACCGGGCTCGGCGACATGGAGTCGGTCAACAAGGCGTTCGAATCGGGGGCCACCGATTTTATCGTCAAGCCGGTCAATTACGCGGTACTGAGTTCCCGGATCCAGTTCCAGTTGCGGGTCGCGGACAACCTCAAGGAACTGAATATCAACCAGGAATGGCTAACCAGCGCGCAGCGCATTGCCGGTGTTGGCTATTGGCAATGGGATTCCGCGAACGACAAAATTACCGTATCCGAGCAACTGGCGGAAATGCTTTCGCTGGATGACGTCTCCGGTTTCACAAACCTGAACGATTTCCTGAATTTCGTTCATCCGCAGGATCAGGAATTTGTCCGCAGCAGGATCCTGTCGACCGGCGTGGAAGGCACCGCGAGTTCGGACGATTACCGCATGGTGACCTTGACCTCCGAAACCATCGTGGTGCACCAGGAACTGGCCCAGCCTGCAAATTCGAGCGATATCGTCCTCGGTACCGTGCAGGACATCACCGTGCAGCGCGAATCCGAAAGAAAGATACGTCAGCTGGCCTATTCCGACGAGTTGACCGGGCTCGCCAGCCGGGTCTATTTCCACAAGCATCTCGAAGATGTGATCAAGGCCTCGCATCGTCGCAGCGAACGTTTCGCGCTGATGTTTCTCGACCTGGACGGATTCAAGGACGTGAATGACAGCCTGGGCCACGACGTGGGCGATATGTTGCTCAAGATAGTCGCCAAGCGGCTGCAGGACCTGATCAGGGACACCGATTTCGTGGCGCGCCTGAGCGGCGACGAATTTTGCATTCTGGTCGATAATATCGACGACCAATACGGCGCTGCTTACGTGGCTGAGCGATGCCTCGAGGAAATGAACGAACCGATTGATCTGGGCCGGCAAAGTATTCGTCCCCGCTGCAGCATCGGCATCGCCTACTATCCCGACGACGGCGAAGACTCCAAATCCCTGCTGAAAGCGGCCGATAGTGCGATGTACGCGGCCAAGGAGGATGGCAAACACCGTTATGTTTATTACCAGCCTGAATTTACCGAGAAAGCCGAGCAACGCTTGCGCGTCGAGCAGGAGTTGCGCCAGAGTATCGATAACGAGGAACTGGAGCTGCATTATCAGCCGCAGGTAGACCTGAAGACAGGTCGCATGACGGGGGTCGAGGCGCTGGTGCGCTGGAACCATCCGACGCGCGGCATGATCGGGCCAATAGAGTTTATCGAGATTGCCGAGCGCATCGGCTTTATCAAGCCCCTGGGTCAATGGGTGCTGAGAACGGCCTGCCAGCAAGCCATGGCCTGGAAGGATATGGACCTGCCGGAGCTGCAATTGGCGGTTAACATTTCCGCCGGCCATTTTCAGGATGCAGACTTTATCTCCATGCTGGAGAAAACACTGGCGGATACCGGTTTCCCGGCCCAATTGCTCGAACTCGAAGTCACGGAAAGCGCGACCCAGTCAACCAACCGGAATATTTCTATTTTCACGCGCCTGCGAAAAATGGGGGTCAGGATTGCGGTAGATGATTTTGGCACCGGAAACTCTTCCCTGGCGGCGCTCAAGCAGCTGCCGATCGACTGCC
>JAAUYE010167014.1_pt1 | contig 13762 bp, 9 predicted proteins | sample 7278081 | NCBI WGS metagenome assembly JAAUYE01 (sample SAMN14350131, study PRJNA611818) | marine sediment metagenome | isolation source: surface marine sediment (0.6m) | place: French Polynesia: Moorea | collected 2018-08
CGCAAGGTCGTGCAGGCGGCGGCCATATACGTTGCGGTTGCCTGGGGCGTTACCGAGATCGTCGTTACCGTTGTCGAGCAGCTGTTTCTGCCGCAGTGGGTGTCGACACTGGCGGTCATCTTCTTCGTCGTCGGCTTTCCGGTCGCCATGTTCCTGTCCTGGACGTTCGACATCACCGCGGAGGGCTTGAAGAGGACCGAGGTGTCGAGCCGTCGAGGCAAGGCCAGCATTGCTTTGTCGATGCTGCTTCTCGTTTCCGGTACAGCAGGGCTGTTCTTGCTGATTCAACCCGGACTCGATGGCCGCGGTCCAGGCGGCTTGCCGGCCGACGTTGCACCGAACAGCGTGGCTGTCCTGCCATTCGACTACTCGGGCCCGAATCCCGATGACAGCTACCTGGGCCCTGGTCTAAGCGACGAGTTGCGCGACCAGCTCGGGCGAGTCGAGGGGCTACGCATAGCGGCCCGCTCCTCCTCGATTGCAGCCGTCAGTGGCGGCGCGGATGCGAAAGACATGGCACTCAAGCTGGGGGTCGCGCACCTGCTCGAGGGAAACATGCGGCGCCAGGGCAATCTACTGCGAGTTTCGGTGCAACTCATCGATGGGGCGAGCGGACTCGCTGTGTGGCAGGAGACCTTCGACCGTGGGCGCAGGGAACTGCTAAATGTCCAACAAGACATCGCCCAGGCCGTTGCAGACCAGTTGTTGCCGGATTCCGCCCCGGAAGTTTCAGCTCCAATCACTCGGGACGCCACGGCTAACGAGAAGATGTTGCTAGCACGTCACTACGAGCGGCAAGTAATGGAGCGCGAAACCGTCGACCCGGAGCTGCTGGAACGCGCGGTACAACTTTATCGTGAAGCGACGGAACTCGATCCCGAGTCGGCTCTGGCCCATAGCCGACTGGCCAGCGCATTGATGTTCATCGGCGACATCGACGGTGCCGAGGCAGCTGCATTCAAGGCGTTGGCAATTGACCCGAATCTCGCCGAAGTGCAGCACACGCTGGGCAAATTGCTCTTCGCCCTGGGCCGGCCGAATATGGGCGAGCCACTTGCCCGCGCAGTCGAGCTTAACCCCAACCTGCCGGACGCGCTCAACGACTACGCGTATTGGCGATGGTTCAACGTGGGCGAGCATGGCGTCGCAGATCTTTATCGGCGCGCGCTGGAATTCGACCCATTGAATGTCGCCCGATATGGGGCGCTCGGCATGTTCCTCGCAGTGAACGACGATTACGACGGAGCGCGTGAAGTCATTGATCAACTGGTAACGCGGTTTGATAGCCCGGAATCGTATCGAGCAATTGCCAGGATCTACGATCTCATCGGAGACGTCGACCACGCTATCGCCTGGACAATCAAGGCACGCGACGCGGAACCTGACAACCCGGGGCATATAGAACAGTTGGCGGATTACTTCGTCGACATTGGAGAATTCGAGACAGCCAGCGAGCTCACGCCCGATCTTGGAGTCGGTCTCCTGTTCAAGATGCGGCAATTCGACGACATGATCGACAAGGCCGAGTTCCTGGTCATCGATTACCCGGAAGACACTAAACTGAAGATTCTTCTTGCATTCGCCTACAGTTTCACTGGAAAGCACGACCTTGCGGTGCGGCTCATAACAGACACTGGCGTGCTGGACACCATAGTGAATGGCAACCGCGGGACAGACCACTACAATGCTTTGTGGGCCTTGATGGACGCAGGATATGGCAGCGGCAAGGTCGACGAGGCTCGGGACCTGGCCTCATGGTCTGTTGAGTCGCTATACCATGCCGATGACGCCTATTGGTGGGTATCCATCGGCAACGCTTGCGAATCTGCAATTCTTGGTGACGATGCGGATGTGTATCGCCGTCTTGGAATGGCCCTTGAGGGCAAGAACCTTGTTTGGGACCCGATGCTGAAGGACACGGCGTGTTTCCAGCGCTTCAGGGACGATCCAGCCTACCTGGCCGTCATTGATCACTTCGATCAGCTTCGTAAGATGCTGCGTGCCAGGCTGCCGGCGACGTTGGCGCAGTATGGTGTAGTTCTGTAAGCCATGAGCGACCGGTCCTTCTTTTCGGAACTGCGCGAACGCAAGGTCGTCCAGTCCGCTGCAATCTACGGGGCCGTGGCGTGGGGTGTCACCGAGGTCGTCGTCACGATCGTCGAGCAATTGTTCCTGCCGCAGTGGGTGTCGACGCTGGCCGTCATCTTTTTCGTGGTCGGCTTCCCGGTCGCCATGTTCCTGTCCTGGACGTTCGACATCACCTCGGAGGGCATTCAGCGGACGGATATCAAGAGCGGGCGCGGCACGGCGAGCATTGCATTCTCGATGCTGCTGCTGGTGGCGGGAACAGCAGGGCTGTTTTTCCTGATCAAGCCGGCGCTGGATGAGCGCGCGCCACCTGATCGCGTCGTTGCGATTTCACCCAACAGCATCGCCGTGCTGCCGTTCGACTATGCCGGCCCGAACCCGGATGACGGCTACCTGGGACCGGGCCTCAGTGACGAACTTCGAGACCAGCTCGGTCGCGTTGCGGGGATACAGATCGCGGCACGCACATCGTCAATCGCCGCGGTCCAGCAAAGTACCGATGCAAAGGATATGGCGCTCAATCTCGGCGTATCGCACCTGCTCGAGGGCAACATGCGGCGGCAGGGTAGTCTACTGCGAGTTTCCGTGCGACTCATCGACGGGTCCAGCGGCCTCGCCGTATGGAACAAGACCTTCGATCGCGGTCGGGCGGAACTGCTCAACGTCCAGCAGGACATTGCGCAGGCCGTTGCGAGCGTGTTACTGCCGGACGCGACTCTCGAGATTTCCGCACCGATAACCGAGGACGCCACAGCCCACGAAAAAATGCTGTTGGCCAGGCACTATGAGCAACAGGTGCGTGGTCGCGAGACGGTCGACCCGGAATTGCTGCAACGCGCGATCCAGCTCTACCGCGAGGCAATCGAACTGGACCCGAACTCGGCGCTGGCACACAGCCGGCTGGCGGGGGCATTGATCTACTACGGCGATATCGATGCGGCCGAAGCGCCCGCGTATCGCGCCCTCGAACTCGACCCCAGGCTGGCTGAGGCGCAGAACACCTGGGGCAAATACCTGTTTGTCCGCGGCCGGCCGAACATGGGCGAGCCGCTCGCTCGTGCCGTGGAGCTCAATCCCAACCTGCCAGAGGCACTGGCTGACTACGCCTGGTGGCGCTGGGTGAACGTAGGACCGGAAGGCATCGCCGAACTGTACCAACGAGCACTGGACCTGGATCCGCTCAATGTGGGTCGCTATGGCGCACTGGGCGTATTTCTCGGCGTAGAGAACAAGACCGATCGCGCTCGCGATGTCATCGCGCAGCTGGAAACGTTGTTTGACACTCCGGACTCGTATCGCGCAATCGCCAATATCTATGACTTGATCGGGGACGTTGATCATTCCATCGCATGGACGATCAAGGCCCGCAATGCGCAGCCCGATAACCCGGAGCACGTCGCGAAACTGGCCGAGTACTTTGTCGATATCGGAGATTTCGAGACAGCAGAGTCTCTCGGGTCGGACATTGGTGTCGGCCTGCTGTTCAAGATGCGCCGTTATGACGAAATGATCGAACAGGCGGAGGACCTGATCTTTGACTACCCGGAGGACGTCCAACTTCGCGTGTACCTCGCGGCTGCGTACAGCCACACTGGAGTACCGGACCGGGGGATAAGCCTGATCGGAAACTCAGGCACGCTGGATTCGATCGCGCATGGCTGGCGCGGCAGTGAAGAACTCGACGCGTTCTATACCCTCGTCGATGCGGCGTATGCGGCCGGACAAGTCGACGAAGCCAGGGATCTTGCCAGTCGGCACCTGGAATCACATTACAGCGGGAAAATCGGGTTATCCGCCGACTGGTGGATTTCCCTCAGCACCGCGTGCCTTTACGCCGTTGTTGGTGACGATGCGGCCGTATACGAACGGCTGCAAAGCGCCCTCGAGAGCAATCACCTGGCCTGGGACCCGTTACTAAGGGACTCTGCTTGTTTCGAGCGTTTTCACGGCGACCCGGCCTACCAGGCCGTGGTCGATCATTTCGACGGGCGCCGAGCATTGCTCCGCGAGCGGCTCCCCTCGACACTCGCGCAGTACGGCGTCACCCTGTAAGCCATGGCTGACCGGTCCTTTTTCTCCGAGCTACGCGAACGCAAGGTCGTTCAGGCCGCAGCGATTTATGGCGCCGTAGCCTGGGGACTGACCGAGGTCATCGTCACCATTGTGGAGCAACTGTTCCTGCCCCAGTGGGTGTCTACGCTGGCGGTTATCTTCTTCGTTGTGGGATTCCCGGTCGCAATGTTCCTTTCATGGACATTCGACCTGACCACGGAAGGCATTCGACGAACAGAAATCAAGAGCGGGCGCGGGACAGCGAGCATAGCGTTGTCGATGCTGCTGCTTGTCGCCGGAACGGCCGGGCTGTTCTTCCTGATCAGGCCGGCGATGCAAGAAGTAGCTCCGGACTCACCGCTTGTCATTCCACCAAATAGTGTCGCAGTTCTGCCGTTCGAGAACGCGAGCCGAAATGCGGACGACGAGTACCTCAGCCTGGGCGTGAGCGACGCCTTGCGCGACCAGTTGGGCCGTGTCTCCGAGCTGCGCATCGCTGCTCGATCTTCCTCGATGGCCATTGGTGAACTCGAAGGAGACGCACGATCAAGCTCAAGAAAGCTTGGCGTCCGACACCTCGTAGAAGGCAGCCTGCGGCGCCAGGGCAATGTCCTGCAGGTGTCAGTACAACTGATCGACGGCGCCAGTGGACTCTCCCAATGGACCGAGACTTATGAGCGCGGTCCCTCCGAGCTCGTATCCCTCCAGGAGGAAATCATGGAAGGGATCGTCAGAGAGCTCCTTCCTGACTCCCGGGAGGCATTGCCAGCCTCGCCCACGCGCATTGCGACAGCTAACGAAGCATTGCTGCTGGGTCGTTACTACGACCAGCAGGTTCGCGATAGCCAGGAGGTGGACATCGAGTTGTTGCTCAAGGCAATTGACCACTACCGCGATGCCGTGGAACTGGACCCGAAATCGGCACTTGCACATAGTCGGCTCGCGGGCGCCCTGCTCTATCTCGGTGACATCGACGCCGCCGAGGCGCCGATTTTCCGAGCGCTGTCACTGGACCCGACTCTCTCGGAAGTCCAGCACACGATGGGCCTCTACTACTTCGCTCGAGGGCGGCCCGAAGCGTATGCGACCCTGGAACGCGCCGTCGAACTCGATCCGGACAACGCGGATGCGCTAACCGATTATGGCTTTGCGCGCTGGATAAGCGCCAGGGAAGAAGGTGTCGCCGATCTCTACCGGCTTGCGCTCGAGATCGACCGTCATGCGATGTCTCGCTATGCCGCGCTCGGCGAGATTCTCGGGAAGCAAGGCAAGATAGAAGAAGTGGAAGACCTGATACAACAGGTCAATGAGCGATTCGATGGTCCTGATGCCTATCGCCTCAATTCCCGCTTGCTCGAGGTCATCGGCAAAATTGACGAGGCCATCGCGTACGCGATTCGCGCAAGAGACTCGGACCCCGGCAACCACGATCATGTCGCCTGGCTCGCGGAGCTGTATGTTGAAATCGGCGACTTGCCGACGGCCGCAAAGCTCGAAAGCGAACCGAGCGTTGGACTGCTCTTCAGAATGCGCCGCTACGAGGAACTGATTCCAATAGCCGAAGAACTGATGATCGAGGAGCCGGACGACGTCTATCTACGCTACTTTCTGGCATTTGCTTATAACGCAACCGGCAACTACGAAGGCGCGGTCTGGGTGCTCAGCTCAACCGGGCTGCCGGATACCGTAATGACGAATCCACGATCCGGCTGGGACTGGGAGGGATTCTTTTCGCTGGTGAATGCAACCTATGGACTTGGAGAGACAGATACCGCCCGTGGTCTTGCCAGTTGGTTCTATGACAAACCCAATCATCATGACAACGCGGACTGGTTTGTCGAAGCGATGCTGTCCTGCTCGCTCGTTGTCCTCGGTCGAAATACCGAAGCGATCGATACGCTCGACCTGGTCAAGCGCAGTCCGCGGCTAATGCCAGCCTATTTTCTCGAAGACTCGGTGTGTTTCCGAAATCTGGCCGACCAGGACCGCCATCGGGCCATCGTTGAGCATTTTGAAACCCGGCGCGCAGAGCTGCGCGAGCGGCTGCCAGTGACACTGGCGGCGCACGGCGTCAGCTTGTGATTATTCGCCGTCGAAGAAGCGGGTGACGCCCAACGTAAACGCGTAGTCGATCGCCGTGGTTTCATTGGTTGAGAAACTGCGGAATCCGGTGCCCGTCATCTTCCATTCGGGACTGAAGAAATAGTCGACACCGAGGCCAAAGTTGGCATTCTCGTTCGCAATCAGGCGATCGTGGTTGTACCACTCCTCGGTGTTCCAGTCGGCGGGGTAGTTGAACGGATCGCCGCCTTCGCGGACAAACTCTGGCGCAAAGATGCCGACCCCATTGCCATCCTTGTAGGTCAGGAATGCATTTACGGACAGGTTGGGCCTGAACCAGTATCCCGCCGCCACGTGAGCGAGCCAGTAGTCGACGTCGTAGCCCAGCGGTTCCTCTGAGAATACATAGGCAACGTTGCCGTCGAAGTGCCAGTCCGAAAAGTACGGTGTGAACGTGAACGACAGGCCCACCGGGACAGTCCAGAGGTTCTTCCCGATGGCCGCTTTAGCATAGAAAGGATAGTCCGTCGCCGGAACGCCGTAGCTGATGTATGGATACAAACCCCACCGATCTGTGTGGAAGCTATAGCTGACGCCGATCGAAAAATCCTGGAAGTCGCCATGGTAGTCCCCGTCGTCCCAGAATCGTCTGTCGGACGGCACGAAATCGGTCCAGTACGGGGCGGTTGGGTCGTGTGGGTCACCATCGGGCGGATGGAAAGGGTTATTCGGATCAGCCTCAGGATTAAACCGTTTACGGACATAAGGCAGAGTCGCAAACACGGTCCAGCGATCGTTGATCGCATAGTCGCCGGAGATTGCCAGGACCTGCGTGTCGGTACTCCAGTAGCTGAACTCGAGATCATCGGTGTGGAAGTTACCCGATTTAACGAACTGAAACTCCACGCGCAAGCTGGCATCGCCAGCCTTTTGCTGCTGGCCATGCGCAGGCAAGGTGAGCGCGAGCAGACTCGCGAGGAGTGATAGGTTTAGCCAGGCCAGAGGTCTTTTCACATCGCCTCCTTTCGCCGTCTCGACGTCTTGGTCCGTCGTCAGCCTCTTTGCTTCAATGTCTGGTGAATGGCTTTGAGGTAATGCTTGATCTCGTCCTTCTCCGCCAGCAATACGCGCTCGTACTCTTCGCGCGCCTCCGATTCCTGGTCAGCATCGAGAGCAACTGGAAGGAACGTCGGTGCATTTGTCGCAGCTTGCGTAGTCGCCTCGACGGCCGAATGGTCGCTGTACGCAGCAATGACGACGTCATACGTGCCAGAGTCAACCTCGGCCTGCAGTTCTTCGTCGTTGCTGACGAGTCTCACACCATGACCCGATCGGGCCAATTCCTGAGCGAGCAGTTCGGCGCCCTCGCCCTGCCCGTAGACCAAGACACTGCCCGGCAGCGGCGCGGTGTAGACGCGGTAAGAGACCCCCTTGCCGACCCGGTACAGGCTATCGCCGCAAGCAAGCGCGTTACCTGCGATTAGCGTGGTCATCAGAGATGCGAATAGAACGGTTCGAGCTTTCATGACGCGGTCCCCCCAAGGGCCAACTTTTTCTGGTCAACACAAGTACGTAACATATGGGTCGCACCAGCGCAATTTAACCGTCTGTAAGTCATTGATTTTATGTCAGTGGTTGGAAATTTAATGGAGCTGTCATATGAGTACTTTCTCTAAGTACCGCGCAGGGCTCTCATTTGTTGGTGGAATTGTCGTGGGGCTGGCCATTAGCTTCGCCGTGCTCCTGTCGAGCGGCTATGACCTGGTCAGGCAGGAAGACCTCTACAAGCAGTTGGACGAGATCGCCGAGCTGCGGGAAGAAAACCAGGAGCTCCTCGACGACCTGTTCAAGTACTCGGGGCCAGATGCCGTGTTCGACCCCGACGATATCCCCTACGACGCTGATGCCGATGCCCGTGCCGCAGTTGCGTCCGGCCGCGAGGCAGCGGTGGAAGACGGCAAGTTCCTGATGATCACGTTCGGCGCAAACTGGTGCCTGGACTGCAGGACGCTATACCACCACTTGAAGAGCGACGATGTCCAGGCCTTTGCCGGCGACATTCTTCAGTTCGTGAATGTCGACGTGGGCAAGTTCAACCTGAACCTGCAGCTGGCCGCCGAACTCGGCGTCGACCTCACGCGCGGCATTCCGGTCGCGATATTCTTCGGCCCCGATGGCCAGGCCATAGGTACGACCAACGACGGACAGCTCGAGCCCGCGCGCTACTACACGTCCAAGCAGATCCTGAAGTTCGTGCGGGACATTGTCGAAAAGTCGATCATCGCCGCCCCGGACTCCGTGCAGTAACGGTCAGTCTTTCGGCGTCAGCTTCAGTAGCCTGCCCTGGCTCTCGCGGCGCTCGTCCTCCAGAACCCACAGGTTGCCGTCCGGCCCCTGCGTGACGTTGCGGATGCGCGCGCCCATTTCAAAGCGCTCGGCTTCTGTCGCTGATTCGCCGTCCAGCTCGATGCGCAGGATGGCGCGCGACGATAGTCCGGAAGCAAACAGGTTGCCCTTCCACTCGGGGAACGCATCGCCGCTGTAAGCCATCAGGTGACCCGGCGAGATCGTCGTCCACCAGATGGCGGGCGCATTGAACTCCGGACGCGTGTCGTGATTCGGAATCGGGCGGCCGTCGTAATGCTCGCCGTTGGAGACGATCGGATAGCCGTAGTTGGCGCCGCGCTTGATGAGGTTCAGCTCGTCGCCGCCGGCAGGTCCCATCTCGATCAGCCACAGCTGGCCGTCCAGATCGAAGGCCAGGCCGAGCGGGTTGCGATGCCCCAGCGACCAGATTTCGGGGTAGACGCCCTCGTCATCGACGAACGCGTCCTGGCTGTAGTAATCGACGAACGGGTTGTCCTCGGGGATCGAACCGTCATCGTGCAGGCGCACAACCTTGCCGATATTGCTCTGCATGTCCTGGGACGGCGTGAACTTCTGCCGGTCGCCGGATGAGATCCACAGGTAGCCGAAATCATCGAACGCGATGCGATGGCCGTAGTGGCCGAAGCCGACCTGCTTCGGGTACTGGCGCCAGACGATCTCGAAGTCATTCAGCCTGCCGCCGCGGCTGGTGAGCTCAAGCGTGCCGCGGGCGACCGCAGCACCGCGCGTTCCGCCGACGCCGCCCTCGACGTAGCTGATGTAGACCATGTTGTTGTCTTCGAAGTCCGGGTGCAGCACGACATCACCGAGGCCGCCCTGCCCGAAGTAGTCGACGTCCGGCATGCCGCGAATCACGCCAAACGACTGGCCGTCCTGACCGACTAGGCGCAACAGGCCCTTCTTCTCGGTCACGAGGATGCGGCCGTCGGGCAGGAACGCCATGGCCCACGGCTCGTCGAAACTCGTGATTTCAGTGACGTCGAACGGAAACTCGTCTTGCGCCAGGGCGCTCGTTGCCGACAGGGCAACCAGGAGGGTCAGGAATCGGGTCATCGTCTTCGCTTCCGGGTAGTGAAGGTCCGGGTACTCTAGCGAACGGCGCCCCTGCGCACCATAACTGGCGCAGTAACAGGTTGTATCTGCGCGACAGGCTGCGCAGCCTACAAGCCGTACATCGTGGGCAACACAATCGAAAACCCGATCCACAGAATAACGATCAGCGGGATTCCTGCCTTGAGAAAGTCCGCGAAGCGGTAACCACCGACACTCAGGATCAACAGGTTGGTCTGGTAGCCGAAGGGCGTCGCAAAACTCATGTTTGCGCCAAACAGCACGGCCAGGACAAACGGCATCGGATTCGCGCCCAGCTGCTGTGCGGCCGCTATCGCAATCGGTGTGCCTATGACGGCTGCCGCGTTGTTGGACACGATATTCGTCAATATTGCCATCACAAGGATGAATACGCTGATGATTGCCGGAGCCGGCAATCCGCCAGCCGCGCGGACAAATCCGGCTGCCAGGTAGTCGGCCATCCCGGTCGCGACCAGCGCCTTGCCCATTGCGAGGCTCGCGACGATCAGCATGATGACGGCGATGGGCAACGATCGACCGACGTCACGCCAGGCAATACAGCCCAGCGCTAACATCAACCCGACACCGATCAATGCCGAAATGGAAATAGGCAGCAGCCCGAAAGCAGCAACCCCTATCACCAATGCCAGCACGAACAACGCCCGCTTGGCGCGGTGAGCTCGGGGTAGCACCATCGTGCCGTCAATGACCATCACTTTGCCACCGGACTTGAGCGCCTCGAGTCCCTCGCGGCCGCCCTGCACGAGTATGATGTCGCCAGCCTGCAGTCGGACCGACCCTGGATGCGCGGCCTCGCGCTCAGTTGGCGCTTTCGCGCGGTGTACGGCCAGGGGCACCAATCCATACGCAGAGCCGAGAGCAACATCGGCCAGCGTCCGACGGTGCAGCGGTGATCCACTGGTAACGATTATCTCGGCCAGCTGCTCGTCGCTATCCACTGGCCGGTCCGCCGCATCGGGCGCCTGTGCATCGTCGAGTGGATCGAACAGCGTCGCTCCAAGCATCGCCTCGAAGTGCTTCAGGTTCTCCGCTGTGTCCTTGACGCGCAGACAGTCGCCAGCGCGCAGTACGACCGACGGCAATTTTGCGAGGATCAGCGACTCACTGCGCCGAATTTGATCGACGCGCATCTCGCGCTGTGTCCGGTCGAGTAACTCCCTGAGTGTCTTGCCGTCAGCAAACCCGCCTTCGCGAATCGTAAGCTGTGCGTCGAATAACCGCGGATGGGTATCGGTCATTGTCATCGGCCGATCCGGCAATAGCCTCGGCACGACCAGCCAGACGAAGACCAGCCCGACGCCGCCGACAATCAATGCCGGTGGCGTGATATCGAACATGCCGATATCAGCAACGCCGAGGTCACGTGTAATGCCGACGACCAGCAGGTTGGTCGAGGTGCCTATCGTGGTTGTCATGCCGCCCATGATGGTCGCCAAACCCATCGGCAACATGAATCCGGATGCAGCCAGTTTCGTGCGCAGGGCAATACCAACGAGAATCGGGATCATCAGCACGACAATTGGCGTGTCGTTAACGAACGCACTTAACAAGAAAACGGCAATCAGCATCAGCAGCAGCGCCAGTTGCGGCCTTTTCGACCACTGATCGCCCGCAAGTCGCGCCAGCGGCTGCAAGGCGCCCGTCGTCTCGAGTGCCTTGCCGATGACGATGAGCGAGCAAATGGCCACGAGCGCCTCGTTGCCAAACCCGAGCAGAAAGTGCGCAGGTTCGATCACGACACCGTCCGCCTCGTAGGGGAAAAGGTGGAAGCCAAGGAGTAGTACGATTACGACTGCCAGGCTCGAGGACTCTAACGGCAGGTTATCGCGTGTGAACAGGACGAGCGCCGCCACGATCAGGATGACAACGGCGATCCCGTGTGCATCTGGCGTAATCGTCTGCATGGCGATGTCGTGGCGCCTCGTTCAGTGGAAGGCCAGCGTTTCCGCAGCTTCTACTGTACCAGTATCCCGGTGACGCCCCGGTCGACCCGATAGCGATTGTAGGAAATCTCTATATTTTACTGATTTTAATAGAGTTACTCTGGCTGATCCCGGCTGTTAGGTCGAGTCCCGACAACTCCCGGGCACGTAGCGCCACATGAAATCTCCGACCGCGCGACACTCGTAGATCACCTTGCCATCCTTAATCCTCGGTTCGAGCAGCAGCGAGCCGTTCTTGAGCTCTGGCAGGATCTCGAACTGGATACGGATGACACCGTCCTCCTCCAGCTGGAAGTAACCGCCGGCAGGGTAATTGTGGCGCAGCGGCATGCCGAGTTCTTCTTCGGTGGCCGGCCACTGGCCTGTCACCTCGTACGACGTTCTCACCATGGTCTGCATCTGCCGTGCTTCGTCCAGTGCGTATGCCGTTCGTGCATACATGTTCTTGCGATGCGCAACCTCGATACCCATCGTGACGATGTAGATCGGTATCGCGAGAACCACAGCGTCGACGACCATTTTGTGAATCGCGGGACGCGAGGATCTGCGAACCTGGGGATCCGGGGCCTTCAGGAACTCGTGCATATCGTGCTCGGCGGCATCCGAGCGCAATGCGCGTTTGTTAACGACTATCGAGTTCGCGAGGAAGTCATGCAGTCCCTGCCGGCGCGCAGTCACCGACGGCACGTACAGCAGCAGCACGACCCCGGCGATCTTCAGCCAAACGCCGGGCTCGGTGAAAAACCGGTTCAGTACGAACAGCGCGAAACTCCATAATGCAACCAGCGCGACGCTCCTTACGAGCGCCTCGCGCAGCGACAACGGAGCGCCCGACTTGTGCAGCACGCGCATCTGGAACAGCCACTGCGTCGGCGTTGCCTGGAGCGGGCCCACCCAGGAGAGTGTGAAGTAGCCGACGAGTATCGCCACCCAGGCGGCCGTCTGTAGTTGGTCATTGACATGGACCGCGCTCAGGACATGGTCATTGAGAAACAGCATCAGGAACAGGACGAGGATCAGGTCCACACCGAATGCGACGACGCGTACGGCAATTTCGGCGAACAGGCCGTTCGCATAGGCGCGAATGGCCCTCACCTTGTCCTTGTCGTGCAGACCTTTGTTGGCCAGCAGCAGCGAACCTTCAGCGACTCCCTGGGTCACGCGCCTCTCCGCAGCGGGATCCCGGCCAACGTAGCATCGGGCGCCGCGCGGCGCCGTTAAGCAGGTCTCAGTCCGATTGCTTCCCGGCCTTGATCGACTGGGCGCTGAGGCGGCGGTCGATGAACGGCACCAGCCACGGTACGAAGCGAGTGACGTAGTGAATGATCGGCGAGTGCCGGTCCGGGAACACGTGCAACTTGTTGCGTCGGATGCCCTTGATCATTCGTTTGACGACATCCGCCGGCTCCGAGACCAGGAATTCCGGCACGTCGCGTCGCTCACCGAATCCGTACTGGGGCGAATCGAGGATCGGTGTCCTGGCGAAACTGGGGTAGATGTTGGTCACGCGCACGCCGGTGCCATACAGATCGTAAGCGAGCGACTCGCCGAATCCGCGCAGGCCGAACTTCGATGCGCAGTACGCCGAGAGCCCCTGGGCACCGATCCAGCCCGCGACCGACGAGATATTGACCAGATGCCCGCTGCCGCGCTCCAGCATGGCCGGCAGGAACAGGCCGCTGAGCCGCATGGGCGCCATCAGGTTCAGGTGCATGAGCGTTTCCCAGTCATCCTTTGGCACGTTGTCCGGGCGTCCGGCAACGGCAATACCGGCATTATTCACGAGGATGTCCGGTGTGCCGCCGTTGGAGTCGCAATACTCGACGAGCGCATTGCAGCCCGCTTCCGTGGCGAGGTCGGTCGCAACGCACCCAATAAGGGCGCTGCCGGCATCGTCCATGGCCTGGGCCAGTGCGCTGTCGCTGACGTCGGTCAGCAAGAGCTTCGCCCCCGCGGCGCGGAACTGCTGCACCATGTGGCGGCCGAAGCCACCGCCGGCTCCGGTAATGAGAACTGTCTTGTTAGCTGGATTGGTCATGGGTCACCGCCTTAGGACGCAAATGCGAGATAGCTCTTTTCGAGACCTGCCAGCGCCTTGTTGAACAGCTTCTCGCCCGCCTCGGGACTGGCGAGTGACG
>JAAUYE010035840.1_pt1 | contig 13761 bp, 16 predicted proteins | sample 7278081 | NCBI WGS metagenome assembly JAAUYE01 (sample SAMN14350131, study PRJNA611818) | marine sediment metagenome | isolation source: surface marine sediment (0.6m) | place: French Polynesia: Moorea | collected 2018-08
AGCTGAGTGTCCCTTCGGTTATGAATATCGTCAGGAGAAAGGAATCATGAGAGAGGAAGGCAGGGTGCCGTATAACGTCGAGATGCAGCGGCAGTTGCGAGAGCGGCGTAAAAAGGCGCCTGTAAACATACAGGAAGCCCCGGGAAATGACGAATACCGAAGAGACTTGCGCCGGCGCAAGCAGATCTACCAGATGCTTCGGGACAGAGCTTATCGAGAGGGAGAGTAGACATGCTTCTCCCTACATCGTTATGGCTACAACAGCTCTGGTCACCCTTCTGGTGTCTGTTCTCGGGTGGATGCTGCTGGATATGCGAGATGTCCGAGAAGATCGGGAATTGACCGCCGTAGCGGTAGAGAGGCAGAGGACTGCGGAAGCCCGAGTTCAGGATCTACAGAACCAGATAGAGGCAATACGTCGCGAACAGGACATCCAGAACAAGCTACTCAGGCAAGTAAACGATTGGCGAACTTTGAGGATGATGCAGTGAGCTACAGCGAAGAGTATTTGAAGGGTTGGTCCGATGCCTATATTCAGTGGGTAAGGACTAACAAGGTTCCCAACAATCCTCCTGAGCCTGTGCGAGCACAGGAGGTGGCGCCGGCCAAGAAAGCCGCGTCTCGTAAGAAGACTGGAGGTGCATGATGGCTGGTATCGCAACCCCGAACTATATCACCCACTACCTGGGCGCCACCCGGGCGGCAGAGGTGACGGGAGCTGATTGGGCAGGTGGAGTTAACAAAGGTGCCTCGAATTCCCCGGGCATCGGCATCAACACTGGGGACTATAGCCCCAAGGCTTCTGACTGGTCTGAGGAAGCCCGGGACCCTCAGAACGGGCAGCAGATGGGGGAGGTTGCCGGGCCTATCATCACGACTCCCGATGGAGTCAACGATCAGGCTTCCTTTGTCCAGGCTATCGCGGACACCGTGAACGACGCCCAGGTTGGCACCACCGGGGTGTTCAACCGCACGGGCAAGACGGTGCCGAATGGCTCCTGGTTCTGGGGTCACAAGCCGATAGTCTGATGTCTGGGATCTTCCAAGGCTACACGAACTCGAATGGACGGGTTCGTGCGGCGGTTGTCACCAAGGTGCCTTCAGGGTCCGCCAATGATCGGGGGATGATTGTTGCTGGCAACCGGATCGTCCCTTATCTTGCGGACGCCGGGCAACCTCGTGTTATGCATGATGGTATCGCCTTTGATGAGGTGACCGGGCTTCTCTTGGCTACCACTACCCCCTTTGGCGCCACCAATATCTCCATGGGGGGCTTGCTTGTCGATTCTCGTGGTGCGGTGGTGTTGGTCGATGGGGTGCCACAAGTCATTCACCAGGGCGTAGGGCTTCAGAACGAGGGTAGCCTCAGTATTGAGGCTGAGCCCATTGCTACGTTCATCGCTCACCTTCGTAACGATGTGGCCTCGACTACGGGACCGGGAACGTTTACGCGGGCATCGGACGGGCTTTACCAGGGTGCTGATGGAAATTGGCGCATAGCGGGTCCAGATGAGCCTCGGTTCGAAGATGGCCAGCTCCTGATGGAGCCAGCAATCACGAACAAATGCCAAAACTATAATGTGGACCCCGATGCGGCGTTGTTTAATATGACGCTAGCCGGGAGCAATGTTTCCGCAACGTTGACTCGGAAAATCCCCTCCGTCTACCCCGTGGAATTCGATGGCATTGGTAACGGCTATGTTTTCGAACTCGACAATTCACCGGGCACAGGGTCAGCGGCGTGTAATATCACGGGCATCACAGATAACACAATTACCCACACTCTTTCCATATGGGCGCGGGTGACGAAGGGAACGCCGTTAAATACCCAGCTACGTACAAATGACGGTAGTATCTCTGTTAATTTCAGCAACACTGAGTGGCAACGGGTGACAGTCGCCGGGGCACCCGGTACGGCTGGGAACCAGATGCAGATTTTTATTGGCGCGGCGGATCGGGTCACTGTTGAATTTTTGGCTAATCAGCTTGAGGAGTTGCCTGTTCCTTCTTCTCCAATCATCACGCAGGGCGCGTCGGCAAGTCGGGCGGCGGATGCCTTGACCTATGCCAATGCTGATCAGTTCTTTAATCAAGCACAGGGCATGGCGTTAATCACGGTCAAGAACCGTTTTAATCACGGTGATTTACCAGCAGGGGATAGCTTTTTTGGCGTGTTGTCATTGCAAGCGAACATAGAATCTTTGCTAAGGCTGATTGTGTCTACCGGCGATCCCATTGCACAAACTCATGACTCGACGGGTGCAGTATCCCGAAGCACGTTTTCACCCCCGTGGAAAATTGGTGAGGATGGTTTTCTGGCGGTACTGTGGGGTCCTACTAATCTTGAGCTAGGATTTAGGCGGCAAGGTGATGGTACCGCTGAGGGCGTTTGGCGATGGGCAACCAAAGCGTACAGCGGTGCATTTATTACCGATGATCTGCTGCGCATTGCTTTTTTGCCGAAGTTTCCTTTTTCTTATGTCGATCTGGTGATCTACGACAGCAATAAAGGGCAAAGTTGGGTAGAGGCGAATTACCCGTAACACAAGGAGCAAGGAAGATGAAAAAGTGGTTTGTTCTGGTGCTGATGGTTGTCGCATTCGCGGCTTTCGGTGATGCACGCTTTGTTGAGGCACCTGCGGAGTGCCATGTGCCCTACGATAATGCGAATGTGGGGAACGAATACAAACTATCGGGTTGCAGCGCCACCATAAAAACCCACCCAAATGGTGTATGGGCTACGGGGGCATTAGTAATAGAACAGCCTTCTTTGCCTGGTGGTCTATTTGTCATCGACGGACAAGATGTGCGTGATGTTGAAACGTTTCCTGGCGGGGTGTTAAGGATTGAGACTTCTGGGGCGGAGAGCGGCACGGATTGTACTATCATCGATGCAGGCAATACTACATATGTGACAAGGAACTGGAATGCCGTTACCGAGGTGACACGTACCAAAAACAAGTGGGATGTGGATGTGCGATACCGATTGACATGTTGGGGCGCCGTTGCGCAATGAACACAAACGCTTGGGTCCGTATTACGGAAACGCTAGCACAGACCTGGCGGACCTGGGCACTGTGGTATCAAAGTGATCAAGTCGACCCAGAACCACCCCTGCACGATTTCGCCAAGGGAATCTTGCAGCATGCGGTGGATTGGCCTTATGCCTTCAACGCCTACAAGCTGGCCACCATTGACGCCAAGGAGTGGAGACTCGGGAGCATTCACTACGTATCGGAAGCACAGTTGCAGGAAGGCTACACGGTCTATCCTAACGAATGGAAGGTGGTTGGCGCATGGTACTGGGGCAGGGGTGATTTGGTATGCAGGCGCATGGCAGCCTACCCATGGGACCCCGCGGAAGCCCTCCTGTTCATGCCTGATGAATGTGCAGATCCGCCGGACTGCACGAGCATGGTTCCGGCGACCCAACTAAGGGATGTGAGCTTGCTTGCAGGCCAACCTCCCCGAGAACTCAACTAGGAGAAAATGATAATGCCACTAGAAGAAGCTGATTATGGAATGACGGACATGGCCATGAACCCGAATCCTCGGTACGCCGGGGATGATCGGCTATGGGTGCAGTTCCATGTCTTACCGATGGTCGATGACGCCAAGTCTGCCGAGGAAGGGCGTCCCATCTACCGGGACGTGGAGCATGTCCGCATTCTGACCCCGGGGAACAAGGACTCCATCGTTGACCGCCCGGTCACCGAGATGGATGTTGCCCGGTTCCGCAAGCAGTACGATACCTGGAAGACCCAGGAGAAGGAGATCGTCGAGGGCACCCTGCTCGCGAGTGTGGCTCGGGATCCTCTGCTGCGGCTGACGCCCTCCCAGATTGAGGAGCTTCGGTACTTCAACATCCGCACGGTGGAGCAGTTGGCCAACGTGGCCGATGTGCACGCCCAGAAGTTCATGGGCGTGGCCATGCTGAAGAAGAATGCCGTAGCCTATCTGGTCGCTTCCAAGGAGAAGGCAGCCACCACCCGGCTGGAAGCAGAGCTGGAGTCCAGGGACAACAAGATTGCCTCGCTTGAGCAGGCGCTCGCAGGGCTCCAGGAGCAACTCAAGGTTGTCCAGGAGAGCTCGGCGCCGAAGCGGGGCCCCGGTAGACCTCCGAAGGTCGCGTAGGAGACGTCATGTCCCGGTTTGAGACTGCCAAGGATGCCATAGACGCCGCGCTGGCGGAGTGTGGCATCAATCCTCCTCAGGACCCCTTCACGTCCCAGGATGATGCTGTGCGGCAGATAACGGTGCTGCTCACCAGTGCCGGCCGCCAGCTCAACAAGCTCTATGACTGGCAGTCTCAGCAGAAGGAACATGTGATCGTCACCGCGGAGAACGATACAGGGAAGTACGATCTCCCAGATGACTTCGGGCGCATGATGGACCAGACCGGGTGGAGCCGGGACCAGCGGGTGCCACTTCCAGGCTCGGTGAATGCCCAGACTTGGCAGTATCTGAAAGGGCGCAACCTGGTCTCCAGTACCATCTACATGGTCTTTCGGAACGTGGAGAACCAGTTCTGGGTCTATCCGCAGCCGCCGGACGCCCCGGTGCCTTATCCGCTGACCTTGGCTTTTGAGTATATGTCTCGTAACTGGGTGGTCGAGGCGGCTACCGTTGGCACGCAGAACCCGGTCTATACGGACAAGGTGACTGCATCGGGAGATTTGATTCTTTTCGATCCCATTTTGATTAGTCGCTTCCTGAAGCTTCGGTTCCGGGAAGCCCGGGGCATGGAAAGTCAGGGAGCCCAGAATGAGTTCCTGCAGATGTTCGCGCAGGCCACCGGTCAGGATGTGGCAGGCGACAATCTGAACGTGGCTAACATGAGCCAGCCCTATCCTTACCTCGATATGTGGAGGAATACCCCTGACAGCGGGTATGGAGCGGGATGAGAGCAGCCCTGTACACCGCACGCCCACAACCTGAGGTTGCCATCCCTTGGGATGATATGGCACCTGTGCGAGGCATGGACGGCACTGTGCCTATTCATAACATGCCGCAGGGCACCGCGGTCTTTCTTTACAACCTCTACCCAGCAGAGTACGGGTGTGTAACTCGCCCGGGAACTGCGACCTGGGCACAGAATCTCGCAGGGCTTGATGGTGTCCGGTCGCTAATTCCTTTTCTTGGGCAAGTGGGAGATTTTTCTCAGATACGATTGTTTGTCGCCACGACCACGGGCATTTATGACGTTACCGCTAAAGGAGCCGATAACCCGACTCCGGTGGTAACGTTTCCAACGCAGACAGGGAATGCGGGGCGATGTGTCTCGCTACATTTCACAGACCCCAATGGCAACCAGCAAATGATTGTGGCAGACGGTGCCAATGGGCTCTATGAATACAATCCGGTAGGTTCCGTGTGGACCAAGTACACGAACGAGATAACGTGGCCGGATACCACTACCGCCAACGATATCGACTTTATCACGGTCCATAAGGGGCGAATCTGGTTCATTGCCCGGGATAAAGCGGATGCTTATTACCTGCCCGTAGGTTCCAAGAACGGTAATGCTACCAAGTTCCAATTCGGCTCCAAGATGTCGCATGGCGGTTTCCTGGTCGGATTGTGGAACTGGTCAGTTGACGGAGGCAACGGGCTGGATGATTACCTTGTCGGGATAGGCAAGGGGGGCGATGTTATCGTTTACCAAGGCACCGATCCTGCATCGGCCAGCACTTGGTCCATGGTGGGCACCTGGTATATCGGGCAGCCGCCCGCAGGACGTCGGATAGCTGTAGAGGTCGGGTCAGATTTGCTGCTTCTTTCCACCGTGGGAGTGACCAGCACCTCGGCGTTGTTGTCGGGTGTTGACCCAACCCGAGTGGAAAGGAACGTCACCGGAAAGATTGCACGCCTGGTGAGAGAAGCAATCACCGCTAAGAAAGATCTCTATGACTGGGAGCTGATCCAGATACCCGGAGAAGGTTTGTTGATGGTCAACACGCCGAAGGCAATCAATGAGCGACACATCCAGTTCGTGCTCAACCTCAACAAGGTGTCCGAGGACAGCGGGGGTGGCTGGGGCATGTGGCGCGATATGCCGGCTACGGGGTTTGTGTGTTGTTTCGGCGGAGAGACCTTCTGTGGGACTGCAGATGGACGTGTGCTTCAGTTAATAGGATCGCTGGATGGTGTAGATATCAACGGCGCTGGGGGCACGCCTGTAGATTTCTCAGGGCTGATGCGATTTACCCACTTCGGTGCCCCTGCGCTCTACAAGCAAATTCAATTCATCCGACCCACGTTCATCACAGGAAACGTGATTGAGGTGGTCAGTAAAGCTGTCTATGACTACAACCTGAATGAACAGAACCTCATTCCAGGAGTGAGAGAAAGGGGTGGGGCGTTGTGGGATGTAGCGAAGTGGGATAACGCACTCTGGTCAGGTACCTTCTCGGAGGCGGCGCTCAGTGGCGGCTCGGGGTATGGTACGGAAGCCGGGATATACATCCAGGGCAACACGGTGACCCGGGCGACGTTGGCCAACATTGAAGGGACCTACACCCGATGGAAGTTCCTGTAACCGTTGTACCGTTGGCGGGGGAGCATTGGAAATGGATCCAACGTCGCGCTTCGCCTGTCCTGTGCAAGGACACCACGGGCCTGGTGGCGATGCGTGGAGATCGAATTGTTGGGGCTGTCGTGTTCGACAGCTTTTCATACAACTCCTGTCTCTCACATATCGCCATAGAGGACCCCCGGGTGGTTCGGCGGTTGGTGAGAATGGGGTGTGAGTTCGTGTTCGAGCACTCAGACCGGGGAGTCCTTACCGGGCTGACTCCAGCGGACAATGAGGAGGCCTTGCGGCTGAACAAAGGACTCGGATTCAGAGAAATCTGTCGAATCCGGGATGGTTACAAGGTCGGCGTAGACTATGTGTTGCAAGAGATGCGCCGAGAGACTTGCCGGTGGATAAAGCCGGCCTTACGAAAGGCAGCATGACATGGGCGGCAAAGACGCACCAGATACACCGAGCACCAACGACTACATCCGCATGGCAACCACGCAGGCGGATATAGCTAGAAACCTGATTCGAGAACAGACGGCAGCCAACCGCCCGAACCAGTACACGCCCTATGGAACCTCTGTCTGGCAGGACATCGGAGACGGTCGGTGGCAGCAGACAGTGGAGCTGCCAGAGACTCAACAGGCAGCACTGGAGTCCCAGCAGCGGGTAGGTCTTGGCCGTAGTGAGATGGCGGAAGGACTCTTGGGGCGAGCAGGCGAGGAGCTTGCGGCCCCCATTCAGTGGGAAGCCATGGAGGCCAATGAGGTCGGCACCGGGGCGGATGCTCGCCAGGCCGCCGAGGACGCTCTCTATGGTCGCACTACTTCCCGGCTGGACCCGATGTGGGAGCAGCGAGAGGAACAGGTTTACAACCAGCTTTGGAACCAGGGGCTGCGTCCTGGCGATCAGGCTTGGGATACCGCGATGGCGAACATGGGCAGGGAACGCACCGAGGCCTACCAGACGGCAGCCCGGGAAGCCACCATCTATGGGGGCCAGGAGGCCGAGCGCCAGTTCGGCATGGACTTCAAGCGGCGGCAGCAAGCCATTGCGGAGGAGCTACAGCGCCGCGGAGCGAGCCTGAACGAGATCAATGCCGCTTTGACTGGTCAGCAGGTGTCCATGCCGAGTATGCCCAATACGCCTCGTGCAGGTGTCTCCGCACCACCGGACTTGGTGGGAGCAATGAACTTGGGCTATGAAAGAGAGTTGGACCGCTACAACGCCGAGAACATGAGGGACCAAGGGCTCATGTCGGGTCTGCTGAATATCGCGAACGCAGGGGCGGCCTGGGCACCGTTCATGTTTGGTTGAGGACATCGGGATGAATGACATCTATGACATTCTGGTTGAAGAGTACGGGATGACTCCCGAGCAGGTGGATGAGTTGATGGAGCTTGGGGTCCTTGCTGGGCAGCAGGAAGGCATTGTCCCCCGACAGCAGGCCTACGCAGAGGAATTACGACGAGTCGAGACACCTCGGGGTCGAAGGTACGGGGGTGTCTACAAGGAAGCCCATCCGCTGGAGTTCGTGGGCGCCGGTCTCCAGAGCGCCGCAGGGCACTATGGCGAATGGAAAGCTCGGCGGAGGCAAGAGGAGATCCTTCGGAAACAGGCAGAACTTCGAGCTTGCTATTTGCGAGGGGACTGTGGAGGGAGATCTCCTCAGACTTCGAGGCAGCTGGCACCGGGTATGCCTCAGCAGCAGCCTCCTGCGCAGCCTGCAGCGTCCTTTGCAGTCAACCTGCCCCAGGGGACGCCCTATGACCAATGGGAGCCCTACATCGGTCCTCAGCCCCTGAACACGAGAAGGTGACATGGACTACTTTGACGCCTTGCTTACCGGTGGCACCAATGACCCGGAGCGGATGAAAGAGACTGCTCGGCAGCTTCGCCGGCAGCAGGCTTACGGAACACTGGGGGCTCTTACGGGGGACCCGGTGTTGAGTCAGTTCGGCACCGGTATGGTGGAACGTGCCGGGGAGCGGGCCAGCGTGCTCCAGAAAGCCCGTCAGGCAGGCACCACGGCGCGTGCGCTAGGCGGGTGCTCCTATGAGCAGGGTGGGGTGATCAAGGAGATCCCTGGGTGCCAGGAAGCCCGTAGAGAGGGTTTCCAGAACAAGCTTCTGCTCCAGGCGCTAAAGAGCCAAGGGAAGGAAACCGAAGATTACCAACGGATGCCTAAGTGGGCGATGGACCAGGCCAGTGCTCAAGCCAGCGCTCTGGATGAGATTGGAAGGATCCAGTCAGACTTCAAGGACGAGTACACCCAGACCATGGGACCGGGCCCGCAGAGTCGGATACCGAATATCGCAGCCCGGTACGGGGTGACCGTGCCCGGGGTGCCTCAGACCAAGGAAGCCCAGAAGTGGTGGGCCAAGTATCGGCGGCTGGTCACCTTGCCTGAGAGGAACAAGCTCTTTGGCGCTACCCTCTCGGACAAGGAAAAGGCTTCCTGGGATGAGGTGGACCTTAACCCCTCAATGGACCCGCAGCAAATCAAGGATGGGATCACCACGCTCTTGGACCTTGCTAACCGGGCCGCTACGCGCTCTCGTACTGCTTTCTCGGAGGAACGGTATCGTCCCGGTACTCTGGAAGCCATCTATGGTGAAGAGGGCCCTGAAGGCGCCACTGTGGCAGCAGGGAGTACTTCCTGGGGTTCTCCCGAGGATGTCCGGGATGCTTTCCGAAATGGAGAGCTGACAGAGACAGAAGCGGCTGACATTCTGCGAAACGAATTCGGAATGGAGTGATGAAAGCACTCGACTTCCTCACCGAAGGTCTGGGTCCCGGCACACCTGAACAGGTGGCCGAGCGGCTCGAGAAGCCCAAGGCAATGGAGTTCCTTCGTGGAGGAACTCCCGGGGCACCTTTGACACCGGAGGAGCAGGATGTCGTTACAGAGCGAGAACGCCAAGCCGCGTTGGAGGCTCAGTATGTGTCAGGACCACAGCGGTTCGGAGCCGGCATGGCTCGGCCGGTTGTTGAACTCTATCGCGGTGTCGCAGAGCTACTCGGACGTGAACCCACCCCAGAGGAACGGCAGCAACTGGATGTTCTTCAAGCAGCCCGGGGACCGGCGGCCACCGCAGGAGAACTGGTCAGCGAGCTAGGACTGCTGGCAGCGCCAGGAGGGCAAGTGGTCCGCGGTGCCCGAGCGGTTACCCGGGCACCGGGGCTCAAACGTGCCATGGCTACCGTTGGAGGTGAATCTGCTCTGGTGGGTGGCTACGAAGCGGCCAAGCTGCCTACGGAAGACCTGACTCGGGGTGAGCGGGGGGCCTTAGGCGCCGGGTTCACAGCCGGCACAGGGGGTCTTTTGATGGGTGCAGGACGTGTGGGCAAGAGCGCTGTGCTTCCCCGCCGGTTCCCGAAAGCCAGAGAAGCCTACCGAGTTCAGGCAGCTCGAAGAGCACAGGGCGAGGACGAGTTCATTCCGTTGTTCCGAGCCCTTGGAGAGCGCCCCCGAGGGCTCCAGGCGTCCTTGACGCAGGGGATCCAGCGCAGGCTGATGCCCACGGTGCCTATCCTGTCGGAAGCTTTGGAGAAGGGTGTCAGGGAGTCTGACACCGCCATGCGGGACGCCATGTTCAAGCGGTCGTTGCCTGATGATGCCAACATCCCGTTGACTCGGGGGCGGGAGGGCACCACCACTCCGGTGGGAGATACGGTGAAGGATGTGCAGAACTTCTACCGAGGGGAATACAAGCGAATCCTTGAGCCCTACTCCTTCCCCATCAGTGGTGGCAGGTTCCAGCGCATCGTCTCTCAGGCGCCCAAGAAAGCGCGTAAGAAGCTGCTCGCCTTGCTTGATGGTGCCCGGGATGGGGACACCATTCCCGGAGAGAACATCAAGAATGTGCAGCGAGAGCTTCGGGAGTACGCTCGGACAGCTAAGCTGGACACCGAGAAGCAGACTTTCTGGGCCTATGATGATGCATTGGAAGATGTGCTGCAGCGACGTATCGGGTGGCAGGACCCCCAACTGCTGGCCGACTATAAGAGACTTGCTCGTCCATACCGGAACTTCCTGGTGGTGCAGGACGCCGCGAGAGCAAAGGCCAAACAAGGTGGAGAGTTTACTGCAGAGGATCTGATTCAAGCTGCCAAGGCCAAACGTGGTCAGCCTCGTTCTGTAGTTGCCGCCGCACAAGGACCCTTACAGCGAGAAGCGCTTCAGGAAGCAGCAGTCGGGCAGCGGTTCCAAGGCACTGAGAACCCTTACCTGGGTATGGCCACCTTTGGACTGGCCACCGGGGGCGTGCCGGCAGCTACGGGGTTGGTTGGTGGTCCTTACGCGGCCGCGGTGCCCAGCTTCTTTGGCGCCCAGACAATCGCTTCTGCTTACCGCCCGGTGCAGCAGTACCTGATGCGTGAGCAGCCCTGGCAGAAGCGCATTGCGGATGAGCTTCGGCGTCGACGGGGTACCTATGGCAGGCTGCGTCGCGGGGCGACCTACGCCGCCGGCACACAGGGCCCGGAAGAGTTCGAGGACTAGAGGATGCCCTACAAGAGCAAAGCCCAGAAGAACTTCATGCGAGGGTGCGCCCATGGCATGAAACCGAAAGGTGGTCGTAGCTGCCCACCGGCAAAGGTGACCCGGGAATACGAGATGGCAGAGCAACTGCGCAAGCGAGGAAAGAAGTATGCCTAGGGATGCAAATGGCAACTACACCCTGCCGGCGGGTAACCCGGTCATAACGGACACGAATATCGAGTCCACCTGGGCGAACAACACCTTGCAGGACGTGGCGGCAGAGATGACCGATTCTTTGTCCCGTTCAGGCAAAGGCGCACTTACCGGGCCGCTTCAGGTCATTGATGAGTCTGGAGGGGTGCCTGGGCTGGCTTTCGGTAATGAACCCACCTCAGGTCTTAAGCGAGCGGCAGCCGGTGACGTGCGGATGCAGGTGCAGGGAACTGATCGCATGCGCTGGCGAGCTGGTGCTTCCCAAGTCCCTGAGGTTCAGGTCGCCGGGGTCTGGAAAGAGGTCGCCCTCCTTGAGGCTGCCCGGAAGGTCATGCAGGGTGTTGGGGGTGAAACCGCAGTCTGGTTCTACAACGCCACGGTGCCGGCGGCAGCGGGGTGGGAGCTGAAGGTTGCTGATACCAATCTTCGGAATTTGACGATTGCGCCTGGGGGCGCCACGCCAGTCGGGGGAGGCACCATAGATGGCGCGGACGATCCTTCTGCCATGGCTTACACAAAGGACGTGACGCCGGTCGGTACGGTGGCTAACGCCGATGCGCCCCATACGCATAGCTTTAGCGCTACCTCAAGCTTTCCGCTACAGGGCGCGACACAAAGCCTAGATGGCACCGGCTCGCCGCATTCTCAAGTCAATCATTCGCACAGTGTATCGGGAACAACGGGATCGGATAACGCTAACCACAATCACGGGTTCACAGGTGCCGCTAACTCTGTTGACGTAAACTTTAACCCGCGCCGGGCTATCGGTGTCCTGGGGCTACTCAGTGCGTAAGACAGAAGGCACCAGTATCCTTAGCCTGCACCCGGGTGCCAAGGCAGGGTGCAAGTTATCCCCTACCAAGAAATGCACAGGGTGCCCTCTGTATCGCTTCGTGGAGACGGAGCACCCGCAGACCGGGGAGCAGGTCCGGGAGTGGGATTGCATCTTCGTCTGGCAGGTGATGTGGCAAGGAGACACCTCTCGACAGGTGGTGGGCGCCCATGCCGCAGTGGTCCATCAGACCCAGGAAGCCACCAAGCGGCAGGATGCCCTCCTCACGATTGTGGCTGGCGGGCCCCGGCCTTCCGACGCCGGTACTCGTTCAGCGCTGCCTTCAGACCATCCTGAGTCGTTGCCTTCGCCTCAAGAGCGGCCTTGACCGCCTCGTCTGTGGTGTTCCGGGCGAGGATCCTGTGCACGATCACCGGACGGTGTCGGCGTAACCCTCCCGCCAATCTGTCGATGGTCTGTTGGTAAAGCTCCAGGGACCAGGGGAGCCCGAACCAGACCAGGGTGTCCGAGCCCTGCTGCAAGTTGAGCCCGTGGCCCATGCTGGCCGGGTGGCCGATGAGCATCTGCACTAGCCCCTTGTCCCATCGGGTGAGAAGTTCCTGAGTGCGCCAGGTGCCGAGCTTGGAACTCAGGTGCTGGACATCAGGGTAACGGTCCTCGATGCGCTTGGCGTCATGCTTGAAGGCATAGGCGCCCAGGAGGGGCTTGCCACCGGACTCTTCGACCACGTCGTCCAAGGCTTCCAGCTTGGCTGTATGCAGCTCTTCCCAGGGACCCCCGGTGGAGGTGTAGAGGGCACCGTTCGCGGCCTGGAGGCACTTGTTGGTGAGCGCAGCGGCGTTAAAGACCTCCACCTCTGTGCCTGAGTCCAGCTCGAGGAACATCTCCCGCTCGAGTTGCTCGTACTTCGCCCGGGCACGAGGTGGAAGATCTACCCATATATCGTTGATCATGATGTCCGGCAGTTGGAGGTAATCTGACGCACTCATTTGGAGAGTAATGTCACCGATTACCTCTTGAATCCGTTTCTCGGCACCAGGGTAGACTTCGTACCGGCTGCCCATGCCCCAGTTCTTTTCCTTGAAGTAGGCATCAGCGAAGTCACCACGCCGAGTGCCAAGACGAGCACCGAGGTCCACAGCCAGGAACTGACCAAAGAGGTCCCAATACCCATTGGCAGCGGGCGTACCTGTGAGACCAATCCGATAAGGTATGAAAGGGAGCAAAGCTCGGAGTGCTTTGTGTCGTGCAGTCGTATGATCTTTGAGCTTAGAGACTTCATCGAACACCACCATGTTGAAAGGAGGATAGCGGCCTTTGGAAAGGTAGTGGTGAGTAATTTGCTCGGATAACCATTTCAAACCTTCATAGTTCACGAGAAAGACATCGGCATGGCGAGTGAAAGCCAGGGACCGCTGGTTGGGCTTCCCATGGATGAGACTGAACCGAAGGTGCTTGGTGTGCTCCCACTTGGAAGCCTCCTGCCGCCACACGGTCTGGATGACACGCAGAGGTGCTACCACCAACGTACCGTAGACCTGCAGCCGGTCCTGCCGGTTGACAATGTTGGTCAGCGTGACCGCCGTTTTTCCCAAACCCATGTCGAGCCAAAGCATCGCCTCGGCGTGGTGTTCAAGGAATTCAATCGCCTTGGTCTGGTACGGGTGGAGCGATGACTTGTCGCGTATTTGTGAGGACGGCGTCACGGTACTGAAGAAGGATGGTGTTGATGGCACGACTAGCTTGGACCTC
>JAAUYE010038191.1_pt1 | contig 13755 bp, 9 predicted proteins | sample 7278081 | NCBI WGS metagenome assembly JAAUYE01 (sample SAMN14350131, study PRJNA611818) | marine sediment metagenome | isolation source: surface marine sediment (0.6m) | place: French Polynesia: Moorea | collected 2018-08
ACGCGCCCCCCCGACGCGCGGACCGTTCCCGCCGTGGTGGCCGCCGCGGCGCAGCACTACGGCGATGCGCGCGCGGTCGGGGGGACGCGTAGCGCCCTGTCCTGCTTGCATACGAGCCGTATCGTATCATAATGGTCTCGCCGCCCTGACCCACGGCCCTGACGGGTACGCCCCCGCAGAGCCCACCGGAGCCCCCCATGGATCTCCGCTTCAGCCCCGAGGACGAAGCCTTCCGCAGCGAGGTCGCCGACTGGCTCGAGGGCGAGCTGTCGGGCGACTTCGCGCACGTGCGCGGACGCGGCGGTCCGGGCGACGAGGGTGCGCTGACCGAGGAGCGCAAGGCCTGGGAGCGGCGCATGGGCGAGGCCGGCTGGATCGGCATGGGCTGGCCCAAGGACGTGGGCGGGCGGGAGCTCTCGCTCACGCGGCAGGTGATCTTCTACGAGGAGTACGCGCGCGCCGGCGGGCCGGGCCGCATCGGCCACATGAGCGAGACGCTGCTGGCACCGACGCTCATCGCCTTCGGCAGCGACGAGCAGAAGGAGCGCTTCCTGCCTCCGATCCTCAAGGGCGAGGAGGTCTGGTGCCAGGGCTACTCGGAGCCCAATGCCGGCTCCGACCTCGCCAACGTGCAGACCCGCGCCCGTCTCGAGGGCGACGAGTGGATCATCGACGGCCAGAAGGTCTGGACCTCCTGGGCGAACGTCTCGGACTGGTGCTTCGTGGTCTGCCGCACCGACCCGGAGTCGCAGCGGCACAAGGGCCTCTCCTACCTGCTGGTGCCGATGAACCAGGAGGGCGTGGAGCTCCGCCCCATCGTGCAGATGACCGGCGAGTCGGAGTTCTTCGAGGTGTTCTACGACGGGGCCCGAACGGCCCGCGACCACGTGGTGGGCTCGCCGGGCGAGGGCTGGAAGGTCGCCATGGCCACCCTGGCCTTCGAACGCGGCGCGTCGACGCTGGGCCAGCAGATGAGCTTCCGCCAGGAGCTCGACGTCATCATCGCCGCGGCGAAGCGCAACGGGAAGGTCGACGACCCGCTGATCCGCCAGCGCCTGGCCGACGCCTGGATCGGCCTCGAGATCCAGCGCTACACGGCCCTGCGCACGCTGTCCGACACGGGCGAGACCACGAGCCGGGCCGGCATGGTCACCAAGCTCCACTGGGCGAGCTGGCACCGCGAGCTCGGCAAGCTCGCCATGGACGTGCTCGGCGCCGAGTCGGAGATCGCCGACGGGTTCCCGTACGAGCTCACTCCCCTGCAGCGCATGTACCTCTTCACGCGCTCCGACACGATCTACGGCGGCTCGAACCAGATCCAGCGGAACATCATCGCCGAACGCGGGCTGGGGCTTCCGCGAGAGCCCCGGTGAGCGCCCCGCCCTATCCCGACGGCCACGCGCTGCTGGCCGGCCGCCACGTGGTCGTCACGGCCGCCGCCGGCACCGGCATCGGCTTCTGGACGGCCCGGCGCTGCGCCGAAGAGGGCGCGACGCTCCTGCTCAGCGACCTGCACGAACGCCGGCTGGGCGAGACGGCCGACAAGCTCGAGCAGCTCACCGGCCGGCGACCGGCCACCTGCCTCTGCGACGTGACCGACGGCGAGCAGGTGTCGGCCCTCGCCAGGGCCGCCGTCTCGGAGCTCGGACACGTCGACGTCCTCGTGAACAACGCGGGCCTCGGCGGCTACGCGCGCGTCGTCGACATGAAGGACGAGCAGTGGGAGAAGGTGCTCGACGTCACGCTGAACGGCACCTTCCGCGTCACCCGGGCCTTCCTTCCCCACATGCTGGAGCGCGGCACGGGCGTCGTCGTGAACAACGCGTCGGTGCTGGCCTGGCGCGCCCAGGAGGGCCAGTCGCACTACGCCGCCGCCAAGGCCGGCGTGCTCGCCTTCACCCGCTGCGTGGCCGTCGAGGCGGCCGAGCGCGGCGTCCGGGTGAACGCGGTGGCTCCGAGCATCGCGGTGCACGAGTTCCTGTCGAAGGTGACGCCGGACGGCCTGATCGAGGAGCTCTCGGCGAAGGAGGCCTTCGGCCGCGCCGCCGAGCCCTGGGAGGTCGCCAACGTCATCGTCTTCCTCGCCAGCGACTACTCGTCGTACATGACGGGAGAGGTCGTGTCGGTGAGCAGCCAGCACCCCTGACCAACCGGAGGAGCGCCATGGCCACCGTATTCGAGAGCCCGGGCGAGCTGAAGCAGGCCGTAGGCAAGCACCTGGGCCACAGCGATTGGCTCGAGATCACCCAGGAGCGGATCGACAAGTTCGCCGACGCCACGGGCGACCACCAGTGGATCCACGTCGACCCGGAGCGCGCCAAGGACGGGCCCTTCGGCGCCACCATCGCCCACGGCTACCTCACCCAGTCGCTGGTGAACCTCTTCCTGCCGCAGATCGTCGAGGTGCGGGGCATCCGCATGGGAATCAACTACGGGGCCGATCGCGTCCGCTTTCCCGCCCCGGTGCCGGTGGGCTCGCGGATTCGCGGCGGCGCTGAAGTCGTCGAGGTCGAGGACACGAAGGACGGCGCCGTGCAGGCCAAGGTGCGGGTCACCGTCGAGATCGAGGGCGGCGATCGCCCGGGCTGCGTCGTCGATACGATCAGCCGCTACTACCCCGCCTGACCGCCCGCACTCCCGCGCCTCTCGCAGCGCGGCGGCCGGGGTGCCGTCGACGACCCCCCTTCGCTCTCCCTCTCCGCAGCGCCGTGCTGGTTTCGGCACACACCTTGCTTGCCCGTGCAAAAGGGGGAAGGAGGGTGGCCATGGGAGCACGAGGGCGCGCCTCGGGGCGGATGACCGGGGGCGGAGCCTTGCGATGCGCCCCCTGCCGCCCCGCCCTGTCGAACTATGCCCCGGTGCTGCTCCTCGTCGGAACCGTGCTTCTGGTAGGCCCACCGGCCTCCTCCTGGGAGCTCTACCGGAACGAGGAGCACGACCTGAGCATCCACCTCGACTCCGTCCTCTCCTTCGGCGTGTCGCTCCGCACCGAGGATCGGGACAAGGACCTGATCTGGATCGGCCACGGTGGACGCAACCAGAACGCCGCCTCGATCAACAACGACGACGGCAATCTCAACTTCGATCAGTGGGACGTCTACTCGACGCTCATCAAGGGAACCTCCGAGCTCGAGGTCAGGTGGCGCAACTACGCGGCCTTCACCCGCGTGACGGCGTTCCTGGACCCGATCGTGAACTGCACGGGCCACGGCTCCGGCGCGGCCAACCTGCCCGGCGGCCTCCCGAACCCGGCCTTCGACGGGCCCGACTGCTCGCGGCGCTCGCGGCTGGACGGGCGCGCCCGTACCCGGGCCAACCGCTTCGAGGGAGGCGTCGTCGGCGGCCACTTCCAGCTTCTCGACGCCTTCATCGAGGGCAGCTGGGACGTCTTCGAGCGGCCCCTCGACCTTCGGGTCGGCAACCAGCTGATCAGCTGGGGAGAGGGCTTCTTCATCCAGGGCATCAACCAGATCAACCCGGTGGACGTCACGAAGCTGCGCGTGCCGGGCTCGGAGATCAAGGAGGCGCTGCTGCCGTCGCCGATGGTGCGCCTCCAGACCGAGATCCTGCCCGGGCTGGGAATCGACGCCTACTACCAGTTCCACTGGAACCCGACCAATCTCGACCCGACGGGCTCCTACTTCGCCACCAGCGACCTGGTCGGGCGCGGCGCCTCCCTGCCCGCGGACGGGAGCGGCCAGCAACAGGGCCTGTTCCTGCCCAACGCACTCCCGCCCACCTTCGACTTCCTCGGACCGGCGGACCCGGCCGGCACCGGGCTGAGCCCCGAGGAGCTGTTCGCCCTGGGACGCGGCGTCCCCCGGACGAAGACCGACGAGCCGACGAATCAGGGACAGGCCGGCGTGGCCCTGCGCTACTTCTTCGAGCAGGCCCAGACCCAGCTCGGGCTCTACTACGTCCACTACCACAGCAAGACGCCCGTGGTCGGCTTGAACGGCACCGGCTTCCCCCTCGGGCCGGGGATCTCCACGAACGTGCCCGTGTCCTACTTCAGGCAGTACCCCCAACACATCAACCTCGTCGGCTTCAGCTTCGCCACCCAGGTCGTGAGCACCGCCCTGGCCGGGGAGATCTCCTACCGGCCCGACGACCCCGTCCCCATCTCGGCCCTGACCGGCGACCCGCTGGAGGTGGGGACGATCACGCGCCGCGGCGGCTTCAAGAACGAGCACCGCCTCCAGTTCATCCTGAACATGCTGGCGAGCATCACGCGCGGGACGCGCGTCATCGGACCGCTCGTGGACTGGATCGGCGCCAACGACATCAGCTTCGTCGCCGAGTGGGGGCTGGTCTTCTACCCCGGTCTGCGCGACACCTGCGCCAACACCGGGAACTTCGGCCTCTTCGGGCCGGTGGGTGCCGGGCCCATCCAGTCGGGCTGCACGGCCTACGCCGGGCCCTCGGCCGGGGGCAAGAACGTCGACGAGGTCTCCTGGGGCTACCAGTTCCGGATCGGTCCGAACTATTTCAACCCCTTCGGCCTGCCCATCCGCTTCCAGCCCTTCTTCAGCTGGCAGCACGACGTCGACGGCGTCACGCCGGGGCTCAATCCCTTCATCCAGGGGCGCAAGGGGGCGAACATCGGCGCCGAGATCATCTACCTCGACACGTGGACGGGGCGGATCTCCTACGCCAACTTCTTCGGAGGCGGCAGGGCCAACCTGCAGAACGACCGTGACTTCCTATCGTTCAGCATCTCCTATGCGTACTAGAGCACGACGACTCACGACGACCCTGATTCTCCTGGCGGGCCTGGCGCTGGCCGCCGCGATTCCCAGCGACGACGAGATCGCGCGACTGGGCGCGGATCTGACCCCCGTCGGGGCGACGCGGGCCGGCAACGCCGACGGCACGATCCCCGAGTGGACCGGGGGCGTGACGAAGCCCCCTCCGGGGTGGAAGCCGGGCGACGCCCGCCCCGATCTCTTCGCCGACGACGCCGTGCTCTTCACGATCGACGCCAGCAACGTGGACGGCCACGCCAGCAAGCTGGCGCCCGGGCAGGTCGAGCTCATCCGCCGCTACGACGGCTACTCGATGAACGTCTATCCCACCCGGCGCAGCTGCGCGTACCCCGAGTTCTACTACGAGCAGGCGAAGCTCAACGCCCGCATCGCCCGCGTCGACGACGAGTGCTTCCTCCGTGACGGCATCCGCCACCCCCTCTTCCCACTGCCCCAGAACGGCTGCCAGGCGATCTGGAACGGCTCCCGGGCACGCTTCGCCGGCCAGATCGGCAACGTCACCAAGCGGGCGACGGTGGTGACGACGCGCGGTGGCAGCTACTGGGTGAGCCGACGCGAAGACCGCCAGCACTTCTCGTCCTTCGATCCGGCGATCCCCGACTTCGCCGCGCAGGAGGGCTGGGCCACGCGGACCATCAGCATCACCCTGTCGCCCGCCAAGCGGGCGGGCGAGATCACGATGGTGAACGTCGAGGTGACCGGCAAGCTGCATCCCTGGCTCTACAACCCCGGGCAGCGCCGCGTGCGCCGCGCGCCCAACTTCGTATACGACAACCCCGTCGTGGGCTGGGACGGCCTGGTCAACATCGACATGGTCAACGGCTTCGTTCCTCCCATGGACCGCTACGACTGGAAGATCGTGGGCAAGAAGGAGCTGTACGTCCCCTACAATGCCGCGAAGATCCGCAGCAAGCAGCTCCGCTACAAGGAGATCATCCAGCCTCGCCATCCCCGGCGCGACCTGCTCCGCTACGAGCTCCACCGCGTCTGGGTGGTCGAGGCGACGGTGAAGAAGGGCCGCCGGCACATGATGCCGAAGCGCGTCTTCTACCTGGACGAGGACACCTGGGCCATCGTCCACTCCGACAACTACGACAAGCGCGGCGACCTGCTGCGGATCACGGAGCACCACCCGGAGGTGATCTGGGAGTTCCCGAGCTGCATGACGACCACCTCCTTCTACTACGACCTTCCCTCGGGTCGCTACGTGGCGGCCGACCTCCAGAACGAGGAGCCTGAGGAGAACTACCTGGCCGGGGCCCAGGGCCTGGTGCAGATCGACGAGTTCACGCCCGACGCCGTACGCCGGATCGGCCGCCGCTGATGCCCTCCCGGTAGCGGAACGGACGGTGGTCGCCCGGCTCGAAGAGCTCGTCTTCCGCCACCGGCCCGCGATCCTCGTCGCCCTCGCGCTCTTCACGGCCGCGATGGGCTGGTTCGCCGCCCAGCTCCGGATGGACGCGGGCTTCGCCAAGTCGCTCCCCACCCGCCACGAGTACATCGAGACCTTCTTCGAGTACCAGGACGAGCTCTCCGGAGCGAACCGCCTGATCGTCGTCCTGCGGTCGCGCAACGGCGACATCTGGAACCAGGACTTCCTGGCCCGGCTCGAGAAGCTGACCGACGCGGTCTTCTTCCTGCCCGGGGTCGACAAGCGCACGGTCAGCTCGATCTGGACGCCGAACACCTTCTACTTCGAAGTCACCGAGGAGGGGATGACGGCCGCGAACGTGGTGCCCGCCGACGTCGTCTCCGACTCGATGACGCCCGAGGACATCGCCCGCATCCGTGACAACGTGATCACGGGCGACTTCGTCGGCCGAATGGTGGCAAAGGACTACTCGGCGGCGATGGTGACCGCCGAGCTGGTCGAGGTCGACCCCACGACCGAGGAGAGGCTCGACTACCTCGACCTGGCCGCCCGCATCGACGCCGAGATCCGCGAGCGATTCGCGACCGAGGCCTACGACATCCACGTCCTCGGCTTCGCCAAGCTGATCGGCGACATCGCCGAGGGCGCCAAGAGCGTCGTCCGCTTCTTCCTGCTGGCCTTCGTCCTCACCGCGGCGGCGGTCTACTACTACTCGCGCTCCTGGGTGCTGACCTTCCTGCCGCTCTTCTGCTCGCTGGTCTCCGTGGTCTGGCAGTTCGCCGTGATCCACCTGCTCGGCTTCGGACTGGACCCCCTCGCCGTGCTGGTTCCCTTCCTCGTGTTCGCCATCGGCGTCTCCCACGGGGTCCAGCAGATCAACCTCATCTCGAAGGAGGTCTGCGCGGGCTCCGACAGCATGACGGCGGCGCGGCGCAGCTTCAGCGGCCTGCTCGTGCCGGGAAGCATGGCGCTCCTGACGGACCTGATCGGCTTCGGCACGCTGGTGCTGATCCCGATCCCGATGATCCAGGAGCTCGGCATCACCGCGCTGATCGGGGTGGGCTTCAAGGTCGTCACCAACCTCTTCCTACTCCCCATCCTGGCCTCCTACTTCCGCTTCGACCCGGGCTACGCGGCGCGCGAGAGCCGCGCGCGCGCCACCCGCGAGCGCCTGCTCGCCCAGATGGCGCGCCTCGCGGAGCCCCGTTACGCGGTGCGCACCGTGATCGCCTTCGGCGTGATCTTCGGGGTGGCGGTGCACCAGAGTCGCGACCGCCACGTGGGCGACCTCCACCCGGGCTCGCCGGAGCTGCACCAGCACTCCCGTTACAACGTCGACGTGCGAAGCATCGTCGAGCGTTTCTCCTTCGGCCTCGACACGCTCACGGTGATCACCGAGGCGCCCCCCGAGGCCTGCATCGACTTCGAGGCCATGGAGCACGTCTCCGGATTCAGCTGGCACATGCGCAACGTGGAAGGCGTCCTCTCGGTGATCTCCCTGCCCTTCGTGGCCCGCCAGTCGAACGCCGGCTGGACCGAGGGCAACCTCAAGTGGACGGACCTGCCGCGGAACCCTTACTCGCTCGTGCGCGTCGCGGGGCTCGTTCCCGAGCAGTCGGGCCTCGTCAACATGGACTGCTCCGTGATGCCAGTCTACGTGTTCCTCGCCGACCACAAGGCCGAGACCATCCGCCGGGCCATCGCGGCGGTGCACGCGTACCGCGACGCCAACCCCCACGCTCGAGTCCGCCTGCGCCTCGCCAGCGGGAACGTCGGCGTCATGGCGGCCGTCAACGAGGAGCTCGCGCGCACCGAGATGCCGATGATGGTCTACGTCTACCTCGCCATCATCGCCCTCGTCTTCCTCACCTACCGCGACTGGCGCGCCACGGTCTGCTGCTCGCTCCCGCTCGTGGTGGCGACCTTCCTCGGCTACTGGTTCATGAAGGAGCTCGAGATCGGGCTGAAGGTGGCAACCATGCCGGTGATGGTGCTCGCGGTGGGCCTCGGCGTCGACTACGCCTTCTACATCTACAGCCGCATGCAGTTCCACATGTCGGAGGGCGCCGCGGTGGGCGAGGCCTACAAGCACGCCCTCTTCGAGACGGGCACCGCCGTCATCTTCACGGCCATCACCATGGCGGTCGGGGTGTGGACCTGGTCCTTCTCCGCCCTCAAGTTCCAGGCGGACATGGGTCTCCTGCTCTCCTTCATGTTCATGATCAACATGATCATGGCGGTGACGCTGCTCCCCTCGCTGGCGGTCGTGCTCGACCTGCTGATTCCGCGACGCCGGGCGGTCCGCGCGCCCACGGTGTCCCATTGAGGGGCCTCCTTCCCGCCACGGTGCTGCTCCTGGCGGCGCTCCGCGTCGGGGGAGAGCCCTCCGCAGGCCCCGAGTCCGTGCCTTCCCGGTTCGCGGCCGAGACGCTCCTCACCGCCGTCGCCCGGGCGGGGGAGCGGCTGGTGGCGGTGGGCGCCTGGGGCCACGTGGTGCTCTCGGACGACGGGGGGCGCAGCTGGCGCCAGGCCGCCTCGGTGCCCACGCGCCGCACCCTCACCTCCGTCCACTTCGCGAACGCGCGTGAAGGCTGGGTGGTGGGGCACGATGCGCTGGTGCTGCACAGTGCCGACGGTGGCGAGACCTGGGAGGTCCAGCATCGGAACCCCGAGGCCGACGCGCCGCTGCTGTCGGTCTGGTTCGAGGACGCGCAGCACGGCATCGCCGTCGGGGGCTTCGGGCTCCTGCTCGAGACCCGCGACGGGGGACGCAGCTGGCAGGAGCGCCGGGTCGGCGCGGAGGGCGAGGAGCCGCATCTCAACCACCTCTTCGCGGCTCCGGACGGCACCCTCCTGATCGCGGCGGAGTTCGGAGCCGCTTTCCGCTCCAGAGACCGCGGCGCGTCCTGGCAGGCGCTCCGCCTTCCCTACGAGGGCTCGCTCTGGTGGGGCCTCGCCCTCGACGAGCCGCGGGCGATGCTGATGTTCGGCATGCGCGGCCACGTCTTCCGCAGCGAGGACATGGGCGACACCTGGGAGCCGGTCGAGACCGACACCGACCGGTCGCTACAGGGCGCGGCGCACTTCAGCGACGGACGAGTCGTCGCGGTGGGTCACGGGGGCGTCGTGCTCACCAGCGCCGACGGCGGGCACAGCTTCCGAAGCTCGGTGCAGCCGGACCGAAGCGGCCTCGCGGCGGTGGCGGAAGGAGCCGGCGGGGCCGTCCTCCTCTTCGGGGAGAAGGGCGTCGCGACCCGGGTCGACAGGGGGTAGACCGCTTCAGCGGGGGCCCGGCGGGCACTGCGAACCCTTCGGCAGCGCCTCGGACTCGTGACCGTTCCTGCGCGATCCGAGGGCGGCCAGGTAGCGGCTGGTGGTCGCCGCGTTGGCGTGGCCGAGCTGCGCCTGGATGACGCTCACGGAGCAGCCGTCGCGGGCCAGCTCGGCGGCCAGGCTGCGTCGCAGCGCCTCGGCGGAGACCCGCTTGCCGATGCCCGAGCGGCGCCCGAGCCGGGTGAGCAGGGCCCTCACGTAGGACGTGCTGACCGGCGCTCCGCGGAGCGTGCAGAAGAGCGGCGCCGACGGGCCGAGCCCCACCTGGCTGCGCCGCTCCAGCCAGTTCTCGATCACGCGGAAGGAGTCGGGGTCGAGACCCACCTTGCGGGGCCGCGCGCGCCGCGACATCCGGATGACCCGCGCCCCCCGATCCAGGTCGGCCTCCTCGAGCTGGAGCGCCTCCGAGACCCGGAAGCCGGCCCGATAGAGGACGGTGATCAGCGCCCGGTTGCGAAGGCCCGTAGAGGAACGCGCCGAGCAGGCGCGCAGCAGCCTGGCCACGTCCGCCCGCGTCAGGACCTCCCCGTGTCCACCCCCAGAAAGATCGGGTCCCCGACCCAGAAGACCGGCCTTCACCATCTCGACACCCTGCTGCCCGCTCACGATCCCCTGGCGAATCATGGACGTACCCCCCCCTCCCACCGAACGTACCTACGGAACCGGGGCGCCATCGCGCGCCGCCCGGGCCGCAGCGCAACAACCAGGCAACTCCCTCAGTGTCGATTCTTTACTATATACACACAAATATGTCTATCGCGGGACGGGACATCTCCCGACGGAACCGACACTCTAGGAAGGCTCGAGGCGAAGGAAGTTCCCCAGAATGGGAAATCCTTTTCCTCGGCGCCGCGAGGGCGAGGGAAGAAGCTTTCCTTCGCTCGCCGGAGAGGCGAGCCTGCTCATCGACCTTCGCTCGCCTGCGGCTCGCTGCGCGTCGGCCGACTCCGCCGGCCTCCTAGCCCTTCTTCCGCTTGCGGACGGCGCGGCCGGGAACCGGGCTGGCCTGCGGACCCGACTTGATGGGCTTGGAGACCGGGGCGCCCGGAAGCAGGCTGATCTCCTCGTCCTCGTGCCAGATCGTGAGCCCCTCCCCCTCGCGGAGCGCGTAGGTCGCCGTGTCGCGGGTGATCTCCACGTCGAGGATCTGCCCGCGGATCGTGAGCGGGAAGGCCATGCGCTGGAGGCCCTCGGTCGGACGCGGCTGGAAGCTGAAGCGCCCGCGGTGGTCGCGGAAGCCCGCGAAGCCGAAGACGGTCACCATCCAGGTGCCGCCCATCGACGCCATGTGCAGGCCGTCCTTCACGTTCTTCCCCAGGTCGGCCAGGTCCATCAGCAGGGCGTAGCGCGCGTACTCGACGGCCTTGTCCGAGTAGCCCACCTCGCTCGCCACGATGCTCTGGATGCACGCCGAGAGCGACGAGTCGCCGGTGGTGAGCGGGTCGTAGAAGTCGAAGGTTCGCTTCTTCTCCTCGAGCGTGAACTGGTCGCCCAGCAGGAAGAGGGCGAGGACCACGTCCGCCTGCTTGATCACCTGGTGGCGGTAGATCACCAGCGGGTGGTAGTGCAGGAGGAGAGGGTAGTTCTCCTCCGGCGTCCCCTCGAAGTCCCAGGGCTTCTTCTCCAGGAACTCGTCGTCCTGGAGGGGGATCCCGGTCTTCTCGTCGGTGGGGACGAGCATGTTGTCCGCCGCCTCGGCCCAGTCGTCGATCTCGGAGGGCTCGAAGCCGGTGCGATCGACCAGCTTGCGGTAGAGCTCCGGCCGCTCCTCCACCATGCGCCGCATCGCGTACGCGGCGAAGCGCAGGTTGACCCGCGCCATGAGGTTGGTGAAGAGGTTGTTGTTGACGACGGTGTTGTACTCGTCGGGTCCGGTCACGCCGGCGATCACGAAGCGGCCGTCCCGCTCGGCGGAGAAGAAGCCCAGGTCCCGCCAGAGCCGGGCCGTCTCGACGAGCACCTCGGCCCCCTCCTCGAAGAGGAAGTCCTCGTCGCCCGTCGCGTTCACGTAGCGCAGGAGCGCGAAGGCGATGTCCGCGTTGATGTGGTACTGGGCCGTTCCGGCGGCGTAGTAGGCCGACGCCTCCTCGCCGTTGATGGTGCGCCACGCGAAGAGCGCACCGCGCTGGCTCAGCTCCCGGGCGCGCTGGCGCGCCTTGTCGAGCATCCCGAAGCGGAACTTGAGCAGGTTGCGCGCGACCAGGGGATTCGTGAAGACCAGGAAGGGAATCAGGTAGATCTCCGTGTCCCAGAAGTAGTGGCCCTCGTAGCCGATGCCGGTGAGGCCCTTGGCGGGAATGCCCGCCCCCTCGGCCCGGGCCGTGGCCTGGAGCACGTGGAAGAGGTTGAAGCGCAGCGCCTGCTGCACGTCTTCGGGCTCCGGACGGCTTCCGCCCACCGTCGCGGGCTTCGCGGAGAGGACCACGTCGGCGCGGCTCCAGAAGTCCTCGACCCGCTGCCGCTGGGACTCGCAGAGGTCGTGGAAGCCGTTGCGAATCGCGCGGTCGAGCGTCCGCTCGGCGCGGTCGCACAGGTCCTCGACCGGACGGCTCCGCGAGCTGTGATACGTGATGTACTTGACCAGGCCGATCGGCTCGCCGGCCCTCGCGTCCACCGTGAAGACCGCCTTGCCGTGGTCCTCGTCGTGCGAGACGTCCACCCGGTGGTTGCACTCCGTGGCGAAGACGTGGTCGACCCCGCAGGCGAGCCTCATGTCGCTCCGCTCGGTGGCGTGGCCCAGCAGGATCCGCCGCTCGCTCGCACGGTTCGTGCGCGGATGGAGCACCCGCCCGCGCGGCCCGTGGCCCAGGCGCTGGTCGCCGCCCGTGTCGATCTGCTTCTCCTCGTAACGCATCTCCGACGAGATGACGACCGGCGCATCGGCGTTCTCGATGGTCACCTGGTACGAGATCGCGGCGAGGTGCCGGTGCTCCAGCGAGACCAGCCGTCGCGAGTCGATCACCACCCGCTTGCCCGACGGCGTCTCCCACACGACGTGGCGGTCGAGGGTGCCACGACGGAAGTCGAGCGCCCGCTCGAACTCCACCATGCGCGACGTCGCCGCCGTGAAGGGCTCGTCGTCGACGAAGAGCCGGATGATCTTCGCGTCGGTCACGTTGACGATGGTCTGGCCCGTCTTGGCGAAGCCGAAGGCGTTCTCGCCGTAGACGATGTCCCACGACTCGTAGAAGCCGTTGATCACCGTGCTGCTCAGGTGGACCGGGTAGCCCTCCTCGAACGAGCCGCGAATGCCCATGTAGCCGTTGGAGAGCGCGAAGAAGGTCTCGGCCTCGGCGAGGAAGTCGGGATGGAAGTCCTTTTCCGCGAAGTGCCACTGGTAGCCCGGGTAGATGTAGTCGGGCAGCGTCCGGACGTCGTAGTGGATCAAGGGGGCGAATCCTCCTGCTCGGCGGCGCTGCGTCCTGCGCGGCGGCCGAGGAACGTGGCGTCTGCGACGGGAAGGCAGAACCGGCCCGACGAGTTGGTCGAGGAGCTGGCCGAGGAGCCGCCGCCCCCGTCCGCGCGCTCCAGCACCGGGACCTCCGCCCCGGCCCCCGGCCTCCCCATGTCCTTCTTCGCCACTGCAGGCCTTCCGCGTTGACCGCGTGTTCCGCGGCCGCGAATATAGCGGGCACGCCCGAGGGGGGCGGCTCGTCCGCACGCCCCCTCGCGAAGCCAGCCAGGAGCCCCCTGATGAGAACCCGCCTTCACCTCTCCTCCGTCCTCGCCGCGGCCTGCCTGCCGCTGCTGGCCGCCTGCGGCGGGCCGGAGGAGCCCGAGACGCGGGAGATCGTGCGGCCCGTCAAGACCTTCGTCTTCGGGGAGACCGGCAGCCAGCGCGAGCTCGAGTACCCGGGGAAGGTCTTCGCCAACCGCACCGTGGAGGTGGCCTTCGAGGTGGCGGGCAAGCTCGAGGAACTCCCCGTCGCGAAGGGTCAGGAGGTGCGGGCGGGCGACCTGCTCGGCCGGCTCGACCAGCGCGACTTCGTCAACGAGGTGGCGGCGGCCCGGGCGACCCTGGAGGAGGCCGAGGCCACGCTCGGCCGCTACGAGGAGGCCGCGCGCTCGAACGCGGTGTCGCGGCGCGAGCTCGACCAGGCACGCGCCCGGGCGCGCATCGCCGCGGCGGATCTCAAGATCGAGGAGAAGGCGCTCGAGGACAGCGAGATCCGCGCGAGCTTCGACGGCATCGTCGCCGACCGGCTCGTGGACAACTTCCAGAACGTGCAGGCCAAGGAGCCCGTGCTCCGGATGCAGGACATCTCGGTGCTGGAGATCCGCGTC
>JAAUYE010078010.1_pt1 | contig 13751 bp, 12 predicted proteins | sample 7278081 | NCBI WGS metagenome assembly JAAUYE01 (sample SAMN14350131, study PRJNA611818) | marine sediment metagenome | isolation source: surface marine sediment (0.6m) | place: French Polynesia: Moorea | collected 2018-08
CGCGGAGGGCGTGGTCTCGCTGTCGGTGCGCGACACGGCCGTGGCCCTCGACGCCATGGCCGGCCCCGAGGTCGGCGACCCCTACGCGGCGCCGCCCCGCGAGCGGCCCTACCGCGAGGAGCTGTCCCACCGCCCCGACGCCCTGAGCGTCGGCCTGCTCCGCCAGCATCCGGGGGGCATCGCGACGCACCCCGAGTGCGCCGCCGCCGTCGACGCCGCAGCGCGGCTGCTCGAAGGGCTCGGGCACCACGTCGAGGAGTCCCATCCCACGGCCCTGGAAGAGGCCGAGATGGGGGAGCACTTCTCCCGGGTGGTGATGGCCCACGCGGCGCGCATGTTCGACGAGACCGGCGCGCTCTTGCAGCGCAGCCTCGGGCCCGACGACTTCGAGGCCTACACCTGGAGCATGATGGAGCGCGGGCGAGGCATCGGAGCGGCCGACTACATCGCCGCCGGCGAGTGGCTCCAGACCTGGACGCGGCGCGTGGCCGCCTGGTGGACGGAGGGCTTCGACCTGCTGCTCACGCCCACGATCGCCGCGCCGCCGCCCCCGCTCGGCACCCTCTCGAGCGCGGCGGGCACGCCGGAAGAGGTGCTGGACCGGGTGCTGGGCCTCATCCCCTTCACACCGGCCTTCAACGTGACCGGGCAGCCCGCGGTCTCGCTGCCCCTGCACACGAGCGAGAGCGGGCTTCCGGTGGGCGTCCAGCTCGTGGCGGCCTACGGCCGCGAGGACCTGCTGATCGGTGTCGCATCGAGCCTCGAAGAGGCCGCGCCCTGGATCGACCGACGCCCACCGATCTGCGCCTGATCGAGCCTACACCGCTTCGACTCCCTAGCTGCCCGCGTCCGCCAGGAGGGCGGCACGGCGGCTCAGCAGGGACTCGCGGATCGCGTAGGCGTCCTCGTCGTCGAGCCAGTCGCCGAAGCGCGGCATGCCCTTCGGCCGGTAGAGGCCGCGCACCACGATCTCGGCGATGGCGTCGTAGGTCTCGGGCGTCGAGGTCCGCAGGTCCTTGATGACGCCACCGCCCACTGCCGCGGGGCCGTGGCACACGGTGCAGTAGCGGTTGAAGTGCCGCATGCCCTTCTCGACCTTCGCCGGGTCGAGGTCGCCCGGAATCGCCGCGAGCGCCAGCTCCTCTTCCACGTGCACCGGGAGCTTGTGGGTCCCGCCGATCTCGAAGGTGAGCAGCCGCCCCGTGTTGTGCGTCACCCCGGCGCCGCGCGCCGCGTCGCCGGCCGCCAGGGCGAAGCCGCCGCCCCAGCCCGCCATCACCGACACGTACTGCTGGCCGTCCACGAGATACGTCACCGGCGCTGCCACGACGCCGGTTCCGGCCGAGGTCTCGAACAGCAGCTCGCCGTCGCTGGCCCGGTAGGCCGCGAAGGTCCCGTGGGCCGTGCCCTGGAAGACGAGGTTTCCGCCGGTGGCGAGCGTGCCGCTGTTCCACGGGCCGGTGTACTGCGCTCGCCACACCTCGCGCTGCTTCACCGGGTCCCAGGCCAGCAGGTGCCCCGACACCAGCTCCCTCGGGAAGCCGTCCTTGGCCACCTGCCAGTCGATCCCTACGTTCCAGGCGCCGGGCTGGTACTCGAACTCCGCGTCGTCCTGAAAGAAGTAGGGGATCTCGTGGGTGGGGATGTAGACGAGGCCGGTGCCCGGATGGAAGGACATCGGGTGCCAGTTGTGGGCGCCGTGCGGCGAGGGCCGCACCTCGGTGAGCCCGTCCTCGTAGCGGGCGCCCTTCACCTCCACCGGGCGGCCCGTCGCGAGGTCGACCTTCTCGGCCCAGGTCACCGTGGCGAACTTCTCCGCGGAGATCAGCTTCCCCGTCTCGCGGTCGAGCACGTAGAAGAAGCCGTTCTTCGGCGCCTGCATGATCACCTTGCGCGTGCGGCCGTCGATCTCGAGGTCGGCGAGGATCATGTGCTGGGTGGCGGTGTAGTCCCACGTCTCGCCGGGGGTGCTCTGGTAGTACCAGACCAAGTCGCCGGTGTCGGGCCGGAGCGCCAGGATCGAGGACAGGAAGAGGTTGTCGCCGCCGCCGGGGCTGCGCACGCGCTGGTTCCAGGGCGAGCCGTTGCCCGTGCCGACGTACAGCAGGTCGAGCTCGGGGTCGTAGGCCAGCGAGTCCCAGACCGTGCCGCCGCCGCCGACCTCCCACCACCGGGCGCCCGACCAGGTGGCCGCCGCCTTCTCGAGCTCGGGGTGCTCGAAGGGCTTCGAGGGGTCGCCGGGAACGGTGTAGAAGCGCCAGGCGAGATCTCCGGTCTTCGCGTCGTAGGCCGACACGTAGCCGCGCACGCCGAGCTCGGCACCGCCGTTTCCGATGATCACCTTCCCCTTCACCACGCGCGGCGCGCCGGTGATCGTGTAGGGCCGGCTCTGGTCGACGGTCACCTTCTCCCAGAGCTTCTCGCCGGTGTCGGCGTCGAGAGCGACGAGCCGCCCGTCGAGCGTCCCGAACAAGAGGCTCCCCTCGTAGACGGCCACGCCGCGGTTCACGACGTCGCAGCAGGCCTTGGCGGCCGTCTCGCGCGGCACCTCGGGGTCGTGCTTCCAGAGGAGCTCCCCGGTGCGCGCGTCGAGGGCGTAGACCCGGCTCCAGGTTCCCGTGGTGTAGAGCTTGCCGTCGACCACGATCGGCGTGGCTTCGAGGCCACGGGTGCTGCCCATGTCGAAGCTCCAGGCGAGGCCCAGCTCCCCGACGTTGCCCTCGTTCACCTGGTCGAGGGGGCTGAAGCGCTGCTCGGAGTAGGTGCGGCCGTGGGTGATCCAGTTGGCGACGTCCGCGTCGGCCTGGCGAAGCCGGGCGGCGTCGATGCCCTTCACCCCGGGGGCAGCCGCGGCCGGGGCCGCGGCGGACGGCGCCTCGGCAGCCTCCGGGGCCGGGGCCTCCGGAGGCGGGCTCTCGGGGGCTTCGCTCCCGCAGGCGGACAGGAAGAGGACGAGGCCGAAGAGGCCGATGGCGCGCATGTCGACACCTCCGGACCCAACAGTATCTCGCAAGGAGCCCGAGTCACCCTTCCCGGTGCGGCAGGCGGCCCCCGGCGCCGCCCTCCGTCACGACGGCCCTCCCCGGTCGTCCACGCGGGTCAGGCGGAACACGCGGATGTTGCGGTCGGTGCGCGTCTCGTACACGCGGATCTGGGGGATCGCCTCCAGGACCCGGTCCCAGACCTTCTCCTTCTCGGCGTCCGTCAGCACCCGGGCCACCGCCGGAAAGCGCTCGCCCCGCATCTGGAGCTCCACCTTCGGGTTCGCCTCGAGGTTGTAGCGCCAGGCCGGGTGCCTCTGCTGGCCCATGGCGCTCGCCACCACCAGGTGATCTCCCTCGTGCTCGATGCACGCCAGGTGCACGGAGCGCTTCTGGCCGCTGCGGCGCCCCACCATGGTGATGGTGACCATGGGCATGCTCGCCACGCCCATCGAGAAGAAGCGCCCGTTGGTGGCCCGGAAGATCAGGGGGTCGAGGGGCGAGAAGACGTGCCGGATCAGCCAGGTCGTGACCGGGTGGGTCGTGAGCCGGACGACGAGGGACTCGGCCACGGAGCGGTCACTTCTCGAGGTAGGGAGCGAGGATCAGGCCGCGGGCGGGCGGGTCCTCGCGGCCCTCGATGGCGCGGTGCCGGGCGCGGATCGGCTCCCGGTAGACCTCGTCGGTCTCGATCCAGAAGCGGTCCTCCAGGACGCCAGCCAGCACCCGCTCGGCCACCTCGGCCGGCTTCCGGGCGAAGCCCTCGTAGGTTTCCGCGAAGTCGGTCAGGTCGCCGAGCATGCGCTCGCTGGCCGACTCGTTCTCGAGCTCCTTCGGCCGATTGCGCTCGGCCTCCCCGATCCGGGTGACGACGGCACCGGGGCAGAGACAGCTCACCCGCACCTTCGAGCCTGCGTCCGTGAGCTCCGCGAAGAGGGTCTCGGCGATGGAGGTGACGGCGTGCTTGCTGGCGTTGTAGGGCCCGAGCCAGGGATACGAGGTGAGGCCCGCCACCGACGCGGTCACCACGAAGTGTCCTTCGTCGCGCTCCTTGAGCTCGGGAAGGAAGACGCGAATGCCGTGGATCACGCCCCACAGGTTCACGTCCAGCGTCCAGCGCCAGTCGTTCGCCGTGAGCGTCTCCATCGGCCCGGTGGGCGGGCTCACGCCCGCGTTCAGGATCACGAGATGGGCGCCGCCGAAGGCCTCACGGGTGGCCGCGCCCAGGTGGTCCATCGCGGGCCCGTCGCTCACGTCGGTCACCACCGGGAGCACGCTGGCCCCGACCGCCTCCACCTGCGCGGCCGCGCTGCGCAGGGCCTGCTCCTCGACGTCGGCCATCACCACGTTCATGCCCTCGCGCCCGAAGCACTCGGCGAAGGCCAGGCCCATGCCGCTCGCGCTGCCGGTGACGACCGCCGTCTTGCCCTCCAGGTCCTGCATGGCGTTCCCTCCTCAGCTCGCGAGCCGGGCGACCTCGTAGACGTCTTCGTCGGGCTTCTCGGTGCGCCTGCGGAACTCGCTCATCGAGAAGGGCCACTGGGTCACGATGCGGCCGCTGGGAGTACGGTAGTAGCCGTGGCAGTCGGCCTGCCACACCGTGACGCCCTCGATCCCCTGCTGGATCTCCTCGTTGTAGGCCTCCATCGGCCCCGGCCGCACGTCGAGCCAGGCCAGGTCCTCGCGCGCGATGCGCTCGATCTGCCGCACCGCGTAGTCGGCCTGCGCCTCGATCATGGTGAGGATCGAGCCGTTGTTGGTGTTCGGGCCGTACATCATGAAGAGGTTGGGAAAGCCGGAGGTCGTGATGCCGAGGTAGGCGCGCGCGCCGTCGCTCCACGCCTCGTCGATCTTCCGGCCCCCGCGTCCGGTGACGTCGATCGCAGACAGGTAGCGGGTGGCCGAGAAGCCGGTGGCCAGGATCAGGGTGTCGACCCGGCGCTCCCGGCCGTCGACGGTGACCACCGCGTCCTTCGTGACGCGCGCGATCCCTTCGGTCACGAGCTCGAGGTTGGGCGCGTTGAAGGCGGGGTAGTACTCGTTCGAGAGCAGGGGGCGCTTGCAGCCGTAGGGGTGCTGGGGCATCAGCTTGCGGCGCACCTCGGGGTCCTTCACCACCTTCATGGACTCGATGACCGAGTCGGCCAGCTCCTGCACGGCGGCCGGGTCCGAGAAGGTCATGCCCTCGTCGACGCCCCGGTAGATCTCGGCGCGCGCGGCCTGCACGGCCTCGGGGCTGCTGCGGAAGAGCGCCAGCAGCTCGTCGTTGAAGGGGTCGTCCTGCTTGGGCATCACCCAGTTGGCCGTGCGCTGGAAGAGGTACACCTGGCCCGCCGTCTTGATGATCTCGGGCACGAACTGCACCGCGCTGGCGGCGCTGCCGATGACGCCCACCGTCTCGCCCGTGAGGTCGTGGTCCCAGTTCCAGCGGGCCGAGTGGAACGAGGTGCCGGCGAAGTCCGCGAGACCCTCGATGTCCGGCCAGGCGAGGTCGTTGAACATGCCGATGGCGCTCACCACGGCGTCGGCCTCGAGACGCTCGCCGGACTCGAGCTCGAGCGTCCAGCGCGAGGCGCCCTCGTCCCAGGTGGCGGCCTTCACGCCGCTCCGGAAGCGGCAGTGCGGGAGCAGCCCGTACCTCTCGGCGAGGCCCTCCATGTAGCCCAGGATCTCCTCCTGGGATCCGTAGGGCCGGGACCAGTCGTTCTTGGGCGCGAAGGAGAAGGAGTACAGGAAGGAAGGGATGTCGCAGGCACAGCCCGGATAGCGGTTGTGGTACCACGTGCCCCCCACTCCGTCGGCCTTCTCGAGGAGCACGAAGTCGTCGAACCCGGCCTCCTGGAGCTTGATGGCCGTGCACAGGCCCCCTGGGCCGGCTCCGATGATGGCGATCCGCAGGCTTCTCATGAGGTCCTCCCCCACGTTGATAAATCACTCTTGACGAGATTGTCAAATGGGATTGATCAAATCGGCCGGCGGCCCTAGAGTGCCGTCATGGCTGCGATGTGGTCCCGCTACCGCGACAACGTGGCGCGCCACCTGATCGGGATCTCGCGCGATCTCCAGGCGCGGGTGCAGCGGACCCTGAGCGAGGACCTCGGCTACCGCGGCCTGCGGCCGAGCTTCGGGCCCTTCCTCTCGCTGCTCTGGGACGAGGGGCGGCCGCTGGCCGCCATCGCGGACGACCTCGCCATCAGCCGGCAGGCCTGCAGCCAGCTGGCGAACCACGTGGAGGAGGCCGGCTATCTCGAGCGCAGGGCCAACCCCGGAGACCGTCGCTCGAAGCTGGTGGTGCTCACCGACCGGGGCCGCGAGCTCGTCTCCGAGGGCGTGCGCATCATCCTCGAGAGCGAGTCCGAGTACGCCGCCCTGGTGGGCGCGAGGGCCTACCGCCACTTCACCTCGGCGCTGACGGACCTCTTCGAGAAGCTCGGCCTTCCCACCCACGCCGACCCGGCCCTCCTGGCGCGGGCCCGCGAGTCGATCGGCGTGCTGCCCCTCGTCGCGGTACGCATCCAGCGGGAGCTGCTGCAGGCCACCGCCGCCCGGGGGCACGCAGGCCTCAAGACGTCACACGGCGAGCTCCTGCCGCTGATCGGTCCCGACGGGGAGCGCAGCCACGTCGTGGCCCGGATCCAAGGGGTGAGCCGGCAGGCGGTCCACGTCACCGCCCGCGACCTCGAGTCGCTGGGCTACCTGCGCCGCGAGCCCGACCCGAGCGACCGGCGCGGCGTGGTGCTGCGCCTCACGGCCCGCGGCACCCGGCTCATCCGCGACTCGGTGGCCGCCGTCGACGGGCTCGAGCGCTCTTTCGCCGACGTCCTCGGCGAGGCGCGGCTCGACCACCTCGAGCGGGTGGCGCGCGACCTCCATCGGGCCCTCCATCTCGAGGACGTTTTCCAGCCGGGCGACATCCAGGAGCTGGCCACGCGCCTCCGGCGCCAGCTCGGCAGCCGCGACGTGGTGCGCCTGGCCGAGCTGCTCGAGCCCGTGGCCGGGGAGACCGCGACATGACCTACGACTGGCTCGCCGCGCTCGCCTTCCTCGGAACGCTGATCGCGCTCACCGCCGCGTGCCGCTTCCTCGCGTTCAAGGTGCCGGAGATCCAGCGCATGCGCGAGCTCAACGGCGAGGCCGACGAGGCCAAGATGTCGCGCAAGCGCTTCCGCGAGGCCGTTCGCGTCAACAACCGCTGCGGCCTGATCACGAACCTCGTGTTCTACGTGGCGATCCTGCCCTTCAGCGTGAGCCTCGAGCCGCGGCCTCTCTGGCGGCACGCGCTCGACGTCGTGGCCGTGCTGATGGTCTTCGACTTCTTCTACTACCTGACGCACCGCTTCCTGTTCCACGGGAAGCTGCTGCGCAAGGTGCACGCCCTGCACCACCAGGCGCGGACGCCCACCCACATCGACGCCCTCTACGTGCACCCGCTGGAGACCTTCATCGGCCTCTCGCTCTTCCTGCTCTCGATCCCGCTCGTCGGGGCGATCGCCGGCGCGCCGCTCAACGCCTTCTCGATGGCGGTGGCCACGCTCGTCTTCACGCAGGTGAACACCATCAACCACTGCTTCGTGAACCTGCCCTACTTCCCGTTCAAGACCCTCCACTACGTGACCTCGGTGCACGAGGCGCACCACGTGGACATGAATCAGGGCAACTTCGCGACGCTCACCATGCTCTACGACTGGCTGTTCGGTACCTACGAGCGGCCCGTGAGCCGCCTCGCGCCCTAGCGGCGCGCGGGCGCGGAGGACCTCGACCATGGGCCGACTCGACGGCAAGGTGGCGCTCATCAGCGGCGCGGCACGCGGCATGGGCCGCGCGGAGGCCCGGCTCTTCGCCGCCGAGGGCGCCCGGGTGGCGGTCTGCGACGTGCGCGACGACGAGGCCAAGGCCGTGGCCGAGGAGATCGGGGCGGACGCCATCCATCTGCACCTCGACGTGGCCCGCGAGGAAGACTGGGCCGAGGCCGTCTCGGCCACCACGAGCGCCTTCGGACGGCTCGACGTGCTCGTGAACAACGCCGGCATCGCGGAGGCCGCTCCGCTGGCCGAGATGGCCCTCGACAGCTGGCAGCGCGTGATCGACGTCAACCAGACGGGCGTCTTCCTCGGCATGCGGGCCGTGGTCGAGCCGATGAAGGCGGCCGGCGGCGGCTCGATCCTCAACGTCTCCTCGATCGACGGCATGATCGGCATGAACGGCATCCTCTCCTACGTGGCCAGCAAGTGGGCCGTGCGCGGCATGACCAAGGCCGCCGCCATGGAGCTCGGCCCACTCGGCATCCGCGTCAACTCGATCCACCCGGGCTTCATCCACACCACCCTCTCGGTGGAGGACGTGAAGGACGCCGGGGCGATACACGCCATCCTCGACGAGCACACGAAGCGCCTGGCGCCGATGGGGCGCAGCGGGGAGCCCGAGGAGATCGCGAGACTGGCCCTCTTCCTGGCCTCGGACGAGAGCTCCTACTCGACGGGCTCCGAGTTCGTGGCGGACGGAGGGCTGATCGCCGGCTACCCGGCGCCTGGAGGCGAGCTGTGATCGAGGTCCCCGACGTCAGCCATCCCGATGCCTTCGCGGAGGGCTTCCCGTACGACCTGTTCCGCGAGCTGCGGCGCGAGGCGCCCGTGTACTGGCACGAAGGCGACTACGAGGGCGGCCGCGGCTACTGGATCATCAGCCGCTACGACACGATCAAGGAGATCTCGCGCCAGCCCGGGCTCTTCAGCTCCGCCGCCGGCACCAGCGTGGAGGAGCGGAACACGGAGTTCGTGTCGATGATCAGCATGGATCCGCCCGACCACCGCCGCTACCGGGCGCTGGTCTCGAGCGGCTTCACGCCCCGCCAGATCGCCGACCAGGAGCCCCACCACCGCGAGATCGTGAAGGCGATCCTCGACGCGGTGGTCGACCGGGGCCACTGCGACTTCGTGGTCGACGTGGCCGCGGAGCTCCCGCTGCGCGTGATCGCGGAGCTGCTCGGCGTGCCGCAGTCGGCCTGCCACGACATCTTCGACTGGAGCAACCGGATGATCGGGAGCCAGGACCCGGAGTACGTCGTGAGCCTGGAGGAGGCGACGAGCGCCGCCCAGGAGATGTTCGTCTACGCCAACGGCCTGGCCGAGGAGCGTCTGGCGCGCCCGCAGCAGGACCTGATGAGCGCCATCCTGCACGGCGAGGTCGAGGGCAGCCGGCTCTCGACCATGGAGTTCGACTCCTTCTTCCTGCTGCTCGCGGTGGCGGGCAACGAGACCACTCGCAACCTGATCTCCCACGGCATGCTCCTGCTGCTCCAGCACCCCGAGGCCCTGGCGCGCCTGCGCGAGGACCGCTCGCTCCTGCCGGGAGCGATCGAGGAGATGCTGCGCTTCCGCTCGCCCGTGATCTACATGCGCCGGACCGCCACCGCCGACACCGAGCTCGAGGGCCAGCGCATCCGCGAGGGAGACAAGCTGCTGCTGTACTACCCGAGCGCGAACCGGGACGAGCGCTTCTTCGAGCGTCCCGACGTCTTCGACGTCGAGCGTCGGAACAACCACCACCTGGCCTTCGGGATCGGCGAGCACTTCTGCATCGGCACGCACCTCGCCCGGCTCGAGACGCGGGTGATGTTCGAGGGGATCCTGGAGCGCATGCACGACATCGAGCTGTCCGGCCCGGTGGCGTACCTGCGCTCGAACCTGATCGACGGCATCAAGCACATGCCGATCAAGTTCACGGCCGGCGGAAGCGATTAGCCTTCCGACCTTCGCTCGCCTGCGGCTCGCTGCGCGTCGGCCGGGTCACGACCCGGCCTCCTCGCTGGCGGCCTCGCGCTCCGCGAAGACCTTCCGCGCCAGGTGCATGCCGTCGATGGCCCGCGGAAAGCCGCCGTAGATCACCATCGTGAGCATCACCTCCTCGATCTCGGCGGGCGTGACGCCGTGGTTGAGGGCGCCGCGCAGGTGGATCTCGAGCTCGTGCGCGAGCGAGAGCGCGGTGAGCACCGACACCACCACGAGGCTCCGGTCGCGGCGCGAGAGCTGCGGCCGGGACCACACGTCGCCGAAGGCGAAGTCGAGCACCAGCCGCCCCATGTCCCCGAGCTGCTCGATCGTGGCGCTCTCGGCGAACTTCATGTCCATGGCGGGGTCGCCGAGCAGCGTGCGCAGCACGTCGAGGCCGTCGGCGCGACGCTTCTCGTCGTCCTTCGCCTCCGCGGGAGCCGGCGGCGTCTCCCGCTGCTCGGTGCCGTCGATCTCCGCGAACACCGCGGCGGCGACGCCGGCCCCGGCCAGCGCCACCGGCATGCCGGCGTAGGCCGCCGTCTGCGCCATGATCTCGTCGATCTCGTCGCGGCGGAGGCCGTGGTTGAGCCCGCCCGCCACGTGCTGACGCAGCTCCAGCTCCCGGCCCAGCGCCGTGAGGAAGGAGATGACCACGAGGCTGCGGTCGCGTCGCGAGAGCTGGGTGCGGCTCCAGACCTCACCGGCGCCGGTGCGGACCGCGAAGCTCCCGAGCGCGCCGCGGCTCTCCAGGAACTCCGCCAGGGCGCGTCCATTCTGCTCGGATCCGCCGAGGGTCGAGAGCACGTCGAGGCCCCGCTGGTAGCGGGCTTCGGGATCGCTCATGGAATCCTCCTTGCTCAGCGAGCTGGGCGCCAGTCTATCAGCATTGCTGCTCGGGCCCGGGTCTGGGAGGATGCGGCGATGGCTCCCACCGACCGTCGCGAGAGCTGGCAGCCACGCGCCCGGCCCGACTGGCTCCGACGGGTGAACGAGGAGGGCCGTCTCCTCGACGGGCCGGGCGTCGTGCCGCTGGACGAGCGCTCGCTCCTCGACGCGGCGCGGGCGAAGACCGGGCTCGACGACTTCGGTGACGAGGGCTGGCGCGAGCCCTTCCGGATCCTGCTGCGCGCCCTCGAGGAGGAGGCCGACCTCAACTTCTGGGGTCGCGTGGTGACCCGCTCGGACCTGCTCTCGCACCTCGAGGTACGCCTGCGCGTCACCGACTGGTACGAGCGCCACCCCGAGGTCGAGGAGGAGGTGATCGAGGCGCCCGTCTTCGTGACGGGGCTACCGCGCTCGGGCACGACCATCGTGCAGGAGATCCTGGGCGCCGACCCGCGAGCCCGTACCGTCCGCATGTGGGAGGCGAAGTACCCGTGCCCCCCGCCGCAGGAAGACGACCCGGAGCGCATCGCCCGCGCCGATACGCTGTGCACGATGCAGGACCGCATGACGCCGGAGTGGGCCGCCATGCACAAGGTGGGCGGCAACCTGCCGGTCGAGTGCATCGAGTTCACCTATGCCTCGTTCGTCTCGGACGCCTTCTCGGCCTCCTTCCAGGTGCCCAGCTACTCGGCCTGGGTGGCGAGGGCCGACCCCTCCTACTCCTTCTGGTGGCACAAGCGGGTGCTCAAGCTCCTGCAGTCGGCGAGGAGGCCCGGGCACTGGCTGCTCAAGGGCCCCACGCACCTGCCCTTCCTGCCCCAGCTCTTCGAGGCCTACCCCGACGCGCGCATCGTGCTGATGCTGCGCGACCCGGTGAAGGCGCTGGCCTCGGTGGTGGACGTCTGCGGCACCCTGTTCTGGATGCGCAGTGACGACCCCTTCTCGGGCGACTCCTACGGCCACTTCCTGAGCGTCGAGCCCGTCGTCGCGAACCTCGAGCGCCTGATCGGCTGGCTCGAGGACGGCACGATTCCCCGGGAGCGCGTCCACCCCGTGCGCTACCTCGACTTCTTCGCCGATCCCGGCGCCCGGCTCGAGCGGCTCTACGCCGGCCTCGGAATCGCCCTCACGCCCGACGCGCTGGCGGCCATGCAGTCCTATCTCGCCCGGAAGCCCAGGGGCCACTTCGGCGAGCACGACTACGAAGCCGGCAGCGAGGCCATCATCGCGGAGGAGCGGGAGCGGTTCCGGCGCTTCCAGGAGTACTTCGGAGTGGAGAGCGAGCTGTGACCCTCGACCTCTCGAGACCGGGAATCTGGTACTACCCCGACGCGCTCTCCAGCGACGAGGCGGTGGGCTTCGCGCAGCGGATCGAGTCGCTCGGTTATTCGGCGCTCTGGCTGCCCGAGGCCGGCGGGCGCGACCCCTTCGTGCTGGCCGCTCGGCTCCTCGACCACACCGAGCGCCTCGTCGTGGCCACCGGGGTGGCCAACGTATACGCGCGGGACGCGATGGCGATGAAGGCCGCCCAGTACACGCTGGCCGAGCAGTCGCGAGGGCGCTTCCTGCTCGGCATCGGCATCTCGCACCAGCTGCTGGTGGAAGACGTGCGCGGCCACCACTACGGCCCCCCGGTCGCCACGATGAACGCCTATCTCGACCGCCTCGACGCCGCCGGGTTCGGAGCCGTCGAGCCCGAGGAGGCGCCGCTCCGGGTGCTGGCGGCGCTGGGGCCGAAGATGCTCGAGCTGGCGCGCCAGCGGGCCGACGGCGCCCATCCGTACATGGTGACGCCCGAGCACACGCGCTCCGCGCGCGAGATCCTCGGTCCCGATCGCCTGCTCTGCACCGAGCAGAAGGTCCTGCTCCAGCCCGACGCGGACAGGGCCCGCGCCGTCGCGCGAGCGGCGCCGGCGATCGCAATGGGGCTCTCGCTTCCGAACTACCGACGCAGCATGCTGAAGCAGGGCTTCGACGATGCGGACTTCGAGGGCGAGCTGAGCGACCGCCTGATCGACGCCGTCGTCGCCCATGGCGACGCCGAGACGCTCGCCGCGCGGGTGCGCGCGCACGTCGCTGCCGGCGCCACGCACGTGTGCATCCACCCGCTCCAACCTGAAAATGGGAGCGAGCCGCCCTGGCCCGTCATCGAGGCCCTCGCCCCCGGGAACGGCTGAGCCGGGCGAGCATGGACTTCTGGCTTCCCTACATCGACGAGGACCCCGACCAGACCCTCGAGGTGGCCCGTCTCGCGGAGGAGGCCGGCTTCCGCGGGATCGCCCTGGCCGACCACGTGTGCGTGCCGGTGCGCTTCGGCTCGCAGCACCCGTCGGGCGGGCCCACGCCCTTCGACCACCGCACGGACTTCCCGGACCCGCTGGTCGCGGCCGCGGCGATCCTCGCCGCCACGTCACGGCTCCAGGTGATGACCTACGTGTACGTGCTCCCGATGCGCGAGCCCTTCTCGGTGGCCAGCCAGGTGGCCACGCTGGAACGTCTCTCCGGCGGCCGCTTCCGCTTCGGCGTCGGCGCGGGCTGGCTCACCGAGGAGATCGCCCTGCTGGGTCACCCGGTGCGAGGTCGCGGCCGCCGCATGGACGAGATGCTCGCCCTGATCCGCCGCTTCTGGACGGAGGAGCGGGTCGAGCACCACGGCGAGTTCTTCGACTTCGCCGCGGTCGGCATCGCTCCGAGGCCACGGGAGCCCGTGCCGATCTGGGTCGGCGGCAAGAGCCCGGCGGCCCTCGCGCGCGCGGCGCGCCAGGACGGCTGGCTGGGCATGAACTACGACCTGCCCGAGGTGCACGCGCTGCTCGAAGCCCTGGGCGAGGCCCGCGAGCGACGCGACGCCGAGACCGGCTCGCACCACCCGGGCTTCGAGACCTTCGTCATCGCGAACGCCGCCCCGTCCGTCGAGCTCTACGAGGATCTCTCCCGCCGGGGAGTGACCTCGACGGCCGGCGCGGCCTGGCCCTACGCCGACCGCCGCTTCGCCTCGCTCGAGGCCAAGCGGGACGCGATCGCGCGCTTCGCCGAGGAGTTCCTCGGCGGCTAGCGCGCCGGTTGCATTCTCCATCCCACGAACCGTAGGATGAGGAGGGGAGGACATCATGCC
>JAAUYE010089831.1_pt1 | contig 13729 bp, 12 predicted proteins | sample 7278081 | NCBI WGS metagenome assembly JAAUYE01 (sample SAMN14350131, study PRJNA611818) | marine sediment metagenome | isolation source: surface marine sediment (0.6m) | place: French Polynesia: Moorea | collected 2018-08
CTCAACAGTAACGGCGATAAACGCTTCTTCGGCAATCGCTTCAGGATCCGTCGGGGGCAGGAGTTGATAGGAACCATCGTCGTTCAGGTCGAGTTCGATGCCGGCCTCGCTGAGAACCAGGATACTTCGATCGATCGCATTGGTAATTTCGACGCTGCCGTCTCGCAATTGGACCGACGACAGTTCTTCGCCGCGTGACAGGCAAATATTCGCGGATTGATGTACGACGGCGATCATCTTGTCGGCGACGGTTATGACGAAATCACGTTCCGTGCTGGTGGGTGGCCCGGTTCTGACGCAGACTTTTCCGAGCTGAAGATACAGTACGGCTGGGCTGCCCGTCGAGGATTCTTCTGATTTTTCCCGTGCCCGAATGCCGATTTCGGTGCCGGGATAAATTCGCAGTTTCGGGTCTGACCATAACTGGATTTCGGCCCGACCATTCTCACCGGTGACGATCCTGTCGCCGATACCCAGCTCGTCGTTTGCCATCAGCCGTCTCTTAGCGTCGCCCTGGTGAAGCCAGACGGTCGAGGCCAGCGCGGTAACCCTGGCGACCGGAGATGCGCTTGCGGTAGTAAGCAGGGTCAAGCCGAGAATTACGAAAAGCCCCCGAACTGTCATTTGCATAGACGTAAGGTAAAATGCCAGGACGGTTTTCTTATACCATATTAAACCGGATAAACCTAAGGCATCGAACTTGACCGGCGGCCCACGTACTCGGAGCCTTGGGTAAGACCGGATCCGGAATTGCTCGAGTCAGCGCAAATGCTGGCCGCGGACAACATGCCCGAGGGAGCACAGCGTCAGCGGTGATTGCGGCAGGACTGGAAGCTAGTCCAGGTCGTTGAGCAGTGACAGGCGGGTTTCACCCTCGACGGCCAGTTCGTAAGTATAAACCGGATGCTGCACACCGATCTTCCAGTCGGCGCCGTTCTTCAGCGACTGGGCCATCTCGTCGCTGAGTTCGAATCGCAGGAAATGTACAGCGGAGGTCTTTTCTTCGGTCGAACGTTCCAGGTCTTCGTCGGCAATCGACCAGACCTTGTCATGTTCGCCGACCTGCATCCAGACCAGGTCTTCGATTCGGACCATTTTTTCGAGTTGCGCGGCGCGCACGGTCGGGTCGGGGTACTCGATCATGAAGGTCGCCTTGAAATTACGCCCGCTCGGAATCAGCGGGTTATAGGCTTCGAGTTCTTCGTTGATGCCATCGGCCTCGAAAACTTTCTCGATACGCAGCATTTCCTGGATCTGGTAGAGCAGGGTTAAGCGGTCCTCGAAGTAGAGCGTCGCGTTGGGGCCAAGCGCCACCTGGCGATGCTTTTTATGTTCGAGCACCTGCTGGCGGAACTCGCCGCGTTTTTCGGCATACTGTTCCAGGCTCATCAAGTCGTTACGGGTAATTTGCTGATTCATGTTTAACTCCATTTTCTATATACCGTAGGCTTGCCGCAGCAGGCTTATCGGGTGCTGCGTGCTGCTGCCGTCGGCAAGCCCTGCAGAAATGTGGTGTCCTGCCATCGGACAGTCGCTGGCGTAGGCGTCGGGTTCCGCCTTCTTGACGCGGTTGACCACCGGTTTGACGATTTTCATCGATACCTCGTGAAACTCTTTTTTGATGGCGTAGGTGCCATCGTGGCCGGAGCAGCGCTCGATGGCGTCGATCTCGGTATCCGGAATCAGGGCCAGGATGTCGCGGGTCTTCAGGCCGATGCGCTGCACGCGCTGGTGACAGGCGACGTGGTAGCTGATCTTGCCGATGCTGTGAGCGAACTCGGTATTCAGCAGACCTGCCTTGTGCCGCAGCGCCAGGTACTCGAACGGATCGAAAAAGGCTTGCTGCACCTTGCCAACATCGGCGTCCTCCGGAAACATCAGTGGCAATTCCTGTTTGAACTGAAGGGTACAGGAGGGCACTGGCGAGATGATATCCCAACCCTCGTCGACCAGCCTGGCCAGCAGCGGGATATTGTGGTCCTTGAGTTTTTCCACCGCGTCGAGATCGCCCAGTTCGAGTTTCGGCATGCCGCAGCAAACCGTGTCCCTGACGATCATGGTCGGAATCTGGTTGTGCTCGAAGACCGCCAGCAGGTCCTGGGCGACCTGCGGTTCGTTGTACTCGCCGTAACAGGTGGCGAAGATGGCGACCTTACCCGAGGTTTTATCGGTGTTGACGACTTCGAATTCACCCGGTTTATGGTCGCGACTGCGCTTGCTCAGGGTCTTGCTGTGATACTCGGGCAGGCGCGCATCGGCGTGCACACCCAGCGCGGATTCGAGCAGGGCGCGGGTATGCTCGTTGCGATTGGCCGCGTTTACGACGTTGGCGACGATCGGAATGCTGGCGAAGCTGCCCACGGTGTCGGTCGAAGAAACCACCTTGTCGCGAAACTTGGCACGGCCTTTCTTGTAGCCGATCGCCTTGGCGCGCAGCATCAGGTGGGGGAAATCCACGTTCCATTCATGCGGCGGAACGTAGGGGCATTTGGTCAGGTAGCACAGATCGCACAGGTAGCAATGATCGACGACTTTCCAGAAGTCCTGCTTGTCGACACCGTCGACTTCCATCGTATCGGATTCGTCGACCAGGTCGAACAGCGTCGGGAATGCGTTACACAGGCTGACGCAGCGACGACAGCCGTGGCATATGTCGTAGACGCGCTCGAGTTCGTCCATCAGCGCGGATTCATCGTAGAAGCCCGGGTCGTTCTGACCTAACGGGTGGCGAGTAGGCGCTTCGAGACTGCCTTCACGAGATGTAGTGGACATAATTTTGGGGAATTAATGCGAACGGGCCGCAAAAACAATGGTTTTCGCGACCCGTCCGAAGTTTATCAAGCGTCGAGGTTGTCGAGCGCTTTCTGGAAGCGGTTTGCGTGTGAACGCTCCGCTTTCGCCAGGGTTTCGAACCAGTCGGCGATTTCGTCGAAGCCTTCGTCGCGCGCGGTCTTTGCCATGCCCGGGTACATATCGGTGTACTCGTGGGTCTCGCCGGCAATAGAGGCCTTCAGGTTGTCCTCGGTGTTACCCATCGGTAAGCCGGTCGCCGGGTCGCCAACTTCCTCGAGATACTCGAGATGGCCGTGAGCGTGGCCGGTTTCGCCTTCAGCTGTTGAACGGAATACCGCTGACACGTCGTTGAAACCTTCGACGTCGGCTTTTGCCGCAAAGTAAAGATAGCGACGGTTGGCCTGTGATTCGCCTGCAAACGCGTCTTTCAGATTTTGTTCGGTTTGTGATCCTTTAAGGGACATGTTGCCTCCAGTTGTGGGTGAAAATGACTTTTCGAGTCAGGTATGGTACCAATTAAAATATATAAATGAAGTTAATTTTATTTATAGATTTAATTTAGTTTGGCTATAGTTAAAGCCAAATAGAAGCCATCGATACGATGGCTTGAAAAAAGACTCCGGTGACTAATTATTAGCAGTTGTTACCGATACTCAGGAGTGGCGCTTGGCACGATGTTCGTGCCTGTGCTGTCCCGGATTCTGCAGATACAGATCCCGGTTGTACTCGGACTCGAAATAAATCACCACGCTGTCCTCGTTATCGTTTTCGATCACGTAGGGCATGTCTACGAGTTCCTTGAGCGCCCGTCCGGTAATCGGGTCGGTAGTTTCGATGCGGTACATTTTTGCTTTCCCCCGTTTCCTTGAAAGCGCGACTTTTATATTCTTTTTGGGCTGCTTTGAAAAGTAATTTCTGGCAGTATCTACCAATTAATTCAGTTTTCACACGCGAATCAAAAGATTATCCTACCTAGCTGACAAGACGGGTAAGAACGCCTGAGTAAGCTACTGATTGAAGGACATTTATGAAGAAGTTTGATGTATACGCGCTCGGCAACGCGCTGGTCGATATCGAATATCACTCGAACCCGCACACGTTGGTCGAGATGGGTATCGACAAGGGTGTGATGACGCTGATCGACGAGCAACGCCAGAACAGCCTGATAGCGCAACTGGGCGAGTCTCACGAGAGTATGACCTGCGGCGGCTCGGCGGCGAATACTATCATCGCGCTGGCGCAGATGGGCGCCAAAACGCATTTCGACTGCCGCGTTTCCAACGACATGACCGGGCAGGTCTTCGCCCGTGACCTGCATGAGTCGGGTGTCAATTCGAACCTGGATTACAAACCGCTTCCCGCCGGCATAACCGGCAAGTGCCTGGTGTTCGTAACCCCCGACGCCGATCGCACGATGAACACCTTTCTCGGCGTCAGCGGCGAACTCGACGTCAGCGATATCGATAAGCAGGCAATCAAGCAATCCGAGTACGTTTACATCGAGGGTTATCTCGCGAGCGCCGACAATACCCGCGACGCCGCGATCGAGGCCCGCCGCATCGCCGAGGCTCGCGGCGTCAAGACCTCGTTAACCCTGTCCGATCCGAACATGGTCAAGTTTTTCCGCGAGTCGCTCGAGGCCATGATCGGCGACCAGGTAGACCTGCTGTTTGCCAACGAGGACGAGGCGCTGGAACTGGCCGAGACCGACAGCCTCGATGTTGCGATCGAGCTATTCAAGAGAATCTCGCGCAACTTCGCGATCACCCGCGGCAAGGATGGTGCGCTCGTATACGATGGCCTGAACCTGATCGAGGTGAAACCGAAGACGGTCAAGGCGATCGATACGCTGGGTGCAGGAGATATGTTTGCCGGTGCGTTCCTGTACGGCCTGTCACAGGGGATGAGCTTTCACCAGTCGGGCGACCTGGCCTCACTGGCTTCGGCCAAGATCGTCACGCAGTTCGGCCCGCGGCTCGAAGCCAGCCAGACACGGGCTTTGCTGGATACATTTAGCGCTGGTAATTAAGACCCCGATCGATAAGAATATCGGCTTTTTTCAAGCGGATAGCCGTCCCGGAATGCAACCGAAATGATAATGCAACAAACCAAAGATCTGCGAATTAGCGGTACCAAGGAAATCCAGACGCCCGAGGCGCTGATGCAGGAGCTGCCGCTGAGCGAAAAGGCCGCCGCTACCGTCACCGAGGCGCGCCAGCAGATTTACGAAGTGCTCGACGGTAAGGACGACCGGCTGGTGGTGATCATCGGTCCCTGTTCGATCCACGATACCGGGGCCGCGCACGAGTATGCCGATCGCCTGGCAAAGATGATCGACGAACTGAAGGACGACCTGCTCATCGTGATGCGGGTTTATTTCGAGAAGCCGCGTACCACCATCGGCTGGAAAGGCCTGATAAACGACCCTGACCTGGACGGCAGCTTCCATATCAACAAGGGCGTGCGCAAGGCGCGCGAGCTCTTGCTTAGCCTCGCCGAAAAGGGTATTCCGGCGGGTCACGAATATCTCGACCTGATTAGCCCGCAGTATATCTCGGACCTCGTATCCTGGGGCGCTATCGGTGCGCGCACCACCGAGAGCCAGGGACACCGGGAACTGGCGTCGGGCCTGTCCTGCCCGGTAGGCTTCAAAAACGGCACCGACGGTGGCGTACAGGTCGCCATCGACGCCATGCGCGCGGCGCAGGGTTCGCACCATTTTATTTCGATCACGCTGCAGGGTCATTCCGCGATCTTCACCACTACCGGAAACGAGTATACCCACGTTATCCTGCGCGGCGGCAGCGATCGCCCGAACTACGATCGCGTCAGCGTCGCCGATGCGACCTCACGGCTCGAGGCCGCCGGTCTCAATCCGCGCCTGATGGTCGATTGCAGCCACGCCAATAGCCAGAAGCAGTTCCACAAGCAGGTCGAGGTGTGTCGCGACATTATCCACCAGATCAAAACCGGCCAGGACAACATCTTCGGCGTGATGATCGAATCCCACCTGGTGGAAGGGCGACAGGATTTCAAGGCCGGGGCTGAACTCACCTACGGTCAGAGTATTACCGACGCCTGCATCGGCTGGGAAGATTCCGAGAACTTGCTGCGCGAACTCGCCGCGGGGGTCAGGGCAAAGCGGGAACTGCTCTAGTCGCGGGAAAGAAGCGGCGCCGCGATGCCACGCAAAGCGAAACGTAAAAAAAAGCCTGCGACAAGACCGCGCGCCAAACGCCAGTACGCGGGCTACCTGTTGCTGGTTTTGCTCGCCGCTGCTGCGGTCTACCTCGGCTATCTCAACCATCTGATCAATGCGCGTTTCGAAGGCGATACCTGGGCGTTGCCGTCGCGCGTCTACGCCAGGGCGCTGGAGCTTTTCCCCGGGCTGGCCCTGACCTCCGGTCAACTCGAATACGAGCTCGGCCTGTCGAGCTACCTGAGGGTCGATGTTGAGCCCTTGCCAGGCCAGTACCGCAGGCTCGGTGAATCGATCGAGCTGCACGCGCGAGCCTTCGAGTTTTCCAGCGGATTACAACCCGCTCGCCTGCTGCAGGTATTTTTCGACGAGCAGCGCGTCGCGGCGCTAACCGATTCTACCAGCGGCGTCGACCTGCCGCTGTTCCGCCTGCCGCCGGTCATTATCGGCAGCTATTATCCCGGCAACGACGAAGATCGGTTGCTGCTGGCCGAGAGCGAGGTTCCGGTACGGCTGGTCAACGCCCTGATCGCGGTCGAGGATCGCAAGTTTTATCAGCATCACGGTATCGATCCGAGGGCTATTGCACGGGCCCTGTTGGCGAACCTGGAGGCAGGCAAGACGGTGCAGGGCGGAAGCACGCTGACGCAGCAATTGGCCAAGAACATGTTCCTGACGCCGGAAAGATCGCTCTTGCGCAAGATCAACGAGGCCTTCATGGCGTTGTTGCTCGAACTGCGGTTCAGCAAACAGACGATCTTAACCGCCTATATCAACGAGGTTTTCCTGCTGCAGCAGAATCGTATCGCGATTCACGGTTTCGCGCGCGCCAGCCGCATGCTGTTTCGGCGCAGTGTCGATCACCTCGAGGCGCAGCACCTGGCGCTGCTGGTGGGCATGGTCAAGGGTCCGTCCCGCTATAACCCGTTCAAATCGCCGGCCAGGGCGCTCGAGCGGCGCAACCTGGTGCTCAAGATCATGTTCCAGCAGGGCCTGCTCGAGGAGTGGGAGTTTGACGAAGCGATCGCGGCCCCGCTCGGCATCGTGGATCGCCTGCCCGGGGTCAACCCGTTTCCGGCCTACCTCGACCTGGTCAAGCGCCAGCTGCAGACGAGTTACTCCGCGGACGAATTGTCCCGCCGCGGGTTGCGCGTGTTTACCGCCTTCGACCCGCTGATGCAGCGTAACCTCGAACTGGGTTTGGCACGTGGCCTGAGTCGCTTCAACCAGCCCGAACTGCAGGCCGCGGTCATCATGGCCGATTATCTTAACGGCGATATCCAGGCCCTGGTCAGCGACCGGGAAGCCGATTTTCCCGGATTTAATCGCGCGCTGATGGCGCAGCGACCGATCGGGTCGTTGATCAAACCGCTACTGCTCTACAGCCTGCTGCAGGGAGAGCTGACGCTGGCGAGCAAGGTCAGGGACGAGCCGATCCGGATTCAGCAATCGGATGGCAAGATCTGGGAGCCGCGCAATTACGATCGAGAACTGCACGGTGAAATGAGCCTTTACCAGGCATTTATTCGCTCCTACAACCTGCCTTTCGTACAGCTCGGTGTCGATGGCGGTCTCGAGGCGCTGGCGCAGGACCTGGACAGAATCAAGCTGTTGAAGCACGATGTGGTATACCCGTCGATGTTGCTCGGGACTACCGCAATGTCGGCCTACGAAGTCGGGCAGATGTACCAGGTTATCGCCAATAACGGCTATTTCACGCCGTTGACCACGATACGCAGCGTCAGCGATCAGCAGTATCGCAATCTCGAAAGGGTGCCGCTGGAGTCGCACAAGCTGTTCGACCAGGCGCGCGTGCTGCAGGTACAGCGCGCCATGATCGGCGTCGCCGAGGCCGGCACCGCAAGCTACCTGGCGCAGCGCTTTCCCGGTCGCAGCCTGGCCGGCAAGACCGGCACCACCAACGCGGCCCGCGACTCCTGGTTCGCGGGTTTCTCGCGGCGCCTGCTGACCGTGGTCTGGCTGGGGCGCGACGATAACAAGCCCATCAACCTGACCGGTGCCAGCGGTGCCCTGCGGCTGTGGTCGGATATCATGGAGGCGCAGGGATTCGAATCCTTCAAACTGAGCCACGACGGCAGCCTTAGCTGGCGCACGATCAATCCCGCAAACGGCGGAATAGTCCAAAAATCCTGCGAAAATGGTGTATTGTTACCCTTTCCGCAAGGGCAGTTGCCCACCCGAAGATCCGCATGTCCCTGATTCGAATCAACAGCCTTGTCATACTCGCGCTGATGTTAACCGCCTGTGCCACCGAGCCGCGCTACAACCGCTATCAGTTGCCGGCGGGACAGAGCCAGCCCGGACAGCAGGGCGCGGTTGCCGAACTGCAGCGCAACGCCAGGCAAGCGCTCGAGCGCCAGGCATATCAACAGGCGATCGATTTGCTGCAGCGGGCGATCAAGATCGAGCCGCGCAATCCGCATAGCTGGCACTACCTGGCAGAAACCTACTGGCGCAGCGGAGACAAGCTGCGCTGCCTCGAAATGGTCGAACGTTCTCGCAGTTACAGCAGCAGCGCGGACGATCTGGAGCACGCCAACCAGCAGCTCAGGGATAAGTGCCAGCAGGGATAACGATGGGAGCACTGGCAAGCGAACTGGATGTGTCGGCGGTGCTCGGTCCCGGGGGCGTTATCGGCGACTATATCGACGATTTCGAACCGCGCACCAGCCAGCTCGGCATGGCCGCGCTGATCGACGAAGCAATCGGACTCGGTGAATCACGAGTGATCGAGGCCAGTACCGGTATCGGTAAATCCTTTGCATACCTGGTGCCGGCTTTTCTGAGTGACGCCAGGGTCGTGATATCGACCGGTACCCGCAACCTGCAGGACCAGCTGTTCGAAAAAGACATTCCCCTGATTCGCCGTGCTATCGTCAGCGACAAGAAGGTCGCGCTATTGAAAGGGCGCAGCAATTACTGCTGCCCGCATCGGTTGCAGCGCTATCGCGCCGAGGATCGTTTCAAGAGCCGCGAGATGGCGTCGATTTTTGCCGCGCTGGCGGCCTGGTCCGAGCATACCGAGAGCGGTGATATCGGCGAATTTGCCGGAATACCGGAAAACGATAGCCTGTGGTACTACGCCACCTCGAATGCCGATAATTGCCTGGGCGGCGAGTGCCCCGAGATCGATCGCTGCTTCGTGCTCAAGGCGCGCAAGCAGGCAATGGACGCGGACATCCTGGTTATCAACCATCATCTCTACTTCTCGGACCTGGCGTTGAAACAGGATGGTTTCGGCGAAATACTGCCGGATGCCGACGTGTTGATCTTCGACGAAGCGCATCAGCTACCCGACATCGCCGGCAATTTTTATGGCCATCAGGTCACAATGCGACAAATCGACCTGCTGTGCCGCGACATCATCGAGGCCGAGATCGCCGAAGCAGCGGAGTCGAAGGCCCTGAGGAAACGCTGCAATCGCCTGGAACAATGTGCGGCCGAGCTGCGCCTGGCGCTGCGTTCATTCCCGCAAAAAGCCGAATGGGCACGAATCCAGAACGCGCCCGCGGTCCGGCAGGCGGTAACATCCCTGCAGCAGGCCATCGATGCGCTGGATGACGAACTCGAGCCCATGGTCAGCCGCGGCAAGGAGCTGGGCATGTGTCAGCGCCGGCTGCGGGCATTAAAGGCCGCGCTGCAGGCGTTTCTGTCGGCGGACGACAACCAGGTAAGCTGGTACGAGTTGAACGAGCGCAGCTTTCGACTGGCGCAGTCACCGCTGGAAGTGGCCCAGGCCTTTCATCAGCAGCTCGAACTGGCGAATTTCAGATCGGTGTTTTTTACCTCGGCCACGCTCAGCTCGCAGCAATCGTTTAGTTATTACTGCGATCGCCTCGGTCTAGACGGTATCGATTGCGCCAGCTTCGACAGCCCCTTCGATTACGAGAAACAGGCGTTGCTTTACCTGCCGGCGCAGCTACCGGATCCCTCCGACGAACGCTACCCGCTGCTGTTCGGCGAACTATGCCGCCGCCTGGTCGAAGCGACCGAGGGCCATTGCTTTATCCTGTTCACCAGTTATCGCATGCTGAGCTGGTGCGCGGAGTTTTTGCGCGCACATCTCGATTACCCTTTGCTGGTGCAGGGCGAACTCCAGCGCAACGAATTGCTGCATCAATTCGTCCAGTCAGAAAATCCGATATTGCTAGGAACCAGCAGTTTCTGGGAAGGCGTAGACGTCAAGGGGGACCAGCTGCGTTGCGTGATCATCGACAAGCTGCCTTTCAAATCGCCACAGGATCCGGTGTATCGTAAACGCCTGCAGCGGGTTAACCAGCAGGGCGGCAATGCCTTCGTCGAAGTGCAGATTCCTGAGGCCACGATCAGCCTGCGCCAGGGAGTAGGGCGCCTGATTCGCGACGTCGGCGATTCGGGTATCGTCGCGCTGTGCGACAATCGCCTGAATTCGAAGGCTTACGGTCGCGGTATGCTGGCCAGCCTGCCGCCGATGCGGCGCACTTCCGATCTCGACGAAGTGCTGGAATTCGCGGCCACGCTCGGCAGCGATTTATCGCGGGCAGCCGTTAAAACCGAATCGGCGTGAAAATTTCTGCGCTCGACGATCATCAATGCCATCTCGGTGAGGGACCGCTATGGGACGTCGTGGAACAGGCGCTTTACTGGGTCGACAGCTATGCTCCGAGACTCTTTCGCTACGATAGCGCGAGCGCTCGCATCGAGTCGTGGAAGCTGCCGGGCAGGCAGGTCGGCAGCCTCGCGCTGCGCGAGCGCGGCGGGTTGATACTGGCAATGGACCAGGGGTTTTACGCGTTCGAGCCGCAAAGCGGCGAGGTCGAGGCCATCGCGATCCCGCTGGCCGGGCGCGCAGGTCTGCGTCTCAACGACGGCAAGGTAGATCCTTTTGGTTCGTTTGTCGCGGGCGGCATGAATATCGATTACCGGCAAAGCGAGAATTGCCCGATGTTTCGCCTGTCACCGCGGCTCGAAGTGGAGGAAATACTGGATGGATTCGAGTGCTTTAACGGGCCCTGTTTCGACGAAGCGGGCGATTTGCTCTATGTTACCGGGCGCGACGAAGGAGTGATCGAAGTGTTCGACTACGGGCCCGCCCAGAAGCCGCGCAACGGCCGCGTGCTGCTCGCAGGATGCAATCCGGACGGTGCCACGGTCGACGCGGAAGGTTTTATCTGGAGCGCGCAATGGGATGACGAATGCCTGCTTCGAATCTCGCCCGACGGCGAAGTCGATACGCGTCTGCGGGTTCCCGGGCAAATAGTCAGCAGCGTCACGTTCGGCGGCGCCGAACTCGATCAGCTTTTCGTTACCACCGTCGGCGACGAGGTGCACGGCGCCGTGCCCGCGGGTGAGTTGCCCGGTCGTTTGCTGGTCATCGAGGACAGCGGCTTTCGCGGGCGCGCCGAGCCGAGGTTTAAAGGCTGAGGCGCCGGCTGTTCTGGTCCGGGACGCAGGCTTCCCACATTTCCATGAAATCATCGTAGTAAGAGCGGCATTCGAGCTTGTTATCGATCTCGTAATATCCCTCGTAGCGTTCCGGGTTGCGAATGCGCATGTAGGCGCCGTCGTCGGCGATCAGCCAGCTCTCCCTGAAATTGCGATGCGCCGGCGTCACCGTGGTGCGAATTTGTGCAAAACTGGGCAGCTTCTGTGCCAGGTGAATCAGGTAGTGCCCCTGGTTGGCGGCTACGCGGGTATCGTGCGCAATGATGCGGATATCGGTGTTGCGATTGCTGGTGGCGAGTTGCGACAGGTGCTGATGGATTTCGGCGTCGTTGTAAATTTCCGGTTCGAGGTGCTGGGAGACGATGTAGACGCGCCCCACCGAGCCCAGGATCAGGGTTTTCGCAGCTTCTCGACAATCCAGCCTGCCATTTAATACTATACTTGAATTATCTTCCATAAATCGTTGAATTTAATATTAAAACCTACTCATCAATTGCTAATATCGCCGACCTGGAGGCGAGTTCGAGCAACAACTTTTCGAGTGGCTCGATATCGATGCAGCGATTGATAAGCGCTGCCGGCCAGTCGCGTTGGTCACACAGTTGCTGCAGGTATTCGAGTATTTCCGGGGTATGCGGCAATTCGTGCATATGACCATTGTAGTACACCTGGATATTATCTCTGGACAGGTGATAGAACATCCGGGTCTCGGGGTGGCGTATCCAGTTGCGGGCCAGCAGGTCGGAAACGAACACCGGTTGCTCGCTTTCGGCCTCCTGGCCGATGGCGCTATCGGAGAGCATCTTGCCGACCGCGTCACGCCATAGCTCGGGAGCCTGCTCGAACAACTCGATCGTCAATGCCCTGAAACGGGCAATCTCGAGATCGGTGATTTCCGCGTTGTGGCGGTCGAGCTCGAGGTCCGGATCACGGTAGCGCGGTACGCTCCCGCCGAGGCGTTCGAGCTCGAGAGCAAAGGATTCGAAGGTCGAAACCGCGTCGGGCGCACGAAACCCGATGGAGTAGGTCATACAGCGCTCGAGCGCGATGCCGTGATGGGCGATTCCGGGCGGCAGGTAAAGCATATCCCCGGGATTCAGCACGATATCCTTGTCCGGGTCGAACTCGCTGAGAATGGCGAGATCGAGATTCGGTATCAGCTGCGGGTCTTCGAGCCGTTCATCCCGGTATTGCCAGCGCCGGCTGCCGAGCGCCTGCAGCAGGAATACATCGTATTCGTCGACGTGTGGCCCGACCGAGCCATGCTGCGGAGCGTAGCTGATCATCAGGTCGTCGACGCGCCAGTTCGGAATGAAACGAAACTGGTCCAGCAGGTCGCCCAGCTCCGGTAACCATTTCTCGCATTCCGAAACCAGCAGGGAATAGTGAGTTTCGGGCAGTTCGAGGAAGTCCTCGTCCGAGAATGGGCCGTAACGCAATTGCCAGGGACTGGCACCATCCTTTTCGATCACCAGGCGGCAGTGCACGTCCTCCTCGCAGGCAAGCCCGGCAAGCTCTTCCGGGCTTATCGGGGACTCGAAGCCGGGGAAGGCGCTGCGCACGACGCAGGGTTTCTTCTGCCAGTACTCGCGGATGAACTCCGCGCTGTCAAATCCCTCTAGTTGCCACATAGCGCTTATATTTTCTCGGCCTGCGCTACCGCGTTACCGATGTAGCTGGCGGGCGTCAGCGCCAGCAGCTCGCGCCGCGCGCGTTCGGGAATATCCAGCGCTTCGACGAACTGGCGTACCGCCACGGCATCGACCTTCTGCCCGCGCGTAAGCGCCTTGAGTTTCTCGTATGGCTGCTCGATACCGTAGCGCCGCATCACGGTCTGGATCGGCTCGGCCAGGACTTCCCAGTTTCGATCGAGGTCGTCGGCAATGACCTCGGCGTTTACCTCGAGTTTGCCGATACCGCGCTTGAGCGAATCCAGCGCGATCAGCAAGTGGCCAAAACCGGTACCGAGGTTACGCAGTACGGTAGAGTCGGTCAGGTCTCGCTGCCAGCGCGAAATCGGCAATTTCTGCGCCAGGTGCCCCAGTATGGCGTTGGCTATGCCGAGATTTCCCTCGGCATTTTCGAAATCGATGGGATTGACCTTGTGCGGCATGGTCGACGAGCCGACTTCGCCGGCGACGGTTTTCTGGCGAAAATAACCGATCGAGATGTAGCTCCAGATGTCACGGCTGAAATCGATCAAAATAGTGTTAAGGCGAACGGTGGCGTCGAACAGTTCGGCGATATAATCGTGCGGTTCGATCTGCGTGGTGTAGGGATTCCAGGCGAGGC
>JAAUYE010177658.1_pt1 | contig 13716 bp, 9 predicted proteins | sample 7278081 | NCBI WGS metagenome assembly JAAUYE01 (sample SAMN14350131, study PRJNA611818) | marine sediment metagenome | isolation source: surface marine sediment (0.6m) | place: French Polynesia: Moorea | collected 2018-08
CAGACAAAGAGTCTCTCGTTGCCTATGAGTTCTTCAAACCGTTGATCAACACTCGACTGATTCCTTTGATCCAGAAACACCGTCGTTCTTTGTTGGCTGAGAAGAGACGTCAAGGTGAGGTGGTCAACGCTGGTGTCCCAGTCAGTGGTTTCAAAGTCACTCCTGCTGAACCAGTGAATGGAGCCGGTGGATTCTGGAGACTGAAGGTCCATGGAGATACGTTCTGTGAGTACGACGACGTTGGTGCTACTCCCTTCTACCACGAAGACGCCATCAGGAAGTGTTGTCTCCAGATATCTTTCTTGACTGGTCAGTACCACCAAGGATGCTTCGCCTGTCGTCCAGACTATAGAAACACCATCAGGTATGGTATTTTCGGTGACTATGATTTCTGCATCCACAACTTCCAGTTTGGTGGTAGTCCCTACAAACTCCTGTTGAACAAAGACAAGGTCCTACCCGTCTTTTTGCAGTACTTTTCCGATATCTTGCTCTTCAACCCCAAGACAATCGGACCTGAACTGTACCTCTACGACGACAACGAGAAGATCTGGACCACCGAACGTGGGGATGACATGCAACTTCTTTTGACCCCACTCCGTACCCGATTCACTGAGAAGTACAGGTCCTATCGTCTCGCTGTGTTTGACTACCACTACGAATCTCGTGCTGAAGCTTGTGAGTCCCCGAAAGAAATCGCCAAACTCAAGAAACAACGAGACGTGTTAGTTAGCATGAACTCCGATACACTGTTTGGAGACATCGCCAAGACCATCAAGCAAGTTAGGGGAGCGTGGAACAATGCTTTCGATGGGTACTCTGAGGTTGAGATGGATAGCTACAAACACCTTGTTCCTCTTCGTGGAGGTATGTGTTACAACGTGTTCACCAACGAAGTGGTTGAACGTACCAAAGATATGTACTTCACTTCGTTCCTGAGTGATACTGTCAAGCCTGCCATGCGTACTCGTGGTGATGCCGACTGTGAGTTGATTGAACAATGGTTCCTGGAAGTTGCTCGTGGTCGTAGAGAACTTGCTCTCTACCTCAAACGTCTGGCAGGACTGTTCATGACCACACTCGATATCGACCGTCGATTCTATATCAACTTGGGGCCTGAGGGTCGTAATGGGAAGTCTGTGTTCTTCAAGATTCTCATGGACGTGTTTTCTGGAGTCAATGGGTCCCCTCCTCGTTACTGTACGTTGCCTCCTAACTTCTTTTCTGCGGGAGCCAACTCCCGTAACGGTTCTGAAGCTGCTTCACCACAGGCTATGCAACTGCTGAACAAGACCCTTATCATGGTTGAAGAAGTCCCTGCTGGTAAGGTTGCTACTTCCAAACTCAAGATGATCGCGTCCAAGGATCCAATGCAAGGCCGTGCTCTCTATGGCCAGCCCCAGACCATCAAGGTGATTGGGAAGCTTCTCATGAACGCCAATATCCCTCCTCAATTGACTGAAGACCACGCCATCTGGGACCGTGCCGTCTTCATTCCATGGGAGACTCGTTACGTTAACCACGAGTCTGAAGTTAAAGTGGATGAATGGAGACTTCCTTCCAGCAACGCAAAGAAGGACGAGATCATCAAGTGTACCTCTGCTTTTATGACTGTGTCCCTCCTCGCCCTCCACAAATTCATCAAGGATAACATGGACAATGAAGGGAAGATCGTCGCTGACAGTCTCCCTCTCCCTAAATGCGTCAAGGAACTGACTCAAGCCAAGAACGAAGACGCCAACCCCGTTCGCAGTTTCATGAAGTTGTATCTCGTGGATGACGAGAAGAGTAACTGTACCGTCAGTGATTTCTACCACGCCTACAAGTTCTACCTCCGTGAACGTGGAGTCAATCTCAGACAGTCTATGGACGCCATCATGGACAAGTTCCCTCAAGTCGGACTCAAGTTCTACATGGACGAGGAAAAAGAACAGCGTATTCGTGGCTTCGATCTCAAGGAAAACGCAAAGACTATGGCTGCTGCAGAGAAGAAAAACACCCACGTCGACGTCGCTGCCTTCTCTATTGATGGTCCTATCTTCCAAGGGTTGTACACACACACACACACACACACAAACACAAACACACACACACACACACACACACACACACACACACACACACACACACACACACACACACACACAGGTTCAAGCGTCAACGTGAGCAGCAGGAGTTGCAGGAGTTCGAGCAGATCAAGAAGCAACACTTTGATGCTCTTGGTGGAGATTACTAGGCAGAATTTATTTGGCGAATTGAGCAAAGCTACAAATGCCTTTCTTACAGTAAATCAGTTGGAAGTTTTTGCCTAGCATCAATAGTGTTTCCACTACAGTACGTACTTCAGGATGCAGTGATTTCAACTTTAATTTAAGCGTATTGCACGCACCACGCGCCACTTTCCTCCCACAATGACACGTCGCATACTTACAGAACGGCCTGCACGTACTCAAACACACGTGTTTTTTCTCATTTTCACGGCACTTGCACACGATTCCGCACGTTGGGCAGTACATCTCCCAAGTACGACACTTTAAACAGAAGAAACTGTCTGACGGGTATCTAGCCAGACCCATAGTACAGATCAGACACCTGATCATTGTCGAATGTTCTTCGAGTAAAGGAGCATAATTTATCACTCACCCGGCCTCCTGAACCTCTACCTCTCCTTTCCCTTCTTTCTCGTCCAGCTCCTTCATCTTAATATAACAAGCCGTACATGTATAGATCCAGTCCTCCGTACCAGGTTTAATAGTCCTTTGCTTACATGTACCACACTCTCTCCACAGTTCCTTGTTCTGGTAGCAGGTCGTACAGATCTTGCGCCACTCAGGGTCTGTCGTACGGAGGTTGGGCAGCCGGCACTGCTGGCAAGGCTTGAAGTTGGCGTTCTTGAAACATAGGCCACAGACTTGCTTCCACGTAGGATCTGTCACATACAATTTAGGCTTGTCACATACACGGCATTTCCGTTTCGTTAGTCCAGGGTTCCTGTAACACTCCTTACACTGCTTAGCGTAGTGTGGGGCAGTCCTTGGAACTTTCATGGCACACGTCACACACGTGCGTGCGCCATAGTCAACACAGATGGCATCCTGCCTTTGCAAAGGTAACGGTGGTGGAATATCAACCATGGTTGTGTTTTACCCCTACCCCCATATGAAATTTAGGAATCTAGGGAGGTCTAAAAATATATGTAACTAAAGACGAAAATGATCCCTCTCCTGCTTTTGTTAGCTACGCTCGCACTTGTTTATGGGACCCATGAACCTCAACCCATAACGTATCGCAAGCATTATGCATGTGACTGTTACGAACTGTTTCACAGTTATGCGTACCCAGTGACGCCATACCCCACACCGTCTCCCACACCGTCTCCTACTTACAGTAGTGATTCATACGGAGATTTTCTTTTTCCGTGGCAGATGGCACAACCTGCGAATCTAGGACGAGATCCCTAGAAATAATATGTGACTATAGTCAACGATCAACGATCATGCCAACTGAAAAGAAACAGAAAACGTCTTTAGATGTATGGGACGAAAAGAAGGTGATTGCCAATGGGTGGAGAGATGACGAGTACAAGAAGAGTACTCAGAACAAAGACGATAATTGGCATCATAGACGCTATGAGGGGTCTGACATGCACCATTTACCACCCGTCCATCCTAACTGGAAGTGGACTGACTACAAAACCAATATGGATTTTATCACGTTTTTGAATACGTTGAACTTAGACATTGTCTACTACGAAGCCGCACATGAAATCAAACACATGAAGAATTCCAAAGACTGGTCCGACAAGAAACCTCCGTACTTCACGCCAGAGAATCAACGATTGTGGTCGTGGACAGCTCTTCATCAGATGGAAATCACGTACCCACTGATGACGGAGTGTTCGGGCTTTTTTCGGTGTTTAGAACGAGAGACTGCAGTGTTCATGGAGAAATTCTCGAAGAAGATCACTGCCAGTGCCTTCAAAGAGAAGGTCATCCAGTTACTGGAAGCGTTCAATAGGATCATTCATGGGGTGTTCAGAGACAAAGTCTTGAAATACAAGCCTGGGCGGGCAGTACAGAAGATACTTGATTTCCAACAAATCATTCGTCGGTCCAGTTCTTACCAACGAGGACCTGATTTCATCAAGATAGAGAAGTTGGTGGCTACTAGTGGGAAAGATTTTTCAGACAAAGTACTGTACCCACCTGTAGACGCAGCTGCTGCTAGGAAACAACGAACGGATAAGTTGGAGACTCTAGCTTTGAAGAAACCGACAATCGTACACGAGTTTGAAGTCATGTCTGGAGTCAAACAACTGGTACGCACCGTGTTTGGGAATGTCAAAGGGGTGTCTATTAGGAACACGTCCATAGACACTGAAGAACAAGCCATTGCCTGTGCTCTGTTACTCCAGATCCTATGTGGATCACGTATCACTGGAGTACTTCTAGTCAACGTGTTTCAACGAGTAGATGTTGGCTTTTTGGCCAGTTACAAGGAAGAGATGGAGAATGTAGATGAGGTAGAGGACGTGTACGACAATTTTGGGAACATCAGTAAGTGTGTGGCCGTTCGTCGTATCCTCAAGAGTAAAGACACAAACACCAAACTCAAGTCGTCAGTCAAGATGATTGTCAAACCCATCCTCTACTACCTCCTGGACGTCGCCTTCCTTGATGGGAAACCCTTCTTTCTGAAGGAAGAGGATGCGGTAGGTGTGTTTCTCAAACTAGTCAGGGGTATGAGGAAGTTTATTTTTGCAGACTCACCAGATCTAGCTGAGACTTTCAATAAGCAATTGGCTTTGAAAGACTCTGCACTGAAAGATCTAGGTGTTAAGGGGACAGACACTGGGAGACTACAGGCCAGTTGGTACAAGAAGTGTAATGCTATGGTGAAGAGTGTGTTCCCGTTCGTGGAGAATGAAAAGGTCGAGAAGGACGGCAAGAGTACTGCCACTCACATGTTGAGGAGGATATACGTCAATCTGGCGTATGATTCGTTCGCTTCCAATAGGATGAAGGAGACTGCGTTTGCCCAGATGACTCTTGGACACAAGTCGTTCAAAGTCAGTTTGAACTATACGTCCATGATAATCGAACGGAGTGTGTCTGCCGAGAAGATCAGTGGTGGTGAGAAGGATAGAATCAAGATACTCGACATGGTTGCTGGATTCGATGAACGACTAGAACGACTAGAGACTTTCCTACAGACAAAACCAAGTAAGTACAAGGTGGAGCCACTGTCACGTGCACCGAAAGGATCGACTGTCGAAGATAAAGTCCAACGATCCATTGATAAGATGAGGGAGATGAAAGAGAATGGGATCTTGCGTACGTTTGAAAATCTCAAACTCTACAAATTCAACCTCGGATCTGAAGTACGCGCAGGAGTCAAACGACACAGAGACTACGACGAAGTCAAATAAAAAAAAATGTGTTAGCTAGAGATGAACCATGGCGGACGAACAACCTGAACGAGTGGATCCTATTCCACGAGGTAGGAGAAAAAAGATTGATCACTCCGACAAGGAACACGTCTGTTCCCCTGACCATGTGCGCATACCAGCCCACTGTAGACTCAAGAGGAACAGACGGAAGTCCAAAGCAACTAAATATATTACACAGTCTACGGATTCATTTGTGCCGGGTGTGTAAGCAGTGGTCACTGTGGCCATTCAACACACCACTGGCACGACTGACTGTGTTTGATTTGCCTATTAAAATCTTATGTTGTGATAAGTGTATCAACAATGTCCGAGTCCGACACGAAAGCGCCTCTCGTCCAAGAAGAGACTACAGTACAACCAAGAAAGAAAGAACCCCGATACCTATGGCGATCGGGGTGCATGGAATTGGACTCGAGATTTGTAATATTTGCTGCTCAATTCCTCATCAGCTTACTAATCCTGGTTTTCTGTGCTACGAAACTCACTCGCCTCGATACTTGTGAGGCACAGTCACTGTACGGTAATATCATTCTCACTCTCATGGGAGTGTGGATGCCTTCACCAATTGCGTGATAACGTTGCAATTTTATTTCAATAAAATTAACAATTCTCAAGCAGCTGCTTTGACTGCCCTGACGTACGTTGCCTTGGCTCTCTTCATACAGTCTTTCAGTGAGATGCCAGGGTTCTTCTCTCTGAAACTTTTGAGGTGCTGACTCCAGGCGTTGGGTTTGCGTTCCGTGATGGGCTTCCTTGCTTTTTTGACTGGTTTAGGAGTAGCCACGACAGGGGTTTTTGCTGGAGGAGGAGCTGCTTGTGTAGGGAAACTAGGTTTGATTGGTGGAGAAGGGGTAGGAGGTTTCGGTTGGGCAGGAGGGGGTTTTGGTTCTGACGTCATAGGTTTGGGTGGAGCCATTGAAGACTTCACAGGGGTCGAGGTACGGTCACCGGTAACTGCGTTCATGTCTGGGTACTCAATGTTAGCTGCACATTCTTTCTAGGAATCTAGGGAATTCATCCACATCCACCCAATTCACGCGAAAATGCCGAGTGAAACACTCGTGCGATGATCCTGATGTTGAAATTTTCAGGCAGGTCCAGTGGTTGTAGATTCGAGTCCAGGAGTTGGAATCGAATGGTACTACTCAAACCACGTGGGTCTGTGCGATAGACGATTGTGTGAAGTGACCGGTCTTTTACCTCGACCGTCTTGACTCCTCCAAACACAGTGTCTGACAATGGTACTGCCGCAATGATGTCATACCGAGACCCATCTGCCCCAAAAGTCAAATTCGCATGCCCCATAGTATCGGCAGCGATGAAAACCAGTGTCTCACCCGCGAAATTGGGTAGATTGGTGGCAGTCACTTCAAGTGGTGTTGTCCCCAAAAGAGGAATAATGGTTCCTGAATACTGACTCGGATCAAACCCCAGTCTGGTAAGTGGTGTTGCTGTTCCATTGTTTTCCGAGTCTAAAAACCCTACATTACATTGGTTGTACTCATTGTTTGTGATTTGTATTCTGTTGCCGACAACAGTGAATGTCATGTTGATTGGGTTGGTTGGGGGTGAACCAATGGTAGTAACTGTGACTCCAGCATTGTTTGCGTCAAAGACTTGCGATAATTCTGTCACAAATTGTGTAAGAGTATATTGACCCCTTGGAACTGTGTAGACATGGTTTCTGGCATTGAAAAGACCAGATCCAGCAAGAACTGATATTCTAAACTCGTCTGTTGCTATGTTTTCAAAGACGTTGGGGACTTCGACGTAGACGGGACACATCTCGACTGCAAAGTCGACGTCAGGGGTACTGCCCATAGAAATAGTCCAAGTGCCTCCATTACGGGAACTGGCGTGGTCTGTACCGACATACAGTTGTGTTCCAACGTGTTGACGATCGGTAGCCATGCTTTTTTATTCTGTTTCACTTTGACAACACATATCTTTTACTGCTCGACCTCGACGTTGGTCAAGAAGACACGTGCCAGACGCACGTACTTCAAGTACATGATCAAACGACGTTCACTGCCGTGAGCAGTGCCTACAGCTGCGTTGTAGCCTGTGCCTGTCTCAACTGTAGAACCAGCCGCTTCTATACGCAACTGCAGGATACGACTGTTGTTGATGGGCACACCACTCAAGTTGAACAGGTCACTACGCTCCAATTGACACGCAATGACTGAATTACCATTGGCGTACGTCCCACGATCGAAACTTTCCACACCACGATCAACCTTCACATACGAACGACGAACTAGACGGAATAAGGCATCGTCGACCAATGATGAAGGTGCAGGCGACAAAACCATACCAGTCGTCGCTCCAGTAGGGGCAGTGGTGACGAGATATTCTTGTCCTGGAATGACAGTACTCAATCGAATAACGTCTCCTACCACAATCCCAGCTGCTTGCAGATCAGTGGCCGTTCCAGTTACAGCTCCTGTTGTTGCTGCAATGTCGATTGTTCCGGAAAGTTGACGTGCCTCCTCAAAGTACTGGTCTTTGGCATTGGTAGTGAACGGACTTGTGTAGGCTTCACGAGCGTCTTCATCGATTTGTTGGTTCACTGCGAAGGAGAGAGACCGAGAAGATTGTAAACGAGGGAGTTCTTCGTTTGTGTAAAGACTACAGGCAGATGTACGCAAGTTGCTTGCCTTGTACGTGTTGAAGGCAATCAGTGTGTGTTTGTAACTCTCTGGGATAATGTCCCTCACGTTAGTTGTAAGAGACACAGGTTGTTGTGGGAAATACAGGGATCCCAACTGCCACTGCCAGCGTCTGTAAGCCCATGGTTCCGTCTGGAAAGAGTCGAAATTTCGTGCGTTTGTACCAGTGATGTGGTCGACCATGTACATACCCGCAGTGGCTCGTAGAGCACGCGAGGCTGCTTTTCGGACTTCTTCGGTGAACGTCGTGTTAGTACCACTGGAATTTGACTGGGCACGGTCAGTACGTTCGTAGTCACAGTACACCAATTCGAGACCGTTGACAGCCGACATGTTGTTCAGTTCACGTTGGACACCATCCGTCAATTGGACAGACCGCAAAGCGATGTAAGGGTTTCCAATTGTGTATCCAGAAACAGACACACCAGAAAGTACAGAACCGTCAATACCCGAACGGAGTTCAAAAGCAATGTCAGGGTTCTCGAATTCAATTTCGATACGCATACCACTCAAGATCATACTTGGCATCAAACGACCGTACGCAAAGAAATCAGACAGGACGTACAGAGGAATACTGAAGTGTTGAGTCACGTACGCCCCTTTTGCCCACAGTTCATTGGCATCAGTGACTGCCCCAGGCGGAATACCAAGTAGAGCATTTCCAGATGTCCCGTAGTTGGTGTGAGTAAACGAACCGTAACCCATCGATTGTCCCACAGTCTGGAACCAGGTCTTGTCGTACATGAATGGTAGAGTTTGAGCTTTCAGGAAATTGAGGTTATTGATACGGCAGATCTCGTCACCCGAACGAGAGTGGATTGTAAGAGAACGAATGATGTTTAGGACAGACCCGTTCTCACCGAAACGAGCAATGGCACGTGACCTGGTAGTGTCGTCTGCGCCACCGGTAACAGTCACTGTCAAGGAAAACTCAAGTGAAGAATTCCTCATGTCACCGTAGTCGGCTCCTGAGTTCAGGATACAGAAGGCCCGTTGTTGGTTCGTATAACTGTTAGCTTGGAAGAATTGGTTCTTGTGAGTGTTGTTGACAGTCACACTCATGTCATTAGGAAGAATGTAAGTCAGGTCATTGGCGGCCAATTGACCCATACGTTTGTCCCCTGACCCAGTCTCATCGGACATGTCCATGCCCTTGTTGGCGGACATAGCCGCTTTCATGTCGTCTTTACCACCCTGAGGAACGTAACCCATGTTGATTCTTGAGTCGAGAACGTATTTCGCTTTATTCATGCATATCTTTTTCTTTAAACTCCTACAGGTAGTAGGCGGCTCATCTTGGCTTTACTACGAGCCGCATTGTCTAGTGCAGTAGTGACCAAGCCTACCTGGTTCGCTAGCATCCCTCCATCTTTTGGAATGTACTCTTGAGGGATATCTTGTCTCTGTTGATTGTGCATGTACGCCCTCTCCATCTCCTGTTCCGCATTCTCCGTACCTTCCACCACCCCTTGCATGTCTCTCAGAGTCTTGCGTGGGTGCCGCATACGAGTCCCTTGTTTGATCTGGAACAGTCTGTTTCTCTGCTGGTACATCCGAGATTCAGGTGCCGTGTAGACTCGGTCTTTCCCCGTTTCAATAATACTCTGTTTCTGGGCCTCATCTCCTATCAACTCCTTCTCAAGTTCAGAGACCCTGCTCACCTTCTTCTTGTTCATTTCAGCCATGGTAGTGCAAGTTGTTCAGACCGGCTTCTCTGTCTGATACGTGTAAGTCCAACGACGCCTTGATCTCGTCGTCTATATCATTTTCTTCTGCATATTCATTTTTTTTCTCCTCTGTCTTTTGCTTTTTAGACTGTGGTTCCTCTGCATCTTCTACTGTGATACGGTTCAGTTTGATGAATTCATTGAGACGTTTACGGAATCTCTTGTCCCAGCCTTGTTTCATATTGATGGTCAAGAACGAGAACTTTTCTTTGGTTGCACAGTTCACTAGTTGTTTGAATTCCTTCTTGCTGTACTCAGGTGGGGCAAAGTCTTCCGTCACCATCTCCACTTCACTGGCACTCCCTTGGAAGAAGAAGACGAAGTTAGCTTGCAGTCGACAGATTTTAGGGACCCTCTTGAAGTGCTGAGTACATATGAACGTTGTACAGTTGACGTGTCTCACTTGGTAGAAACATCGTGTGAAACTCTTCTCCCCCATGAACCTCGTGTCTCCGATGACGTCATCAAAGATGATAGCGAATTGAGGGACTTTGTCTGCCGTTGAATTGTCAATCTTGTCTTGCTGACTGTTCAGTATAATGTCCAGCAACTGAGGAGCTTCATCCAGATCAGTAAACACATGATTAGCAGGAATATTAAGGCTCTTTTGCACATCGTCCCCATTGGCAGTGGGACTGAAGAGGAAGATCTTGCTGAACCACCCTTCCGGCCTGTTCGGGCCTGGACCGTAGAACCTCTCGTCCGTGATGAAGTTGGCAAGTAGGGTTGACTTACCCGATCCACTTTTCCCTGATATGATAACGCTTGAACCGAGCGGGGGTATGAACATGTCCTCGTGCTCAGCGAGTGGAGGTTGTTCGATCTTGTCTTTTGTTGTAGGCACGGGCTCGATACTGAGGTCTTCTGGAGCTTGTTTGGTCTCGATCGTGAACCCGGCACAGTCGCCGACATTATCTGGGGTGTACTCTTCACTGTTGACATTGGGAGTTTCTGGTACTTCTTGTTGTACTTCTTGCTGTACACGTTTACGTTTACCCATTGTAGTATCATCTTTATTATTCACAAACTTTTAAGGAGGAGCTTGGTCGATGGTGTATGCACCATTGGCTGTAGGAGCGTTGGAACTGTAATCTATCACCGACAGATTCCATGTTGTTCCACTGAGACCAGTCAAGACATCTCCTCCATTGAAGTCCTCACGGACATTGTTAATGTAAAATCTGACGTCTGCAGTATTGTTTGTGGAGTCACCGATCCACATACACGCGATGGTCTGTCCAGCAGCTGTCAAATCGAGAGCACTTGCAGAACCACTGGTTCCTGTATCGCCTGTGTTACCTATCTGTATACCACGTTGGTCGGAAGTAGGACCGTTTGTAGATGGAATGTACCGTATACTCCCTGGATTCTGAGCGAAACTGGCAGTGAAGTCGTAGGTGGACTGAGTAAACCCGATACTGGCACCTGTAACGTCCCAAGTCACCCTTGCCAGGTAGAAACCTGTCGTGTCCGCTACGTTCACCGTACCTCTGATACCTCCAATTGCAGAGGTACCATTACGAGTGGCCGTTAAATTGCCGTTTGAAAGGTTTATAGTTGAATTGTTTGTATTGCCAGTACTAATAGTCCACGTCTCTGTGTTTCCACTATCTGTGTCCCAGACAGTGGTTACACTCGAATACGTGTCTGTCTGAGCTCCACCATTGACATCACACTTGACGTCATAGACGTCGTCATGATTGAATGTGATGGTAGTGGTGGCTGCGGATGGTGTGGTGATGGTAGCCGTGCCTGTACCAACAGAAGTCACACTCCAGCTGTAAGTGGACCCACCACTAGCACCAGCGACGGACCACGCGTCTGTAATGAGACTCGTGCCCCACTGACCACCAGTCAGACCGATAGTAGCAGGTGCTTGGACAGTTATACCTGCATCAGCTGCCATGTGGACACTGAACAAATTCAGTCTCGTCACATTAATGTCTTCCGTACCACCTTCGTTTGAGACCCATAATTCCAAGTAATCGTTCGTTGACATTGACGTCATACAATGGATGGCACTACTACTATTGTTTGAGTTCCCTGTCGTCTCTATGACTATAGAAGATCCAGGGATGGCCGTACCGTTCTTGTATATTCTGATATCAATTGCCCTTGCAGGGTTGGTACCAACGTTCAGTGAGAATGTTGCTCCTATATGACTGAACTTTGTCATCGTTCCAGTGTACGTCAGACGATTGGACCCAGAGTTTGTGTAACTCACCAACCGACCGTCACTAGTATCGACTGTTGCTTTTACAAACGTCGATTGGGTCGTGATGGTCGTGGTACTCGTATTGTTGTCTGTGAACATTTCGCCTACTGGTTGAGGGAATGTGATGCCACCAGTAGTCACGACGTTGTTACTATCGTCGATAGTCACACCACTCGTCTGGATAGTCGTACCCGTAGTCGAGTCGAATTTGGGGACTGCATTGTCTGTACTTGAACCGTTATTGATCACACTCAGTGCGTCTCTTGCGGCTATGTCGACTCCATCGACTGTGCCTCCAGGCAAAATATTGCCTGTAGTCGTGACTTGAGCAAACGTCACATTGTCCGTCGTACTAGTATCTTGATCTACACTCCTTGTTGTATTGGCATCGATCGTACGACCATTGACACTTGCGAATGTGACTGCATCAGTGGTGTTGGTATCTTGATTGACACTGCGAGTAGTATTTGCATCGATCGTACGACCATTGACACTAGCGAATGTGACTGCGTCAGTAGTGTTGGTATCTTGATTGACGCTGCGAGTAGTATTTGCATCGATGGTACGACCATTGACACTTGCGAATGTGACTGCGTCAGTAGTGTTTGTGTCTTGGTCTACACTCCTAGTAGTGTTGGCATCTATGGTCCTTAGATTGACTGTTGCGAATGTGACTGCATCAGTCGTGTTTGTGTCTTGGTCTACACTACGAGTTGTATTAGCATCGATTGTACGACCATTGACACTGGCAAAAGTGACTGCGTCTGTAGTGTTCAGGTCCTGATCGACACTTCTAGTAGTGTTTGCAACGATCGTTTGTCCATTGACCGTGGTTGCAGTCAAGTTACGGACAGTTGTGTCTGCGTTACTGTCACATATGATTGCGTCGTTGGGAGTACCGAAACTCGTACGCGCAATCTTGAATGGACGACCACTCTCTGAAAAGTCTACACCCTCTATCCATTTAGCATCACTCACTTCGTATGTGGTAGTACAGTCTTCACTGACTGTAGGACCACCTACCGTTAACGCTCCCCCTGCCACTGCCTCATCAGTCGCACTTGTACCACCACCAGTACTGCCACCGAAGATATCCATTGTAGTTGTAAACTTCATCTTTTATTGACACATTTTTTTAGGGGAGAATGACTTCCAGTGACCGACGCTTTTTACGGTGAGGACCACCACTGTCCACTTCACGTTCACGGATATTGGGGTTACGACGAGGGGCAAAGTCCCTGAACCAATCACGTTTCTGGAGCTCGGCTCCAGGAGCTAGTGCCACTGGAATGAAGGGCATGCGGTTATGGTAAGTAGGTTCCAGTGGACATTTGGCGTCCCTGGGCAAGCCAGAATCACTCACACTGACTGGGACTTCAGTGGTGTCTTTTCCCAGGACACTAGATGACCCTTCACCCATAGATTTCAAGAGGTTGAGTGCGGCTTTTGCTTCTTGACGACGGGCAGCATAGAATTTTTCCACGTCGGAAGTATTCTTGATACTCTGCCACTGCCATGGCATTGGGTGAGCATAGTTGATGGGACCTAACCATTCTTGAGGTGCGAACTTACGACCCAAGTTCGTGTAGTAGTTGTGCCACCACTCTTGTTGTTGAAACAGTCTATTGTCTACACCTTCACCGAACCCAGGCTGAA
>JAAUYE010010534.1_pt1 | contig 13666 bp, 9 predicted proteins | sample 7278081 | NCBI WGS metagenome assembly JAAUYE01 (sample SAMN14350131, study PRJNA611818) | marine sediment metagenome | isolation source: surface marine sediment (0.6m) | place: French Polynesia: Moorea | collected 2018-08
TAGCAGCGTGATGTCGGAGCCGGCGAAGACGTTGGTCGCGAAATCCGGCAGCGCGCGGCCGTCGGTGATCTTGAGACCCGGGCCGTAATTATTGAACGGCCTGGCAATTCGCACCGGCACCTCGTGAACTTTGGCGAAGTTGACGCACAGCGTTTCGCCGTAGCGCTTCGACTCGTCGTAACACGCGCGCGGCCCCGTGCAGGACACGTTGCCGCGGTAGGTCTCGGGCGTGGGGATGTTCTCGGCCGAAGGGTCGCCGTAGATCTCGCTGGTCGAATAGAACAGGAAGCCCTCGACGGGCGCCGACGAGTCCTTCTGCGCGACGGTCCAGTCCAGCAGGTAGCGCAGGCCGTCGACGTTGGCGTCCATCGTCTCGATCGGGTGCTGGCGATAGAAGATCGGCGACGCGATCGACGCGGCGTGAATGATGTACTCGAACGGCCCGAAGTCGCCGGGCAGCGGGTCCGTGATGTCGTGCTTGCGCGTGACGAGATGCGCGTTGCCCTCAAGACCGGCCAGCCACGCGGGCATGCCGCGCGAGAAGTTGTCGTAGACGTGCACGGTGACAGGATCCTGCCCGGACACCTCGTTCCAGTGCAGCAGCGCCTGCACGAGGTAGTAGCCCAGGAAACCGGCGCCGCCCGTGATAAGCACGTTCTTGCCGGAAATCGCCGCCAGCTCGGCTTCGGCCTTGCGGCAGATATACGCCAGGTCTTCCCTGACTACGTCGCCGGAATTCATCGTTGTGTTGTCAGACATTGTCGTCTCGTGCGATTACCAGGACTTCCAGGGCGGCTTGCCCGACTCCCAGAGTTCCTCGAGGTACATGCGGTCGCGCAGCGTGTCCATCGGCTGCCAGAAGCCGTCGTGCTTGTAAGCGTGCAGCTGCCCGTCTTCGGCAATGCGCTCCAGCGGTTCCCGCTCCCACGATATGCTGTCGCCGTCGATGTAGTCGAGCGTCTTCGGCTCGAGCACGAAGAACCCGCCATTGACCCACGCGTTGTCGCCTTTCGGTTTCTCACGGAAGTGTTCGACCTGCGTTTGCGACTCACCGAGGCTGAACGCGCCGAAACGGCCCGGCGGCTGCACGGCGGTCATCGTCGCGAGGCCACCATGGTCCTTGTGAAAGGCAACCAGCCGGGTCAGGTCGATGTCGCTGACGCCGTCGCCATAGGTCATGCAAAACGTCTCGTCGTCGAGGTAGTCGCGCACGCGCTTGAGGCGGCCGCCCGTCATCGTCGACAGGCCGGTATCGATCAGCGACACGCGCCAGTCCTCAGCCTCCGAATGATGAATGTCGAGCCCCTGGTTGCGAATGTCGATTGTGACGTCCGAGGTGTGCAAGAGGTAGTTCGCGAAGTATTCCTTGATGGCGAACCCTTTGTAGCCACAGCAGATGACAAAGTCGTGAATGCCGTGGGCATCGTACGACTTCATGATGTGCCAAAGAATGGGCTTCTCCCCGATCTCGACCATGGGTTTCGGCCGGACCGTGGTTTCCTCGGAAATCCGTGTCCCGAAGCCCCCTGCCAATATCACCGCTTTCATGCAGCTTGTCCTTGTTCTTTTACGCGCGTTTTCTGCCGCGATTTGCCAATTTTCGACCCTAAATGGCTGAGTTCACGACCATTGTGGATGTTAGCCGAGGCAAGGCCGGCAAGCAAAAATGACCACATATCGCTCACGGAGAGACCTGCCCTCGGGCCTCGCAGTATGGCACCATCGCGGGCCGGCGGATGCGAACATTGTCGCAGGAAATAGTGAGAACCAAGCCGTATGAGGGGACAGAACCACGTCATGGAGGAAAGTGTGCCGTCCGGGTATGTTGCGGTGATACCTGCAGCGGGTGCCGGCACCCGGCTGCCCGACCGCGAATTAAGTAAAGAACTCATGCCCTATTCGAGCCCGGAGACGAACGCAAAACCGGTCATTTCGCACCTGCTGCACTGCCTCGGCCGGGCCGGCGTGCACGACACGGTTATCGTGCTGCGCGACGACAAGACCGACATCGTGGATTACCTCTCGGGCCCCGAGTGGAGCAACAAGCGGTTCCGATTCGCGATGACCCCCGGGACTTCGGGCGTCCCCGAGACGGTCGCGCTCGGCGTGAGGGAGGTCGGTGCGCAAAACGTCGCTTTCGGTTTTCCCGACATCCTGTTCGAGCCACAGGATGCGTTCGTGCAACTCATGAACCGTCTCGACAGTTCGACTGCCGACATCGTGCTGGGCCTGTTCCCGACCGATACGCCGGAGAAAATGGACATGGTCGCCACTGACCCGGAAGGACGGGTCACCGACATTGTTATCAAACCCGAATCGACGACACCCGAACTGACCTGGATCCTGGCGACGTGGACGCCCAAGTTCAGCGCGTTTCTCGCCGACCATCACGGCGGCAGCCATCTCGGTGATGCGTTCCTGCTGGCGATGAACGACGGCTTCACAATTGCAGCGGTTGCATTCAACGAGGGGCGTTCGCTGGACATCGGCACGCCCGACGACCTGGCCCGTGCACAGCAGTGGATAGTAGGCTGACATGCTGAGCGGCGAGACCATCATCTACTTCGGCCCCGAGCCCTGGAAGGGCCTCTGGCGCAACCGCCACCAGTTGATGAGCCGTTTCGCAGAACACAACGACGTCTACTACGTCGAGCCGCCGACCAATATTCGCGACTGCCTGAAACCCGGCCGGCCCGGCAAGCTGTTTACCCGCGATGCGAGCGGAGTGACGATCATTCACGGCGTACGCTGGCTGCCGCTGACGGGCCGCCCGCCTTTCAGGAACCTGAGCATCCGGCTTTTTCTTGCCGCTATCGCACTTGTGACGGGCACCGTATTCAGGCGCCGACCGATCGTCTGGTACTCCAGGCCCCAGATGATCGACTACGTGGGCATGTTCAAAGCCAGGCACAAGATTTATCACGTGGTCGACGAGTACAGCGGTTATGGCCACCCGTCCACATCGGAGGTCAGCGATCCGAACGCTCGGGAGCTCCGGATGCTGCGCAGCGTCGACACGGTCATTGTCGTTACCCAATCGCTGTACGACGACAAGTCCCCGCATAACGCAGACACCCATATCGTCGCCAACGCCGTTGACTTCGAGGCATACGCCGATGACTACGTTGCCCGGCCCTATGAACTGGCGGACATCGACGGGCCCGTGATTGGCTACTCCGGACTCGTTGCCGCCAGGCTCGACCTCGCGATGCTCTACCAGGCGGCAACCCGCCGACCGGACTGGAATTTCGTGTTTGTCGGCACGGTCAACGAGAGCTACTGCAAGTCCGACATGCGGCGGCTGCGAGACCTGCCGAACGTACACATGCTCGGCACCAAGACAGTCGATGAAGTGCCACACTACGTCCACCACTTCGATGTTTGCATGATTCCGTACGTGCTGAACCTCCGCGCAGCGCATTCGAGCCCCCTGAAGCTTTACGAGTACGCAGCCGCATCCAAGCCCATCGTCTCCACCGATTTTCCCGCGGCCCGCGCTTTCGAGGGGCAGGTGAGGTTTGCCGGCGATGCCGACGAGCTGATCGCCGAGTGCGACGCCGCTCTTAAGCTCGACGCATCGTCCGACGAGATCATTGACAACCGGCGAGTCGCGTCGGAGAACACCTGGGAACATCGGGTGCAGCAACTGTCTGAGATCCTGGGGCACGCTCCGCGGCACGAAGGCGCCGCGGAGCGGCCGCACATTCTCTACGTCGCGGAGTTCTCAACTGGCGGTTCGATCGAGAGCCTGCTGACACTGATCGGCGGGCTCGACAAAGAGGCTTTCAAGCCCTCTGTACTGTTCTACGCGATGCCGGATGCGGAGATTTGCAGGCGCGTTGAAGAAGCCGGCGCAAACGTGCTCTCGATTTACCCACGTGGCTCCAACAGGGGCGGCATCCGGCACCTGAGAAAGCGCAACCTGCAGTCGAGGGTGAAAGACCTGTTCGGCAGCCGCGTCGAATACGCGTATGCCTCGCTCAAATACGCGTTCCACTATCTTCGGTTTCGCGTTCCGACCTACAAGGCGATCCGTGAGCAACTGGAAAAGATCCGGCCCGACCTCGTGCACTTCAACAGTACCGTTGTCAGCGATACCCCTGGCATCCAGGCGGCGCGGGCCTGCGGCATCCCGGCCGTCAGCCATGTCCGCAATTTCGGCAACGTCACCTACTTGAGCGTGCTAATTACACGCTCGGTCAAATCCTTCATCTGCATATCGAACGCGGTCAAGGATCACCTCGTCGGATGCGGTGTGAATGAAGATCAGTGCGTTGTCGTTCCGAACGCGGTTGATCTCCAGCGCTTCAGCGAGCGGGACTCGCCGGAAACTCCGGTTCGCAAGGAGTTCGGCTGGAGGAAGACCGACAAGGTCATTGCGCTGGTCGGACGAATCGTCGCGTGGAAAGGCCAGGACTACTTCATTCGCGCTATCGCAAAGGCACGAGAGACGGATGCGTCGATACGTGGCCTCATCGTTGGCGATGACTCCGGGTCGCTGGACGGCCCCGGCTACATGGCCGGGCTGGAGTCCCTGATCGAGGAACTGGGTGCTGGAGAATCGATCAGGTTTTCGGGACACCGTAGCGACGTTGCCGAGATCATGAAGTCCTCTGATGTCGTCGTTTGCGCGTCGTCGACGCCGGAACCATTCGGCCGGGTCATCATCGAGAGCATGGCGGTTGGCACGCCGGTGATAGCAACAGACGCCGGAGGCGCGACCGACATCATCGAGGACGGCGCCAATGGCGTTCTCGTCCCGATCAGGGACGACGCTTCCATGGCTGACGCCGTGCTGCGCCTGACACAGGACAGCGACTTCAGCGACAAAGTTCGGTCGGCCGGATTGCAGAGCGTTGCCGATCGCTATACCGTCGCGAGACACGTCGAGCGGGTCTCCCGCATCTACCGCGACGTCCTGAAACTGGAGCAGCCATGATCTTCAACGAAACCGAACTGCCGGGCGTATTCCTGATCGATATCCAGCGGATCGGCGACGAGCGCGGATTCTTCAGCCGATTCTGGTGCGAGCAGGAGTTCGCAAACCAGGACCTGGCGTACGAAATCGCGCAGATCAACATCTCGCACAACCCCGTCGCCGGCACGCTGCGCGGCCTGCACTACCAGCAATACCCGCACGAGGAGGCCAAGGTCGTAGCGTGCACCCAGGGCCGCGTATTCGACGTCGCGGTCGACATGCGACCCGACTCGAAGACCTACCTGCAGTGGTTTGGCACTGTCCTCGACAGCGAAAAACGGCAGATGCTTTACATCCCGCAGGGTTTCGCGCACGGCTACCAGGCGCTCGAGGACAACACGAACCTGCTGTACCTCGTCTCCGAGTTCTACGCGCCCGACGCCGAGGCCGGCGTGCGCTACGACGACCCGGCCGTCGGCATCAACTGGCCGCTGCCAGCCGAGAACCTCTCGGACAAGGACAAGAGCTGGGAGCTGCTGCCGGCTAGGAGTTAGCCGCGTTCTCCCGGAACCAGTCGTAGGTGGCTTCGATGCCTTCGCGCAGCCCCACCTGCGCTTTCCAGCCCAGTGACTGCAGCCTGGACACGTCCAGCAGCTTGCGCATCGTGCCATCGGGATAGTCGGCGTTCAGCCGGATCTCGCCCTCGAAGCCCGTGACCGACCTGACGATCTCGGCGAGTTCGAGAATGGACACGTCTTCGCCCGTGCCAACGTTGATGTGCGACAGCATCGGCTCGACGGCGCCATCGTACTGATCCTTGTCGAGGCCGGCCACGAACACGCACGCGTCGGCCAGGTCGTCGACAAACAGGAACTCCCGCCGCGGCTTGCCCGATCCCCAGACCTCAACTTCGCTCGCACCGGAAGCCCTGGCCTCGTGGAACTTGCGGATCAGGGCCGGTAGCACGTGGCTCGTCTTGAGGTCGAAGTTGTCGTTGACGCCGTAGAGGTTGGTTGGCATGACGCTGCGGTAATCGGTGCCGTACTGGCGGTTGTACGACTCGCACAGCTTGATGCCGGCGATCTTGGCAATCGCGTAGGGCTCGTTCGTCGGCTCGAGCGGCCCGGTCAACAGGCTGCTCTCGGGCATCGGCTGCGGCGCTTCGCGCGGGTAGATGCACGAACTGCCGAGGAACAGCAGGCGCTCGACTCCTGCAGCATGCGCGGCGCCGATGATGTTCGACGCAATCACGAGATTGTCGTGGATGAAATCGGCCGGGTACGTGTTATTGGCGTAGATGCCGCCGACCTTGGCGGCTGCGAGGAAGACCAGCTCCGGCTTCTCCGCCTGGAAGAAGTCCCGCACCTGCGCCTGGTCGATCAGGTCGACCTCCTTGCGGCTGCGTAACAGCAGCTGGTCGCAGCCGAGGCGTTCGAGGCGGCGCACGATCGCCGAGCCGACCATGCCGTTGTGACCGGCGACGAAAATTCTCGCCGTTTTCAGGTCATTCATGCCGCTCATACACTTTGAAGCCTTCCTTTGCGATCAGTGCATATTTCTGGGCCAGTTGCAGGTCCTCGTCGACCATCTCCTCGACCATCTGCTCGAACGTGATCTCGGGCTCCCAGCCGAGTTCTTTCTTTGCCTTGGTGGCGTCGCCGAGCAGCGTTTCTACCTCGGTCGGTCGGAAGTAGCGCGGGTCGATGCTGACGATGCGCGTACCGGCCTTGAGATGCTCGGCGCCCTCAACGTCGGCGGCAACCCGACCGATCTCGTCCACGCCCTCGCCGCTCCATTCGATGGCGATGCCGAGGTGGCTGGCGGCTGCCTCGATCATCTGCCGCACCGAGAACTGCCGTCCCGTCGCGATGACGTAATCGTCGGGGTTGTCCTGCTGCAGGATCAGCCACTGCGCGATGACGAAGTCCTTCGCATGTCCCCAGTCGCGCTTGGCATCCATGTTGCCGAGGTAGAGTTCTTTCTGCAGGCCGAGCTTGATGCGCGCCAGCGCGCGCGTGATCTTGCGCGTGACGAACGTCTCGCCACGGACCGGCGACTCGTGATTGAACAGGATGCCGTTGCAGGCAAACATGTTGTAGGCCTCACGGTAGTTGACCGTGATCCAGTAGGCATAGAGCTTGGCCACGGCGTAAGGCGAGCGCGGGTAGAACGGCGTGGTCTCTTTCTGCTGTATCTCCTGCACGAGTCCATAGAGCTCCGACGTCGAGGCCTGGTAGAACCGCGTCGAGTCGACGCGCCCCAGCAGCTTGATGGCCTCGAGCAGCCGCAGCGGCCCGATGGCGTCGGCGTTGGCCGTGTACTCGGGCGTTTCGAACGACACCGCCACGTGACTCTGCGCGGCCAGGTTGTAGACCTCGTCGGGCTTGACGTCCTGGATGATGCGTATCAGGTTGGTCGAGTCGGTCATGTCCCCGTAGTGCAGGAAGAACTTCGGGTCCGTCTCGTGCGGGTCCTGGTAAAGGTGGTCGATACGGTCGGTGTTAAAGGACGAGGCGCGGCGCTTGATGCCGTGCACCTGGTAGCCCTTGTCGAGCAGAAACTCGGCCAAATAGGATCCATCCTGACCGGTGATACCGGTGATCAGTGCTGTCTTGCTCACTAATTTTCCTCGGTGATTAACGCGTGCTGCTGAATCCGGTCGGCCGCCAGTTCAACCACAGCGAGATGTTGTTCGAGTTGGCGCTCTCGCCGATCAATTGACGATCCAGCACCGTGTAGCGGTAGTTGGCCTCGAGCTGGAACGTCGGGGTGAAGTTCCAGACGAACTGCGCGCGCAGCTGAACATAGTCTCGCTCGTCAAACGTGGCGCCGGTGTTGCGCCGTGACTTGGTCGAGTAGGCGCGAACACCGATGCCCGCGCCGACCTTCTCGGTCAGGTCGCGCGTGAAGTTGATGTTGATCACGTCGCGATTCGTCAGGTTGCCACTACCACCACCTGATACAACACGCCGATACTGCGCAAGAAGACGGATGGTCTCCAGCTGACGGGTCAGTGTGATCTCACCAACCGGGTCGATTTCGCTGTCGCCGCCAGTCGTTTCGGTATTCTCGAGGCCCGCAACAATCCTCAGGTTCGTCTTGTAAGACAACCGGCGCTCGATACCACCCGCAACGCCGTAGCCGCTGACGCTGTCGCTGCCCGACGCCTGGTAGGTACGGTACGTGGCCCGGAAAACGGCCGTGGTTCTCTCCGACCAGTCGCGGCTATACCTGATGTTGGCACGCGTGTTCTCGTAATCGTTCAGCAATCCCGCGAACTGCTCCTCGTAGGACACGTCGCTGTAGCGGACGTCGAAACCAATCGACGATGCGTCCGAGAGCTGGTAGCTATACCTGGGCAAAAGCTCAATGCGCTCCCGGTCGCCGCGAATCTGGACGAGCCCGGTCGTGTCGTCGGGAATTTCGTCCGGGTCCTCGATGTCGAAGTCCGTGTCCAGGCGCTCCGCGGTTCGGGCCAGCTCGCTGGCATAGTTGCCGCGGAACCAGAATCGAGATGATTGACCGGTATAGCGATAGCGCAGGTCAAGAAACTCTTCGGTCGCGTCAAAGTCTTCTTCGCCGTAGTTGCGATCAAGGATCGTGGGCGTCGCGCTGAATGTCGACGTCGGCGAGCTGTATGAGAATCGGGCGGCGGCTTCGAGCAACGTACCGGAAATATCCGCCTCTTCGACCGTCAGGATGTTGAGGTTGGCGTTGTCGTCGGACTCGTAGCCGGCGCGCAGCACGGGTTCGATGCGAAATTCCTGGGCATGGGTTGCCGGCGCCGCAACAACGATCGCGAGCGCGATAACGGAGATGATCTTGTTCATTGTTGTTCTTCCATTTGCAGCTGACAGTGGCTTCTCGGTCCACCTGACATAATCTTGCGTCCGTGCAAGAGATGCACTAGGACCTGACACTTTGTCACACATTCATGTATCTGTACAGAAACATTAAGATATTGAATCTATTTCAGTTTTTACGTTAAGTTCCGGGTCTTCTCGCGCCCCTCTCCCGCGGCCGCCAGCGGCAGCCGGACCGTGAAGGTCGTGCCCTCCCCGGGCCTCGAATCGACATCGACCTGGCCGCCCAGTTCGTCCACGTAGGCACGCACCTGGTAGGCGCCGATGCCCATGCTCTGGCTGCCTTTCGTGCTGTCGAAGGGCCGGAACAGGCGTTCGCGAATGAACTCTGGCGTCATGCCGCAGCCCGTGTCGCTGATGCTGATCGTCACGTCGTTGTCGTCGGCCGCCACCGCCACTTCGATGCTGCCATCGTCGCCGGTCGCGTCCTGGGCATTGCGGATCAGGTGTTCGGTAATCGTTATGAGGCGCTCGGGATCGGCCCTGACCATGAGTCCGTCGCCCTCGTAACGGAGCCTGGGCTTCGGCGAGCGCAGCCGGGTGCGCCCGATCGCGCTGTCGAGCACCTCTGCCAGGTCCACGCTGCGCGTGTCGGGCTGAGCGGAACTGCTCGAGAGCTGCTCCATGAGCCGGCGCATGCGCGACACCGAGTTGGCGATCGTCGCGATGGCGTCGTCGACGAACTCGGGGTTGTGGCGAAACTTCTCGGCATTCTTGACGACGAGCGACTGCTGCGCGATCAGGTTGTTGAGATCGTGCATCAGGAACGCCGTGAGGCGGTTATACGCGCCGAACTGGCTGCTCTCGGTAAGACGCTTGTCCGACTCGGCCTGTTCGATGTGGGTGGCGGCATGCCGGCCAACCGTGCGCAACAGGTCGTGGTCCTCGAAGTTGAGCGCCGGCGCCACCTTGGGCTTTTCGAGCATCATGAACCCGAGCAGCCGCTGGCCGAGCAGCAGCGGCACAATCAGCCACCAGTTGCCCTCGTCCGAGATCCACGGCTCGATCGTCAGGCCCTCGTAGCGCGACGGGTCCTCGCGCATCTCGGTCAGGTCGACGATCCACTGCGTGTTGCGCAGGAAGCGCACGAGCCGGGAGTCCTGTGCGACGACCTGGCCCGACGGCATGGCCATGCCCCAGGCGCCAACGGGCTGGTACTTCTTGCCCTTGCTCTCCTGCACCCAGACGGCGCCGCCCGGGCTGTTGACGATCTGGGCGACGGCGCGCACGGCCGTATCGGTCACGTTCTCACGCTCGGACGCAGTCAGCGTGCCGATGAAACGCAGCCATTCCTTGCGGTAGTCGTACTTGTACTGAAAGAAACTCTTGGTCAGGAACACGCGCACGCGTGCGCGCACGGTCGACGAAATCAGCAGGCTGCCCACGGCCATCGCGGCCGATGCAAACAGGACGATGCGAAACGCGCCGCCCCAGGTGCCCGCATAGGTGCGCACGTAGTAGTCGCCAAGCAACAGGACGACGACGAACAGGCCCGCCGCAACGGCGCCCACCGAGTAGAAGATGATCTGCCGCGGGATGTGCGCGTCGAGCGTCAGCCGGATCGAGCGCTTGGCCGCGAGGCCCAGCGGCAGTGCGAAAATCGCCGTCACGTAGCCGCGCGCCGCCCAGTGATCGGTGGCCATTTCGCCGTTGATGATCGTCCAGCCGAAGATCGCGAAGTCGTAGACGAAGACGCCGCCGATGCCGAGGCTGAAGTACTTGAGGCTCGAGCGCGCATCGAACGGCGCGTTGCGGTAGACCTGCTCCGCCAGGATGATGCCGAGCGCCGACAGCGCGATGCCGCCGCCCACGGTCGCCACGACGGCCGCGGTCTCGCCGGTCGTCAGCCAGTAATAGGCGACGAGGATAAGCGCCGCGGCAACGAACAGCGAACCGAAGCGCAGCGCGATTTCTTCGAGCTTGCGCGACTCGGGCGCGAGGTCGCGGATGATCGAACCGAGCGCCGCGAACCACGACAGGTTGCGCAGCCATTCGATGATCAGGAGGATGATCGGCGTGTTGAGAAAGCCGAGGCTGCCAACCGCGTGCAGCGCGGCCCAGATGGCGGTGGCGCCGCAGGCCAGCGACACGAGCCCGGCCTTGGGCCGGTCCTTCCAGATGGTGGTCATCAGCGCCGCGAGCACTGCAAACAGGACGGCCGCAGCGCCGTAACCGATCGCCGCTAACTCATTGATTGGCATAGGCTAAATGGTCCACTACCGGGATCTCATCCCAGCCCGTCGAGGATTGCCAGCAGCTCGTCGCGCTTGCCGGCCATGAGCTGCTCGTCGCCCCGGGATTCAATATTGAGCCGGATGACGGGCTCGGTGTTCGAGGCCCGCAGGTTGAAGCGCCAGTCGGCGAACGCCATGCTGACGCCGTCGGTGCGGTCCACCGATTCGGCATCGGCCTCGTAGCGCTCGCTGATCAGCCGGATCGCTTCGCCGGCATCGGGTACTTCCCGATTGATCTCGCCGCTCGTCGGGTATTTCTCCATGGCCGCGTCGACGAGGCTCGAAAAGCTCGTCCCGGACTCGCACAGCAGCTGCGCCACGAGCAGCCAGGGCACCATGCCGCTGTCGCAATAATAGAAGTCGCGGAAGTAATGGTGGGCGCTCATCTCGCCGCCGTACACCGCGTCCTCGTTGCGCATGATCTCCTTGATGAACGAGTGGCCCGATTTGCTCTGCACGGGCCGCCCGCCGAGTGCCGTAACCGTTTCGATCGTGTTCCAGACGAGTCGCGGGTCGTAAATGACGGCCGCGCCCGGATTGCCGGCCAGCATGCTCCGGGCCAGCAGCCCGACCAGGTAGTAGCCTTCGATGAAGCGCCCGTTCTCGTCGAAGAAGAAGCAGCGGTCGAAGTCGCCGTCCCAGGCGATGCCGAGGTCGGCCTTTGTGTCGCGGATGGCGTCGATCGTGGGCGCGCGGTTCTCGACGAGCATCGGGTTGGGCACGCCGTTGGGAAAGTCTCCGTCCGGCTCGTGGTGCACCTTGTGAAACGTGAACGGCAGGTGCGGCTCGAGCAGGTCGAGCGTCGGGCCGGCGGCGCCGTTGCCCGCGTTGACGACGATGTTCAGGTCCCGGAGCGCCGCCGCGTCGACGAAACTCAGCAATTTCGCGATGTAGTCGTCGGTGACGTCGACGTTGCGGTGTTGGCCGGGGGCGTCGCCGGTCAGCCGCTCGTCGCGCTCCGCGATCCTGCGGATGTCCTCGAGACCCGTGTCGCCGCTGATCGGCTTCGAATCCTCGCGCACCATCTTGAGGCCGTTGTAATCGGCGGGGTTGTGGCTGGCCGTGACCATGATGCCGCCGTCGGCGCCGAGCTCGCTCGTGCCGAAGTACACCATCTCGGTGCCGCCGACGCCGATGTCGAGCACGTAGCAGCCCGCCTCGGTGAGGCCCTTCGCGACGGCCGCCGACAGCTCGTCGCTCGAGTGGCGGATGTCGCGGCACAGCACGATGCTTTTCGCACCCAGGTACTCGGCGGTCGCGCTGCCGATGCGGTAGGCGACGTCGGCGTTGAGCTGGTCGGGAATGCGGCCGCGGACGTCGTAGGCTTTGAAACAGTCGATCGTAATGCTCATCGTTCTCTCAGGTGTTGGTGCCTTCGCGGCCGAACTGGTCTTCGAAACGCTCGATGTCGTCCTCGCCGAGGTAGTCGCCGCACTGCACCTCGATGATGTGCACGGGCTCGGTGCCGAAATTGGCGATGCGGTGCCTGGTCTCGAGCGGCACGTAGGTGGACTCGTTCTGGCGCAGCTCGAACTCCTCGTCACCGAGCGTGATCGTGGCCACGCCGCGCACGACCACCCAGTGCTCGGTGCGGCGGTGATGCAGCTGCAGCGACAGCACGGCGCCCGGGTTGACGATGAGGCGCTTCACCTGGAAGCCGTCGGCGTTCTCGAGGCTGTCGTAGCTGCCCCAGGGGCGGTAGACCTGCCGGTGCAGCGCGGGCTCTTCGCGCCCTTGCGCTTTGAGCTGGTCGACGATGGCCTTGACGTCCTGCGAGTTGTCGCGGTGCGCGACGAGCACCGAGTCCTTGGTCTCGACAACGACGAGATCGTTGACGCCAACCGCGGCGACGAGCCGGCTCTCGCTGCTGACGAGGCTGTTGGCGCAGCCTTCGAGGATCGTGTCGCCGCTCGTGGCGTTGCCGGCCTCGTCCTTGGACGAGATGTCGTAGAGCGCGGCCCACGAACCGACGTCGCTCCAGCCCGCATCGAGCGGCACCATCATGGCCTTGTCGGTCTTCTCCATGACCGCGTAGTCGATCGAGTCCGACGGGCACTCGGCAAACTTGTCCGCATCGGGCCGGATGAAATCGAGGTCGGGCACGGCCTTGTCCATCGCGGCCTCGCAGGCGGCGAGCATGTCGGGCGCGAACTCCCTGAGCGCGTCGAGATAGACGTCGGCGCGGAACACGAACATGCCGCTGTTCCAGAAATGCCGGCCGCCGCTGACGAACTGCTCCGCCGTCTCGAGGTCGGGCTTCTCGACAAACGCCTTGACCGGCGTGGCGCCGTTGCCGCCCTCGCCCACTTCGATGTAGCCGTATCCCGTGTGCGCCCCCTGGGGCACGATGCCGAACGTTACAAGCATGCCGTCGGCGGCCGCAGCGGCGGCCTCGTGGATTGCGGCGTGGAACGCGTCGCGGTTCGCGATGACATGATCGGCCGGCAGCACGAGCAGCAGCGGCGGCTCCTCATTCGTCTTCAGCGCCTGCAGCGCGGCCAGCGCGATCGCGGGCGCCGTGTTGCGGCCTTCGGGCTCGAGCAGGATGTCGCCGTGGATCTCGATGTCCTGCAGGTGCTGGGCCACGAGGAAGCGATGCGCCTCGTTGCAGACAACGATGACGGCGTCGGCGAGATCGCGCGTGCCGCCGA
>JAAUYE010047425.1_pt1 | contig 13655 bp, 12 predicted proteins | sample 7278081 | NCBI WGS metagenome assembly JAAUYE01 (sample SAMN14350131, study PRJNA611818) | marine sediment metagenome | isolation source: surface marine sediment (0.6m) | place: French Polynesia: Moorea | collected 2018-08
CTTCCCGATTTCTCATATGTACATTTTATTGTTGACATAATGTACAATTGAGTATTAATAAGTTCTCAATAGTCCCTCCTGTGCAATCGGGTTGTGCCGGGTGGGTCGCACATCCGCAACCGCCCAGAGCCGGAATGTGTACATCCGGCACCCCGAGGGACTTACGGCCTCTCAATTTCAGAACCCGTGGCCGTTTTACCACCGCCGGGCCCGATGCCCGGAGCGGATACCGCAGGAAAGGAGGTGATGCCGCTGCTGACGGCCGAGCCTTTCGCACGGTTCGGCAAACCGCCTGCAAGAACAAGGAGAGATCACCAAAGGAGGGAAAAAATGAGCGGAACGACATGGGTCTACATCATGCTGGGCCTTTATATCATCTACTGTTTTTACTGGGGATTGAAAGGGTATTTCACCGAAAAAACCGCTGCTGGATATGCCGTTGCCGGTCGGTCGATTCCCTTTATCGCATTTTTGATGGCGGCAACGGCCGCTTCCTTCTCCGGATGGACCTTTGTGGGTCATCCGGGATTAATCTGGCGAGATGGGCTGGCGTACGCTTTTGCTTCTTTTTACGTTCTGACGATTCCCATTACCGGAGCCTTTTTCGCCAAGCGCAACTGGTTAATGGGCAAACGCTACGGGTTTATCACCCCCGGCGACATGTTTGCATACTACTATAACAACGAGGCCGTACGCTGGCTGGTGGTTCTGACAGCGTTTCTCTATTCCATGTTTTATTCCGGTCTGCAGCTGATCGCGGCCGCCTCCCTGTTTCACTGGGTGGCCGGGGTCCCCCACACGTTCGGGCTGATATTCATGGCCTTTATCGTCTGGTTTTACGTGGTGTCGGGCGGCCTGCGGGCCAGCACCTGGGTGGGCGTACTGCAATTTATACTGCTGGTGGGTGGCATTATTCTACTTGGATATTTTGTGATCGCCTCGGATGCCATCGGCGGCTGGTCTGGATTGACCCAGAAAATGGCCGGTCTGGAAAAACGCTATACCGAAGTGCCCGGTCTGATCAATTGGGGGATCGGTGGCGGTCCGCCCTGGACGGCAGTAATGGTGCTGACCTACATGTTTGCCCTGATGGGCATTCAGTCTTCACCGGCTTTCATCCTGTGGAACTTCGGTATTAAATCTCCCAAACCGCTGGCCTGGCAGCAGGTGTTCATGTCCACGTTTGTCGTCGGTCTGGCGCTTTTCTTCTTCACGGCCTTTCAGGGAATGGGGGCAAGAATCCTTCAACTGCAGGGCGTACTCGACATTCCTTCCAATGCCGACGTGGTTCCCATCCTGATGACCAAATTCCTGCCGGGTCCCGTGCTGGGATTGGTTTTTCTGGGAGCGATTGCCGCCATACACTCCACCGCCGCTCCCTACATCGGCACCGGCGGAACCATTTTGCTTCGAGATGTCTACTGGCGGTACGTCCGGAATCAACAGGCAAGTCACGCGGAGCAAATCTGGGTCAATCGAATCCTGGCGACGATAGTTACCGTTGCGGCAGTGGTGGTAAGCCTGACAGCCAGAGACGCTATCGTACTGATCGGTGGATTTGCCACGGCTTTCGGTTTTCTGATGTATCTGCTCCTGCTGGGCGTTCACTGGGGTTGGCGGTTTCCGGGAGTCGGTGCAGCCCTGGGTATTGCCGGCGGTATCATTGCCTGCTTTTTGACCTACTATGTCTGGCGCTATCCATTGTCGATGCATACGGCCTTTTGGGGTCTGTTTACCGCGGTGGTGATAGCTTTTGTCTGCCGGGGCCTGGGAATAAAGGATAAGGAGGAGACCATTAAACGTCAGAATGAAGTGCGTGCCTTTCTGGACGATATCGATGCGCCGACCGAATCGGGTAAAAAATGGCGGAAGGTCATGAAAATAGCGGTGCCTGTCTGGTTTTTCTTCGCAATCGGACCGGCCTGCCTTCTGGGCAATACCGCTTTCTCTTTCTCAGGATTCCCAACCCTGTGGTCATGGCAGATTTTCTGGTGGGTTCTGGGCATCGTCATGATGTGGGCTCTTTGCTTCAAGGCAGAGATGGCCACCACCAGTGAAACCCAGATTCAGCGGGCCGAGGCTGAAACCAACATCGTCGTAAAAGAAGCCTGATCACCGGCAGGCAGCAAAGGAGCACGTATCATGAAAAAAGAAGATCGATGGATGATCGGCATTGTCGTTTTCTGCATCCTCTTTACGGCCTCGTTCGGATGGGGTCTGTGGGGATAGTTTGAGAATTAGCTTACCCCAAACGGCCGGCCGGAGACCGAAACGCCTCCGGCCGGCCGAGATAACTTTTCTCGCCGATCGGTGGTTCCGACAGATTAGTTCACCTGCTGTTTACTGCCGGCAGACGCCTTCTTGTGCATGAGTCGGTCGATCACTACCTGCTGCCACTGCTGTACATATCCATGGGAGTTGTCGGCGTTGCTTTTTCGATGACGGGCGAGGTCGAATTGAAAACGGTTGGCCCGGACAAACAGACGGAACTTTTCCCGTACCCGCCGGCGGATGTCCGCATTCAGGCTGTCGAATATGGCATCGTCCACGTCGTTGAAATCGAAAAACGACGCCAGCTTGGTGTGCAGGTTGCCGCGAACGTTGTCCGGCAGCGGTTGCTCGTCGGTTTTGGCCAGCAACTCGTTGACGAGCGTCACCACGCCCATCATGATACTGTGTCTGGTAGCTGCCAGCTGTTCTTTTGACCAGTACAGGTGGTTGCGATCCATGCTCAACTCGCATTTTTCATCGCCCACCAGGTTGATCCGCCCGGTGATAAATGCCGCTGCACTGTCGGGCAGCAGATGCTGGACCTGGTCGATGAATATTCCATCCTGAAACACAGAGATGCCTCCCTGGGCCGTATCCAGGTCATAAATGTACTGGTAGTTCTCCAGTACGCGAAGCAGCAGGTAGCCGCGGGATTTATGGTAATTGAGCCTGGCAACGAACTTGGTGCCGTAGAGGTCTTCTTCGCTGTAATCCATGGGCTCCTGACCCAGGATGCTGGTCTGTGCGTTTTCATCCACAAACGTGACGGGCATCGACAGAAAACGCACATTGGTTTTCAGATACCCCAGGTATTCCATGCTCCTGCAATAGGAGATTTGGCTTTCCTTCAGATGCACCGTGACCTCTGTTCCGACCGGGATTGTTTCTTCGACGACCCGGACATCAAAGTAGTCATCGACGCGGGAGATAGTGATCACGAGACCGTCTGAGCCGGCCTTGCGCGTGGTAACAACGATTTTGTCGGCAACCAGGAAACTGGAAAGAAATCCGATTCCGAAACGGCTGATAAAACTGAACTGAAGGCTCTGGTCGCGATTGACGTTGGCAATTTCAGCCGACTGGTAAAATGACAGCCCGATGTTCAAGAAGTATTTTTCGATCCACTGCCGGCTCATACCGATGCCGTTGTCGCTGACTGTAATCCTGCTGATGTTCGAATTGAAAGCCAGCCGAATCGCCGGTGAGTACCCGGGCTCTTTTAGTTTGCGCAGATTGCACGCATCCACGGCGTTCTGGACCAGCTCCCTGAGGAAAACGCGTCGATCCCTGTAAAGGGTGTTGCCCATAAACAGCTTCAGGGCAGCGGATGTGTCGACATTGAATTTGAAGTCGATTGGCCGGTAACCGATCGGATCGATTTCAATGGCTACCGCTGTGTACAGAAATCGGGGTCGGACAATGCGGTTCAGGGCGGACAGCAGCCGCTGAAGACTCGATTCGTAATGTTTGAGGGCTCGGTGAACTTCCGCATCGTGACAGTCAACCCTTACCAGGACCGTAGCCTGCACATGGGGGTGGGGACCGGTGGTCACAACGGAATAATGTCGGGCCGTATCTGTGCGGTTTTTCTCCTGCGCCGAGGGCAGATAAGAACGCAGCTGATCGACAGATGCCGGGGCATCGATGCGCAGTGCGGCTGCAAGCCGCAGACAGGCAGCCAACAGTTGTACGTGCACCACCCCATTGGCCCCGTCATCGACCGCAGGCGGGATGACGGCATCCATGCTTTCAGCCGACAGATATCCCGCATAGATCTGCGCGACAATTTCGGCCTGGTATTTGTCGAATATGCCAAGAGACAATAGACGAGAGGCAAGGTTGGCGCTCGAGGAAGCCTTATCGGCTATCTGCGCTTCACCGGCACCGGCATTGAAATGGTGTCCTTCATCGATTTGCAGCAGATAGTGTGTTGCATATAGAAAGAAGATATCCCGGGGATTGGTCGACAGTTCCTGTTTTTGTTCCTCGTCAAGCAGCCAGGTGTCCAGGATCTCGAAAGCCGACTCATCGGTCGCTGCGGACGGGGACGAGCGCGGCAAAGATTCCGGACGGCGGCACAGCGACGCCATCCGGCTTTTTACCCTGGCCAGTTCCGATTTTGCGGCTGCATCCAGGCAGTCGTACAATGAGGGGGTTGGACTGTCGGCCATGATGATTTCCGTCGTTCAAACGAGAGCTCTTCAGTATGCGACTTCAGCACCGACAAACAATATAGGTACCAATTTCCCGGGTGCCAAGCTCGGCCCCCGGCTTCGGTGCTGATCGATTCTTGACACCCAGCGGCACTTTTTCTATACTTTCCGGCCAGAAAACCTGAAACGGGTTGTAGAAAATGCCACGGCAGGTAAATCAAAAAGGGGAAATATGGACAAGCCGATCGAACATTACTGGAAGCTGCGACTGAATGACGTCAAGAAAGAACTCGAAACCAATAACTTCGAAGTCCACCTCGCCGCAGATGTAGAAGAAGCAAAACAGCTGGTGCTGGACACGATCATCCCGTCAATCCAGCCGACCAGTATCTCCTGGGGCGGTTCAATGACGTTTGTGAGCAGCGGCCTGTATCATGCTCTCAGAGACCGCAGCGACGTGAAGCTGATCGACACCTTCAACAAGAAAATATCGAAGAAAGAGCAGCTCGAGCGCCGACGCCAGTCCCTGCTGGTGGACCTGTTCATCACCGGCTCCAACGCCCTGACCGAATCGGGTCAGCTGGTAAATCTGGATATGATCGGAAACCGCATCGGCGGCATCACCTTCGGTCCCAAGCACGTGATCGTTCTGATCGGGCGCAACAAGATTGTGGGAGATCTGAAAGACGCCATTTACCGGATCAAGAACTACGTGGCCCCGACCAACGCCATGCGGTTGGACATGAAAACCCCCTGCGTAAAAACTTCCTATTGCGAAGAGTGTAAAGGCCCCGGTCGAATCTGCAACACCTGGACCATTACCGAAAAGTCATTTCCCAAAGGCCGCATACGGGTGGTCCTGATCAACCAGGACCTGGGTCTGTAACACCAACCCGTTCAACTGCCCAGCGTCTGTGACTGCCTTCGCATGCTGCGGAAAAGGTGCGCTTTCATTTCGCTTGACACTTTCAGGGAAAGTCATTACTGCTTTTGGTAGCGGATGTGAACCGATTGCATCCGTGTTGGGGGTGGCCGGGCCGGTCTGAGATCATACCCTTCGAACCTGATCTGGATAATTCCAGCGTAGGGAAACACCGCGCAAACAGATTCTCGACCCAACCTTCTCAGCCGTCTCCCCCTGGAACCGGCTTTCTTACAGCCGGGCCGACCGGTATCCCCTCACTGTGAACTTCCCGCAGCGCTCTGCGGCCGCGGGAGAATTCGCATATTTCGGCAACTAGCAGCAAAAATGGAGAACCATTATGGACGCTTTGAGCGAAACGGCCGCCCGGAATCTGACAGCGGTTCGGGAGCAAACCCCGCTGATTCACAACATCACCAACTTTGTGGTGATGAATACCACCGCCAACGCCCTGCTGGCCCTGGGGGCTTCGCCGGTGATGGCCCACGCGCCCAACGAAGTGGAAGAAATGGTTTCTTTTGCCGGAGCGCTGGTGATCAACATCGGTACGCTCACCGACGCGTGGGTGGAATCGATGCTCAAGGCCGGGGCCAGAGCCACCGACTTGAACAAACCGATCATTCTGGATCCGGTCGGATCCGGTGCCACCGCACTGCGAACCGCTGCTGCCCGACGCATCATCGAACACACCCGGGTAAGTGTTATTCGGGGCAATGCATCCGAAGTACTTTCCCTGCAGCGCGACGACACCACCACCAAGGGCGTCGACGCGATTCATTCGGTGGAAGATGCGGCCGGCGCCGCAACGGCGCTCTCCGCGCAACTCGGCACGACCCTTGCCATCACAGGCCCGGTCGATCTGATCACCGACGGCAGGCAGGTGATCCGTGTGGCCAACGGCCACCCCCTGATGGGCTATGTCACCGGTACGGGTTGCACGGCCACCGCTGTTATCGGAGCCTTTCTGGCGGTAGATCCGAACCCGGTCAGTGCCACCGCCACGGCCCTGGCATATTTCGGTCTGGCCGGAGAGGTAGCCGGCAAAACAGCCGATGCGCCCGGCAGTTTCTGGGTTCATTTGCTCGACGCCCTGTATACCATCACTCCACAGCAGCTTCAGGCCGGCTGCAAAATCGATTTCGGTTAGCTGCCCGAACACAGAGCGCAGATGGAGTGACGCAATGAAATCAAAAAACATCGACTACAGTCTGTATCTGGTAACCGATCGCGGTCTGTCCAGAGGCCGCCCTACCATAGATATTGTCGAGGCAGCCGTTAAAGGGGGAGTGACCTGCGTGCAGCTGCGGGAAAAGGATTGCAGCACCCGTGAGTTCATAGAGCAGGCGCAGGCCGTCCGCGATCGGCTGCAGGCACTGGCAATCCCCCTGATCATCAACGATCGGCTGGATGTTGCCATGGCGGTAAAAGCCGATGGAGTCCACCTGGGACAAACAGACATGCCTCTCGAGATGGCCAGGGCCATCGTAAAGGACACCATGCTTATCGGTATCTCCGCAGAATCCCTTCACGATGCCGTCGAGGCGGAAAAAGGCGGTGCCGATTATCTCGGTGTCAGCCCGATCTATGCCACCCCGACGAAAACCGACACCGCTCCCCCGCTGGGTCTGGAAGGATTGCGCCAAATTGACAAAACGGTAAACCTGCCTCTGGTCGGCATCGGTGGCCTGAACCAGAACAACGCCGGTGATGTCATTCGAAGCGGCGCCGACGGGGTGGCTGTGGTGTCGGCCATCGTTGCCGCCGGCAATCCCGAACAGGCGGCCCGCAATCTGAGATCAACCATCGAAGAGGCGCGCCAGACATGAGTTTGAAAGAAATCGGTGAGTTCGGTTTTATCGACAGGATCAGCCGGGGCTGTCTCATCCGGCCCGAAGGCGTGCACACTGCCATTGGTGACGATGCCGCTGTCGTCAGGACCGGGGCAGACCGGTTTTTACTGGTGACCACCGATTTGCTGGTGGAGCGGGTCCACTTCCTGCGCGAGGCCACTTCCGGATTCAACCTCGGATACAAAGCCCTGGCGGTCAACCTGAGCGACATCGCTGCCATGGGCGGCACCGCCCGGGAAGCTTTTGTGAGCATCGGCATCCCGGACGACTGCCCCCTTGCATTTCTGGATGACCTCTACAGCGGCATGCAGCACCTGGCTGCCGGTTTCAGCGTCAACATCTTAGGCGGCGACACAACCGGCTCCAAGCAGGATTTGATCATCAACATCGTGGTATCCGGCACGGTGGATCCGCCCGAGCTGTTGCTGCGAAGCAGTGCGCAGGAGGGAGACATCATCTACTCAACCGGCTATTTGGGTGACAGCCGTGCCGGCCTGCATCTGATATTAAACAGCATCCCGGCCGATTCCCCGGAATTGAGCGCACTGTTCGACGCCCATGTGCTGCCCAAACCCTATCTCCAGGAAGGGCGTTTTCTGGCTGCTTCGGGATGCATTCACGCAGCCATTGACGTCAGCGATGGACTCAGCTCGGACCTGGGGCATATCCTGCGGGCCAGCGGCGTCGGAGCGAAGCTTTACGCCCAACAGATGCCGATCTCCTCTAACTTGCAGGTATTTTGCTCGCGTTTCGGATTCGATCCGATCGAGTACGCATTGGCCGGCGGTGAAGACTATACCCTGCTGTGCACCGCCGACAGAAAAGAGGCGGCCCGCATCAGCGAAGAATACCGGGCAGCGTTTGATCGACCGCTTTACCCGTTGGGCGAAATCACCGACACGGGCAGGCTGGAGCTGCTTGGTGCGGACAACCGTCTGCAGGACATCACACCCACGGGATGGGACCACTTCAAGGATGAATAGCAGATAGAAATGCCGGGGGGCTGTTTTCGCCAGCCATACCTGCCAGCGGATGAAAGATCGGACAGCGTCTCACCTCTTTCACAAACCGTCCTTTGAAAAGGAGGATCAAAGCATTGCCGGATAAAACGACCACAGTGGAAAACATTCGAACGTATTGCCGAGTACTGACCATTGCAGGTTCGGACAGCGGTGGCGGCGCGGGCATCCAGGCAGATTTGAAAACTTTCTCGGCGCTGGGATGCTACGGGATGACGGCAATCACGGCTCTGACCGCACAGAACACCCAAGGGGTTGCCGGCATTCACGCCGTTCCTCCCTCTTTCGCCGCCCAGCAGCTGGAAGCGGTTTTTACGGACATCGGCGCCGATGCCGTGAAGATCGGCATGCTCTATTCGGCCGAGCTCATCGAAGTAGTGGCCGAGCAGCTGGTCAAACACGGTGCCCGCAATATCGTCCTCGACCCGGTGATGGTTGCCCAGAGCGGAGACCGGCTTTTGCGCGACGATGCCGTCGAAGCCTTGAAATCGCACCTGATGCCGCTTGCCAGCGTTGCCACGCCGAACCTGCCCGAGGCAGCCGTTTTGCTGGGCAGCGATGCCGTCACCGATCAGGAGCTTGCATCGATTGCCCGGGAACTTGCCGCTTTTGGCAGTCGCAGCGTGCTGGTGAAAGGAGGACACAAAGACGGCCGGGACAGCACCGACATGCTGTATCTGACAGAAGAAGATCGATTGGTGGTGCTGGAAGGGGAGCGGATCGACACCCGCAACAACCACGGTACCGGGTGCACCCTGTCTTCAGCCATTGCTGCATTTCTGGCCAGGGGCAACCATATCGAAACCGCCGCACAGCAGGCCAAAGAATACATTACCCGCGCGATTCAAGCCGGTGCCGCCTACCGGCTGGGAAGCGGCCACGGGCCGGTGCACCACTTCTTCGACCACTGGCAGTAAAAACAATAGAAACCTATTTCAGAAATGATGAATCAGGGTTCAGAACAAGGCGTCCCGTGAATTGGAAACGCAGCGTACACAATAGTACGTGAGTATTTCAATTCACGGGACAACACAGTTCTGGGCACTGAGGGGCATTTCTGAGATAGGTTTCAGCAGCAGGTAGGCTGCCCCCCCTTAATCCAGCTATTGATAATCGCCGCCGCACAGCCGACTCCCGGTGTTACGCTCACCGCTCCAGTCGGACAGTTCTGGGCACAGGCGCCGCACTCCATACATCCGTCGTGATCGTCAATTTCCACCCGGCTTTTGCCCATTGACAGCACCCCGTGAGGGCACACAATGGTGCACAGACCGCAGCCGTTGCAGGCTTCTTTATCCAGTGCCAGGGTAGCTACTCCGGGAAGATATCGAAAGTCTTTCATCGGTTACGCTTCCATCGTCAGGCTTTTGCAGCAAAGCGACAAAGGGTTTGGTTCCTGTGGCCAACCGTCAGTGAGATATGCCATGGGCCTTTGACCACTGCACTGCTTTCAAAGTCCGACTCCACTTTTGTGTTTTACCGTCTTAATGGCCAGGCCGTACACGGACTGCAGCGGCCCGGCAGGCGCATGACCAATTCCCACGCCGGATGAACCAGACAGGTATCAGCAGTTCAGCAGCCAATCCACCGCCTTGGGCTCATCTGTAAACAGCTTCATGTTCATTCCCCTGTTCAACCCCACGTTTACGATGAACTGGAATTTATCGATTTCACCGGGGCGATGAACGATGGCTGTCTGCAGGTCTACCGGAAGATTCGATCGGTGACCGGCGGTGAATTCATAGTCTTCCACTGCCGACATCCTGGGCTCGGCATCGACGGCATTGATTAAAAGTTTGTTCCAGCCATTGTCAACAAGCGATCGGGCAGCGTCGGCACGGGCGCTGTCATGATCTGCCAGTGTCAACTCGCCAATCAACGACAGCCGGACAATATTGCTTTCATTTATCATCTCGATATTGTGTGCCAGAGCGACCTCCTTTCGCACCCGGTGATGACCGGTGATTCAAAGGGTGTCTTTCCGATCGACTGCTTTCATGCAAAGGCAGCCGCAATCCAAAGCACCGGTACGGCCAGCGCAGCGGCGGCCTGAACGGGGATCGCCCGCCGCATCTCTTTTTCCACCCCGGAAGGGGAGGTATACGGAGTCGATCCGGTAAAATTCATCGTGAGATAGGAGCTGATCACAGCGGTACAGATCAACAGGGCAGCCGCCTCCCAACTGTTCACCTGTTCACGCAGCACGGCAACAATCCCAAGGCCCGCAATACCGCCGACGACTGCGCCCTTCAGGGAAAACGATCGCATCGGTATCCAGGGCAGAAGAATCGGTGCGGCAACGGCACCGGCAAAAACGCCGCCCGCAAGCGCGAGGATCATCATCGCTCCCCTGAACCAGGCGGCATGAAAAGAAAAGATGCCGGCCCCGAATCCGGACAGTACAAATGTTGCCGCCAGAATCCACAGCAGGTAGCGGGGCAAAAAGGAGAGCTCCACCGGTATCAGGGCGGTCCGTTCTCCCATGGTGAAAGTAACCCGCCGCATGGCTTCGTCGGCCTGCAAGCCGTTTTCCAGAAACCGTTTCAGGTCCTCGGCCCTTACCGGTCCCCAGGTCACCTTGAATCCGCACCCTTTTTTCACCTGGCGGGCAGCCACGCCGGTTGCCGACAGCTGGGGCAAAACCAGACGCCGGTGCTCGACGATGCGTTCCAGTTGCGAGGACTTTACCTGCCGCACGACTTCGGCGGTGGAAAAGGTTCCCTTTCCGGCCGCACACCAGACGTTGATGCCGCGGGTGTCAACCACCAGGATCCAGGCCTCCGTCACTCCCGCTTCGCTGCGCAGGGTGTCGAAGGAAAGCTTGTAGTTGGCCGTTACCAGCACCGGTGAGTGTTCATCCGGACGTCCCATTGCGTACAGGCCCGGGGCCACCTGGTACTGGTCGCGCCGAAATCCCCACCGCACCCGAATCTTTCCCAGCCGGTCTCTGGTATTCAGTTCGGTCGTAACCACGGGTACCGGGCCGGCCGTTGTCTGGATGAAATCCTCGACAAAATGCCACAGCCGGTATCCCGGACGCTCGTTGGGACTGCTCGGCGGCAGAGGCGCCGGGCCGCAGCAGACCTTGTCTTCTCGAACCATGGGAAACGGCTCCAGGGTTGCCTGCGAATTGCAGGCGCAAGGCGAGTCAGGTGAAGACGACTCGTCGCTGCAACAAGCGGTGGACTCTTTGATTTTTTCCTTCTCCATCTTTTTTGATCCCATCCGATATCAGATTGCTTGTAGCGTTTGCCTCTTATAGACCGGCTACCAGCTTTTTCAACCGGGCCAGCTTCTTTTTATCGAGGCAGTAGCAGGTAAACGGCCCATCGATTTCCCCGACCACCAGCCCGGCTTCCTTTAATACTTTCAGATGCTGGCTGACCGTGGATTGTGCCAGGGGCAGTATCTCGACAATCTCACCGCATACACAGCGGCTCGCCTGTTTCAGATACTGCAGTATGCGGATGCGAACCGGGTGCCCCAGCGCTTTGCAGGCCTCGGCCAGCTCGTGGTCGGTATCTGTCTGCTGTTCGGTCAAAGCTTCGGTCGCTGATACGTGCGGCTTCATTGCAATGCGATCCTGGCGTGTTTTGGTTATCGTTCATCGACGATAACCGATCAACTGGCGGGTGTCAACCACAGCCGGGCCTTGCGTAGGCGGGTAAAATCGGTAGAAAAATGTTGACAGCCGCATGCGATGACTGTATGTGATGGTCGTTATGCTGGAGGAGTGCCCTGTGATACTGAACGCCGCATCATATCCGGATCTGTTTTGTGGAGGCTTCTTTTTTGGCTTTAGAAGCGTCCATCCGGATGCGTGACGCCTCTGATCAAGGGATCATCACCCCGGGTGGACGGAAAAACCGCTCGGGGTTTTTCTATTCAAAACCCTGAGATTCACACTCTCGGGGTTTTTGTTTGCCATACTTATCGAAGGAAACGGCAGGTGCATCATGAAGAGTCTTAAGTTGACCGCTCGCACAGAGACCCGCAAAACAGTCGTCCAGGTGGGCGACGTGAAAGTCGGCCGTGATCTGGCCGTCATTGCCGGACCGTGCAGCGTGGAAAGCGAAGAGCAGACCGTTGAAACCGCCCGGGCGGTGAAAGCCGCCGGCGCCGACATGCTTCGCGGCGGGGCGTTTAAACCGAGGACCTCACCTTACTCTTTTCAGGGGCTGGGGATCGGCGGGTTGCGGATCCTGGATAAAGCCAGGCGCGAAACCGGCCTGCCGATCGTCACCGAAGTCATCGATCCCCGGGATGTTTCATGGGTGGCCGAATTCGCCGATGTCCTGCAGATCGGCACGCGCAACATGCAGAACTTTTCTCTTTTGAAGGAAGTCGGTCGTTCCGGCCGGCCAGTGCTGCTCAAGCGCGGAATGTACTCCACCCTGGAAGAGTGGCTGAACTGCGCCGAATATGTTCTCAGCGAAGGCAACCCCGACGTTATCCTGTGCGAAAGAGGCATTCGCACCTTTGAAAACTACACCCGCAACACCCTGGACTTAAGCGCCGTACCGGCCATTCGTGAACTTACCCACCTGCCCATCATCATCGATCCGACCCACAGCACCGGCCGCCCCAGTCTGATCGAGCCGATGAGCCTGGCTTCGGTGGCCGCCGGGGCAGACGGGATTATTGTCGAGGTCCACTGGCGGCCGGATGAAGCCCTGTGTGACGCCGATCAGGCGCTGACGCCGGAGGGCTTTGCCGGTATGATGAAACGCCTGCGCCCGCTGCGAACGTTTATGGACCAACAACCCGCTTGATTGGAAAAATGCGTGGAGGTGATAAATGAAGCTGGAAGATATCCGCACCAAAATTGACAAAATCGACCGGGAGCTCCTGGTTTTGCTGCAGGAACGCATGGGCCTGGCGCTGCGCTCGAAGAAATTCAAAAAGAGTGTCAGCGACCCCACCCGTGAAGAAGAAATGATGTCGCGAATCGAACGATTGAACCTGGATCTGATCGAGCGCTCCTTTACCAGGCGACTGATTAAAACCATCATCGAGGAAAGCAAACGGCTGCAGGAAGAAAACCGTCCGCTGGTGGCTTTTCAGGGCGAGCACGGTGCCTATGGGGAAGTCGCCGCACGGCGCCTGATCCCCAACGGTGCCTACATACCCTGCCTGGAGTTTATCGACGTGTTTCGCGGCGTGGAAGAAAGCCACTTCGACCTGGGGGTCGTACCGGTGGAAAACTCCCTGGAAGGTGCCGTAACGCAGGTCAACGACCTGCTGACCACCACCGACCTGAAAGTCATCGGCGAGGCCAAGGTGACCGTAAAACACTGCCTGCTGTCCACCGAGGATACCGACCACCGCGAAATACGCCTGGTTTACTCCCATCCCCAGGCGCTGGCCCAGTGTCGCGGATTTTTAATGCGCAACAAGCTCGAAGCCCGCCCGTATTACGATACGGCCGGGGCGGCAAAAA
>JAAUYE010072790.1_pt1 | contig 13632 bp, 7 predicted proteins | sample 7278081 | NCBI WGS metagenome assembly JAAUYE01 (sample SAMN14350131, study PRJNA611818) | marine sediment metagenome | isolation source: surface marine sediment (0.6m) | place: French Polynesia: Moorea | collected 2018-08
AACCCGGCGGCGACGTACGACAAGGTCATAATCTTCTTCAACTTCGGCGTCGATGGCGCGACGGCAGGTGCCCAGACGTACTACTTCGATGACATCGATGTGGGTCCCGGGGGCGGAGGTGGCAGCAGCGGCTTCGTCAACGGTGATTTCGAAAACGGCCTCACGGGCTGGACGGTGACCCTGATTCCGGATAACACCGGTTCCGCCAATATTGATTCCAGCGGGCAGGGTGGCCGGGCAGGCAATGTAGCCCGGCTAATTGCATCGGGCGACGATGTCGCCGGCGGAAACGACGTCTTGCTTAGCCAGGTGGCCATAGGCGCAGGCACCATTCAGGCTGGCGATTCAATTGACGTTTCTTTTGATCTGTTTGGATCCCTGACAGGCGCCGGCGGTGTCGTGTTTGTCGAGGTGATATTCCTCGATGCTGCCGGCAACGATGTGGGGGGGCGGGATTTCGTCGGTCCGGGAGCGCCCTACTTCCCGTCAGCAACCTGGACGACTTACTCGGGCACCGTAATCGCAGGAACGGCTGCGGGCGGCGCTCAGTTCGACGTGAGCGGGGGTGTAACGCTGCAGCTCAAAGCCGCTTGTGGAGCGATTGCCGGTGGCTGTGGCGTAGACGCTTCCTTCGACAACGTCACCTTCACGATCAACTAACGTCGGGAGCAGATGAAGACAATGCAATTATTCGACGTTTCTCAAGAAAACAAAATTCAGAACAGAGTGATCGCTATGGCGGGTATAAGCTTCGTAAAGAGCATCAGAAATGTCATCGGCCTTGGGGCGGCCATAATCGTCCTGAGCGTTTCATTCGTTGAAAAGGCTTATGCAGCCGAGTCTGTGGTCACCGTCAAGGACGACAGTGGATGGAAGCTGCAAGTCAACGGTGAGGATTTCTATATCAAGGGTGTCGTCTGGGGCTACTCGCCAAGGGGCAAGAACTACAGCTACAATCTCTGGGCCGAATCCGACGATTTCATTCGCAAGGTGCTGGACTATGAGTTTGGCCTGATGCGGGCGGCGGGCGTCAACGCGATCCGCAGCTTCACGATTATTCCGCCGGAGTGGGTTACCTACATCTACCGGGAGCACGGCATCATGAGCGTGATCAACCCGCTCATGGGTCGCTACGGTGCCTCGATTGGCGGCAAGTGGGTGCCCTTTACCGATTACTCCGATGAATTGACCCGCGCGACCTTGAAAGCCGAAGTGCTGGAGGTCGTCGACAAATACAAGAACACGCCCGGAGTGTTGATGTTCGCCTTGGGCAACGAGAGCAACTACGGACTTTCGTGGTCGAGCTTCGAGATCGAAAACCTGCCCGAGGGCGAACAGAACACAGCCAAGGCCCGTTATCTCTACAGCCTGTACGCGGAGGTCATCGCAGCCGGTCAGAAGATTGCGCCGAATCATCCGTTCACGATCGTTAATGGCGATATCCAATACATTGATCTGATTGCGGAGTACCTGCCCGACATGCCGATCCTCGGCAGCAATGTCTATCGCGGCAAGAGCTTCACAGGCCTGTGGAGCGACGTTGACGAGAAACTCGATATGCCGGTCGTCTTCTTCGAGTTCGGGAGCGACGCGTATAACGCGCGTGAGTTCGAAGAAGACCAGGTGGCGCAGGCTGAGATCCTGAAGGCTCAGTGGCAGGAGATGTACAACAAGGCTGCGGGTAACGGCGAGGAAGGCAACTCGATCGGCGGTTTCGTATTCGAGTGGCGCGACGAGTGGTGGAAATACCTGCAGACAGAGAACCTTGACGTTCAGGACACCAACGCGTCATGGGCCAACCAGGCGTACCTGTTCGACTGGGCGGAAGGCAAGAACAACATGAACGAGGAGTGGTTCGGGATAACCGCCCTTGGGACCAAGAACTCTGACGGGGTCTACACGGCTCGTCCAAGAATGGCTTACGACGTGCTGGCAGAAATTTGGAGGCTGGATCCGTATACGCACAAGAAGGCCGCCTTCAACCAGGAGATCAACAATCTCAACATGGATTTCTATGCCCTGAAGGGCGAGGTCCGGCAGCTGAAGAGTGAGAGCAAGGAAGAAAAGTCGCGGTTGCGGTTCGAGGGGGGCAGCCTGCTTGGTGAGCTCGTCGTCAAGGGTGAAGAGGAAAACATAAGGATCGACGGCGAGAACGCGCTCGAGTTCGAAGATGGGCAGATGGTATTTCTGGACATCGGCTTCAACCCGAACGAAAAGATCGAGGGCCAGATGACGATCAACATCCTCGGTAACGTCGCCGACAAGGAGCCGCTGGAGATCGCTTACGGTCGACGCGCATTACCGGTCGACGTATTCGTTGAGCGGGATCCTCTTCCAGAGGAACAGGAATTCCTACCTCCGGATGCCAGGGTGACCGACCTGGTCACCTTCACAGATCGTGAGCGCGTCGAAATCTACGATTTCAACGCGAAATATGAAGGCGAGGAGTGGGACATCGAGGCCTTTTACCACACGCCGCGTTATCACTGGAAGGACGAAGGTGATTTCTTCGGCCTGGTTCGCGAGACGACTGATATGGCGGGCCAGGACATCTGGAACGCCAAGGCACCTTCGGGCGTCGAATTTGCGGGCAAGGACGGCTGGGGCAAGGGCCTGAAGATCATCGCGGGCGACGAGGTGTTCTGGGGTGCCAACCCGAAGGTCATACTCAAGTACAGCTGGGACTGGGGCAGGACCGAGTTCACGTTCATGCACGATGAGGACATTGCACGGCGCGGAGAATCGGCGTCCGCAACTGCGGCAACGGACATACAAACCCGCCGTACGACGCTGTACGCAAAGCGTGATTTTGCCAACGACTGGACCCTGGAACTCGGTGGCATCTTCGCCAGTAACGAAAAGATCGACGATACGTTTACGCGTTTTGACGGTGGACTGATCATTCTCGACCAGATCGAGGCCGAAGATACGCTTGGAGCCCGCGTCAAGCTGTCGTTCCCGGTGTTTGGCCATCGCACCTGGCTTGGGGGTCATTACGCCGGCCTCGTTGCCGACGGTGGTGACGTCCTAAGGGAGTTCGGGGTAATGGACCCGACGATGATTCCCTACTCGCCGTGGGGCAACAAGATGGAAGTCGATGCCGGCATGAATATCACGTTCGGCAACATCATGCTCACGCCGCGGGTCATGTATCGCGAGAACCTGGTCGATGCGAACCCGTCGATTCCGGCGGAGATCGACCCGAATCCGAACCTCGGCGAGCTGTTCCCGGGTATCTCACCGCGCAACCGCGACGACGACCCGTTTGCCGTTCTGGATAATCGCGAGGCTCGGTCCGCCGAGATATTCCTGACCTACGATCCCACCGGCGAGACGTTCTTCTACGACTGGGACAACGATTTCAAGGAAGACGCAAAATTCGCGTTCAACCTCGGCGGTAACTACACGTCGTATCCGACTCCGACTGACTCCTTCCAGTTCTTCTCTCTGCAGACTAACAGCAACGCGGCATTCGGTGTGGGGCTGCCGGAGGAAGACGTTTGGTCCGCCAGCAGCAGGATGGTCTTCAATCCCACGCAGCGCAATAAGTACATCGTGAATCTCAAGGGCGGTTTCCAGCAGTCAACAGGTGATCCCGACGGCGGAACGCGAGAATTCTATGAGCTGCACGGCAAGATCATCTTGGGCAACAAGCACATCATCGAGGGCTACTTCAAGAAGGATGCCTGGGGGCCCTATGATTTCCACCGGCAGTTCAACGTCATCTTTCCGGAGCAGTTCAAGCTCGACTACTCGGTCATCCTGGACGGCAGTGGTTTCCAGCCGAGGGAGACGCGCGGAACCGGAACGAGGGTCGGTATACGGACACTTTACCGGGGATACGATCCGACTGATGAAAAGACGTTTGGCGAGTCCCAGGACGGTGCAAGCGACTACCAGTTCATGACCGTCTTTTACGTTGAGTACGTGTTCTAGGTTGCCGCGATACGCGCCAGAGGAATCAGAATTATGAAATTTGCATATCGAGTAGTGTTACTGGTGTTCACGGCTATCGCCGTCAGTGGCTGTAACGAACGGGATTCCAGCGACGGGGTAGTCATCAACAATATCCTGTTGCCGACCGACGTCGTGCTCAACCTTTTCTGCCCGGACGTTGGGATCAACGACGAGCAGTGTGTGCTGGACGACCCGGAGAATCCATTTGCTGTTGTTGCTGTCCCGGAACCCGATCAGGTGCCCGAGGATGAAAACGGGGATCCGTTGTTTGATGACAAATTCGCCCTCGCCGCCGCCCTTCCACAGGGCCCGACCGGCGCGAAAGCGCGTTTCTATCTTTGGGCAACTGCGCTTGCGAGGCGCCAGACCGGTGAAAACCAGTGGTATACGGCGCGAGCGCTGCACGAGTTGTACGATGCCAACAGCAATCTGGTCTTTGAGGACGAGCTGATCAAGGAACATGCGAGGCGCGCATATCGATCCGTCCTCGACAATTTCTATGGACAGGCGACTTTTTTCAATGTGTTCGGTGAGTTGATCCCTGTCCAGCTAAACGAGCAGACTGCCCGGGACGTAGTCTTTGCCACCGAGACCGGCTTCCGTTCACTCGTCGGTACTCCGCTGGAGGGGCTCGCACTTCTCGGCGAGTGGGGTTACACCTACAATCCCGAAAACGACACGCTGTCGCGTAACGAGTGAGTCATCGCCAGGCATCGGCTTGTAGCATCTCTACTTGCAGGACTGATGTTGATTCCTGCTGCCGCATCTGCGGAAGCGATCCCGGTCGAGTTGCAGCAGACCGAAGCCGGTTGGCAGCTGCTGCGAGGCGGTGAGCCGTACTTCATCCGTGGCGCCGGCGGTTCGGGTTCGCTCGAGCAACTGGCGGCGGCAGGTGCCAATTCAGTCCGGACCTGGGGCGGCGATGTCGGTGCGCTGCTCGACGAGGCACACGCCCTGGGCATGACGGTGACCGCTGGCATCTGGCTCGGTCACGAGCGCCATGGATTCGACTACAACGACGACGAACAAGTCGCGGTGCAGCTGGAGGAAGCGCGGCAGGTGGTGCTCAGGTACCGGGACCATCCGGCGCTGCTCCTGTGGGGGGTCGGCAACGAGATGGAGGGCTTCGACGATGGCGATAACCCGGCCATCTGGCGAGCCGTCAATGACGTGGCGGCGATGATCAAGGAGCTCGATCCCAATCATCCAACAATGACCGTCACCGCTTTTGTCCATGGCGAGCGCATCGAATTCCTGCACCGGCGCAGCCCGGCCGTCGACATCCACGGCGTTAACGCTTACGGCGGTGCCCAGGTGGTGCCGTATTTTCTCCGCGACGGCGGTGCGACCAAGCCGTTCGTACTGACCGAGTTCGGTCCGGTCGGGCCCTGGGAAATGCCCAGCACCGACTGGGGCGCGCCCTACGAGCAGACCAGCACCGAAAAGGCTCGCTTTTACAGGGAGAGCTACGAAAAGGGCGTCAAGGCTGCAGCCGGCATGGCGCTGGGTTCCTACGCGTTCTTCTGGGGCCACAAGATGGAGGGGACGCAGACCTGGTTCGGGATGTTGCTGGACGACGGCTCGCAAACCGGCGTCGTCGACACGATGACCGAGATCTGGTCGGGCCGGCCGCCGGCGAATCTCGCGCCGACCGCCGAGCCGATACGCGTCGAGGGTCCCGCCCGGGTTGAACCGGGGCAGAACGTCGAAGTGTCGACGGTGCTGGAGGATCCTGAGAGCAGCGACCTGCGAGTCGAATGGGTCCTGCGCCCCGAGTCCGGCGAATACCAGACGGGCGGCGATTACCGACCGACCCTGCCGGCTGTCGAAGGGACGATTCTCGATGGCCGGGCCGACGGCGCGACCGTGCGTATGCCGGACGCGCCCGGGCCCTACCGGTTGTTCGTCTACGCCTGGGACGACACCGGCAAGGCGGCGACCGCGAACGTTCCGTTGCTGGTCGAGGGGCAGGCCAGGATCGTCCTCCCGTTCCCCGTGTACGAGGACGGCTTCGAGAACATGCCCTGGGCGCCATCCGGCTGGATGGGTGGCGTCGAGTCTCTCGAGCTCGATGGCAGTCATACCGGGAATCCGTTCAAGGGGCGCGCCGCCGTCAGGATCCGCTACAAGGGCGAATTCGGCTGGGCGGGCATTGCCTGGCAGAATCCGCCGAACAACTGGGGCGACCAGGATGGCGGATTCAGTCTCGACGGTGCCGACGAACTCGAGCTATGGGCCCGAGGCGAGTACGGCGGTGAGAAGGTGAGTTTCGGCGTCGGCATCATCGAACAGGACAAGGCGTATGCGGACTCGGCGATTACGAAGATCGACGGCATTGAGCTGGGCCGGGAATGGCGGCGTTACAGCATCCCGCTGAAGAAGATGGATCTGTCGAGCATCAAGACGGGATTCGTCGTCACCTTGACGGGCCGCAGCACGCCGGTAACGATCTACCTGGACAGTATCCGGTACGTGAGCGACTGAGATCCCGGCCAGCGGCCGTTACGACCCCGCCGGCAACAGGTCGGCGTACAGGTCACGCATAACCAGCTTGGGCACGCGGTTGACGTCGAACAGGCCCCAGTGCTTCTCGGGTTCGAGCGGGTCCGGCGACCCTTTCCAGGGCTCGTCGAAGGCCTCGAAAACGAACGTCAGTATCTTCTCGGCCGTGGTCCATTCGAGCAGCTGCTCGTAGTATCGTGCCTGCAACTCTTCCGATGCATTGTGCGGATCGATGCCACGACCATTCGCCGCCGTGGTCCACCCGGCCTCGGTGATGATGACCGGTTTGCCCGGGTAGTGGTCGACGACCGAATGGTAGTTCTCCTTGGTGAACTCCAGGGCGTCGTCGATCGAGCGGTACTCCCAGGCCGGGTAAGTATGTACCGCGATGAAATCGAGTTCCTCTGCAAGCGGCTCAAGCTTGTACGTCCAGGGGACGTAGTTCTCGCAGAAGGTCACTGGCTGTGAAATGGCTTCTTTGGCCTGCTTCACGTAACCGATCAGGGCATCGACGGGCACCATGTGATCGGTCCACTCAACCGAGGCCTCGTTGCCGACCGACACCGAGAAAACGATGTCGTCGAAGGCATTTGCGAGGTCGATCAGCCGGTGAACCTCCTCGATATTGGCCTGCCTGTTCGCGTCCAGGATCTCGTCGCTGTACTCCGCGCCCCAGGGGCAGTGCGGATTGCTCATCTCCGCCGCCATGTCCAGCCCGAGCATGATCTTGAAGTGCAGGCCCTCGTTGCGGATCACTTTCAAGACGGTTTCGGCGTGCGGGCTACAGTCGTACAGACGAATGTACTGCCAGTTCTTGGCGAGTATCAGCAGGTCCTCACGGATCTGCTCGTACGACGGGAAGGTGCGGCTGTGCGGGCTCTGGTTCTCGCGATAACCGGAGTAACAGATGGCGTTGCCATGCTCGAGTCCCAGCGCACTCATCGCGCAGGCCCTGTCGCTGTTCGTATCAGCCATACTTGGGGTTTCCGTCCTTGTCCCAGAGGCCCCAGTAGGCGCCCACGTCGCCCTCCGCATCGACCTTCCAGGCCTCGTCGAACGACGAGAAGTAGAACACCTCCACGCCGTCCTGCTCGGCCCACTGGCAGGTGTCAATGAAGTACTTGATCGCATTCTCGAACGACGGCACCGCCCCGTCGGTCGGAGTGCCGATGTTTGGCCAGCCCGTCTCGGAAACGATGACGGGCTTGCCGCCGCCTGCCTGCTGCGCCCGGCGGTACATTTCCTTCATATAGAGCAATGCGTGCTCGGCCGGGCATCCCTCCCAGAACGGATAGCAATTCGCCAGGATCACATCGCACGCTGCCGTGACGCACGGGTGAACCTCGAACTCGAAGTATGCGTCGACGTAGCCCACCGGCACGCCCGCCACTCCCTGCCGGGCACGCTCGATGTAGTCGATCAGCTCGTCCTCCGAGAGGTCTCCGCGCAACAGCACCTCGTTGCCCACGCCCAGGATGTCGGCGTGCCCGGCATTGGCGATCTCGATCGCGTTGGCCAGCTCGATCTCGTTCTGTTCCCTGTTGTCGTCGAGCCAGACGCCGACCATGGTCCCGAGGCCGTTCTCCTTCGCAATCGCGGGAATCAGCTCGTTACCTTCGCTGCAGGAGAAGGTCCGTATCCAGCGGACGTAGGGCTGGATGAAGGCCAGGCGCTCGCGGATCTGGGCTTCGCTGATCTGCGTTCCCGGCCCCTGGCCCTCGACGTACGGGCTGAACGACAGGCCATGGATCTTCGCATCGAGGATCTTGCGGACCAGGCTGCGCAGGTCCGCCTCGGACAAGCCAGCGATATTGATGCCGGCCAGAGACAGTTTTCTCTTGTAAAGGTTCGACATGTGAGGTCCTTCAGCTGGGGAACAGGTCGCTGCTGTTGAGGGTTACATGTAGCGAATGGATGCGGCCGCTGCGCTCGAAGATGGCCTTGCTGTCAGCGGCGGAAAGCGCGAGCGAATCCATTGTTTCCTGTGACCCGTCACTGCGGGTTATCGTCAGTGACGGCTCGCGGTCGTCGCCGAGCGAATAGACGACCGGCAGCTGGCACCAGCTGAACGCGAGGCCGTTCGACGGTACCGCGATGTCCTGCCAGTTGCCGTCCACGTCCAGGTAGCAGAAACTCCCCGGACTACTCACGAACTCCCGGGCGCGCAGCAATGCCGGCTGGATCCTGACCCGGCCACCATCGACCCTGATGCCGAGTTCGCCAAAGCGCGTGAGAATCTCTTCTTTTACCTGCCCGGTCATTCCTGGCTGCTGCGCGCCATTGTGTCGCGGCGTGTGCGAATACGGATCCGTTGGGAACGCGCCGTATTCCGCCGGCGTCTTGTTGAAGCCGATTCCGGCACGAACGCGGTAGTAGAGTTCGCCCAGGCGTTGGCACGTCGCGGCATTGGTGCCGGCTTCCACCGCGGCGAAGAAGTTTTCCTCGACGGCCAGCAGGAGCTTGGAGACCATATGCCAGTAGACGCAGCCGAGACCTTCGAAGCCGAACATCGTGCCTGAGCGGCCCGTAAAAGCCTGGTGATTGAACACGGTCTCGAAGAGTGAATGCAGCGGTTCCCGCGCCGCCTCGACCTGGTCGCCGTAGGTGTCGATCAGGAGGTCGAGCTGCGCGTGCAGATCGCCGACGTTCGTAAACTCGGCGCAGAAACGGTAGTTGCCTTCGATGTCCCGCAGCACGACGCGCTCGTCGCCCTGGTCCAGCATGCGCTGGAGCAGCGGGATTGCGGCAGCCGCATCCGCTGGAATCCGGTTCTTTTCGAGAAAGCCCGGTAAATCCCGATCCGGGTAGAGCATGAACGAGAACTGGTCGGCCCGGTATACGTTGCTATCGAACAGGTTCTCGAGGATCACGATAGCCTCCTCGGGCGGAATCGCACCGGCACTAAGCACCGCGACCTGGCCCTCGAGCATCGTGTACAGGGTCCTGAGCTCGAGTTTGCCGCCGCGAACGTCGAGCGTGTTGTAGGCATGGTAGAGGCGGTCGTCGCGGACGTTCACGGCTATGCTGTGGTCGATAGCGGCGAGCGCATCGTCGAGCATCGAGATGACCGGTTCCAGCGGCTGATCGACTGTGCCTCCGAACTTACCGGCCGAGTAGATCGCCTGCCTGTGACGGCTGGCCGCCTCGCCGAGCTCGACCAGCAGGGTGTAGCGGAAGTCTGCTGTCACAGGGCGCCCGTCGAGCTGCGGTCGCGCGCGTGCGAGCGCGGCAGCCGTCGCAGCGAGCCATTCGCTCACTTCACTCGATAACAGGAAGCTGTCGGACGCCTGCGACAGCAGTTCCTGCAGGAATCGGACATACCGTCGCATGTAATACAGGGTCACCATCGATAATCCCTGTCCGACCAGCGCGTTGTTCGCATCGTTCCATTCCGGACGCTGCGTGTTCATCCAGATGCCGCCATCGACGACGAGGTTGCCCAGCTTGGCGAGCAGCGGCACCAGCAGCTTCTCGAGCAGATTGACCTGGTAGACGTCGCCGTCGGTGTCGAGCATGAGCTTGCCGTCTGCACCCAGCGCGGCTACGCGCTCCTCGAGCATCGCGGCAAGGTCTTCGTCGAAGTCGACCGTTGTCTTGGGATTTTTCAGCAGTGCGTCGAGGGGGCGGATTCGGTACGGCACGTTGGCGTAGGAGAACAACGGCTCGTACAGCAGCTCACGCAGCCGGGTGGGGTGGAAGCTGCTCGAGAGCTCGAGCAGTTTCTGCAGGTAGATGATCTGGTGGTCGCCCCAGTAGCCGATGTAACTCCACGGGTTGTCCGGCTCCTCAACCTCCCAGTCGATTCCCTCCTTCGTAATCCGGTACGGGTTGTAGCCATCGATCGTCGACGCGTTGACAAACTTCGCGATGATGTTTTCGACGAACTCCGGGTAGCTGAAGGTGAGCGCTTCCCAGTTCTGGAAGATGTCGCGCCAGTTTCCTTCGTAGGAGAGCAGTGGCTCGTCCGCCTCGTCGTGCAGGTCGATGGAAAACTGGTTCCAGGGGCGACTGGGATCCCCGTGTCGGCGCCCGAAGCGAATGGGCAGGTACTCCGAAGATAACCTGAGCAGCTGCCGGTCCCCATGGCCTGCAATGGTATTGCGTAGTTCCGCAAACGCGATTTTCTCGGGGAGCCTGTCGAGAAGCGCCCGATTGCGCTCGAAGACACCGCGGTTGAAATGCCGGATGGTCCTCCGGAAATCCCGCGCCGAGATCCTGTACTGGTCGTCGAACACGCCGCCGCGAAGGACATTGAACAGCACGTTCGCGTAATGGTGGACCGAAACGTTCTCCTCGGCGGTGAACTGGAAGGCATCGCAGCACGCCATGAGTTGCGCCAGCTGGTCGTTTCCGCGGCCGACCGATTCGTCGATCGCCGCTGCAACTTTGTCGGGCGACCCCAGCTGTTGCCGCAATTCCAGGACCTCTGCCTGCGTCTGCTCGATGTCGGCGACAATTCGCCAGCGTCGCGTCTCGTCATGCCCGACGGTGATCGACGCATTGACGAAATAGGCACCTCGTATACCGCGCCTGTGCGTTTCCGTGCTGACACCGAAACCGCGCCGAAACTGCTCCAGCTGGTTGGACGACACGAGCACCGTGGGCCTGTCCAGCCCGATGCTGTAAACCACGTTGGCCTTGAGCGACTCACAAGGCTCGGCCCGGTCGGTAATCCCGGAGTAGAGCGCGAAAAACGCGAGGCCCGACGTCTCGTCGAGCTCGGTCCATTTATAGGCGTCGACAAGATTGCTCGAATTCGTCTGTGTGAATCGCGGCGTGCCGGCCGGGAGGACGTTCTGCAGTCCGTCCACGAACTCGATGTTGAGGTCCCGTCCCGACACGTTGCTCAGTTCGCAATTCCTCGTGAAACCGTAGGTGTCGCTGCTCGCCCACGTGTAGCGGAACTCCAACCCGAGATCATGATTGATCTCCTCGAAACATATCTTGTTGCCGAGGACGTTCTTGTAGAGGTTGCGATTGATCGTGTAGCGGTCGCTGTGCTCCAGGTTGAATGGCTCCCACAGGCGCTGTTGACCGTCAGCCTGGATCCTGATGATGGTCCTGGGACCGGTGTGCAGCCAGCTCTCGTGGATCCTGTCTACCGTGAGATACGGGAACAGGGCTGTTTCCGGCGAGACACGGCCGGCGGTCAGCCCTCCTGTCGAGGATACGAACAACCAGTGATCGGCGCTCGATATGACGCTGATGAAGAACGGCCCCATCCGGTCGACGTTGCGGATCGCGTAGTATCGCTCGCCGTCAAAGTCGACAAACTCGCCGCCGACTTCATTGACCTTGCTCGTATCGATATCGAAGACGGTACTCAACAGTCAGTCCTCTCTTAAGTCGTCGAGTATCAAAGTGCCGAACAGGCCGGCGTCGATGTAGCCTCGATCTTTCGGCCCGGACAACACGACCTCGGAACCGATAAAGTTTTCACGCAGTTCGCTGCCATCGTTATCGCAGTACGCGACCATCAGCCCCATGACCTTGCCGGGTGTAAGCTCCACGGGCTCATTGGTGTCCGCACCGTCGACATAGTCATCGGCATAGACGTCGATCGCGACTTCCCACACGAGCTTGCCGTCATGCTGCTTCCAGCTGCTCTCGACGTGGTGCGAATAGTCGCGCGGGCGTTCGTCGGTGCCGAGGTCGATGGCGCGGTTGTCCAGCGAAAAGTGGTACGCGAATGCGTTGTGGTTGAAGCGGTGTTCGCCACCGGAGTGGTCCTCGTCGAGGAAGATCTCCAGGCAGTCGTCGTCCCAATACTGAACGAGAGGGTCGCGGTGCGTATCGATCAGTACGTCATCGACGATTTCGACGAGCAGGTAGATCCTGTCCTTCGTCCACGTGACCTTGAAGCGGCCCTGGAAGTCCTCCGGCAGGTACTCCGGGCCGAGCCAGCGCGCTTCGATCGGCTGCCAGCGGGCGTGCTGCCACGCGTCGTCATCCGCGATGCCGTCGACTCGCGGCGCGGAGTTCGCCCGGGGAGCGTGATACTCGGTGCGCTGCGCGTAGTGCGTTCCGACCTCGGGCGCTTCTGCCGCTACCGCAGGTACGGTCAGTACGGCGGCCAAGCTACTGATTAGCCGAGTCTTATTCACTACCTGGTCTCCGTTGGGTTTGTTCGCCGCCGGGCTTAGCTATAACGTTATTTGTAATTGACAGCGCTGTCATCAATAATAAACCCTGAACTGGCCCATGTCCATCACACGGTGCCCAACGAATGCGAAAAACAGCCTTACTCATCGCCTTTTGCATAACGCCGCTACTCGCCTCACACGCCGAGTTCGCTGCCCCTGGCGGGCTCGCCTGGGCCATAAACATCGCCGGTCCGGCTTACAACGGCGTTGACGGCACGCCGTACGCAGCCGAGTCGGCGGTGCAAGGGGGCACCGCAGGTCGCATCGAGGAGATCAAGGGCTCGCAGGACGCTGAGCTCTACAGGACGTACCGATCGGGCGACGTGCGCATCGCCCGGCCGCTGGCAAACGGGACCTACGACATCACGTTCCATTTCGCCGAGCCGGACGAGGTCGCGGCGGGGGAGCGGGTTTTCGACGCCTTTGCGGAGGACAAGCGGGTTATTGACGACCTCGACGTCATGCTGTTTCGCGACGGCAAGATACGATCGGCCCTGAGCGTGACGGTACCGGGCATTCACGTGAGCGACGGCGAGCTGAATGTTCGTTTCGATGCCACGGCGGGGGAGCCGGTACTGAGCGCGTTGGTCGTGCGCATCCGGCAGGAGCCGTCGACCGACTGGGAACTCGTCTGGCGTGACGAGTTCGACGGCGATGAACTCGATACGACGAAATGGAGCCCGAACATCTGGCCGGCGCGCAAGGTCAATGACGAGGACCAGGCCTACACCGGGCGCAAGAAGAATCTGCGTATCGAAGACGGGATGCTGGTTATCGAGGCGCACAGGGAGGACTACCAGGGCGCGTTATACACGTCCGGGCGCGCGCACTCGGCCGGCAAGGGCGATTTTCTCTACGGACGCTTCGAGGTTCGGGCGAAACTACCCCGCGGCCAGGGCACGTGGCCGGCGATATGGATGTTGCCGAGCGATCCCTTCCGTTACTCGACCAGCTGCGAAGAGGGCGAGGACTGGCAAGGCAGCGCCACCTGCGACGCGTGGCCGAACTCGGGTGAGATCGACATCATGGA
>JAAUYE010107402.1_pt1 | contig 13590 bp, 12 predicted proteins | sample 7278081 | NCBI WGS metagenome assembly JAAUYE01 (sample SAMN14350131, study PRJNA611818) | marine sediment metagenome | isolation source: surface marine sediment (0.6m) | place: French Polynesia: Moorea | collected 2018-08
CCATTTCCCAGAGCGACTTCGATCGGGTGGAAGCCAATTTTCGCAGCGCCCGGGCGGCGCTGAAGCTGGCGAAGCAGGAACTGGCCTACACCGAGCTGAGAGCGCCCTTCAGCGGCAGCATCGGCCGCCGCGATGTCGACAATTTCGAGGAGATACAGCCCAAGCAGCCGATTTTCCAGCTGCAAAACGTCGATCGGCTCGATGTCGCCATCGATCTGTCGGAAAACCTCGTTCGCAGCATACGCCGGCGGGCGGACGAAGAGGGCGGCGCCAACGAATCCGAGGCATCCAGGGTGGTGGAGGCCCACGCAAGCTTCGAAGGCAAAGACGGAGAAAAATTCCCGTTGACGCTGAAGGAAGTCTCGACCAAGGCCGATCAGCAGACGCAAACTTTTCGCGTAACCTTTACCATGCCGCAGCCGAAGGATTTCGCCGTGCTGCCCGGGATGACGGCCAATGTGGTGCTCGATTTATCGCGGGTTATCAGTACCGATACCGCCAAATGGGTGCCGTCCACTGCGGTCGTCGCCGACAGCGGACTGGATGCGCGGGTATGGGTGCTGGATGGCGAAACCATGACGGTTTCCGCGCGCGCGGTGACGATCGGTCGTATGTCGGGTCGCAACATCGAGGTTAGCGCCGGCCTCGACGGCGGCGAGGAGATCGTCAGCGTGGGCGCAGCCTACCTGGCCGAGGGGATGCAGGTGTCGCGCATGATTCAGACCGAGCAGGCCGCGCCGCGCGCGGACGACCCCAGCTGAACAAGCCGAATAAAAGGCGAAGCGCATGAATATCGGGGAATATTCGGTAAAGAGCAAGGTTGTCTCCTGGCTGCTGGTGGTGATCATGGTCGGGGGTGGTGTGCTCGCCTTCGAACAGATGGGGAAACTCGAAGATCCCGCTTTTACGATCAAGTCGGCGAAGATCCTGACCAGGTATCCGGGCGCTACCGCGCAGGAAGTGCAGGATGAAGTGACTTACCACCTCGAAGATGCGATCCAGCGCATGGAGCAGGTCAAGCGAATCACGATGTCGGTCTCGCGCCCCGGGCTGTCGGACATCCTGATTGATTTCAAGGACAAGTACCGCGCGGCTGATTTGCCCAATATTTTCGACGAGTTGCGACGCAAGGTGGCTGATGTATCGCCGTCATTGCCGCCGGGCGCGGCGGCGCCGAAGGTGATCGACGATTTCGGCGACGTCTACGGCGTATACGTGGTGCTTACCGGAGACGATTATACCTGGCGCGACCTTTACGACACCGCGGATGCGGTGAAAAAACAGCTGATCCTGGTGCCCGGCGTGCGCAAGGTGGTGATCGACGGCGAGCAGAAAGAAGTCGTCTACGTCGATATTTCGCGTGCGCGCATGGCCGAGCTCGGCATCGATCTCGGCGCGATTACGCGCATCCTGCGTTCGCAGAACGAGGTCGTCAACGCCGGTAACGTGCGCGTGGATGACGACTATATCCGCATTTCGCCGACCGGTGATTTCCAGTCGGTGCAGGAAATGGGCGACCTGCTGATCAGTTCCAGCGAGCGGCGCCTGGTTTACCTCAGGGACATCGCCACGATTACCCGGGCCTACGACGAAGTGCCCGGAAAAATGTTTTTCGTCAACGGCAAACCCGGCCTGACCCTGGGCATCTCCATGCTTGGCGGGGAAAACGTGGTCGAGGTCGGCCAGCGCCTCGAACGCAAGGTATACGACCTGCTGTCGATTATCCCCGTCGGCATGAAACTGGTTCCTGTTTATAACCAGCCGAAGGAAGTGGATAACTCGGTAAATGGCTTCCTCGTCAGCGTCGGCCAGGCCGTCGCCATCGTCATCGCGGTGTTGCTGCTGTTCATGGGTTTGCGCACCGGCATCATTATCGGCGCGGTGTTGCTGATTACGGTGGCCGGTACGCTGTTCATCATGAATATCTACGGCATCGAGCTGCAACGGATTTCGCTGGGTGCGCTGGTGATTGCGCTGGGCATGCTGGTGGACAACGCCATCGTCGTCGCCGAGGGCATGCTGGTGCGCATGCAGGCCGGGATGAAGGCCAGCCAGGCCGCCGCGGAGACGGTCGGAAAAACCATCTGGGCTCTGCTCGGAGGCACTGCGATCGGTATCCTCGCGTTTTCCGCAATCGGCTTGTCGCCGGACAACACCGGGGAATTCGCCAGTTCGCTGTTTTACGTGATCCTGATCTCGCTGGCGCTGAGCTGGCTGACCGCGGTCAGCACCACGCCGCTGCTGTGTGCCCTTTTTATAAAAGTCGGCGACGGCGGGGGCGAGGGCGAGCAAAAGGATCCCTACGCGGGCAGGGCGTTCCAGGTTTATCGCGGGCTGGTCGCCGCCGCGGTCGACCGCCGCTGGGTAACCGTGGCCACCGTGGTCGGCCTGTTCGTACTGGCCTTGATCGGTTTCGGCAACGTCAAAAGCGGCTTTTTCCCCGACTCCAACACGCCGCTGATTTTCGTCGATATTTACGAACCCGAGGGGACGGATATCCGCGCCACGCGGGACAGCGCATTGCGCATCAGCGAGTTTTTACGCGCGCAACCGAGCGTGGTGCAGACGACCACGGTCATCGGCGGCGGGCACCAGCGTTTCACCCTGGTGTACGATTCCAAGGAGCCTTCCCGCGCCTATGCCCAGATCATCGTGCAGACCGAGGTGCGCGATCAGATACCGGCGATCATGAGCGCGGTCACGGATTTCATGCGCACCGAAATGCCGTCGCTGGATCCGATCGTCAAGTCCCTGCGCATCGGCCCGGGGCGCGATTCCAAGATCGAGGCGCGCTTTTCGGGTCCGGAGGCGCAGGTGCTGCGCGATCTTGCCGAACAGGCCAAGGCGATCATGCGCGCGGACAACGAATCGAGGGATGTGCGGGACAACTGGCGTAACCCGGTCAAGGTGGTGACGCCGGTGTTCAACGAGCAGGTCGGCCGCCAGCTCGGGATTAGCCGGGAAGACCTCGGGGCCGCATTGCGCAGTGCTTTCGAAGGCCAGCCTGTGGGCACTTACCGCGACGGAATCCGCTTGTTGCCGATCAGTATTCGGGCTGCCGAGGACGAGCGGGTGGACATCGACAATATTCGCGATGCGCAGGTCTGGAGCCCGGCGCTGGGGCGTTCCGTACCCCTGAGCCAGGTGGTGTCTCGTTTCGAGACCACCTGGGAGAATGCCGTGCTGCGCAGTCGCAATCGTATCCCGACGATCATCGCCTCCTGCAATGCCAGCGGCCCGCTGGCGACACCGCTGTTCGAGCGCCTGCGCCCGCAAATCGAGGCCATGGAACTGCCGCCCGGATACAGTCTTGCCTGGGGCGGGGAATACGAGGATTCGGTCAACGCACAGGCAGGTCTCGCCGGCGCGCTGCCGGTCGGTTTCCTGCTGATGATCATTACCAGTATCTTTCTGTTCGGCAAGCTAAGGCAGCCGGCCATCATCTGGCTCACCGTGCCGCTGGCGATCGTCGGTATCACCGCGGGCCTGCTGGCTACGGGCGGCGCCTTCGATTTCATGTCGATCCTTGGCGCGCTGTCGCTGGTGGGGTTGCTGATCAAGAACGCCATCGTGCTGATCGAGGAAATCGACCAGCAGATCGAGACAGGCAAGGATCGCTACGAGGCCGTACTGGATTCGGCCGTGAGCCGCATGCGCCCGGTGGTGCTGGCGGCGGCGACCACGATCCTCGGGCTGATTCCGCTGCTGACCGACGTGTTCTTCGTCAACATGTCGGTCACGATCATGGCCGGCCTCGGCTTCGCCTCGATACTGACGCTGATCGTCGTGCCGACGCTCTACGCGATATTTTTCCGTATCAAAAAGACCCCGGCCTGAACGAGATTGCTTCGTCGCTACGCTCCTCGCAATGACGGGGACTGGCGTCATTGCGAGCGCAGCGAAGCAATCTCCTGTATCCTGCGACTTGTGAAGGGAATTCATCGATGTGTAAAGGAGTACACGTATGCCTAAAGTCCCCGCAGTTTATTTCATGTCCAACCGTCGGAATGGCACGCTTTATACAGGTGTGACCAGCAATCTGCCTAAACGGATTTGGCAGCATAAAAACGGTATTACCAAAGGATTCTGCGACAAGTACAACCTGAGAAGACTTGTTTATTTTGAGCTGTTCGAAGATATGTACGAGGCAATAAGCAGAGAAAAGCAAATCAAGGCAGGTTCGCGTAAAGCGAAAATCAAACTAATAAATCGGATCAATGCGGATTGGAGAGACCTGTATCCGGATATCCAAGTCTGACGGAGATTGCTTCGGCACTTCGTGCCTCGCAATGACGCAAGGGCTTCGTGCCTCGCAATGACGGAGGGGCGAGGCGGCTCGCGATGACGGGGGGCTTGAGTCATTGCGAGCGCAGCGAAGCAATCTCCATGAGTGCGCGCGGTGGAGAGAGATTGCTTCGGTGCTGCGCACCTCGCAATGACACTAGTAACTACAGGATGGATTGCAGTTTGGCGGCGATGTCGCGGCTGAACTGTGCGAGTGCGTCGTTCATCGCCGCGGCGACCGCGCTCGGTTCTCCCGCCACCGCCTCGCCGCCGGCGGTTGCCTGCGCGGTGTAACGGTTGCGCCGCACGGGCACCACTATAGCGCCGTCGGCGTCGGCCACGCCCCACTGCACTTCGAGCACGATGCGGCCGAGATTATCGGCGTCGAAGCGGTTGATGTCGCCGACGAGGCGGTACCTGACCTGGTCGCGCACGAAGGGCTCGTACGGGAACACGACCACGACGACGCCCTGCACCAGGTTGTCGACGTCGGTCGCGACGATGCGCAGCAGCGAGGTCGAAAGCGGCTCACTCCAGCGGCTGAACTCGTCGACCTGCATTTCCGAGTTGGCGCCGCGGGTAACGATTTGCGAGCGGTTCAGGTAATCCGGCATGCGAATCGGGCCGAGACCGAGGATGACCGCGTCTTCGGGATCGGGCTGAAACTCCGAATCGATCGGGCTCAGCGCGAAATAACGTACCGGCGGTGAAGACGCGCAGGCCGCGAGCAGCAGCATCGCAAACAGGGTAACGGTTAGAAAGCGAATTCCAGGCATGGATGTTACTCCTCTCATTGGCCGGTATCGGATTTGCCGCGGATCAGCGACTCCGGTTTCTTTTCGATGGTGTCGAGGAATTCACGCAGCGCGCGCGCGGCGGATTCGACTTCCTTAAGTGTCTTGCCGAGCTGGTGGATTTCGGGAGTCTGTCCCTGCAGCTGGAAGCGGGCCGCGCTCAGCGTACCCTTGAGTTCGGTCGGTATTCGCTGCATGTCTTCGCTTTCGAGCATCGCACGCAACGCGGCAATCGTCTCCTGGGTGTCGGCAGGAATATCGCGCAGGTTGTCGTCTTCGAGCAGCATGCGCAGCGCGTCGATCGTATCCTGTACATTGTCCGGAATACGCTGCGTGTTTTCGTTCTCGACGAGCTTGCGCATCGCCGTCATCGAGCGGTTGAGTTCTTCGAGCGACCGATTAACGCTGGCGACGGTTTGTTCCAGCGGCAGCGCGTTGGCTTTTTCCAGTAGTGTGACCACCTGGTCGCTAATCTGGCCGAGCCCGCCGGCCACGGTCGGTATTTCGGGGATGCCCTCGAACTCGCCCATTTCCGCCGGTTCGGCATTTTCGAAATATTCGAGCTGGACGATTTGCGCGCCGGTGATCAGGTTGCCGCTGACCAGCGTTGCGCGCAGGCCGTTTCTTACTCCCTCTTCGAGCAGGACGCGCAGCAAGTCTAGCGATTCGACCGTGTCCGGCAGGGCCAGGCGGGCGGGTTCGATCGAGATCAGCACCGGTATCGGTCCGCCCCTGGGTTCGAAGCCTTCGCGCTGTCCGATTTCGATTAATTCCTGGAACAGGATACGCTCGACGCGGCCGACGCGGATACCGCGGTATTCGATCGGCGCGCCCGGATTTTCGAGCCCCTTCAGCGACTGTTTGAACGCAACCGCGTAAAACAGGCGCTGCGTGTAATAGACTTCCCGCGCGTCGCCGTAAGACGAAAACAGTTCGAACTCGGTTTCGGGCTCGACCGGGTTGCCGGGCTTCAGGTGATCGATCTGGGCGAACGCGACGCCGCCGCGAACAATCGTGTCCAGTGAGCCGGTCTGTAGCTCGACGCCGGCGGCGCCGGCGCTCAGGCTGATGCCGCTGGTATCCCAGAAACGTACCGAAGAGTCGACCAGATTGTGGTAAGGCGCATCGATGAATACGACATGCCGTATCTGCTGCGTGTCGGGATCGAACGTGACGCTCTCGACGCGGCCGACCGGAAAACCGTTATGCAGTACCGTATCGCCACTACTAAGCGAGACCGAGCGCGTGGACACCAGCACGAGGCGTAATCCCGGCGCGTCGGCCGGCGTCAGCGGGGGTGTCTCGAGGCCGACGAAACGTTTTGACCTAACCAACGATTGACCCGGAGACAGGGTGAGATAGGCGCCTGAAAGAATGGTATCGAGACCGGAGACCCCACCGTCGCCGACGCGGGCGCGCACCACCCAGAACCGGGTATCCTCGTTGAGCAGGATTTCGGCTTCTTTGCGCAGCTTGACCACGGCGGTAACGCCCTCGAGATCTTCATCGAGCCTGACTTCCTGCAGCATGCCGATTTCGACGTCGCGAAACTTGACCTTGGTTTTGCCTTCCTCGAGGCCCGACGCGTTATTGAACGTGATCTCGATTTCCGGACCTTCGTTGAGATAGTTGTAGGCCACCATCCACATGCCGAGTACCGCCGCGACGATCGGGATGATCCAGACCGCGGTAAGGCCCTTGCCCTGTTTGGTTTCAGGTTTCGCTGTCATTGTTGTTATCCAGTTGATCCCACATCAGGCGCGGATCGAAATTTTCCGCCGCGACCATCGTCACCAGCACCACGCCGGCGAAGCTGTAGGCGGCAATGCCCGGTTGAATGACGATTAACCCACCGAGGTGCACCAGCGCCACCAGTATCGCCACCACGAACACGTCCACCATCGACCACTTGCCGATGAATTCCGCCATCAGGTAAAGCTTGGTGCGCTGTCGGTGGCCGCGGTGCGGTTCGTTGGAAACGCTCCAGACAAGATAATACATGGCCGCGAGTTTCGCCAGCGGCACCACCACGCTGGCGATGAAGATCACCAGCGCGACCGGAATCGAGCCGAGCTTGACCAGCAGGATGACCCCGCCCAGGATGGTGCTGATGTCCTCGGTGCCGAGCGCCTCGGTGATCATGATCGGATAGAGGTTAGCCGGGACGAACAGGATCGATGCGGTAATCAGTAGCGCGACGGTACGCTGCAGGCTGTTGGTGCTGCGCAGGTGTACCGTCGATCCGCAGCGCGGGCATTCGTGCTCAGTTACCGGCACCAGTTTGCAGCAGGTGTGGCAGTTGGCCAGGCCCCTCGAAGCCGCGGTATCCGCGCTCGCCATCAGGTTGCCTCCGCGGACCGAGGATTTTCCAGCGCCTCGATCAATTCCCAGCACTGGTAGCGGTCCAGCGTGACCATCGCCAGGGTAAAGCAGATCGTGAACGCGGCGTAGGACCAGAACGCGATGCCGAGCACGACCGTCGCCATCGCGGCGATTTTGACCAGGCTGACGATGACCCCGATGATGAAAACCTCGACCATGGCCCAGACTTCCAGTTCGAACACCAGTCTGGCGCTGGCGCGTAACCAGGGACCCGGTGACCCGGTTAAAACAGACAGACTGATGACGAGCAGCAGTAGCAGTATGAACGCCGGGATCAGGATAATAAATGCCGCAACCATGATCGCGAGCGTGGTCATGCCGTAGTCCATCAGCGCGCCGGGCGCCGCGCGCAGCGTCATCACGCTCTCGAGACCACTTGCCGCGAACGACAGGAAGGGATAGTTCAGCGACACCAACAGCAGAATGATCGCGGCGATCGTGAACGCCAGAACCCGGTTCATCATGTCGTGCCGGTAACGGGTCAGGAAATGACCGCAGCGCGGGCAGTAGGCGCGGGCGCCGTGTTCTAAGTCGCCGACGTCGACCAGCAGGTCGCAGCCATGGCAGGCAATCAGCTTGTCCATAACGCCCGATGATATCGACTTTGCGTAATATGTAAAATCGGTATCGGGTGCCGCAGTGTTCGTAATTGGAGCCGTTGCTAGTGCCCACCCCGTCGTTGCGAGCGGGGCCCGGCCCGTAAGCGCGGCGAACGCTCAGCGTGGCCCGCGAAGCGATTTGGCCATTGGCTGAAGCGAAGCAATCTCCGGAAAGATGCGCGGTACAAAAAGATTGCTTCGTCGCTGCGCTCCTTTATGCCCTTTAGGGTATCGCAATGACATAGTTATCTGAAATCCACGATTTGCCATTTTATTTCAGATCAATCTCGGGGTTTGGCGCCTCGGGCCGGTGCAACACTGACCCCGAAACTTGTCATTTCATGCCAATATAGGGGATGTTGCCTTTCGTCCGTCGTGCACGGCTTTCTTACATTGAACAAACGTAATAGAATGCGCGGCAGTTTTCGATATTTCTCGTGATTTGATGTCGGAGAACGATAAGCATACGAACAATTTAGAGGTTAGAAAATGAAGCTTTATTCAAAAGTTATCGCGCTACTGACGCTGTCGATGTTCGGCAGCGTTGCGCTCGCCGACGTCGTTTCCGATGCCAGCGCAGTGGCCGGCTTCGATGCGCGCGACGAAAGCAAGGACTGGTCCGGAATGCTAGGGCTGGCCGCCTTGAGTGCGCCGGAATACATTGGCAGTGAAGACGACGAGACCACTGGCGCGCCGGTGATTATCGTCGATTACAGGGACACCGCCTACTTCCGCGTTAACCGCGGCGGTTACTGGTTCTGGAAGCCGAACGATTCCGTTCGGGTTGGCGCCTTAATCAGGCTGCGTCCAGGCGCCTGGGAAGACGACGACGACAGCATCGAGGATCTCGGCCCGCTGCCGGCGGGATTCGATGAGCCCGATGCGCAGGCGGAGCCCGGCCTCAACGTGAAGTGGCATAGCGGCATGGCATCGGCCGAACTGGAAGTGACCTCCGGCGAGGATACCAACGTGGGCGGCAGTTTCGATTATCGCTTTGTGCTGACCGACCGCACTGCGTTAACCGTGCGTTTGGGTTTCGAGATGCTGGGCGAAGACGAGGTCAACTACCAGTGGTACGGTGACACCAGCGGCGCGGACGTCGATTCAGCGACCAATACGTCGCTCACGTTGGTCGGCACCACGCGTCTGAATCCGTCCTGGACCGTTTTCTACGGCGCGCGAACCACGTCGCTCGACGATGAAATCGACGACAGCCCGATCGTCGAGGAAGACACCTACACGGTAGGTTTCGTCGGCGCCGGCTGGAACTTCTAACCCCAGTTCCACCACCAGCAAAAAGGGCCGCCTCCGCGGCCCTTTTTTTGTTCTCAAGTCATTCCCGCGCCCTCGGTCCTCGCAATGACGCTTATGTCGTGATTCCCGAGTACTCCACCGTCATTCCCGCGCAAGCGGGAATCTTGCACCGAATACCGCGGTGTCATTTCAAGGTCCCCGACAAGTGTCCGGGACGCCGGACCACCGCACTCGGCGGGGACGACGCTTAAATGAAAAGGGCCGCTATTGCGGCCCTTGTCTTTGGCAAAGAATGGTAAGCGCGTTTAGTCGAGCTTCCAGGCCACCGTCAGGGTGCCGTACTCCGAATATTCCTCGGCCTCATCGCTATCCTCGTCAACGTTCAGATCGTTCATCGCGAAGGTGAGTGACCATTCTTTCCAGGAGTAGGCCAATCCGGCTGTAACCGAGATCCGGTCCTCCTGGTAATCGATCTCGTCGAAGTCGTCGTCGTAGGACTTGCTGGTATCCAGAAATATCTGGTTACCCAGGTAGCTTGCCCGCGCTCCGGCAAACAGGTACCAGCCGGTTTGCGAGGACACCGGGTTGGTGGTCCGGGAACTGATCAGCAGAGCGGTAGCGAAAGAGTTCTTCATCTGTCGACCGTAACGGTACATAAATCCGGCGCCCACCTGGCTCGAGATTGTGCCCAGTGCCAGATCGGCGCTGAGCAGAAAATCAGAGTTGCCGCTGTCGGAAACCCAGGTCCTCCATACACGTCCGCGGGAAACCTGGAACACGACTTCGTCGTCGAGTTGCTCGTCCCAGCAGCAGGGTTCGTCGGAATCGATGATATCGTGCACAGTTTCCTGCGCCTCCTCGGCAAAAGAATATTCGCCGACCACACCAAGCGTAACGGAAATACTGTCCGCATAACTTTGTTGAATCTGAACGAAAGTGTCGGCGTAGAACAGCAGGCCGCCATAGGGCAGGTCGTCAGGCGGCAGTATCGGTGGGTCCTGCTCGATATCGTCGGGCGTGATCATGGTTTGCCCAATTGTCCCGATACTGAATCCGGTACCGGAAGAACCACCGTCCGGCAGGCTCCACTTCATCGCGCGTGCGAGGAATCCTATTTCGGCGGGCTTGCCCTCCGGAGTATCGAGCCAGGAGACATAAATACCGTTGGTATAACCGTTGTCGTTGCCGACGAAGGTATCGTTATCCAGCGTGAATAGAATCCATTCGGCCTCGGCCAGAACCGCGCCCGGTGCTGCAACAGAACATGCCAGCAGCGCTGCAAGCGCGGTGGTTCTCAGCTTGTTGTGCAAATAATCTCTCATAGTGTTCCCCACATTATGGTTAGTTATCGCAGATTTATATGATTCATGACCGACTGCCTTGCGTGCCACTGGAACGATTCGGTATTACTTCAGCCCTTACCGTTTCATCGCACCCGATGATACGTGTTTTGCCAGCGGATAAAAAGCTGGAGAAAGAATTTAACGAATCGAGGACGAAATTCTGGTCATTTCATGCCACCAGCGCTGCGAGCGCGGTGGCTCCTGGTTTCATCACGAAGTGTGCTCTGAGATCGAGCAGAACAAGACGCCGTAATAATATCCCCTCTGTCCCGAATGGCACTTACTTTAGCCGTCATTGCGAGGCGTGTAACGCCGAAGCAATCTCCTACACCCTGTCCGTCAATATAGAGATTGCTTCGCCCCGCTCGCAATGACGTGAACCTCTTTACTTCGTGCCCGCGAAAACTCCCGCAATTGATTGTTTTACGTTAGCATTCACGGATCGATTGACTGGCAAGCAAACAACGTGGACTTTACGATTACCTTCTTCCAACTGTTCTGGGTGATCCTCAGGATCGCATCACCGGTTATATTGCTGGCGGTCGCCATTATCGTTGTTCTGGGTCAAATCGCGGGGCGCCTGGAGAAATGGCCGGCTATGGAAGCGCTTTACTGGTCGTTCATCACCGCGACGACGGTGGGTTACGGCGACATTCGTCCTACCCATCGCTGGGCGCGCTTTCTTGCGGTTGCCATCGCGTTCAGCGGCTTGATTCTGTTCGGCATGGTGGCATCGATCGCGGTCATGGCGACCACCGAGGCGTCGCGACTGCATGCCGATCTGAGCGCGATTCAGGAACTCGAGGAGATCATCGAAGAAGAAGGTGGTAATGTCGACGAATCTCTGACCGGGCAGGTCGACTGATCGCGGCCGGATTGCCGGGATTGGAAGTTGGTCGGGATAAGGGGAAATAATAGTCCTCCGTCCCTTTTGATTGTCGAAGCCGACTTAAAGCCGAACGATTGATTTTCTGATCCAGGGTAGCAGGTTTTCGTAGTTGCATTGTCCTTCCTCGAGCAGGCCAATCAAGAAAGGGTGAGCCTCGCTGGCGGCTACATCGAGCTTGTAGCCATTCAAACGAAAAAAAACATCTGTCGAAAAAAAGGCAATGCGCTTGTTTCCGTCAACAAAGGGGTGATTCATGATCAGGGATTCAAACAGCGCCGCATCCATTTCTGCGAGGTCCTGGTAGTAGCCGGTTTGAGGTCGGAAAAGCGCGCTGTCCAGCAGCCCCGGATCCCGAATGCCGGTTTGACCGCCGAACCGTTCGATCAGTCTTGCATGAATCTCGAGCAACTCGTCGTGGGTCAGAAACTGTACCGAGTCAGCGGGCAAGCAGTTTTCCCAATTCTTCGTTCTGGTCCATCGAGGCTTCGAGGTGATTCATTACTTCCGGTCGAACCCGTTTTCGCTTGACATATTCGCTGATTGCCTCGGTCAGAAGCCCGGAAACATTTTGATGACGCTCCCTGGCCAACGCTTTTAGCTCATTCCAGACAGCCTCGTCGACTTTTGAACTGATTTTAATATTTTGCATTTCGAAACTATCGACGATAAAACCTGACAAGTCAAGTTTTGTCAGGCCGGCTGGCCGGCATAAATTTTGAGCGCCTTTAGCTGTCTTCTTTGATTAACTGACACCCATGGACAATAGTCGTTCTGACGCCCATACGTTGTGAGTGCGGATTCAGTATACTTGCTGCATCTAAAACGGGGGGGAGCAACATGTTCGAGTGGATAGTCAGCCCTGAGGCGTGGATCGCGCTGGCGACCTTGACGGCACTGGAAATCGTGCTGGGCATCGATAACATCATATTCATATCCATCCTGGTGTCGCGTCTGCCGGAGCAGCAACGCGAATTCGGTCGGCGCGTCGGGCTTGCGCTCGCCATGCTAACGCGCCTGGCCCTGTTGTTTTCGATCGCGTGGGTCATGGGCCTGAAGGATACCTGGTTCACCGTATTCGAGCAGGAGATATCCGGCAGGGATACCATACTCATCCTCGGCGGCCTGTTCCTGCTCTACAAATCCACCCAGGAGATTCACCAGAGCATGGAGGGTATCGAGGAAGAAACCAGCGTGGCGGTTGCCGCCGGGCTTGGTGGCGTGCTGGTGCAAATTGCGATCCTCGATATCGTCTTCTCGCTCGACTCGGTAATCACCGCGGTCGGACTGGTCGATCATGTGTCCATCATGGCGATTGCAATCATCATTGCCGTCGCCATTATGCTGTTGGCGGCCAAACCCATCGGTGACTTCGTCGATCGGCATCCCACGGTCAAGGTTCTCGCGCTGTCATTCCTGATACTGGTCGGTGTGACGCTGATCGTCGAAGGCTTCGACGTGCACGTGCCGAAAGGTTATATCTACTTCGCGATGGCGTTCTCGGTCACGGTGGAAATGCTCAACATCCGCATGCGCAGGAAAGCCGAGCCGGTGAAACTGCACAAGCAGTACAGTGATTGAGAAATTGTAGCGAGAGTACGGAGAGTGGGCTGATTCGATCCTCGAACAGAACCTGTCTTCGCTGCTCGAGAGAAGAGGCCAGCGTCGACAACGCTTCTGGCCCGCTTTCAGTTAATGAATTTGGATCTTATTCGGCATATACTGGCGCGAAATCTGAAATGGGGGAAACAAGATGAGTTTGAACGGAATTTGGAAAACGGAAATACTCACGCCCGATGGCTGGGAATCCATGGCGACCGCGTTTATGGAGGATGGCAAATACAGGGCTGGCTCGAGGTATCATTACGCGGTCGGCTCGTATCAAATTTCAGACAATCGAATCAAGATAACAGCGGAGTATGTTGCCCATGGTCAGGCCCGCGCCATGTTCGGCAAAAAGGCGGAGCGAATGGACCTCGAATTCGAAGGCGAGATCGACGGAGACCAGATCCAGGGGCAGGCCACAGAGGGTGAGGGACATTACCAGG
>JAAUYE010202441.1_pt1 | contig 13589 bp, 10 predicted proteins | sample 7278081 | NCBI WGS metagenome assembly JAAUYE01 (sample SAMN14350131, study PRJNA611818) | marine sediment metagenome | isolation source: surface marine sediment (0.6m) | place: French Polynesia: Moorea | collected 2018-08
ATACATGCCGTCGATCATCGCCGAGCTGGGGCACACCGTCGAGAAACACCTGATCGCGATCGGCATGATGGCCGAGCCCGGGCTCGACGAGCACCAGAAGCAACTGGTCGAGCAGAAGCGCGCCGAGTACGAGGAATCGAGGAAACAGACGGACGCCTTTTCCGAGAGCGAGTACCCCGAGGGTGCGCAGCTGTGCGCGAAGTGCAACACGACCGCTGTCATCATGATGGACGGTTGCATGACGTGCCTGTCCTGCGGTGACAGTAAGTGCGGCTAGACTGTAGGAGCGGCTTTAGTCGCGATCGGGCCTGACGGCCCTCCTGCAACCGAGTCATGCTAAAGTCCGCCCCGTGACTATTAGCATCCCCGATTTTTCGTCCACGCGCGTCGTCGTCGCCGGCGATGTCATGCTCGATCGTTACCTGTTCGGGTCGACGGGCCGTATCTCGCCGGAGGCACCTGTTCCCGTCGTGCACGTCCAGGAAACGGACGACCGGCCGGGCGGTGCCGCGAACGTCGCCGTCAACCTTGCTGCCCTCGGCGCGGCCACCAGCCTTGTCGGCGTCGTCGGCAAAGACGCGGCCGCGACATCGCTGGGAAGTATCCTCGGCGATCAGGGGATCGATTGCCGATTCGCGACCGCAGACGATCGCCCGACGATCACCAAGACCCGCGTACAGAGTCGCGGCCAGCAGCTGATCCGGCTCGATGTAGAAAACGCGATGGCCATGCCCGGCAGCGCAATGCCCGATGCATTGCGCAGCGTTATCGATAGCGCCGGTGCCGTCGTGCTGTCGGATTACGGCAAGGGGGCGCTTGCGGACGTAGCGACGATGATCGCGGCTTGCCGCGATGCCGGCGTTCCGGTCCTCGTCGATCCGAAGGGAACGGATTTCAGCAAGTATCGCGGCGCGACGATCATCACGCCGAACCAGTCCGAGTTCGAAGCCGTCGCCGGTCGCAGCGGCACCGATGAGGAACTCGTCGAGCGCGCGCGATCCATGATGGACGATCTCGAACTCGACGCCTTGCTCGTCACGCGCAGTGAGAAGGGTATGTTACTCGTCGAGGTTGGAGCGGAGCCGCTTTTCCTGTCCACGCAGGCGCGCGAGGTCTACGATGTGACGGGCGCAGGCGATACGGTCATCGCGACGCTCGCAGGTGCCCTGGCGAGCGGCCAGGGTTTTGCGGCAGCAGCTGCACTGGCCAATCTTGCAGCCGGACTCGTCGTTCGCAAGATTGGTGTCGCGACCGTCACTCCGGGCGAATTGTCGGCGGCGCTGCACCAGCGCGGCCAGGGCGGACGGGGCCTCGTCGACATTGACGCGCTGCTTGCGCTCGTGGCGGAGTCGTGGAGTCGTAACGAGCGGGTCATCATGACGAACGGTTGCTTCGACGTGCTGCATGCGGGCCACGTGTCGTATCTCGAGGAAGCAAAGAGTCTCGGGGATCGTCTGATCGTTGCTGTAAACGATGACGACTCGGTTCGGCGTCTGAAAGGCGAGTCGCGGCCGATCAACGCGTTGGAAGACCGTCTCCTCGTGCTGGCCGGGCTTGCAGCCGTCGACTGGGTCGTACCATTCTCGGAAGACACGCCCGCGCAGTTGATTGCGGCCGTGCTGCCGGACGTGCTCGTCAAGGGCGGCGACTACAAGCCTGAAGAGATCGCCGGCGCGAAAGAGGTGCTGCAGAACGGCGGCGAGGTCCGGGTACTCGCCTTCCGGGACGGGCATTCGTCGAGCCGCATCATCGACAGGCTCGACGAGGACTGAGCCAGAGCCGGCTGTGCGCTTCTTTTACAACCTGCTGACCTACCTGCTGCTGATTCCTGTCCTTGGCTACTGGGTCGTGCGCGGCATCCGCAATCGTTCGTATTTCGGGCGACTCGGGCAGCGTTTCGGGATTGGCTTCCCGGCGATGAAACGATCCATCTGGGTGCATGCAGTCTCAGTGGGCGAGGTCGTGGCGGCCGCGCCGCTGATCCATGCGCTCGCGGATCGCTATCCCGGCCGCAGGATACTCGTTACGACGGTTACGCCGACCGGCGCAGAGCGCGTCAGCGACCTGTTTGGCGACTCGGTTCAGCACGCATACATCCCGTTCGAGTTTCCGCACGCCGTCAACGCGTTCTTCCGTGCCGTCAACCCCGAAGCCGCGCTGATCATAGAGACGGAAATCTGGCCCAACCTGTATCGCGGCTGCGGGATTCGCAAGATACCGCTGATACTCGTGAGCGCCCGGATATCGACGAAGTCGATTCCCGGCTACAGGAAGATGTTACCGCTGATCCGGGAGACGCTGTCGCACGGGATCATCATTGCCGCGCAGAGCCAGACTGACGCGGACCGGTTCCTCTCGCTTGGCGCTGCCCCCGAACGCACCTGTGTCATGGGCAACATCAAGTTCGACGTCGACCCGGATCCCGACGTGCACGAGAGAGGCAAAGCCGAACGCGATCCCCTGTTCGGCGAACGTCCGGTGTGGATAGCGGCCAGCACACACGAGGGCGAGGAGGAGCTGGTGCTCGAAGTGCACCGTGAGCTGCGTGCGCGGCACAGGGATCTGTTACTCGTACTCGTCCCGCGTCACCCGGAGCGCTTCGCGGCGGTTCGGGAGCTGGTCTCGAAGTCTGGCATGAGCGTCGTGTCGCGCACGGAGAAAAGGCCGGCGGGCGACGCCGAGGTGTTCCTGTGCGACACGATGGGCGAGGTGCCCGTGTTCTATGCGGCAAGCGATATCGCGTTCGTGGCCGGGAGCTTCGCGATGGTAGGCGGTCACAATCTCCTCGAGCCCGCGGCGCTCGGCGTTCCGGTGATCACCGGCCCACACAATTACAACGCACAGGACATCGCGGACCTGCTTATCGGCGAAGGCGGGTGCCGTCGGGTCGAATCGGCGTCGGAACTCGCGGCGACCGTCAACGAACTACTGGAGGATCCCGGCGGCGCCGAACGGCTCGGAAACCGGGGCCGGGAAATCCTCGACAGGAATCGTGGCGCGCTCGAACGCCTGCTCGTTCTGCTCGATCCGTTGCTCGTCGAAGAGGGCGCGATCTCAGGGACCTGAGGCTTCTTTCGCGGCCTCCTCGGCAAACTGCTGTTCGGGTGTCTTGCGCTCCATCAGCCAGGCGTCGATATCCTCGAGGTCCTGCACCTGCAGGATCCCGGCGGCCTGCTTCAGCGTCAGCACGTTCAGGATGTAGTCGTAACGCGCCTGCTCGTAATTGGTGATTGCCGCGTACAGTGCGAACTGCGAGTCCAGCACGTCGACGATGGTGCGTGTTCCGACGTCGAATCCGGCCTGCGTCGCTTCGAGTGCCGTACGACTGGACGCGACCGCCTGGTTGAGGGCGTCGACACGGCTCATCTCGGACAGGACACCCAGGTAAGCGTCGCGTGCCTGACGCTCAGTCTCTCGCGTAACGCGCTGTAGTTGTTCGCGACTCGCACGATGCAGATACACGGCTTCGCGAACGCGCGATGATGTCACACCGCCTGAAAACAAGGGTACATTCAGCTGCAGGAAGATCGAGTCCGAGTCGAGATCGTTGTCGAAGCTCGACGTACTCGTAATCGGGTCGGTCGCACCCGGAGGTATTATCGTGTTGGTGCTGTCGCCCTCAGTATTCTGGCTCCTGGTCCGAACTTCGAGGTCGATCGTCGGGTAGTGGCCGGTACGCCGGAATGCAATCTCGTCACGCGCAAGTCTTTCGTCGAGACGGCTCGCAACGAGGCTCAGGTTCTGGTTCAGCGACAGGTCGACCCAGTCGGCTTCGCTTTGTCCCGGGCTCTGTAACGGAAAATCTTCCTTCGGCGCCGACAGGTTGGAAACGTATTGCCCCGTAATCTCGCGGAGGAACTCGCGTGACGTCGCCAGCGTGCGCTTCGCGGCAATTTCGTTCGCAACGGACTGGTCATAGGCCGCCTGCGATTCCTGCACGTCCGTGATCGCGATCAATCCCACTTCGAAGCGCTGCTTCGCTTGTTCGAGTTGGCGCGCAATGGCCTGTCGGTCGGCGTGAATCGACGTCAGGCGGTCTTCGGCCGCCAGTACATCGAAATACCGTTGCGCCACACGGATGATCAGGTCCTGCTGAGCGGCTTCGCGAACCGCTTCGGCCCTCGCGACGGTCTTGTCGGCCTGCTTCAGGCCGATGATCTGGTCCCAGCGGAAGACGGTTTGCCTTAGCGACAGGCCCCAGTCCGTGAAATCGGTGTCGTCTTCGAACTCTACGGTCTCAAATCCCGGCTGGAACTGGGATCCGTCTCGCTCATTGCTCCCGTAACTGGCGTCTGCCGAAATCTGCGGAAAGAGCACACCACGCGCCTGCGGTTTGGCCTCGAGCGCGGCGAGACGCCGCGCTTCCGCTTCGTGAATCTGCGGATCGCTCTGCAGCGCCTGCTGATAGATTTCCAGCAGGGAGGCGGCACTCGCTGCCGAAGGCATGGTAAAGACGCCGACTATGGCGAGTAACGCGCTGAATTTATTAAACTTTTTCATTTTTTCCAGTTCCAGGTAGAGGCCGCTATCGGGCGCGAGGTGTTATAGTTTACTATATCACTAAATCAGTCGGAACCACTGCTTCTGATTTTAGATGCAACAGCTTGCCAACTGGTTTCGCATTTCTCAAAAACTAAATTGCGGTGGCAGCGCGCCGTGCACGAGCGGCTTGAGATCCGTCTCGAACAGGGCAACCGTTTTCCAGTCGTGTTCATCGGTGCGTTCGATCAGCCGGGCGTCCATCGCGGGGCTGTCGCCGACGACGACGAACAGTCGACCGGAAGGACTCAATGCCCCGACAAGACGCGGGTCGAAGACCTGGATCGATCCCGTGACGGCGATGGCGTCGAAGTCACCGTCCGGCAACTCCCGCGTTGCGTCCATCTGCAGGACGTCGACATTATCGATATCGAGGTCGTTCAACTTGTCTGCGGCTGAAGCGACGAAGTCCTGATAAATATCGACGCTTGTTACGTGCGCCGCGAGCCTCGCGAGACAGGCTGTCATGAAGCCGCTGCCTGTCCCGATTTCCAGAACGCGTTCGTCGCCGGTGAGCCCGAGTGCCTGCAGCAGACGACCCTCGATCGTCGGCGTCATCATGTGTTCATCGTGCCCGAGGGGGATCGCGATATCGGCAAACGCGAGCTTTGCGTAATCCGCGGGCACGAAGTGTTCGCGTGGGAGTTCGCCGAGCATCGCGAGCACGTCTTCGTCGTATACGTTCCAGCCCCTGACCTGCTGGTTGACCATCTGCAGGCGGGCGTAATTGTCATTCATTCCCGGATTACTCGTAACTTCCTGTGATCAAAGCGATATTGGGCCTGCATTCGGTCGCCGCTGAGCGCCCGCGCGACGGCTTTATGACACCCCGTTCTGAATTATGGTGAATCGCCGCGGCGGGCTTTGCCCGCTGGGATATCCTTACCACGAAGATGCGTTTCGGGCCCAGATAATAACAAATGATCCTCACTAATCTGACTACGCATCAGCCGGGACGTGAATGACCTCGATCCTCATCATTAGTGCACTTGCCGCCCTGGCCCTGGTGGCCACTCTCGTATCCATTTACCTGTGGATCTCCCGGCGGACGATTCGCAGGCGTGTCGCGCGACTGAACGAAGAGACGCTCGAGGCGTCGCGGGACGCATCGGTCGGCCATCGCCTGACGATACCGGGTGACCCGGAGACGGCGCAGATTGCTCATACCGTAAATCGACTGTTCGACGCGCTCGGGGAGCGAGACGAAAAAATCCAGGGACGCGATCGCCTGTTCCAGGACTTCGCGCGGACACTCCCGGAAATCGTTCTGATTCACGACGAGAAGATCCTCCTGGCGAACGAATCGGCTGCGAGCCTGGTGGGCCTCGAGCCGGCTCAACTGGCAGGCCGCGATGTCGCAGATATCGTCAAGCCGGCGTACCGCGCATTGTTCCGCAAGACTGTCGGCAAGCATCTCGCCGGCGAGACGGCCCCGCGACGTATCGAGATGCAGCTCATCAACGGAAACCAGGCGGGTCTCTGGGTCGAGGCCCAGAGCTCCACGATCGATTTCCGCGGCCACCCGGCGATACTGACCATTGCGCGGGACGTCAGCCACCGCAAGAGTCTCGAGGTGTCTCTGTCGCGCAGCAAGCGCCAGGCGCAATACACGCTCGAGTCCGTCTCCGAGGGCATCATCACGACGGACAATGACGGCCGCATCGATTACATGAACCAGGCAGCGGAAACACTGATCGGTGCAAATCGGGACGATGCGGCGGGGCACAGGATAGGCGAGCTGTTCACGCTCGTCGATGACGCCGACCGCCGTCCGCTGGGCGATCCCGTGGAACGCTGCCTCGCCATGCGTCGCCGCGTAAACATGGGCAGACGCGCCGTCATGGTGACCGTCGACGGGGAGCACGAACATTCGGTCGAGCTGACGGCGTCGCCGGTGCGCGGTCCGAGCAACAGCATCTCGGGTGCCGTGGTCGTGTTCCACGACGTCAGCGAACTGCGAGGCCTGACGCGCAAGATGTCCTACCAGGCGACGCACGACCCGCTGACGGGTCTCGTGAACCGGCGTGAATTCGAGCGCCGCCTCGACGAGGCGATGGACTCGGCTCACGCCGACGAGTCCGTACACATGTTGTTCTACATGGACCTCGACAGGTTCAAGGCCGTCAATGACAGCTGCGGCCACATGGCGGGCGACAACATGCTTCGCGAGGTAGCGGCACTGATCAAGGACCAGGTTCGCGATTCGGACTTCGTGGGCCGCCTCGGTGGAGACGAATTCGGCGCGCTCCTGATCGGGTGCCCGATCGACAAGGCCCGGCAGATTGCCGCGGATATCTGTAACGCCGTCGCCGACTATCGTTTCGTCTGGAAGGACAAGATCTTCAATATCGGCATTTCGATCGGCCTCGTGGAGATTTCCCACGCAAGCGGCACCCTTCAGGACGTCATGAGCGCCGCCGACTCGGCCTGTTACATGGCCAAGCAACAGGGCAGGGGCCAGGTGCACGTCTATTCGGCGCGCGACGAGGCGATAGCAAGGGAACGGGGCGACATACAGTGGTTGCGGCAACTGCAGACGGCTTTACATGAAGACAGCTTCCAGCTGGCCGTGCAGCCAATCATCGCGATGCAGGGCCGCGTCGAATCGGGTCCCGCAGTCGAGGTTCTGATCCGGCTACCGGATGGACGCGGGCGTTCGACCGATTCTGCCGAGTTCCTGCGCCCGGCCGAGCGCTACCAGATGATGCCGCAGATCGATCGCTGGGTAATCAATGCGACGCTCGGCGCGATTTCGGGTGGCGAGATCAAGCTTCCGGCCGGACGCAGTTGTGCGATCAACCTGTCGGGGCAGACGCTGGGGGATGAATCGATACTGGGGTTTGTCGTGGATGCGCTCGATCGTTCCGGCGTATCGCCGTCATCGATCTGCTTCGAAGTAACGGAAGCGGCGATCCTGTCGAACGTCCAGCACGCGCAGCGCTTCATCGAGGTGTTGCACGGCATCGGGTGCGAATTCTCGCTCGACGATTTCGGCAGCGGTCTCGGTTCGTTCTCGAGCCTCAAACACCTGCCTATCGATTACCTGAAGATCGACGGCACCTACACGAGGAACCTGCGGACCGATCTCGTGAACCAGGAGATGGTCAACGCGATGATCAAGCTGGCCCGCACGATGGAATTCAAGATCGTTGCCGAGCAGGTCGAGCACCAGGAAGACTTCGACTGGCTGCGAGAAGTGGGCGTGGACTTCGTGCAGGGGCACTTCATCGAGGCGCCCGCAATGCTGGGAACCGGGGCGACCGGGACCTACCGGATGCTCACTCCTTAGGATCCTGTCGGTCCGTAGGCGTCTGGCGGGCACTCCAGATCGCCACGGCAACGGCTATACCAATGGCCGGACCGATGCCGACACCCACTGCGATATTGTCGATGGCCGTACCGACAGCCGCCCCAACGCCGGCACCCAGTGCTACACCGAAGCCGATGAACGTGGCCAGGCTGTGAGAGTCGTCGTGATGCTCTTTCATTTGCGACTCCTGTCCGGTCAACCGGGGTACGAAGTGAATACCTAAAATAGCACGACGAGAGGTGTTCTGGCGCAAAAAAAAGCCGCCGGACGAATCCGGCGGCTTTTGGTCTCTTCTTGTTACCCGACGAGCAGCGGAACCATCAGCAGTGCGACGATGTTGATGATCTTGATCAGCGGGTTGATCGCGGGGCCGGCAGTGTCCTTGTACGGGTCGCCTACCGTATCACCCGTGACTGCAGCCTTGTGGGCATCGGAGCCCTTGCCGCCGCAGGCGCCGTCTTCAATGTACTTCTTGGCGTTGTCCCAGGCACCGCCGCCGGCTGTCATCGAGATCGCGACGAACAGGCCTGTGACGATCGTGCCGAGCAGCAGGCCGCCGAGGGCTTCGACACCGAGCAGGAAGCCCACCAGCAGCGGCACGACGATCGGCAGCAGCGACGGGATGACCATCTCCTTGATCGCGGCCTTGGTCAGCAGGTCGACGGCGCGGCTGTAGTCCGGCTTGCCCGTGCCTTCCATGATGCCTTCGATCTCCTTGAACTGGCGGCGAACCTCGTTGACCACGGAGCCGGCGGCGCGGCCAACGGCCTCCATCGCGAGCGCGCCGAACAGGTAGGGTACGAGTCCACCGATGAACAGGCCGATGATGACGCGGTAGTCGTTGAGCAGGAACGTCACGTCCTTGCCCGCCTGGGCCAGCGCGTTGTTGTAGTCGGCGAACAACACGAGAGCTGCGAGACCGGCCGAGCCGATGGCGTAGCCCTTTGTGACCGCCTTCGTCGTGTTACCGACGGCATCGAGCTGATCCGTGATCTTGCGCACCTCGGGCGGCAATTCGGCCATCTCGGCGATGCCACCGGCGTTGTCCGTGATCGGCCCGAATGCATCGAGGGCAACCACGACACCGGTCATCGACAACATGGTCGTCGCGGCGATGGCGATGTTGTACAGACCACCCATCGTGTCCGGTGCGAGCTGGAACGCGCCCCAGATGCTGAGACAGACGGCGATGACCGGCAGGGTCGTCGCCTTCATCGAGATGCCGAGACCCGCGATGATGTTGGTCGCGTCACCCGTGAGCGAAGCGTTGGCGATCGTCTTGACCGGCTTGAAATCGGTACCGGTGTAGTACTCGGTGATGATGACCATCGCAGCCGTGAGGCCGAGGCCGATCAGCGACGAGTAGAAGATGTTCATCGCCTGGCCGCTGCCGCCCATCATGGCATCGGTAACGAAGTAGAACGCAATCGCGGCGAGGACACCGGCCACGATCATGCCGCGGTACAGCGCGCCCATGATCTTGCCGCCTTCCGACGTCTTGACGAAGAACGTACCGATGATCGATGCAACGATCGAGACGGCGCCGAGCACGAGCGGGTAGATGACCGCTTCCGCGCCGTAGGCCGTCGCAACCATGCCGCCGAGCAGCATCGTGGCGATGATAGTAACGGCGTAGGTCTCGAACAGATCGGCCGCCATACCGGCACAGTCACCGACGTTATCGCCGACATTGTCGGCAATGACGCCCGGGTTACGCGGGTCGTCTTCGGGAATACCGGCTTCGACCTTGCCCACGAGGTCGGCGCCGACGTCGGCACCCTTGGTGAAGATGCCGCCACCGAGTCGCGCGAATATCGAGATCAGCGAGCCACCGAAGGCAAGGCCGACCAGCGCGTGAATTGCGTCGTCAGCGGTTGCGCCGGTCTTTAGCATGATGAAGTAGTAACCGGCGACGCCGACGAGGCCGAGGCCGACAACGAGCAGACCCGTTATGGCACCACCACGGAAGGCGACGTTCAGCGCCGGGTTTACGCCGGTCTTCGCTGCCTCCGCGGTACGTACGTTGGCGCGAACCGAAACGTACATGCCGATGTAGCCGGCGAGGCCGGAGAACACGGCGCCGATCGCAAAGCCGATCGCGGTCGCCCAATCAAGCGCAAAACCGAGCACGATCGCGAGTACGATGCCGACCACGCCGATGGTCATGTACTGGCGATCCATGTAAGCCTTCGCGCCTTCCTGGATTGCGGCAGCAATCTCCTGCATACGCTCGCTACCGGCAGGCTGCTTGAGAATCCACTGTGTAGAGAACACCCCGAACAGCACGGCGAGCCCGCCTGCACCGATCGAGAGCCACAGGGCCAACTCGTTAGACATCAGATTTTCTCCAGATCTTCTTGTTAGTAGCCAGAACGAGGCCCGCTACGTCGCGGAAGGACGAGCGTAAGGCCTTGTTCGATAAAGGTTTTCCCCAACACTTCTAATGTTACCGGCTGGGCCGGGCGCGCACTATACCACAAATTTGGTGCCGAGCTTCGGCTTCACGGGCCGCATCCTGAGCTTCGTGACCTTCGGTAAGCCGTTGACGTAAGGGGGATAATTCTCACCCTTTATCAGCGGTTCGAGGTAGCGCCGGCCTGCGGCCGTGATGCCGAATCCATCTTTCGTGATGTAGCGCCGCGGCAGCATCTTCTCCTTGTTGGCAATACGCCCCAGCGGCGCCGACTCTATCTTCCAGCGGTAGGGTTTGTCCGAGACGCGCTTGATGACGGGCATGACCGCGGTCTTGCCCGAGACGGCCAGCTCGACGGCTTTCCTGCCGACCGCGTAGGCCTGCTTGACGTCGACATCCGAGGCGATGTGGCGCGCTGAGCGTTGCAGATAGTCGGCGATGGCGTAATGGTACTTGTAGCCCAGATTGTCGCGGACGATGTTGGCGACGACCGGTGCCACTCCGCCCAGTTGAGCATGGCCGAACGCGTCGCGAGTGCCCTGGTCCGCCAGGAATTTGCCGTTGGCGAACCGCGCGCCTTCACTGACGACGATGACGCAGAATCCGTAGTCGGTGACGGACTGCCGGACCTTTTTCAGGAACTCGCGCTTCTTGAACGGGATCTCGGGGAACAGGATGATGTGGGGCGCGTCACCTTCCTTCTTGCCGGCGAGGCCACCCGCCGCGGCGATCCAGCCCGCGTGACGCCCCATGACTTCGAGAATGAATACCTTGGTCGACGTGGTCGCCATCGAGGCGACGTCCATGGCAGCTTCCTGTGTCGACACGGCGATGTATTTTGCTACCGAGCCGAAACCCGGGCAGCAGTCCGTGATCGGCAGGTCGTTATCAACCGTCTTGGGCACGCCGAGGCAGGTTACCGGGAAGCCCATCTTCTTCGAGATCTGCGACACTTTGTGTGCCGTGTCCATCGAATCGTTGCCGCCGTTATAGAAGAAGTAGCCGATGTTGTGTGCCCTGAATACTTCGATCAGGCGCTCGTACTCGGCGCGGTTCTCCTCGATGCCCTTGAGTTTGTAGCGCGCGGAGCCGAAGGCACCCCCGGGCGTATGCATGAGAGCTGCGATCGCCGCTGCGCTTTCCTTGCTCGTATCGATCATGTCTTCGGTCAGCGCGCCGATGATGCCGTTCCGGCCGGCGTAGACATTCGCGATCTTGCTCTTGTGCTTGCGCGCTGTCTCGATGACGCCGCAGGCAGTAGCGTTAATGACGGCCGTTACGCCGCCCGACTGGGCATAGAAGGCATTCATTGCGGGCATGTTGCAGGGTCCCCGTTAGTGGTTGGAAGGCGGCAAGGATACCTCGCATTGACGGCAATGTCCTTTGCGAGTAGCGTTGCGCTCGCCTGCTCGTAGGCGGGCTTATGGACGGAGATACACGAAATGCGAATCGTACTGCTAGGTGCGCCCGGCTCCGGCAAGGGAACCCAGGCCAAGATACTGATGGCGGAGAGGAACATCCCGCAAGTGTCCACCGGCGACATGCTCCGCGAGGCCGTAGCGGCCGGGACGCGTTTCGGCCTCAAGGCCAAGTCGGTCATGGAAGCCGGAAATCTCGTCCCTGACGATGTCGTGCTCGGCATCATCAGTGAGCGTCTGGCGCAGCCCGACGCCCAGGACGGCTTCATCCTCGATGGCTTTCCGCGTACGACCCAGCAGGCGCTTGACCTGGAGGAACTCCTCGACCAGATCGGTACGCCGCTCGATGCGGCCGTGCTGATGGACGTCGATTTCGACATTCTTATGAAACGCCTGACGGGCCGCCGTACGTGTTCCCTGACGGGCAAGCTGTTGAATGTCTACTTCTCGCCGCAGGAGGAGCTCGATGCATGCACCGAAGCGGGCGGCGAACTGATTCAGCGCGAGGACGATAACGAAGAGACGATCGCGAATCGTCTCGAGGTCTACCGCGAGAATACCGAACCGCTGATCGACTTCTATCGCGAGCGCGGCACGCTCACGATCGTCGACGCCGACGGCCCGATCGATGAGGTTTACGATCGATTGGTGCAGTCTTTGACTTAGTTGCCGTCGGTCGCCAGCAAGCTGCCTCCTACAGCAGCGCCAGCAGTTCTTTCCCGATCAGCTCTGCGCGCCAGCCGTCGAACAGTCGCGTGCCGCCATCATGCGCCATGATGGCAGCTGACAAATCTCGCTTGGAGGCCACGGTCTCGGCGGCGATTCCGAGGTCGTCCGCGCAGGCCGACACCCGTGCCTGCATTTCCTTGAGCAGGGCGCGCTGTCCTTCATCAGGTCGTTGCGGTGGTGTGTAGTCGTCCTGGTCGCTCGCCGAAGCGGCAATCTCGTCGACGAGGCGTCGACCGACACGTTTGACCAGCTTGCCGGGCACACCCTGGATATCTCCCAGCTCGAATTCGGTTCGCGGCAGTGTATGGGCGATGTCGAGTAGTACGTTGTCGCGCATGATCCACTGGCGCGGCCGGTTGCGCCTGGTGGCCTCGGCTTCGCGCCACGCGGCCAGGCGCGCCGCGGCGGCGCGTTTGCGGCCGCGCAGGTTGCGCGCGCCCTTGACGCGGTTGATCGCCTGCTCGTCGGCGACATCGTAGAGCGCGGGATCGAGCAACCAGCGCGAGTCCTCGACGGCCCAGTCCAGGCGGCCCTTTTCTTCAAGCCGCTCGGTCAGGACCTCGCAGGCCGGCAACAGGTACTCGACGTCCTCGGCGGCGTATGCGAGGTACTCGTTGCGCAGGGGCCTGCGGCTCCAGTCGGCACGCGTGTGCATCTTGTGGATGTCGACGTCGAACAGTTCTTTCACGAGGCTGGCGTATCCCATCTGCGCGGGAAAGCCGAGCAGCCCGGCTGCCACCTGTGTGTCGAAGATCGAGGTCGGCATCGCGCCGGCTGTCTGGTAAACGACCTCGATATCCTGCCGTGCCGAGTGAAGCACCCATTCGTGCTGCAGCAGCTCGCCCCAGAACGAATCCTGTGGGTGGCCCGATAGCGGGTCGACGCACCAGATGTCGCCCGGCGTTGCGACCTGCACCAGGCAAAGGTGCGCGAAGAAGGTGCGCTCGCGCATAAACTCGGTGTCGACACCGACACGTTCCTGGCTGGCAAGTTCGCCGATGAGTGAATCGGGTTCTTCGACGTAGTGGAATTCTGGCATCAAAAACGTGCGGGCGGAAAAGACACCGAGAGGTTAACATGCGGGCATCGTGCTGGCCCTTCTGCAAACCCTGTTCGACATCGTTCGCCTGAGAAAAGGGCCGGACGCGATTCCCTATTCGTGGCTTCTTTGCTTCGTCAC
>JAAUYE010046772.1_pt1 | contig 13580 bp, 13 predicted proteins | sample 7278081 | NCBI WGS metagenome assembly JAAUYE01 (sample SAMN14350131, study PRJNA611818) | marine sediment metagenome | isolation source: surface marine sediment (0.6m) | place: French Polynesia: Moorea | collected 2018-08
CATCTTCAGCATGCACGACGATGCCGTCGGCCGTCTGCTCGGCGGACTTTGGAATGACGCCCGTATCGTGCGCGATACCGCTGGCGCGCATGGCGTCCATGAGCTCGGTGCTCAGCATCTTGTCGAAGCTGCGGAGCACGCCCTCCTTGCGCACGATTACGTGCGTCTCGGTTCCGAGGGCATTGAATACGCCGGCCAGTTCGACCGAGACATAGCCACTGCCCGCGATTAGCACGCGCCGCGGACGCTCCTCGAGTTCGAAAAAACCGTCCGATGTGATGCCGAGCTCGGCGCCCGGAATGTCGGGCACGATCGGCCGGCCGCCCGTCGCTACGACGATGCGCTCTGCCTGGTACTCGACGCCGTCGACATCGACCGTGCTGGCATCGACGAAGCGCGCGCTGCCGGCCAGGTAAGTGACGCCTTTCTTGTCGAGATTGTTGCCGTAGATGCCGTTCAGCCTCTTTATGTAAGCATCGCGACGCGACTTTAGTCCGGCCCAGTCGTGGCCGCCGACCTCGATGTCGAAGCCGTAATCGGCGGCATGATGAAGCTGGTGCGCGTGCTGCGCCGTGTACCACATGACTTTCTTCGGGACGCAGCCGACGTTGACGCAGGTGCCGCCAAGCGGCCCGTACTCGACGACCGCCACGCTGGCGCCGTATTCGGCCGCGCGCTGCGCGTGCGCGAGGCCGCCGCTGCCGCCGCCGATAACGATCAGATCGAATTTGTTGTTCACGATTTTCTCCATGCTTACGTCAAGTTCGCGGCACTGCCGGCCCGGCGGCCTGTGTTAATATGCGGCGCTTTAAAAAAATATCAACACGCCATGACCAATCCGCTGCTCGATACTTCGTCACTGCCACGCTTCGGGGACATTCGGCCCGAACACGTCGTGCCCGCGATCGAACAGGTCATCGCGAAACATCGTTCCAGGCTCGAGCAGCTGCTGCAGGCGAGTCACGATCCTGATCTCGAATCGCTCGTGGCCCCGGTCGAACAGATGGGTCACGAGCTCGGTCGTGTCTGGTCGCCCGTCAGCCACCTGCAGAGTGTACTCGGATCGCCGGACTGGCGAGACGCCTACACGGCGGCCTTGCCGCTACTGACCGAGCATGGCACCGAAATATCACAGAACGAGAGCCTGCAGAGAGCGTACGCGGCCGTGGGCGAGACGTTGCCGGGCGACGCCAGCGAAGCGAGCCGCAGCGCCGTCGAGCACGCCCTCAGGGACTTCCACCTGGCCGGTGTCGACCTCGAAAAAGACGCCAAGGATCGCTTCAAGCAGATCATGCAGAAGCTGGCGGCCACGCAGGCCCTCTTCGAGCACAATGTCCAGGATGCGTCCGACGCCTGGTCTCTTCACATAAGCGATAGTGAGCGGCTCGAGGGCCTGCCACCGCAGGCGCAGGCGCGTGCCGCCGAGGATGCGGCGGCCAAAGATCTCGACGGCTGGCTGCTGTCGCTCGACTACCCGACCTACGACGTCGTCATGAAGCATGCGTCCGACCGCTCGCTGCGCGAATCCATGTACAAGGCCTGGGTCACACGCGGTTCCGACCAGGGCGAAGACGGGAAATGGGATAACAGCAAGAACATCGAGGAGATTCTCGCGTTGCGGCACGAAGCCGCAGACCTCGTGGGCTTTCCGACCTATGCTCACTACTCCCTCGCGACCAAGATGGCCGAGTCGCCCGGGCAGGTCATCGGTTTTCTGCGCGAGCTTGCGTCGCATTCGCGCGCGGCGGCCGAGAAAGAGCTCGCCGAGCTGTCGGAATTCGCCGGCATCAGGCTTGAGCCCTGGGACGCCACCTTCTGGCTCGAAAAGTTCAAGCAGGAGCGCTTCTCGATCTCGAACGAAGCGCTGCGCCAGTATTTCCCGGCCAGCACGGTTATCTCGGGCCTGTTTACGCTGGCCGCAAAGCTGTACGACCTCGAGCTCGTGGAGGTCACGGACGTCACCACCTGGCACCCGCACGCCCGCTACTTCACGGTCAGCGAACGCGGTGGCGCCGCGCTCGGCGGCTTCTATGTCGACCTGTTTGCGCGCAGCGGCAAGCGTACGGGAGCCTGGATCGACGAATGCGTTACGCGGCAGCAGCTCAACGGCAGCCTGACGCTGCCGGTCGGCTACCTGGTCTGCAATTTCCCGCCGCCCGACGAAGACGGTGTCTCGCTGCTGACCCATGACGACGTCGTGACACTGTTCCACGAATTCGGGCACATGCTGCATCACCTGCTGACGCGCATCGGCTTCCCGAGCGTGGCCGGCATTAACGGCGTGCCCTGGGACGCCGTCGAACTGCCGAGCCAGTTCATGGAGAATTTCGCCTGGAGTTACGAGGTGCTGACGCATTGCTCGGCGCACTTTGAAACCGGCGAGTCGCTGCCCAGGGAGATGTTCGACAAACTCGACGACAGCCGCCACGCCGGCGCCGCGCTCGCGATGATGCGCCAGATCGAGCTCGGCCTGTTCGACTTCCGCCTGCACGCCGAGTATGAGCCCGACCAGCCTGCGCGGGTACTCGAGACGCTCGCCGAGGTGCGCGAGGAAGTCTCCCTGCTGCAACACCCGGAGTACAACCGCCTGCCGCATGCGTTCACGCACATCTTTGCAGGCGGCTATGCGGCTGGCTATTACAGCTACAAGTGGGCGGAAGTGCTGGCCGCCGATGCATTCGCTGCATTCGAGGAATCCGGCATCTTCGACCAGGCCACGGCACAGCGCTTCCGCAGGGAGATTCTCGAGATAGGCGGCAGCAGGGACATCATGCGGGCCTACGTCGCTTTTCGTGGCCGCGAGCCCACGATCGACGCATTGCTGCGCCAGGCCGGAATCACGTGAAGATCGCGACATGGAACGTGAATTCGATGAACGTACGCCAGCCTCACGTCATCGAATGGCTGCAGGCGAACGATCCCGACGTCCTCGTGCTGCAGGAGATCAAGCAGCTCACCGAAAAATTCCCCGTCGATGCCCTGCGGGAAATCGGCTATCACTCGATCGCAAGCGGCCAGAAGACCTACAACGGCGTCGCGGCCATCAGCAAGACAGAGCCGGCCGATCCCGTCACCGATCTGCCGGGGCTCGACGATCCGCAACGGCGCGTGCTGGCCTGCACGGTTGGCGACGTGCGCGTAATCGACCTGTATGTCCCCAACGGCTCGGAGGTGGGTTCCGAGAAGTACGACTACAAACTCGGCTGGCTCGAATCGCTGAGGCACTTTCTCGAAGTCGAGATGCAGCAGCATGAGAACGTCGTGGTCCTCGGCGACTTCAACATCGCGCCCGCCGATGCCGACGTCTACGATCCCGAGAAATGGGGCGACGCAATACTCTGCAGTCCGCTCGAGCGCAAGGCACTGACCGAGCTGCTCGACCTCGGGCTCACCGACGTATTTCGCAAGTTTGAACAGCCGGAGGGTACGTTCAGCTGGTGGGATTACCGCGCCGCGGGCTTCCGCCGCAACGCCGGTTTGCGTATCGACCTGATCCTGACGAGCGCCGCAATGACTGAGCGCTGCAACAAGAGTTATGTCGACAAGGAGCCTCGGGGCTGGGAGCGGCCGTCGGATCATGCGCCCGTCGTCGCCGAGTTCGAAAGCTGACGCGAACCGGCATCATGTGACATATTCCGGGTTTTCGCGCTGTGGTCGAAACCGCTGCCGCGTATAATCGGCAGAAAAAAAAGCAGGGAAGTTAATGTCTCAGGATCGCCGTAACGATTACGACGTCACCAACACCGTGCAGGTCAGTAATCCCGCGGCCGTTCGCAATGCGGTACAGCAAATATACGCAGAGACCTTCCCGGGCATGTCCTTCGACAAGCTCTGGCTCGCTTTCTACGACTTCGAGCGCCTGTTCACGGGGCGCTATCCCGGCTACAAGGGCTGCGACACGACCTACCATGACATGCAGCACACGCTCGATATGACGCTGGCGCTGGCCCGTCTTGTCGCAGGCTACGAGCGCAGCGTTGAGCCCCCTGATCGCCTCGGTCCGGCGCGCGCGCAGATGGCGCTGATCACGTCCCTGTTCCACGACTCGGGCTATATCCGCCACGAAAGCCGCGACAGCGATTTCTCGAACGGCGCCGAGTTCACGCTCTACCACGTATCGCGCAGCGCCGACTTCCTGCGCCGCTACCTGCCCGACCTCGGGCTTGCGAAGGACGTCGGCGTAAGTTCCATGATCGTGCATTTCACAGGCTACGAACTCGACCTGGACAAGATCGAGCTCGATGACCCACGCGACATCATCTGCGGCCATCTTATCGGCACCGCCGACCTCATCGCCCAGATGGCCGATCGCTGCTACCTCGAGAAATGCCGCGACCGGCTCTACAACGAATTCGTCGTGGGCGGCGTCGCCGTGGAGAATGCCAAGCCCGGCGAGTACATGGTGAGGTACAAGTCGGGCGAGGATCTGCTGCGGAAAACGCCGACGTTTTACCAGCAGGTCATGCGCGATCGCCTGAACTCCAAGTTCAACCGTTGCTACCGCTACATCGAGGTCCTCTACGACGGCCAGAACCCATACATCGATGCGATTCGCAACAACATCACGCACCTCGTGCGTATCCTGGAGTCGGGCGACTGGTCGCTCCTGAGGCGCGAGCCGGCATACTATCTCGGCATCGCAAACGCCGTGCAGGACATCGAGGCGCTGGTCGCGAAGCAGCTCGCCCTGTTCAGGGGCGCCGTACTGAAGGCCGACGACTCCTTACTGATGCCCGTCTGACTCCGAGCGCCACAGGCGCAAGGCATAGAACTGCGTTCGCGACAGGCGCCGGTTAGCGAGGAACGCGGCTACCGAAGCCGCAAGTACAGCGTAGAAACCGTCCGCGATCGTCCAGACCTCGTCAAAAAACACGGGCCAGGTCATGCTCGTAACCGACCTCAGCACGTGCAGCGTACCTGTGTCGAAAGTTTCAGCCGTGTAGGACGCGGCGACGACGATGTTTGACGCCAGCGAACCCAGCACAGCGAGCACGGCTGCGAGGGTCGGGAAACGCCAATCGAGACCCCTCCCGGCCCGCTGAACGGCGTAGCCGATCATGGCGCCCAGGACCACGGTCATCCATGGGAATACCCGGTTCAAGGTCGCGGTCAGCAGGATCCACAGGAGCGAAAACACGACGATCGCTACGATCCCGGCCGTCACCGCATTGCGCAGCGATTGTGCGCGTACGAGACGTTGTCCGTCCTGTGCCGTGGCATCGCGGCGCTGGCCGGTACCGTGCTTCTTTCGCAGTCGCAGTGGCAGCTTTTCGGTCTTGTCGTTCACGGCAGCGGGCTCACTGCGCGGAGCGCCGGTTCGAGCTTCGCACCGAGAATTGTATGGCGAAGTCGGGGGTCGCGTCGGAGAGCGGGTCCTCGGCGATCGCAAGCGCCAGCGTGAGGCCCTGCTTCGGCAGGTGATAGTCGAGGCCAATGCCCAGCTGGAACGTGTCACCACCGAGCTCTTCGACATCGGTATCGTAGTAGCCGCCCTGGGCGTAAACCTGCACGATGATGCCGATCCGCTCCATAGCCTGCAGTTTCGCGGCCACGCCGCCGAACATCACGGTACTCTCCTGTATGTCGGGCAGCACGTCACCATCGCCGAGCGCCAGCAGCCCGACGAAGCCCGTCAGCCCGAGGTCGCGATCGAACAGCCGTGTCCTGGTCGACCCGTACAGCCCGGCCGAAAAGTCGCTTGCGCCACTGCCGTGCAGTTCCTCCTCGTCGCCCGTCGGTAACTTGAGGCTCGTACGTATCGTAAACGCGCTGTTGCTCTCGGCTGTCGCCTCCTTGAGCGGCACCGCCGCGGTTAGCTGGACGTCGCCGAGCCCGAATGTGGACGAGGTGATCTCGTACTGCGTTACTCCATCCACTCCGTAGAAGAAGTAGAGCTGGTCCTTGGGTCCGGCGCGATTCGAGTTGGAGACCCCCAGCACGTCGTGCCACTCCTTGATGATGTTGTCGAGAAAACCTTCCTGGTGCGCAACAACGGGAAGATCGATCCCTACCTCCAGACGCTGCCAGGGACGATGTCTCAATGACATGTTGAAGGCGTAGGTCTCACCATCGATCTCGAATAATTCGTTCGCGTTGCCGCCCTGGTCAGCGTGATTGGTCAGCTCGGCATTGACGTCGAACTTTAGCCGCCCTGGCGATGCGAGCTCCGCTGACTGAAACGTCGGCACGCCGAAGATCTGCAGGAACGGATGATGATTGCGGAACCCCAGCACATCCAGCGTATCGTCCGCCGCGCTGACAGGTAGCGAGATTGCGAGCAGGGCAGCGGCGAAAGATGCGAGACAGCTTGCTCGCAAGCTGTGTATGTGTGACTCCATTGCCAACGGCTCCTTGAACAGGGTCGGGTCAGTCGCGCCGGCGACCAGCGCACAAGTGTCTGGCAGGCTTGTGACGATTGCAAGAACCGGCACCGTCAGGCCGCCACCGTATCTCAGCGATCCGCAGAAAAAGATCGGCTGCAATCGTCGCGCGCAAAACCTACCGTGAATCCGGGATCACACAAATGGTAGGGACACCATGAAAACGAAACTGACATTACTATTGCTTGTCTTCGTCGTCGCGTGCGGTATCGCGATGCGTTTGAACAACCCCGCCGCCATTCAGGCGCCGCGGGCAGCAGCGCCACCTGAAACTCCCGCTGCGGTCGCCGAACAGGGCCGGACGGAACCTGGTGGCAGCACCTTGCCCGAACGACCAGGGACCGAAGTCGTCATGGGCATCAAGGTCAGGAAGGACCGCGCTTGCTCCGTGCAACGGCACTACGTGGATCTCGGCAACGGTACTGTGACCGACGCTTATTCCTGCGTGCCGCATGCATCGGTCGCCGACGACTACGATCACTACAGCGACGACGAGCTGCGCGTGTTCTCTTATGGCGATGCCCGGGCCGCCAGCGTACTGGGCAAACGCCTGGTCGAAGTCGACCTCGCGGAGTCTCGTCGCCTGCTCCTGCGGGCGGTCGCCCTGAAGCCCGCAAACCTGGACCCGGTGATGTGGCTGGCCGCGCAGGCCTACAGCCTCCGAGGCAACAGCCCGGCCGCACAGAATGCGCGTGCGAACACCTACGTGCTCATGCGAACGGCCCAGGCGATGGGCTCGGCAGCGAGCGTCGACTGGGTGCTGGAAGACCTGGAGCGCGCGGGTTTTGTCGAAGCGGACATCGCGAGGCTCGAAGAACGGGTCCAGGAAAACCTGCGGCGCATTCGCGAGATTCAGCTCGAAGTCTACGGTGAGACGCTTGTCGATGAGGTGCTGCTATGAAGAACCTCATACTGACCTCAATTCTCCTGCTTCCCGCACTTTGCAATGCCGAGGGCTTGCTCAACATCTACTGCGAGGACTGCCGGGACCTCACCGAGTACCCCGAAGACGCAAGGAATTTCAGCTACAACCAGGTCTTTGGACGACAGAGCTGGCTGACGCTGGACCAGGCCGACCGGTTCCAGATTACCGACAATTTCGGCAACACCGTAACAATCGATATGAATCTCCAGTTCCAATCGAATCCGTTTACCCAGATGATCGGATCACTGGCCAGCCAGCTTTTTGAGGTTGGCGGCGCCAACAGGCTCGTCGTCGAAGGCATGATCGTGCAGATACGGGTGATCTACAGAAATCTCGATGTCGTCAGTTACGTCTTCCTTACCCACGATGTCATTGGCGGTCTGCCAGTCGGCGACAGCAACACGCGGCGACCGCCGACTTCTTCCGGTAACGGCAGCAACGACGATGGCGACAGGGATGTCAACGACGCGGCTGACTACGAGTACGAAGACACGACCGAGGACGGTGATTTCGAATGCGAGGAATGTACGCTGCAGCCGATATACCCGGATGGCAGCCTCGGCGAAGAGTACGACATGCCGACCGAGACCGAGTGGGAGGAAATCAGAGAACTCTAGATGACTTGCGGTGCCGGGCGTGCGAAACATGCGCGCCCGGTTCCTGCCAGCTGCCGGGACGACCTAGTCGCTGCGTCTTGTACGGGTGTACACAATCGTCATCGAGAGACGCGTCTACATGACACAGAACATGGCCATAGTATCGTTTTGCGCATTGGCCATGCACTCGGTCTTGCCGCGATGCACCGAGTTATCCATTTCCCTGACGCACTGATTCACTCCCGAATTGAGCCGGCGCATATTGTTCTTTAGCTGGGCCAGGGACTGTTCCGCGGCCTCTCGCTCCTCCGGGGCCATGTCCGGCATCTTGGCCTTGATCTTTCTCTCCCAGGCCGGAACAAAACGTCGTAGATTGCGGACGGCACTGGAGCAAAGCTCGCGATCACTCGGCCCTTCCACGGTTTCTTCTTCCTCGCCATCCTCGCTCGCCGTAGCGGACCCGGCTTCCTGGCTGGTCGACGTTGCGGCACGCTGAATCTTGACCTCTTCGGTCTTCTGCTTCGGCGGTGGCGTGTCGGTGAAGTAGACGTTGCCGTCCTCGTCCACCCACTTGTATACCTCGGCATTGGCGGCCGTGAGGGCTGCAAGCAGGATGCAAGCTGACAAAAGAAGTGCTTTCAACTCATTCTCCGACGGCGCGTTGCTGACGCACGAATGCTGTGACTGGAACGCAACAGGTTAACAGGGCCGTAGATTCGGGGCGACGATGCGCGTCACAGTACGTATTCACGCATATTCCGGCGAAAGCCCGTCGGCCGGGGGGTGTGAGGCCGGTCACGGAATACACGGGGAGACCCACGTAGCCTTGAGAGAGCACAGTTGAGGCTTAAGATGATGAAGCCAGTCAAACTTCGCAGCTACTTCACGCAGCTGTTCGCAAAGAAGGCGGAGAAGAAGAGCGTTTCGCCCTATCATGCGGTCGCGATTTACTGCACCAGGAATTCCTGTGCGGCGGCGCTGGAGAGACAATTCGAGCGCCATCTGTCCTCAGAAGCGCCCATGCTGCCGTTGAAGGAATGCGATCGGCCCGACGCGTGCGAGTGCCGCTACCAGCATTACGAGGATCGTCGGGGCGATTCACGGCGCGCTTCGGATCAGGGCCTGTCGAATAAGAGCAACCCCGACGGCGATGAGCGCCGGCGCGTGAAGAGCCGTCGAGCGGCGGACTTTCCAGAGGACGAGCAGCCGTTCTCCGTGCATGAAGACAGCTACTACGAGCACGTCGGCGATACCATTCGAACCGCGGCGATCGAAGCGGATGAGTCCGACGGCGTCGACCCCTACAATTCCGGCAGTTTCGATAAGTCGAAGGCCTTCAAACCAAACTCGCGCTAGTCGAGGTGCGCCTGGATAGCTCGATGAACTGGAACGCCGCCAGCCCGGCATTTCGCCCGTGACACTCGACGCACCGCGCAATAAATCAGTACAATATGGTCTAACAGGGGAGCGAGCCGTCAGGCTCCATCGAGAAAGCCGCGCTCAAAAGGGTGCGGCTTTTTCATGTGCGACGTCATCAGCAGGGCACGTAGCTCTCGTGGCTCCGCGGCGATGGTTATGTAGTCCTGGGTTCCTGGCCGTCGTACCAGATACCGTATTTGTCTCCCTGCCAGGTAAGCAGTGAGAACAGGTAGGCATTTGCCAGCATGATCAGTCCGCCGGCCAGTGCAGGCTCGCTGACGAAACCCAGCGCGCAGAGAACGAAGCCACTTGCATGCGATATCGCCCGGATCCTCGTAGCCACGCTCCTGGTCGTGCGAATGCTGAGGAAATTGATGAAGAACCAGCACTTGAGCCAGAACGGCAGCCTGTGCCAATTGCCTGAGTCTCTGTCCACAGTAAATCTCTCCTGTTGCAAGGTTGAAACGTCAACCTCGAGCGCGGCGGCAAGACACTTGAGTGATTCGAGACTCGCATTCTGGCCGCTTTCTATTCGCTGAATGGTCCTGACGTTGAGTCCGGACATTTGAGCCAGTTGTTCTTGCGATAGGTGTCGGCTGATGCGTACCTGTTTGAGAATCATCAATGCGCCCAATGGTCGTGAACCAGGAGTATCCGCTGATTGTAACGCTGTCGGGTATGGCAACTACACGACAGTTACCCGACAGCAGGCTATTTGACGATCGGCCGGGCTGATTGCTGCCTCAGCCATTCATCGCGGGTAATCCGGAAGTTCACGCCAACGCTGCCATAGCACAGCATTGTTCCGCGATCAGTGAACCCGGCTTTTTCCAGCACGTTTCTCGATCCGAGATTCCCTTTATCAAAGGTCGCGACAATTTCTTCGAGTGGCGTTTCCTCGAAAGCGAACCGCAGCAGCCGGCGGCTGGCTTCCGTGGCATAGCCGAAGCCCCAAGCCGGGCGCTTCAGGTAATAGCCGATCTCGATATCACCGTCGGGCATCTTGCCTGGAACGACAAGGCTGTAGTCAGTGGTCTTTTCTTCGACGGGCATCGGCAGTAGCGCAGCGCTGCCGTACTTTTCGCCTGTCCGGCGATCCGAGACGGTCCAGATTCCAATGCACCCGTTGCCGCCTCTCCTGGTCCAGTTCGACACGCTTTCTTTGATCGCCGTTTCGCTCATAACGCCGCCCGTATACTTGAGAACGACCGGATCGGTAAAGATCTCGATAGAGAGGTCGAGATCCTTTGCGGTGTAGGGCGTCAGGACAAGCCGCTCGCTCTGTAGCTCGAGATGCATCGCGGTATGATCAGGCAAGCTCGCGCTTATTGCCAATTTCGGGTGGCCAGTCATGATCGTCCCAGGTCGGTGTCCTGGTTTGAGCTAGAATCCCGGTCTCCGATGCAAGGCGGATACCCCTGCCCGCTTCATCGCAAGTTGAGGAGTACCAAATGAACAAGTCCTTTAACGTGTACTCCTATGGTGTGGTTTCCTCGAGCACGCTGTACAGCATCCGGGGCAGCTTTCCGACCGCCGAAGGTTACGCGGAAATAAATGACGTTCGACACATGACGGGCGGCGAAGCCGCAAATTCGTCGATTGTTCTCTCGCGTCTCGGCGCGCGTGTAAGACTGGACGGGAACTGGCTTGGGGATGACGAAAACGGCAGGCGGACAAAAGCGCTGTTGTCCGACTACGAGGTCGACACTACGCGATTGCCGCTGAGAAAAGGATACAGCGGGGTACAGGAGGTCGTATTTGCCGCCGAGGACACCCGGACGATATTCGGCACCTATGCGCATCTTCTGGATCAGGCCGATTGGAACTCGCCTGAGGAAACCGACATTACCGGGGCGAAAGTCGTCTGCCTCGATCCGTTCTTCGCCAGGCCGGCCTCCCGGGTAGCCGAAACTGCGTTCAATGCAGGGGTTCCGGTAGCGACGATTGACTGTCGGTACGACGACCCGCTGCTCGGGCACACGTCGGCCGTCGTGATCGCGGAGTCATACCTTAGAGAAAACTATGCCGATCGCGATCTGGCAGAAGTGTTTGGCAGGTATCAGGCCGCCACGAGCGGGCTGGTCATATTCACGTTTGGCGCCCGGCCGGTCTGGTACGCAAGTTCGAATGAGGCCGTCAAGTATTTTCCGCCTTTTGAAATTGATCCTGTGGACACGACAGGTGGCGGCGACTCTTTCCGGGCGGGAATCGTTTATGGCCTTCTGAAGGGTTGGGACGAGGACAGGATGGTTGAATTTGCGGCAGCGGTGGCTGCTATCAATTGCACCCGATTTCCCGGCGTGCTCAATGCTCCCACCGCAGAGGAGGTCTGGGATTTCATCGCTGCGGCGAAAAAAGGCGCCACCGGTCCTGCGCCGTCCTAGGGATTGCGACTCTGCGCTCGCTGGACGTGAAACCGGGATAAAGCAGGAAAATGAGCCGTTACCATGTTGTCCTTAGCTCGAGCGGCGAGATCAGGTCGATATTCGCCAATGGCGAGGTACGTTACACTCCCGATGTCAGCCGCTCGAATCAAACCAACGGTCTACCATGGAATCAGACACACCTTTTCTTGAATCGTATGATGGCCAGTCGACGGACGAACTGATTGCGCTCGAAGAGCAGTTCCGAATTGACTCGATTGTCCTGGCGTTTGAAGCTGCCCTGGATGAGAAACGCGAACTTTCAAGCGCGGAACGAGTGGTATTGTCGATCGAGGCAATCGAGCGAGAAGTGAACAACGGCGGTTTTAATCAATTTTTCGTCAACTCATCAAGACAGTTCGCGCCTTATATTGTCGACGCTTTCACTTCTATTGGTTGCCCGCAGACCGCGGAACTGTGTCAAAAGGCGATTGACTTACTGGGCGTTGAGGATCTTTTCGATTCAGATGCCCTGGAGGATGCTGCATGCGAGGCCGACGATGATTTGATGGAGCAATTCAACTCGCTTGACGAAATCTATTACGATGGTGCCGAGGAACCTATCGCCGTCAAGCTTTTTGATTACATCAAGGAGAACAGGCAGGCAATTTCTCTGGACGATGCGAAATCTGGCGGCCCAAGGCAAATCGTCTGACTGCGGTTATCCTTAATGTGACTGTGCTGTGGGGCTCATGTTCTCGCTGATAAAGCCAGACGTGGGCTACGAGGAGAGCTATCGAAGCTACATCAGAGAACTGGGCAATTCAGAACGTTATCCGTTTCCTCTTGATTACCCATACGACGATTTTCACGGCCTGGTAACTCGCTTGAACAACTATTCTCTGGGCATCGACTTGCCGGACGATTTGGTGCCGAATACTACCCTGTGGCTAGTCGAAGATGACGAAATTGTCGGTGTATCGAGCCTGAGGCATCAGCTAACAGACAGGCTAAAGCTTGTTGGTGGACACATTGGATTCGGCGTACGCCCATCTGCGCAAGGGCGTGGAATTGCAAAAGAACTCTTGAAGCGCACGCTATATCGAGCAAAGGATCTCGGCCTGACCGAAGTGATCGTGATCTGCCTGAAGAACAACATAGCCTCCTCGAGGGTAATTCGGGCCAATGGGGGACATCTTGAAGCGGAATACTCAGTTTCCGGCTACCGAGGGGCTCTTCAGCGATACGTGATCCGGTGTGACAACCGGCCTGGTGCGGTAGATCGCCGCTCTTGAGCGGCCGCTATTGGCCATACTTAGCCGTGCGCCCCCATAGTGATCATCCGGCGCTTCGTCTAGCTGTAGTCTTTTTGGTCTTGGCTGCCATTTTCGCCTTCATCTGAGCGCAGATTGGACGACTGGGTCTGGCCAAGAGCTGCCATCCAGGTGGTTTGAGGTAGGATGACTCCTACTGACCGATAGCGGAAATCGGCCCAGCGTCACTCCAGCTCGCTGACGGTCGATACATCGATCAGCGGGTTCGCCGCGATCATGCCGTCAGCCGTGAGCTCGGGATAGGGTTTTCCCAAGGCACGGCAACGTTCGGCGATGTCAGGATACGACCACTCGAACAGCGTACGAGCACGCTCGTCGGGCGTCAGTCGCGACTGGTCGTACATCCCTGCCGCGCGCCGCTGGCGCTCGGCCTCGAGCAGAATGATGCCGACGACGACCGACACGGTCAGCGACGATCCGTGACCGTGCATTGGAATGGCTATGTGCTCGTCGGCCTCGGCGCGCGCGGCGTCGCTCAGGCCAACGTGCTCGCCCCCGACCATGATCGCCACCTTCTGCGTGTAATCGACATCGCGATAATCGCGCGATCTTTCGCCACTGTA